>Ga0302046_10004010_pt1 | contig 13189 bp, 10 predicted proteins | sample RVTome_11_FD_200261 | JGI IMG/M metagenome (GOLD analysis project Ga0302046, IMG submission 200261) | Soil microbial communities from uranium-contaminated site in the Upper Colorado River Basin, Wyoming, United States - RVT147D111 (version 2) ...
CTGGATCCAGTGCCCGTCCCACCACTCGACGGGATTCACCGGAACGCCGTGCAGGAGCATCGTGAAGTGCAGGTGGTCGCCCCCCGCGAGACCGGTCTCGCCGGTGCGGCCGAGGGACTGACCGCGGGTCACGACGTCGCCCTCGGCGACGTCGATCGACGACAGGTGACCGTAGAGGCTCATCAGCCCGTAGCCGTGATCGAGGATCACCGCGTTGCCGTAGATCCCGAAGAACCGCGCCAGTACCACGACGCCGCTGTTCGCCGCGGGGACCGGGGAGCGGCTCGTCGAGGCCAGATCGAAGCCCAGGTGGTCCTGCTCGTCGATCGTCCGGCCCTCGTAGACGTAGGTCCTGCGATCCGCGAACGAGGACATCACCTGGCTGTTCGGCATCTGGAGGAAGGGCTCGCTCCACAGGAACTTCTGGGCCGAGTCCTTGGCGAGGTCCACGAGGCGCTGCGCGTTCGCGGCGCGCAGCTCGCCGTTGATCGCCAGGTAGTCGTCGAGGAGGTTGCCGCGCCCCTTCATCTCCGGCGTCTGCGACAGGATCGCCGGAACGACCTTCTGCATGAACGCGTCGGTGACTCGAATGGTGTCGGTCTTGAACGGCTTCTCGAAGAAGCGGCTGACGAAACCGACCTCGGACTCGTTCCCCACCTCGTCCACGGCCACCAAGCGGATCCGCCCCGGGTTGTCGAGGTCGAACGGCACGGCGAACAGCGCGAACCGGTCGCGAGCATCGCCGCCCGGGAGCGACGTGCCCGGGAACCACGCCTCCCCCGCGCGAACCCCGTGCTCGACCGCGCTCTCGCCGACCCGGTAGACCACGGCCTCGCTTCCGCCCTGCGCCACGTAGGTGGCGATCGACAGGACCTCGAGGGACGGAGGGACGAGCCGCACGGGGAGCACCGTCTCCACGACGGCGGGCTCGGGGTGGCGCAGCCAGGTCGCCGCGCGCTCGGCGGTCACGCGGATCGTCGCCTCGCCCTCCCGCAGTCCGTCGATCGTCTCCCGCCCGGGCTCGACCTCGATGACCTCGCTCGGCACCCGCGGGCCCCAGAACGCCCAGAACGGTCGTGGCGCGTGCCGGCGCTCGGCCAGCGGGTAGGTGCGATCGCCCTGGATGAGCTCGACCTTGACCGCGCCGAGACCGCGGGCCGGCTCGTCCACGCTCACGGTGATCGGTGTGCGCTTTCCGATGCCCGGCAGCGAGGGTTCGATTCGAATCGCGGCCGCCGGGCCGACCCGGAAGAACGCCAGGCCCGCGAGCACCGCGAGGGCCACGACGCCCAGGACGAGAATACGGGAGAGCAGCTTGCGACTCTTGCCAGCCATCGGGACCGCGCACTATACCACCGCGCGGCCAAGAGGAACGGGACCCCTTCGGTCATTTCGGACCGATCCGCCCCGGGCGTCCTTTCCGGCGGCGCGCGGGGTGGGATATGCTGATGCCATCGTGTCGGCTTGGGACAGGCAACGCACGAACCCACGATCCGAGCAGGTGCGCAGGATCCCGCGCGAGGAGGTCCGAGCATGCGCGCGGTGATCCTGGCGGCAGGAATCGGAAAACGCCTCGAGGCGATGACGGACGCGCGCCCGCCGAAGTGCTTGCTGCGCTTCGGAGGGAAGTCGCTCCTCGAGCGCCAGCTCGGATCGTTGCGGCGCCACGGCGTCACCGACGTCGTCGTCGTGACCGGATACGCGGCCGAACTCGTCGAGGCCGAGATCGAGGCCCTGCGCCTCGATCCACGGCCGCTCACCGTCAAGAACCCCGATTTCGAGCGCGGGAGCGTCGTCAGCCTGTGGTGCGCGCGCGAGCACCTTGCGCGCGGCGGCGAGATCGTGCTCATGGACGCCGACGTTCTGTTCGACGACCGCGTACTGTCCCGCCTCCTGCGCGCGCCGCGCTCCGACCTCATCCTGCTCGACCGCGACTTCGAGGCCGGGGAGGAACCGGTCAAGCTGTGCATCAAGAAAGGGGTCGCGGTCGAGTTCCGCAAGCGCGTGCCCGAGGATCTCGAATTCGACGACGCGGGCGAGTCCGTGGGCTTCTTCCGGTTCTCGGGAGCGACGGCCCGCAGACTGTCGAAGCGGACCGCCGAGTACGTCGACGGCGGCAGGCGGGACGAGCCCCACGAGGAAGCGATCCGGGACCTGGTGCTCGAAACCCCGGAGCGGTTCTCGTTCGAAGACGTCAGCGGTCTGCCGTGGATCGAGATCGACTTCCCCGAGGACGTCCGCAGGGCGGAGCGCGACATCCTGCCGCGCCTCACGGGGGTGCCGGCGTGAGGGCGAGGCGATGAACGCCGCCGGCGCGGGAAGCGGGACCGCGAGGAGGACGACCGCGCTCAAGCGGTTGATCGAGTCCCCGCAAACCGAGTTTCTGATGGAGGCGCACAGCGGCATCAGCGCGCGCATCGTCGAGGAGGCGGGATTCCAGGGCATCTGGGCGAGCGGCCTGGCGATCTCCGCCGACTGCGGCGTGCGCGACAACAACGAGCTGAGCTGGACGCAGGTCCTCGACCGCGTCGAGCTGATGGCGGACGTCACCACGATCCCGATCCTGCTCGACGGCGACACCGGGTACGGCGACTTCAACAACGTGCGCCGCCTGGTCCGCAAGCTGGAGCAGCGCGGCGGCGCGGGAGTGTGCATCGAGGACAAGCTGTTCCCCAAGACCAACAGCTTCATCGGGGGCGAGCGCCAGCCGCTCGCCGACGTCGACGAGTTCTGCGGGAAGATCAAGGCCGGCAAGGACAGCCACAGCGACGCCGACTTCCGCGTCGTGGCGCGCGTCGAGGCGCTGATCGCCGGCTGGGGTCTCGACGAGGCGCTGCGGCGCGCCGAGGCCTATCGCGTCGCGGGAGCCGACGCCATCCTGATCCACAGCAAGCGCTCCGTTCCCGACGAGGTGCTGGCGTTCGCGGCGGAGTGGTCGAGGCGCGCGCCGCTGGTCATCGTTCCGACCAAGTACTACGGCACGCCGACCGAGGTCTTTCGTGCCGCCGGCATCGACGTCGTGATCTGGGCGAACCACCTGATGCGGGCATCGGTCGCCGCGATGCAGAGCACCGCCGCGCGCATTCACCGCACCGAGTCCCTGGTGGAGGTCGAGGGACGGGTCGCGACGGTGGCCGAGATCTTCCGCCTCCAGGGCGCCGCGGAGCTCCTGGATGCGGAAAAGCGCTATGCCGGCGCCGGGCTGCGCCGGCCCGGAGCGATCGTGCTCGCCGCGTCCCGCGGAGCGGGGCTCGAGGCCCTGACGCGCGAGCGGCCCAAGGTCATGCTGCCCGTCGCGGGCAAGCCGCTGCTGCGGCGTCTCGTCGACCGTTTTAAGTCGCACGGCATCCACGACATCGAGGTCGTGGCGGGTTACATGGCCGACGCGATCGACCCGAGCGGCGTGCACGTCCTTCGGAACCCGGACTACGAGAGCGGCGGCGAGCTGACGTCGCTGGCCTGCGCGGCGGACGCGCTCGGCGAGGACACCCTGGTTCTCTACGGCGACCTGCTGTTCCGCGACTACATCCTCGAAGAGCTGCTGAACACGCGCGACGACGCCGTCGTCGTCGTCGACTCGGCGCCGCTCGGCGAGGGCCGGGGCAACGTCAACGACCTCGCCTACTGCAGCGCTCCGGACGACCGCGCGATCTACCGCCAGGACGTCGCTCTGCGGCGCGTGAGCAGCGAGCGGCGCTGGGACGGGCGCGCTCCCGACGGCCGGTGGATCGGGCTCGCCCGCATCCGGGGCGAGGGACCGACATGGGTGCGTGAGGCCCTGGAGCGCTTGAAGGGCGGGGGCGGCTTCGAGCGCCTGGGCATGCCGGACCTCCTGAACTCCCTCGTCGATCGCGGTCACCCGGTCAAGGTGCTGTACATCAACGGCCACTGGCTCGACGTCAACAAGCTCGAGGACCTGGAGCACGCGGCGACCTTCGCCCGCGGCGAGATCGACTGACACGCGATGATCGAGGCACCGCGGTTCATGGAGAGCGCGAGACAGCGAGGGTTCGGCCTGTACGCCGGCGTGCCGTGCTCCTATCTCGAGCCGCTGATCAATCGTGCCATCGAGGACCGGCAGGTGCGCTACGTCTCCTCGGCCAACGAGGGCGATGCCGTGGCCGCCGCGGCAGGCGCCTGCCTCGGAGGCGAGGGCGGCGTCGCGATGATGCAGAATTCGGGGCTGGGGAACGCGGTCAGCCCGCTGGCCTCCCTGACGTGGGTGTTCCGCTTCCCCGTGCTGTTGATCGTCACGCTGCGCGGGGACCCGGAGATCGGGGACGAGCCGCAACACCGTCTCATGGGGCCGATCACGACGACCCTGCTCGACGCCTTGCGCGTCCCGTGGGAGCTGTTCCCCACGGAGCCGGAAGCGGTCGAGCCGGCCCTGGCGCGCGCCTGCGACCACATGGAGAGCGAGAGGCGGCCCTACGCCTTCGTCATGCGCAAGGGCTCCGTGGCGCCCTACGAGCTGGGACGGGAGGGCGCGGCCCGGCCTCGGCGCCCCGCTCCCGGGAGCGATCGCGCCGTCCGGCGATATGCCGGTGGCAAGGCGCCGGACCGCCGCCCGAGCCGGGCCGAGGCGCTCGAGCGCATCGTGCAGGCGACGACCGGTCCCGGCACCGTGGTCATCGCCACGACCGGCTACACCGGCCGGGAGCTGTACGCCGTCGCCGATCGGCCCAACCATCTCTACATGGTCGGGTCGATGGGCTGCGCCTCGTCGCTCGGGCTCGGCCTGGCCCTGACGCGCGCCGACCTGCGGGTCGTGGTGGTCGACGGGGACGGCGCCGCGTTGATGCGCATGGGCAACCTCGCGACCGTCGGGGCCTACGGCGCGGCGAACTTCACGCACATCGTGCTCGACAACGAGGTCCACGACTCGACCGGAGGCCAGGAGACCGTCTCGGACGCGGTGTCCTTCGCGGGGATCGCGAGCGCCTGCGGCTACGGCCTCGCTCTCGAAGGCGACGACATCTCGATCCTCGACGAGCTGTTCGCCGCCCGCGAGGCGGCCGGGCCGCGTTTCGCCCAGCTCAAGATCAAGCCCGGCACGCGCCAGGGATTGCCCCGGCCGTCGGTCACGCCGGAGCAGGTCAAGGAGCGCCTCATGGCGCACATCCGCTCCGAGAACTCGGCATCGAGGGCGTCGTGAAGATGATCCTGCTGAACCCCGGACCGGTCAACGTCAGCGAGCGCGTGCGCGCGGCACTCGCGGGACCCGACCTCTGTCACCGCGAGTCGGAGTTCTACGACCTGCAGGACGAGGTGCGGGCCCGGCTGCTCGGGGTCTACGGCCTCGACCCCGGCTCGTGGGCCGCGGTTCTGCTCGGCGGATCGGGGACCGCCGCCATGGAGGCGATGATCACGAGCCTCGTCCCGCGCTCGGGCCGCCTGCTGGTCCTCGAGAACGGGGTCTACGGCGAACGGATGACGGCGATCGCCGCGGGGCACGGAATCCGGTGCACCCCGCTCGGCTTCGACTGGGGGCAGGAGATCGATCTCGGCCGCGTGCGCGAGACCCTGGTCTCGACACCCGAGACCACCCATGCCGCCGTGGTGCACCACGAGACGACGACCGGGCGGCTGAACGCGCTCGGCCCGCTGGCGACCCTGTGTCGCGAGCACGACGTCGACCTCCTGATCGACGGCGTCAGCAGCTTCGGAGCCGAGGCGATCGCCTTCGACCACGAGCGGGTCGCGGCCTGCGCGGGAACGGCCAACAAGTGCCTGCACGGCCTTCCTGGGGTGTCGTTCGTCGTCGCGCGGCGCCGCGCCCTGGCGGCGGGGTGCGATCCGCCGCGCGGCGCCTATCTCGATCTCGTGCGCTACGCCCGGGAACAGGACCGCCGGGGCACGCCGTTCACGCCTCCGATCCCGGCGCTCCACGCCCTGCGCGAGGCGCTGGCCGAGCACGCCGAAGCCGGAGGCTGGACCGTCCGCCACGAGCGCTACGCGCGGCTGGCCGAGAGCGTGCGAAGCGGGCTCGCGGAGATGGGCATCGGCGAGCACCTGCCCGCGGAGGCGTCCTCCGTCGTCCTGCGCGGCTACCGCGTCCCCACCGATCGCGTGTCCTACGACGCGCTGCACGACGCCCTGAAGGAGCGGGGGTTCGTGATCTACGCGGGCCAGCAGCGCCTGAGCGGGGAGGTGTTCCGCATCTCGACCATGGGCGAGATCGGTCCGCCCGACGTCGAGCGCCTGCTCTCGGCCATCGGCGCTATACTCTCAGCCCGCAACAGGAGTGCCGTTTCGCCGTGAACGCCAACGATCTGAGACCGAACGTGGGGTGGCTGCTGTTCGCCATGGTCGCGCTGGCGTTCAGCTCGCCCGCCCACGCCTATCTCGATCCGGGCACGGGATCGATGATCGTGGCCGCCGTCGTCGCGGTGTTCGCGACGATCGTGTTGGGCGTCAAGACGTACTGGTATAAGCTCGTCTCCCTGTTGCGTGGAAGGAACACGCGCCCCGACGCGCGGGACGCCGACGAGTCCCGCCGTTGACCCCGTGACCTTCCTCGGGTCGTGGCGCGAACATCGTCGATGGAAGCGCCTCCCGCGTGACGACCGCGGCATCGTGTTCTACTCGGAGAGCAAGCAGGACTGGCATCACTTCGAGGGGATCCTCGACCGCCTGACGGGCGAGCTGTCGAGGACCGTGTGCTACGTGACCTCCGACCCGGCGGATCCCGGTCTCCGCCGCGACGATCCGCGGCTCCGGACCTTCTGTATCGAGGGAGGACTCCGGCTGATCGTGTTTTTCCAGATGCTCGAGGCCGACGTCATGGTCCTCACCATGCTGGACCTCGACAACTTCCACCTCAAGCGCTCGAAGCTCCCCGTGCACTACGTCTACGTGTTCCACTGCATGAGCAGCACCCACATGCTGGACTTCGCGAATTCGTACGACCACTACGACACCATCTTCTGCACCGGGCCGCACCAGGTGCGCGAGATTCGCAAGCGCGAGGAGCTCCACGGACTGCCGGCCAAAACGCTGTTCGAGCACGGCTACGCGCGCATCGAGAAGCTCCTGGCGGAGCGCGACACCCGTGAGTCGGGCACGGCCCGGAAGGGTCCGGCCACGGTGCTCGTCGCGCCGACGTGGGGGGAGAGCTCGCTCCTCAACGTGTGCGGCGAGCGCATCGTCGCGGTGCTCCTCGACGCAGGCTACCGCGTGATCCTCAGGCCGCACTACCAGACCGTGAAGCTCACGCCGCAGGTCGTGAGCGCGATCCGCGACAGGTTCGGGCAGCACCCGTCGTTCGAGTACGTCGATTGGATGGGCGAGACCGAGTCCCTGTTCCGCTCCGACCTCCTGGTGTGCGACTGGTCCTCCATGGCGGTCGAGTACGCCCTGGGTCTCGAGAGGCCGGTGCTGTCGATCGACGTGCCCCCGAGGGTCAGGAACCCGGACTTTCGCGAGCTCGGCCTCGAGCCGCTCGAGGCGGGCATCCGCTCGGAGGCGGGCTTCGTGCTCGCTCCCGACAGGCTCGACGAGGCGCCGCGGCACATCGAGCGCCTGCTGGCCTCGCGCGAGGTGTTCGGACGGAAGATGACGGCGCTGCGCGAGACGACGGTCTTCAACCTCGGCCGAAGCGCGGAGGTCGCGGCCGCGGAGATCTCCCGCATCGCCGACGACCGGGCCGCGGCGCGCCGCGCTCGCGGGCAGGGCGCTCGGGTCCTCCCGACGTGAGGCGCTGGATCGCGGCCCCGGAGCGCGGACCTCTCCTGCGGTGGGGCGGGTGGTTCTTCTTCATCAACGGCCTGCTCATGGGCGTCATCGGCGTCAGGTACCTCGCGAGCTTCCCGTGGCCGGACGCGTGGCCGGCCCGGATCTACGTCGCGGCGGCGTTCGTCTCGCACTTCGTCTCCCTCGGCGTTCTCGGCTGGCTGGCGCTCGTCCTGCCGTTGACGCTCCTCCTTCCCTACCGCCGCCTGATCGTCCCGCTCGCCGTGCTGACCGGATCCGTCGCGCTGAGCCTGCTGCTGGTCGACAGCCTCGTGTTCGCCGACAACCACTACCACATCAACCGCCTGACCATGACGATCCTGGGATGGAAGACGTGGGGCTTCGCGATCCTGTACTTCGCGATCCTCACGCTGTTCTCCGCGATGCTGGCCAGGTGGACGTGGCAGCGGTTCGGCCGGCCGGCCACGACCAAGGTCGGCCGTTACGTGACCGCGGCCATCGTGGTCGTCTTGATCGGGGTCCACGGCGTCCACGCCTGGGCCGACGCGGCGTACTACGTTCCGGTCACGAGCTTCTCCCCCTATCTCCCGCTGTTTCGCCCCGCGACCGCCCGCAGCTTCTTCACCGAGCGCGGCCTCGTCGACCTCGAGCAGGCGCGCGAGCGCAAGCTGGTCGACCGCTTCGCATCCGCGAAGCACGACGGCGCGCTGCGCTATCCGCTCCACCCGCTGCGGTGCGAGCCCCCCGAGCGTCCCCTGAACGTCCTGATCGTCCTCGTCGACGCGATGCGCGCCGACGCCATGAACCGCGAGGTCGCCCCCGCCATCTCGGCGTTCGCCGAGCAGTCGATCGTGTTCGCCAACCACTACAGCGGCGGCAACTCGTCGCGGATCGGCGCGTTCTCGATCTTCTACGGCTTGCCGAGCACCTACTGGGGGAACTTCGAGGGCGCGCAGCGCTCCCCGGTGCTCATGGACGCGTTCATGGAGCACGGCTATCAGCTCGGCATCTTCGCGGGCGGTCCGCTCTATCACCCCGTCGATCTCGACCGCACGGCGTTCGTCCATGTGCCCGACCTGCAGCTCGAGCCGGAGACGGAGTCCGGATCGGCGTGGGAAGGGGACCTGGTGATCACCGAGCAGTGGCTCGAGTGGCTCGATCGACGCGACCCGGACCGGCCGTTCTTCGGTTTCCTGTTCTTCGACGGCCCCCCGAAGTTCCATCCTCCCGACTACCGGCCCGTGTTCGAGCCCCCGCAAGGCGCCTCGAAGTCGCAGGAGGCGTTCGCGCAGTACAAGACCGCGATCCACTTCGGCGACGGCCTCGTGAGGCGCGTGCTCGACGACGTGGAGGCGCGAGGCCTGCTCGAAGACACCGTCGTGATCGTGTCCTCGGATCACGGCGAGGAATTCGACGAGACGGGGCTCGGGTACGCCCGGCACGGCTCGGGCTACAGCCGCTACCAGCTCCACACCCCCATGGTCGTGAGCTGGCCGGGGCGCGAGCCCCGGATCGTCGAGCGCCGCACCAGCCACAACGACATCGCGCCAACGCTCCTGAGCGAGGTGTTCTCGTGCGCCAACCCGCCGTCGGACTACAGCAGCGGCACGAGCCTGTTCGACGGCGAGGCGTGGAGCTGGCTCGTCGTGGGGAGCTACAACGACTTCGCCATCGTGGAGCCCGACCGGGTGACGATCAGCCACACGAGCGGCGGTTTCGAGATCCGTGACAAGGACTACCGGCTCGCCGAGGAACTGATCGTCGATCGCGAGGTGCTCGCCGCGGCCCTCGCGGAAACGACGCGCTTCTATGCGAACTGAGCCCGAGAGCCGGCCGCGGACGAGACCGGCGCGGCTCCTCGGCGGCCTGCTCGCGACCCTGCTCGGCTCGGGCTGCGCCCACGCGCTCGCGGCGGACGACCCGCCGGCGGCGCGGGTCGATTCGGGGAGCCTGAGGCTCGATCTGGCCTCGCGCGGCGCCCGGGTCGTGCGGTGGGAGGCATGCCATCCGGGCTGCGGCGAAGCGAGCAGCAGGAGGGCTCTCTTCGGAGGACCGCAGGATCCGCCCCCTCTCGAAGCGTTCGTCCCCGGTGTCGCGGGTCTGGACGCGCTGGCGTACGACGTCCGGGTCGAGGAGGGCGACGGGGCGGTCGTCGTGACGCTCGTGTCGGAGCCCTTCGAGGGCGAGGTGCGACTCGAGCAGACCTATCGCATCCCGAAGCGCGGCCATGGCGGCCGGCTCACGGTGCGGATCAACGGCGAGGGTGCCGCGGCCTTCGCCTCGGCGCACTCGCTCGCCGTGAGGCTGCGGCCCGGCGCGGCGTTCCGGCCGCTGCCGGGGCCGGGCGTCGCGGGCAGTCTCGAGCGCCTGCGCTTCGTCCACGAAACCGGGGCGGGTTTCGAGCGCCTCGAAAGGAGCGAGGACGGCTCGGCGCTCCTCGACGCCGGGCGCTGGGTCGGGTTCCGCAATCGATTCTGGGCCCTGATGGTGCGCGCCGACGAGAACGCGCAGGTCGCCCTCGAGGACGACGCGCTGACGATCGTCTTCCCGCCGGGGGACGCCCGGGCTCTCGATGTGCGGTTCTTCTCCGGACCGCTGCGCTTCGACACGCTCCGCGCGGAGGACCCCGTCCTGAGCGGGGTGTTGTTCCAGGAGCTGTGGTTCTGGATGCGGTGGCTGACGCTCGGGCTGCTGTTCCTGTGGGAGGGTCTCTCGCGGCTCGTGACCGTCGCCGGCGTGGCGATCGTCCTGACGTCGCTCGCGGTCAAGATCCTGATGCTGCCGCTCACGACGGTCGCGACCCGCTGGCAGCGCGACGTCAACGAGAAGCAGTCCCTCCTTCTGCCCCGGATTCGCGAGATCAAGTCGAGCTCGAAGGGTGAAGAGCGGCACCGCCGCATCCTGGAGCTCCACGAGCGGAGCGGCATCCACCCGATGTTCGCGCTCAAGAGCCTGCTCGGTGTCGCGATCCAGGTGCCGGTGTTTTTCGCCGCCTATCACATGCTCGGAGAGAACTTCGACCTCAACGGCGTCGCCTTCCTGTGGATTCGCGACCTCGCGATGCCGGACCGGCTGGCGACGCTGCCGTTTCACGTCCCGTTCTTCGGAAACGGCCTGAACGTGCTCCCGTTCCTGATGACCGGCGTGACGCTGCTGTCGTCGTGGGCCGTCGACGACCCGTCGCTGTCCCCGGAGCTGCGCGCGCGCCAGCGCCGCAACCTGTACCTCATGGCGGCGGCGTTCTTCGTCCTGTTCTACACCTTTCCCGCGGGGATGGTCCTGTACTGGACCACGAACAACGTCCTCCACTTCATCAAGGAGGGGGTCTCCGGCCGCCTCTCCGCCCGGCGGGTCCCCGCCGCCTGAGCGCGGATTCGGGCCGAAAACCGCGGCGATGTGATAATGAAAGGCATAGCGCCATGCCCGAAGGATCTCCGCCGCTCGACGCGTCCCACGATGAAGAAGCCATGGCGGACCCTGTCTCGAGCGACAAGCAGCTTGCGAACCGCATGCTCGCGGGAGACGAGCAGGCCTTCGAGGACTTCTTCGGATGGCACTTCCCGAGGCTGTACCGCTTCGCCCTCAAGCGCCTGGGACACAACCACGACGAGGCCGAGGAGGTGGCGCAGGCGACGCTGTGCAGGGCCATCGACAAGCTGAAGACCTACCGCGGCGAAGCTCCGCTGTTCACCTGGTTGTGCACGTTCTGCCGCCACGAGATCGGGGCGCGTTATCGCAAGCTCCAGCGCGAGCCCCTGGAAGCCGATCTGATCGAGGATCTCCCGGAGGTCCAGGGAGCGCTTGATTCGCTGGCCCTGAGCGCCGACGACCCCGAGGATTCCCTGCGCAGGAAGGAGATCGAGCGCCTGGTCCACGTCACGCTCGATCGGCTGCCGTTCCGCTACGGTTTCGTCCTGGAGTCGATGTACATCCGCGGACTGAGCATGAAGGAGATCGCCGCGGAGCTGTGCGTCAGCCCCAAGGCGGTCGAGTCCCTGTTGACGCGCGCGCGGCAAGCCTTTCGAGACGCGTTCTCCGGCCTCGTGGGGGGATTGACCGGCGCCGATTCGGGGATCGCCGGGCGCTGAGGTGTGGGGAGGTCGACCGTGAGCACCGAGAAAGACAACCCAGAGGATCTTCGCGACGGGCGACCCGGGCGCGACGGCGACCCCATCGCCGAGCTGCTGCACCGGGCCGGGCCGCGTCCGGAAGTCCCCGCCGAGCGAGCGGAGCGCGTCAAGGCCGTGGTCCGGGAGCACTGGAGGCGCCGCGCGCGGTCGGGCGTTCGCCGCAGCACCTGGATCTACGCCGGCGCGGCGGTCGCGGCGACGATCGTCATCGCGATCGTCGCAGCCGTGTGGCACGCAGGCCGGACCACCCCGCCGCCTCCCGGACCCGTGGCCACCGCGGAGGCGGTGCAGGGTTCGGTGACCCTGATTCCGGCCGAAGGCGGATCGCGGAGTGCGGGACCGCGCCCACTCGAAGTGGGTGACGCCGTGCCGGCCGGAATGACCGTCGAGACCGGCTCCGAGGGCAGGGTCGCGTTCCGGCTGGCTTCCGGTCCTTCGGTGCGCGTCGCCCACGACACGCGGCTCAGCATGGCATCGGACTCAGTGCTGGTCCTGAATCGCGGGACCCTGTACGTCGACTCCGGCATCGAGGACGGTGGCAAGACCCTAGTCGAGGTCCGCACGCCGGCCGGGGTCGTGCGCGACATCGGCACGCAGTTCGAGGTCTACTCCACCGAGGACAGCGTGCGGGTGCGGGTGCGCGAAGGGCAGGTCGTCCTCGAGGCGGGCGATCGAGCCCATCACGCGGAGCCCGGGGTCGAGCTGCTCCTGAGCGCAAGGGGCGAGGTGACGCGCCGATCGATCTCACCCTACGGCTCGGAGTGGAGCTGGACACACCGCATCGCGCCGCCGTTCGCGCTCGAGGGCCGGTCGCTGAACGACTTCCTGGAGTGGGTCGCGAGAGAAAGCGGAAGAAGCGTGAGTTTCGCCGATGAGGGTGCGGCATCGGCCGCGGAGTCGGTGGTTCTCCACGGCTCCATCGAGGGATTGACCCCCGAAGAGGCCCTGGCCGCCGTCCTGCCGACCTGCGGCATGTCGCACGTCCTGAATGAGGGTATATTCATCGAACGGGCCGCGGATGGCCCCGCCGGCACGAACTAGAGCTCGATGTCGCCTGGCGCGCGGAGTCGATCGTACGAGCGGGTGCGCGCGATCGCACTCGCGGCAGCGTGCGCCTGGGTCCTGTCCACCGGTAGCTCGCTCGCCGCGGAGCGCCGGTCGTACGTGGGCTGGCTGCTCGCCGATGCCCTCGCCGATCTCCAGGCCGGCGGGCTGAAGATCATCTACAGCAGCGATCTCGTGACCTCGGAGATGCGCGTCGAGCAGCACCCGGCGCACGACTCGTCCCCGCAGATCCTCGAGGACCTCGTCGAGCCGCACGGCCTGCGCGTGATGAACGGGCCGAGCGGCACGCTGCTGATCGTCAG
>Ga0302046_10004011_pt1 | contig 13183 bp, 9 predicted proteins | sample RVTome_11_FD_200261 | JGI IMG/M metagenome (GOLD analysis project Ga0302046, IMG submission 200261) | Soil microbial communities from uranium-contaminated site in the Upper Colorado River Basin, Wyoming, United States - RVT147D111 (version 2) ...
CTCGAGTTGATGCGCGAATGCGGCGGCGAAGTGATCGGCCTCGACTGGCGCACCCCGCTGGCGCAAGGATGGCGGCGCATCGGACCGGCGCACGGTGTACAGGGCAATCTCGACCCGGCCGTGCTCTTTGGACCGCACAACGCGATCGAACGGCGCGTCCGCGACATCATCGCGAACGCCGGCGGACGGGCCGGCCACATCTTCAACCTGGGCCACGGGATCATGCCGGAAACACCGCTGGACGCAGTCACTGTGCTGATCGACACCGTGCACGCCACGGCGCTGCCATGATCGGCCTTCTCGTGATGGCGTACGGCGGTCCGGACCGGATCGAGGATGTCGAGCCGTACATCCTCGATGTGCGCAACCACCGGCCCACTGCGCCGGCGCTGATCGCGGAAATGCGTGCGCGCTACGCGCGCATTGGCGGTCGCTCGCCGATCCTCGAGCGCACGCGCGCCCAGGCGTCCGCACTCGAGAATGCACTGCTCGGCATGGGCATCGACTGCCGCGCCTGGACCGGCATGCGCCACTGGCACCCTTACATCGGTGATACGCTGCGCAGCATGGAAGCGGCGGATGTGCGGCGCGCGGTCGGCCTGGTCATGGCGCCGCACTTCTCGCGCATGAGCATCGGCGCGTACGTGCAGAAGGTGCAGGAAGCGAAGACCGGGATCGAAGTGCGTGTAATTGCGTCGTGGCACCTGATGCAGGAGTACCTGGCGACGGTACTCGAGCTGGTCGAGCGGGCGGCGCGCAGATTTCCGGAGCCGGTCCGTGCGCGCGTGCCCGTCGTGTTCACGGCGCACAGTCTGCCCGAACGCATCCTCGGCGAGGGCGATCCCTACGCCACCCAGTTCGCTGAAACGGTCGAGGCGCTGCGGGCGAAGCTGGATGGCCGCGCCTGTCACGCCGCATGGCAATCCGCGGCGCACACGGGTGAGCCGTGGCTGGGTCCGGACGCCGCCGCCATCCTCGACAACCTCGCCGCCGCAGGTGAGAAGAACGTCATCATCGCGCCCATTGGCTTCACCTGCGAGCACGTCGAGATCCTCTACGACGTCGACATCGAGTATCGCGAGCACGCGGCCAGTGTCGGCATGCGCATGGAGCGCATCGACATGTTGAACGACCATCCGCTCATGATGCGGGGGCTGGCCGTGCGCATACGCGACGAGGCCCGGCGCGCCGGCTGGGTGTGAGCCGGACCGTGCGCGTCGTCGTCGTGGGCGGCGGCATTGCAGGCCTCGTCACGGCGTACCGTCTGCTCCGTTCGACTGCGGCACTCAACATCTCCGTCACACTGCTCGAAGCGGCGCCGCGTGCCGGCGGCAGGATTGCCACATCGCGCTTCGACGGCTTCGTCGTCGAGCATGGTGCGGACAGTTTCCTCGCCACCCGTCCCCATGGCCACGCACTCGCGCACGAGCTTGGACTGGCGGGCGAGCTGCAGCCGGCACGGCACTGGCGCCACCGCGCGTTCATCCGGCGAGGTGGACGCATGCATCCCCTGCCGGCCGGGCTGAGCGGACTCGTACCCGGCTCGGCGCCGGCATGGCTGCGCGCCGCGATGATCGGCTGGCCCGGCCGGCTGCGCGCGGCCGCCGAGCGCTGGATTCCCGCACGCATTCCCGCTGGCGACGAGAGCATCGCCGCATTCGCACGGCGTCGCTTCGGCCGGCAGGCGTACGACTGGCTGATCGAGCCGCTGCTCGCCGGCATTCACGGTGGCGACGGCGAGTCGCTCAGCGTGCGCGCCACGTTTCCCGTCCTGGTCGGCGCCGAGACGCAGTACGGCAGCGTCACGCGCGGGCTGCACGCGCGGGCCGGCCCGGCCACTGCGAACACGACTGTTCCGAAAACGCGCGCGCGTACGGCTGCGCCGTTCCTGACGCCCCGCGACGGCATGGAACGGTGGATCGATGCGCTACTCGATCGGCTCGGCGGTTGCGACCTGCGCACGTCGACGGCGGCGATCGCCATCGACCGGGGCGCTCCCGCTCAGCCGGCCTGGACAGTGCATGCACGCACGGCCGGTGGCCTGCTCACGCTGGCGGCGGACGCACTCGTGCTGGCGATTCCGGCGCATGCGGCCGCCCGGCTCGTCACTGACACGGCGCCCGGACTGGCCGCGCAGCTGGCATCGATCCCGTTCGCGACCACGACGATCGTGCAGGCGGCCTTCGCTGCGGACGCGGTCCGGGTTCCGCTCGAGGGCGGCGGCCACCTCAATCCGCGCGTGACCGGCCGCCCGGTTTCGGCTTGCACGTGGACGTCATCGAAGTTCGAGCATCGTGCGCCGGCCGGTGCCGTGCTGTTGCGCGCGTTTCTCAAGGGCGACGCGGCGAGTGCCGGCGATGACGCGGTGATCCGCCACGCCCTGGATGAGTTCCGCGATGCGCTGGGCATCGACGCGGCACCGCTGTGGCTTCGCGTCGATCGCCATGCGCAGGGCATGCCGCAGTACACGCTCGGGCATCAGGCGCGCGTGTCGGCGGTGCACCGTGCGCTGGACCTGCTGCCCGGTCTCTTCGTGGCCGGCCATTCGTACCATGGCGTGGGCATTCCCGACACCATCGGCTCGGCGACACTGGCCGCCGCTGCGCTGCTTTCGTTCGCCGGGTATCCTGGTGCCGGAGCCGCAATCGATGCGACCGCTCCCGGACGCGCAACCCGTGAGGTCGATGCATGGAATGGCTGACGGATCCACAGAGCTGGCTCGCCTTCGCGACACTGCTGCTGCTCGAGGTCGTGCTGGGCATCGACAACGTGGTGTTCATCTCGATCATCGCCAGCCGACTGCCACCGGAGCAGCAGCCGCGTGCACGAACGCTCGGCCTGGCGCTCGCCATGGTCTTCCGTATTGCACTGCTCTTCTCGATCACGTGGGTGATGCGGCTGACCACACCGCTGTTCGATCTGTTCGGTCACGACGTGACCGGTCGTGATCTCGTCCTGATCACCGGCGGCCTGTTCCTGGTGGCCAAGAGCACGCACGAGATCCACCAGTCGCTCGAAGGACCGGAAGGCCATGCCTCGGCGCGCATCACGCCTTCGTTCGGTGCCGTCATCGTGCAGATCCTGCTGCTCGACGTGGTATTCTCGCTCGATTCCGTCATCACGGCCGTCGGCATGGTCGACGAAATCGCCATCATGGTCACGGCCGTCATCATCGCTGTCGCCATCATGGTGGCGTTCGCCGGACCGGTCAGCAGCTTCGTCGAGCGGCATCCTACCGTGAAAATGCTCGCTCTCAGCTTCCTGCTGCTCATCGGCATGACGCTCATCGCTGATGGCTGGGGCCAGCACATTCCCAAGGGGTACATCTACTTCGCCATGACGTTCTCGCTGTTCGTCGAAATGCTCAATCTGCGGCTGCGCCGGGCGCCGCCCGTCAAGCTGCACGAACCGTACACGGCGGAGCCGGGATCGGGCGCGACCGTGGAGAGCGGATAGCGCCCGGCCGCCACGTGGGCCGGACACACGCTGCTGCGGGCTGAATCACCGGACTGGCGCCGCGTCGCGCATGCCCGACGGCTCGCGCCGGCAACGCCGAGCGGTTAGCTTCCCGGCGGTCCCAGCACCGTGACCGTCTCTGCGAAGGTACGCCGTGGTGTACTCGATCCGATCCGTCCATCTCGTCCTGCTGCTGCTGGCCGCCTGTGCGCCGGCCGCATCCTCACCGGCCAGGCCCGCGCCGCCACCGCCGCCGCCAGCTGCGACGACGACGACGCCGCCTGCGGCCGCAACACCGGCACCTGCACAGCCGGCCGATGCCGGTACGCGTGAGTCACCGCTCGACTGGCACCTGCTGGATGCCATGAGCGACGGCTACAACGGCATCAGCGTGCGGCGTGCAGAGCGTGAGCTGCTCGCCGGCCGCCAGCCGGGGCGCACCGTCGTCGTCGCCGTGATCGATGGCGGTGTCGACACTGCGCACGTCGACCTGCGCGCGAACCTGTGGAAGAACCCGCGCGAGACGCCCGGCAACGGCCGCGATGATGATGACAACGGATACACGGACGATGTGTACGGCTGGAACTTCATTGGCGGCAGCGACGGCCGCAACGTGCATCACGACACGTTCGAGGTGACCCGCCTGCACGCCGCCTGTCGCGCCGCAGCGGGCGCCGCTGCAGCACAGCCGCCAGCCGACCGGCAACGTTGCGAACAGATCGCCGCCGACTTCGAGGAGCGCAGGTCGGAAGCACAGCAGACCATGACCAACATCGACATGATCGACAATGCGCTCACCCAGGTCGTGCCATTGCTGCGCGCCGCGACGGGCAGGGATTCGCTCACGGTCGGCGCCGTCACGGCAATGCGTGCCACCAGCCCGCAGCTGGAACAGGCGAAGCAGGTCTACCTGCAACTGGCCGCCAACAACATCACGCCGGCCGTCGTTGCGGAAGCGAAGGAAGCGTACAGCTCGCAGATCCGGTACGGTCTCGACCCGGCGTACGATCCCCGGCCCGCCGTGGGTGACAACTACGCGAATACGGCCGAGCGGCATTACGGCAATGCCGATGTGATGGGGCCGGATGCAAAGCACGGAACGCACGTGGCCGGCATCATCGGCGCGGTGCGCGGCAACAACACCGGCATCGATGGCATTGCTCCTGCCGTCCAGCTCATGACCCTGCGGACGGTGCCGGACGGCGACGAACGCGACAAGGACGTCGCCAATGCGATCCGCTATGCCGCCGACCATGGTGCACACATCATCAACATGAGCTTCGGCAAGTCGTACTCGCCGCAGAAAGCCGTCGTCGATGAAGCCGTGAAATACGCCGAGAGCCGCGGCGTGCTGATGGTCCATGCGGCCGGCAATGACGGCGAAGACCTGAGTCAGAACGAGAACTTTCCGACACCGATGTTCCTCGATGGCGGTCGCGCACAGCTGTGGATCGAAGTCGGTGCATCGTCGTGGAAGGGCGCGGATTCGCTGGCTGCCAGCTTCTCCAACTACGGCCAGGGCCAGGTCGACGTCTTCGCGCCGGGCGAGGACATCTATTCCACGGTGCCCGGCAGTGAGTACAAGAAGGAGAGCGGCACCAGCATGGCCGCACCGGTCGTATCCGGTCTCGCCGCTCTGCTCATGGCGTACTATCCCGACCTGACCGCCGCGGATGTGAAGCGCATCATCCTGGAGAGTGCGACTCGCCATGGCGAACAGAACGTGGTACGGCCGGGCGAGGCGGGCGGGACGGCGCCGTTCGGTTCGCTCTCCGCTACGGGTGGCATCGTGAACGCACACGCGGCGATTCGCATGGCCGAGCAGATGGCCACCGGCCGCCGCTGACCGGAGCGGCCGGCGCCGGAGCGATGGCCGGCGATCCGCCGCTGGTCGCACGCGCGCGGTGGCACGCGGACCGCACCGCCATCATCTGCGGTCCGATCCGCTGCACCTACCGCGAACTCGACGACGCCTCACAGCGCGTCGCTTCCGCACTCGGCAATCTGCGGGAAGCGCGCGTCGCCTTCCTGGTTACACCCGGTTTCCATCAGGTGGCGGTGCAGTGGGGCATCTGGCGCGCTGGTGGCATTGCCGTCCCGCTCGCGCTGTCGCATCCGCCACCCGAACTCGCGTACGTGATCGACGATGCCGGTGCGGCGATCGTGGTCGCCGACCCTTCGTTCGAGGCAGCGCTCGCGCCACTTGCCGCGGCCGCAGGCGCACGTTTCACGACTACGCTCGAGTTGTTCGTTGCCGCCGCCGGCGAGCTGCCTGCCGTGGTGCCGGACAGCCGTGCGATGATGCTGTACACGAGCGGCACGACGGGCAGGCCGAAGGGTGTGGTCCTCACGCACGCGAAGATCATGGCGCAGGTCGACACGCTGATCAATGCGTGGGAATGGCGGCCCGTCGATCGCACTCTGCTGGTGCTGCCGCTGCACCATGTGCACGGCCTCATCAACGTGGTCAGCTGCGCGCTTGCTGCCGGCGCGACCTGTGAAATGCATGCGCGTTTCGATGCGGGCGACACCTGGTCCCGTCTCGCGTCCGGTGAGCTGACCGTGTTCATGGCCGTGCCCACGATCTATCACCGGCTGATCGCAGCATGGGATGCGGCGAAGCCGCTGGAACAGCGGACCATGTCGGAAGGGTGTCGTCACCTGCGCCTGATGGTCTCGGGCTCGGCCGCCCTGCCGGTTCGCACACTCGAGCGGTGGCGTGAGATCAGCGGACACGTCCTGCTCGAGCGTTACGGCATGACCGAGATCGGCATGGCGCTCGCCAATCCGTTGCACGGCGAACGGCGCGCCGGGTTCGTCGGTTCACCACTGCCCGGTGTGAGCGTGCGACTGGTGAACCAGACGGGCGAGCCGGTCGAGCCGGGCTCGCCCGGTGAGATCGAGGTGCGTGGACCGGGTGTGTTCAACGAGTACTGGCAGCGCCCGGACGCGACGCGCGCTGCGTTCCGCGACGGCTGGTTCCGCACCGGCGACATGGCCTCCTTCGAGCGCGGCATGTACCGCATCCTCGGCCGTACCAGTGTGGACATCATCAAGACGGGCGGTCACAAGGTGTCTGCACTGGAGATCGAGGAGGTGCTGCGCACGCACCCGGCGGTCGCGGAGTGTGCAGTCGTCGCGGTGCCCGATGCCGAATGGGGCGAACGCGTCTGTGCGGCCGTCGAGCTGCGGCCGGCCGGCTCGCTCGAGCTGGACGAGCTGCAGGCCTGGGCAAAGTCCAGGCTGGCGCCCTACAAGACGCCGCGGGCACTCCTCTGTGTAGCAGTACTGCCGCGCAATGCAATGGGGAAGGTGGTCAAGCCGGATGTCGCCGCACTCTTCGTGAGGGCATGAATCCGGCCGTTGCGTCGCTGCTCGCGCTGCTCATCGCGATCGTGATCTCGATCGTGACGCGCATCAATGTCGGTGTCGTCGCGATCGCCTTCGCCTGGATCGTCGGCCTGTACGTGGCGGGACTGGGCGCGGATGTCGTGGTGCGCGGCTTTCCGGGCTCGCTCTTCCTCACCCTGGCCGGCGTAACACTGCTGTTCGCAGCTGCAGAGGCCAACGGCACGCTGGAACGGCTCGCCCACAAGGCCGTGCGACTGGCCCGCGGTGACGCCCGTGTTCTGCCCATTGTGTTCTTCCTGCTCGCCAGCCTGATCTCGATGGTCGGGCCGGGCGCCATCTCGAGCGTTGCGCTGATGGCGCCGCTGGCCATGGCGATCGGCGACCGCGCGCGCGTGCCGCCGTTCCTTACTGCACTGATGGTGGCCAATGGCGCGAATGCCGGCAACCTCTCGCCGGTCAGCTCGGTCGGCATCATTGCGAACACGACAATGGCGGATACCGGTCTGGTCGGCCACGAAGGCAAGGTGTGGCTGGCCAACCTCGTCGCACACGCAGTCGTTGCCGGCGCCGCCTACCTGCTGCTCGGGCGAGGTCTGAGCGGCCGCGCCGATGCCGCCGACCTGCCGGCCGCCGCAACGCTCTCGCCGCGCCAGCGCCTGACCACCGCCATTGTCCTCGCCTGGATCGCCGGTGTACTCGGATTCGGACTGAACATCGGTTTCAGTGCGTTCGCCGCAGCCGCATTGCTCGTCGCCTGCCGCTGTGTCGAGGATGCCGCTGCCATCCGGCGCATGCCGTGGGGCGTCATCCTGATGGTGTGCGGCGTCACCGTGCTGATTGCACTGCTCGAAACGACCGGCGGCATGGAGCTGTTCACGGGACTGCTGGCGCGACTCGCGTCGCCCGCGACGATCAATGGCACGATCGCGTTCGTGACCGGCGCCATCTCGACCTACAGCAGCACGTCCGGCGTCGTGCTGCCCGCATTCCTGCCGACCGTGCCGGGCCTGGTCGAGCAACTGGGCGGTGGCGATCCGCTGGCCATCGCGCTCAGCATCAACGTCGGCTCCGCACTCGTCGACGTCTCGCCGCTCTCCACACTCGGTGCACTCTGTCTGGCCGCACTGCCCGACGCACAGGCAGCGCCCGTGCTGTTCCGGCGGCTGTTCGTGTGGGGCGTGTCGATGGCCATCGTCGGCGCCATACTGTGTCAGCTGCTGGCCGGACCGCTGGCGCGACTGTGAGCGACGCAGGCACGGAATGAACGTCACTGGCGACGTCGGCGAGTCTCCAGCTGGATGCGCCGAGCAGCGCGCCTTCCGCCCCACCCACTGTCCGCTCAGGGCCGTCGTGCTCGAGGCGCTCGGCCGGCACGACGAAGCCGACACGTGCAGGGTGACGCGTCGAGCAGGATGCCACGTCACGTAAAGCGAATCGTCGCCCAATCCGGGAAAACGGCCGGCGGACCGGCCCGATGTCCAGCTTCACCCGCCTCTGTCGCCGTGGATACAGGGCAAGCCGCATGGAATCGACGGAGGTGGCATGACGCGGGTCGCAATCGTCGGAGCCGGGCCGGGCGGTCTGATGACCGCCCACCTGATCGCACGCAAGTACGGCGACGCGTTCCGGCCGACGCTGTTCGAAGCATCGCATTGGCGGCAAGCTGCGAACGCTCCGCTTCAGTACCGCCGCTGTTCCCTACGAAGCCGGGGCAGCCGAAATCTACGATTACAGCCGACTCGGCGCTGATCCGTTGCGCACGCTCATCGATGAGCTGGACCTCGAGGTCCGGCCGATGCGCGGCCGAACGGTCGTCCTCGATGGCGATGTTCTGCGCAATGAGGTCGACATCCGACGCAGCTGCGGCGAAGCAACGCTCGCTCGATACGGTCGACGATCCCGTCGCCCGCAGGTATCTCCGCGTCACCGCACATGCCGACCTCGCCACGGAACCGCACCTCACGAACGGACTGAACGGACTCAAGAACTTCGTCATGGACGTGCCCGGCTACGTGGCGTACTGCGCGATCGATGGCGGCATGGGCCGGCTCGCGCATCGACTGGCCGCGAACATCCCGGACACAGCCATCCAGTGCGGCGCGCGTGTCGTCCGCATCGAGGCGACGCCGGACGGCGGGTTCCGCATTCACTGCGCGAGCGATCACGGGCGTTTCGTCGCAGAATTCGACATGGTGCGCCGGCGTCAGCGGACAGCCGGGCGGATCGCCAGTGCGCGATCCGGTCGCGACACACCCGCCGGGTGGCGGCCGGCTGGCGGGCCTGTTCGTTGTCGGCGACTACCTGTTCGACTCCACACTGAACGGTGTCGCGCGCTCGACCGGGCTGGCAACCGACCTGCTGGCTTCGCGACTGCCTGCCGGCGCAGCCACGATCAGTGCGCCCGTGTTCGCCTGAGTCGACACAGGCGTGGCGCTTCTGTTCGAAGCCGTACGCGCCCCGATGACACGGGACATCGTGATGCGCACGGCATGCCGATGACGCAGACAACGCCACCTGCCCGAAGCTGTCGCGCTTCCATTCGGCGCGGCACTGCGGTTCGGGTGCGCACCATTCTCTGCCGCCCTGCTGAACCCGACTTCACTCCTGCCGCATCGCCTGCACCGGCTGCAACCGCCAGGCTCGCCGGGCGGGCACGAATGCAGCCGCGAATGCGATCGTGAGCAGGATGACGGAAGCAAGCAGGAAGACGCCGGCGTCGAGCGGCTGCACGCCGAAGAGCAGCGTCGCGAGCGAGCGCGTGAGTGCGGCCGCGCCGGCCATGCCGAAGGCGAAACCGGTGAGCGTGATGACGCCGGCCTGGCGGAAAATGGTGCGGAACACGTGAGTCGCGCGCGCGCCGAGCGCGAGTCGCAGCCCGAACTCCGCGGTTCGCCGGCCCACGACGTAGGTGAAGACCGCGTAGATGCCGATCGCTCCGAGCAGCAGTGCAATCGCCGCGGCGAGAACCAGCAGCACCGTGGCGAGCGCGATCTGGGCGCGGTCCGCCGCGAGCACGTCGGCGAGTGTGCGGACGCGCGCAACGGCGGTCTGCGCGTCGATCTCGCGGATGACCGTGCGCACGGAGATCGCCACCGCGGAAGGCTCGCGGCCGGCCCGCACGATGAAGCTCATGCGATTGAGGCTGACCGTCTCGAGCCGAGCGTCGCGGATCGGCAGATACACGACCAGCTCGGGCGACGATTCCATGACCGATGTGGTCGCGGCGTCGGCAGCGACACCGACGACCCGCATCCACTGCGCATCCGGTCCGCCAGAGCCGTACCCGACCTGGCGGCCGACCGCACTGCCGTCCGGAAACAGCCGTTTCGCTGCACGTTCACTGAGCACGACTTCATCCGCACCCGGACCTGCGTCCGTCGTGAATGAACGGCCCGCGACGAGCGGAAGCTCGAGTGCGGCGAAGAACCCCGCGGAGACACGTCGCATCGACACGACGACGCGTTCCCCGGCCGCGCCGCCCTCCGGCACCACGCCCTCGCCCCAGCAGTAGCCGTCGAGCGGCAGGCAGGTGGCGAACGCGACGGCGTCGACACCGGGCAGCGCTGCAATGCGTGCGGCAACCTCCGTGTGGAACAGCGCTTGCCGTTCGCGGTCAGGATAGTCCCCGGACGACAACCCGACCTCGAAGAACAGTGCATTGTCGGCGTGGAAACCCGGACTCGTGCCGCGCACGTTGAGCCAGCTGCGTACGAGCAGTCCCGACCCGGCCAGCAGCATCAGCGCGAGTGCGACCTGGCCGGCCATCAGACCGGCGCGGAACCGCAGCCGCGCACGGCCCGCCGTCGTGCCGCGACCACCATCACGCAGCGTCTGCGCCGCTTCCGTCCGCTGACTCAGTGGAATCGCGGTCAGCGCCATGGTCGCCACGAGAGCGAGCGCGAGCGCAACCAGCGCGACGTGGGCGTTCAGCGCGATCTCGCCCGCCCGCGGCAGATTCAGTGGCGCAAAGCCCGTGATCGTGCGAACCGCCGTGTACGCGAGCGCCATCCCCAGCACCCAGCTGGATGCGCCGAGCAGCGCGCCTTCCGCGAGGAAGAGGCGGGCTATCGCGCCCCGACTCGCACCGATCGCACGGCGTACCGCGACCTCGCGACGCCGGGCGTCGGCACGCGCAAGGAACAGGTTCGCGACGTTGGCCCACGCCGTCAGCAGAACCAGGAGCACCGCGCCGAGCAGCATCCACAGTGTGTCGCCGAAACTCCCGATGACGTGATCCGACAGCCGGACCGGCACCGCAGTGATGCGCCCCTCTCTCACGCGTCGCGCCACCTGGGCCTGATCACCGAACACCGCGGGCGCCCGGTCCGTCAGCGACTGCAGCTCCGCCTGCAGTGCAACCAGCGTCACGCCCGGTCGCATGCGGCCCACCGCATGGTAGTTGAATCCGCCGTCCGGCCAGGCCGCCGTGTACTCCCGCGCCGTCCACAACTCGATCGAACGATCCGGCATCGCGAAACCCGGCGGCATCACGCCGATCACACGGTAGTCCGTTCCCGACAGACGCAGCAGCCGGCCCAGCACCGCAGGATCGCTGTTCCACCGCCGCTGCCACAGCGAATGACTCAGGACGACGTCATGACCCGCCGTATCCTCGAACCACCGCCCGACCAGCGGTGACACTCCCAGCACAGCCGCCAGTGACGGCGTCACCGTTGCGTGACCGATCCGCTCCGCAGCCGCCGTGCCCTCGACCAGCGTGACAGCCGATCGCTGCGCCAGCGCAATCCCATCGAGCAACCGCGACGACCCGCCGTACTGCACGTACTGCCACACTGTGATGCCGATGCCGCGGTCCCAGCCAAAACCCGGCGCGCCGTGATCCAGCCACACCAGCCGGTCGGGCGCCCTGTACGGCAGCGGCCGCAGCACCACACTGTAGACAAGCGTGTAGACAGCCGACGAGGCGCCGATCCCCAGTCCCAGCATCAGCACGGATGCCAGTGTGAAGCCGGGCGTCCGCAACAGCCGGCGCAGCGCCGGTCCCAGTTCCCGCACATTACCGCCCATGCTCACCGTCGCCCGCTTCCCCGTGTCGTGTGCGTTCCCGTCCCGACCACCCGGCGCCTGACCGGACTCCCGCGAACTCCAGTGCTCACGCAGCGCCGACACCGCCAGGCCGCCGTACTCACGCAGCCGGAACGTCGCGTGCGCCCACCGCCCCGCTCGCCTCGCCTCCGCTGACCGCAAACCGTGCGTCTCGCGCACCGCTTCGCCGTAGCGCTCGCGGAACCTCGCCGGATGCAGCCGCAGCAGAAGCGCAACGATGCGGTCCACCCGTTCCGTCTGATCCATCCTCTCAACCATCCGCACCCAGCAGCCGGCGGGCCCGCGCCTTCGCCACCAGGTCCGCCAGGTGCGACGCCTCCGCCGATGCCGTACGCCGGCCCGCTCGCGTGATCCGGAAATACCGGCGCCGCGCGTCACCACTCCCTTCACGAACCACCGCCGGTTCCACCAGCCCGGAATCCTCCAGGCGGCGCAGAATGTGATACAGCGCTCCGGTCGTCGGATCGACCCGCCCTCCCGACTGCTCCTGCAGCGCCTTGCCGATCGCATACCCGTGCGCCGGGCCATTGGCCAGCACGAGCAGAACCTGGAACTCCAGGCTGCTGAGCAGGTCGTGGTCGGCTCGCTTCATCGGTATCTCCAGAGTGAATCCGAACTATATGAATGATTACACTAGAAGGGGAGCGGCACAAGGCCCCCGACACCGAACGACGGCAGTTTCGCTTCATCGGTCGGGCCGGCTTCGATGGGGCGGATGACAAGTGCAGAGCCGGGGTGAGTCGACGTTGTCCCACCGACAGAGGCCCGACCGGAACGTGCCGGGCCCACGCCCGCGCATGGATTCAATGGGTTCGTCAGGTCTGGTACGGAGATATATTGAGGTTTCCCCGGGCGGTCGGGTCCCGGAATGCGGAGTCAAAGAGTTGGATCGAATCGAGCCGGTTCTGGCGGGTGCAGGGTACGTGCATTTCCGGCTGGTGCACCGCTTCGGCATTGCGGTGGAGCACGTCGGCGTAGTGGACGGCGGAGCGTACGTGTGGTGGATCCGTCAGCCAACGCGGCCGTCGTTCCTGATCCGCTTCACGCGGGAGGCGTTGCAGGCGAAGAAGGCCGAGCTGGAAACGTGGGTCGATGCGGTGGCGGACGATGCGCGGGAATCGCAGCCGGCGTCGGGCGGGTTCTATGTGGTGGAGCCGGGTGGCATCAAGGCGATCGGGATGGACGATTTCGAGTTCGAGGAATACGGGCAGCGTGTGCATCTGTATATCGACCTGGGTCCGCCGAAGGTGTGGCGACTGGAAGTGGATGCGGTGGACGAGGGTGTCCTGATGGCAGCGGATTCGGAGGA
>Ga0302046_10004012_pt1 | contig 13181 bp, 14 predicted proteins | sample RVTome_11_FD_200261 | JGI IMG/M metagenome (GOLD analysis project Ga0302046, IMG submission 200261) | Soil microbial communities from uranium-contaminated site in the Upper Colorado River Basin, Wyoming, United States - RVT147D111 (version 2) ...
CCCGCGGCCGGCGGCGGCGAGACGGCTCAGGATCTCGGCCTCACGCTCCGGAACATACGACGGCGCATCCTGCCGTCGTTTGAGGTCTCCGATGTGAAGGGCGGCCTCGGCGCGTTGGTTGAGGAGTTGGAGGATTTGATTGTCGATGTCGTTGATCCTGGAGCGCCAATCGCCCAGGTCCATAGGGACTCCTGCGACCCTCGAATGAGTACCGCGCATTATAAGCGGAGGTTCCCCCGGGGCGCAAGCTATCGGGGACGGAGCGTGGCTACGACGGTCCGGGCGGCGTGCCGCTCGGAGCGAGGGCGGCGGCGCGCAGGGCGGTGATCTCGCGCGGGGTGAGGGGGCGGCAGGCGCCGAGGGGCAGCGCGCCGAGTCGGAGCGGGCCGAAGGCGATGCGGCGCAGGCGGCGCACGCGGTGGCCGAGGGCCTCGCAGTAGCGCTTGACCTCGTGCTTGCGACCCTCGGTGAAGGTCAGCCGCAGCGTGCTGGCCGCGGGCCCGGTGCGCAGGACCTCGGCCGCGAGCGGGATCGCCAAACCGTCGTCGAGCGTCACGCCACGCCGCCAGCGCGGCAGGTCGTCACCGCTCACCCGCCCGGCCACCTCGACGTCGTAGACGCGCGGGAGCGCGTAGCGGGGATGGAGCAAGCGGTGGGTCAGGGCGCCGTCGTTGGTCAGCAGCAGCAGGCCCTCGACGTCGGCGTCCAGCCGGCCGACCGGGTACACGCGCTCGCGCACACCCGCCGGCAGCAGGTCGGTGACGACGGCCCGGCCCTGGGGATCGCGCACGGTGGTCACCACGCCGCCCGGCTTGTGCAGGAGAAGATACTGCAACGCCTCCGGCCCCGGCAGCGCGCGCCCGTCGACGGTGATGCGGTCGGTCTCGGGGTCGGCCAGCGTGCCGGGCTCGCGGGTCACGACGCCGTTGACGGCGACCCGCCCGTCGAGGACGAGCTGATCAGCCCCGCGCCGGGACGTCAGGCCCGCCCGGGCCAGGATCTTGTTCAGTCTCAGCGTGGCCATGCTCGCCGGCGGCGGCGACCTCGGCGCCCAGGTCGGGGAGCGTCAGCTCCCCGTCGATCCGTGGCAGGTCGTCGAGATCGCGCAGCCCGAACGCGACGAGGAACTCGCGGGTGGTCTCGTAGAGGAACGGGCGGCCGGGAGCCTCCTTGCGGCCCGCGACGCGGACGAGGCGGCGCTCCAGCAGATTGTCGAGCACGGCGTCCGAGTTGACGCCCCGCACGGCGTCCAGCTCGGGACGCGACACCGGCTGCTTGTACGCGATGATGGCCAGCGTCTCCAGGGCCGGCCGCGACAGTCGCACGCGGGTGCGCGCCCGGGCCAGGCGCACCAGCCACGGCGCCAGCTCCGGCCGGGTCACCATGCGGTAACCGCCGCCCACCTCCATGACGCTCAGCCCCCGCGGCTCGGCCTCGTAGCGGGCGATCAGCTCCTCGACCAGCCCGCGGGCGGCCGCGGCGTGCTCCAGATCGAGCACCTCGCGGATGCGCTCCGCCTCCAGCGGCACGTCGGAGGCGAACAGCAACGCCTCGACCACGTCGATCGGATCAGGCACTGGATGTCTCCTCTTGTATCAGGGAAGCGGCGCCGCTTCCCCCCGACACCCCCCCGGCGGGCGCGTTCCTGGCGCCGGCGAGAGCGTTCTCGGCGTGAGCGGGAGCGTTCTCGGCGTGAGCGGGAGCGTTCTCGGCGCCGGCGGGAAGCGAGGCGGGCTGGCGCTCGAGCACGATGTCACCGAACAGCTCGGACTGTTGCGTGCGGATCTTGCCCTGGCGGCACAGCTCGAGGACGGCCAGCAGGCTCACGACGATCTCCGAGCGGCGGCGCTCGCCACCCGTCATCGAGGAGAAGAGGAGCGACCAGGTGTCGCGCAGCAGCCCCAGGATCTCGGTCATCCGCTCCAGCACCGAGGGCGGGTTGGCGTCCACCTCGCGGGGGCGCCGGCGTTGCTGCTCCTCGATCAGCCGCTTCATCGCCCGCTCGATCCAGTGCACCGAGAGATCCTCCAGCGGAACGTCCTCCGGCGGCGGCAGCGTGCTCGACGACCGCCCCCAGATCAGCGCCTGCTCGGCCTCGCGACGGGCCAGCCAGGCCCCCTGGGTCTTGACGCGGGCGTACTCGCGGAGCCGCTCCTCCAGCTCCTGCTTGAGGGCCAGCGCCTCGTCGTCGACCTGCTCCTCGGCCGCCTCGTCGGGCGGCACCAGCAGCTTGGACTTGAGGTAGATCAGGGTGGCGGCCATGACGAGATAGGCGCCGGCCGTCTCGAGATCGCGGAACTCGATCGCCTCCAGGTGGACGAGGTACTGGTCGGTGATCGCGCGCACGGGCAGCGCGGCGAGGTCGATCTCGTTGGTGCGGCAGAGATGCAGCAGCAGGTCGAGCGGCCCCTCGAAGTCGCCGACGCGCAGCCGCAGCTCCGTGCTCATGGGGTGAGCTTCACCGCGTCGCGAACCTCCGTCATCGTCTGCTGCGCGACCGCTCGCGCCCGCCGCGAGCCCTCGACGAGGATCTGCCTGATCGTGTCGGGCTTCTCCGCGTAGGCCTGCCGGCGCTCGCGGATCGCCGAGAGCGGCGGCAGCATGTGCCCGAGCAGCACCTCCTTGCAGTCCAGGCAGCCGATGCCGGCGGTGCGGCAGCCGGTCGCGCAGGACTGGCGGTCGGCGGGCGGCGTGAAGATCCTGTGCAGGTCGAAGACCGGGCACACCTCGGGGTTGCCGGGGTCGGTGCGCCGCCTGCGGGCGGGGTCGGTGACCATCGTGCGCACCTTGGTGCGGATGGTCTCGGGGCTGTCGGCCAGCTCGATGTCGTTGCCGTAGGACTTCGACATCTTGCGCCCGTCGGTCCCGGGCACCTTGGGGATCTCGGTCAGCTTGGCGTCGGGCTCGGGGAAGACCGGGCGGAACGCGGCGTTGAAGCGCCGGGCCACCTCGCGCGTGAGCTCCACGTGGGGCACCTGGTCGATGCCGACCGGCACCCAGGCGGCCTTGTACATGAGGATGTCGGCCGACTGGAGGAGCGGATACCCGAGCAGCCCGTACGACGGCGACGTGATCCCCTGCTGCTCGATGCGCTCCTTGTAGGTGGGCACCCGCTCCAGCCAGCTCACCGGCGTCACCATCGAGAACAGCAGGTGCAGCTCGGCGTGCTCCGGCACCAGCGACTGGATGAACAGCGTCGAGCGCCCGGGGTCCAGGCCGGCGCCCAGCCAGTCGGCGGCCATCTCGATCGTGTTGGCCGGCACCTCGCTCACATCGGCGCGGTCGGTCAGGACGTGCCAGTCGGCGGAGAAATAGAAGCACTCGTAGTCGTCCTGGAGCGTCACCCAGTTCGCCAGCGCGCCCAGGTAGTTCCCCAGGTGCAGCCGTCCGCTCGGCCGCATCCCCGACAGCACGCGCTCCCGTGTCGCCATCAGCGCTTCGTCCTCTCCCAGATCTTGGCCGACCGCATCAGCACATAGTAGCCGTAGAGCACGGCGAGAAGGAATCCCCTCCAGCCGTCCAGGAACCCGGCCCGCACCACGTACATCCCGAGGAAGCGCCCGACCGGGCGCCCGACCAGGTCGAGCAGCGGCCGGGCGGGGCGGCCGGCGGCCAGCCACGCCTCGGCCGCCAGCGTAGAGTACCGGTCGGCGCGCTCCAGGAAGTCGGCGACGTCGCGATAGGAGCGGTGCTCGAGGTGGCCCGCCAGGCGCCCCACGCTGCCGTCCACGCGCACCGACTCGTGAACGCTCCGCTCGACGAACCGTCCGCGGCCGCGCCGGAACAGCCTGAGCTGCCGGTCGGGATAGAGGCCGCCGTGGCGGACCCAGCGGCCCCAGAACACGTTGCGCCGCGGCATCGCGTAGCCGGCGTGGGCGCCGCCGCCGGCCACGATCGCCGCGATCTCCTCCCGGAGCGCCGGCGAGACGACCTCGTCGGCATCGAGCGACAGGATCCAGTCGCCGCGGGCCTGGTCGAGGCCGAAGTTCTTCTGGGGCGCGAAGCCCGGCCACGGGCGCACGAACACGTGATCGGTCAGCTCGCGCGCGATCGTGGCCGTCTTGTCGCGCGACTCGGCGTCCACCACGATCAGCTCGTCCGCCCACGCGACCGACTCCAGGCACTCGCGGAGGCGCTCCTCCTCGTTCAGCGTCACGACGACGACGGACAGTCCCACCGTCGTCACCCGAGCGCCTCCACCACCGCGGCCAGCACCGCCGCCGGCGACAGCGAGGCCATCGTGCCGTCAGGGCTGGCCAGCGCACGATGGCCGGGCCCGTAGGGGCCGTTGCGCACGGCGGAGGTGGGACCGTAGAGGCCGACGCAGGCCGTGCCGAGGGCGGCGGCCATGTGCAGCGGCCCCGTGTCGGCGGCCACCATCACGCTGGCCCGGCGCAGCAGGGCCGGCAGCGTCTGGAGATCGGTCGGCGGCGCCAGCATCGCCGCGGCCGCGGCCCCGATCGCCCGGGCGGCGGCTTCCTCCCCCGGCCCCCACGTGATCAGCACGTGGGCGCCGGCGTCCTGCACCAGCCCCCGGGCCAGCGCGGCGAAGTGCTCCACCGGCCACCGCTTGTCGGCGCGGCCGGCGCCGGGGTTGAGCACGACCAGCCGGCGGTGGGGCTTGAAGCCGGCGGTCGCCAGCCACTCCTCGATCGCCGCCTCGGCGGCCGGCGTCACCGGCAACCGGAACTCGAGCCGCGGCTCACCGGCGCCGAGCGGCTGCAGCAGGGCCAGGTACTGCTCGACGACGTGGCGGGCGGCGGCCGGCGGCGTCACGCGCCGGTTGGCGAAGAGGGCGCTGAGCGGCTCGCGCCGGAAGCCGGCCGCGAAGCCGATGCGCAGCGGCGCCCGGGTGGCGGCCGCGAGGACGCCGCTCTTGATCAGGCCCTGGAGATCGAGCACGACGTCGAAGCGCGCCCGGACGAGTTGCCGGCGGAGCGCGAGCGCGTCGCCCAGCGCCGCCCGCAGCGCCGCCGGCCGCCGGGCCTCCCGCCAGCCGCGCGTGTCGGCGACGATGACGTCGTCGAGGGCGGGATGGCCGCGCAGCACCGTCGCCTCGCGCCGCTCGACGATCCAGCTCAGGCGCGCCTCGGGGCGCGCTGCGCGCAGAGTCGCGGCGACCGGCAGCGCGTGGATCACGTCGCCCAGCGAGGAGAGCTTGACCAGGGCGATCCGGGGTCGTTCAGCGGGCACCGAACCGCTCCCGGATGTGGGTGATCAGGTCGCGCGTCGCGTGGTCCTTGGGATCGCCGACGATCGCGACCCGCCCGCCGGCCGCGCGCACCGCCGCCGCCTCCGGCACCGACGCCTCGGTGTAGTCGGTGCCCTTGGCGTGCACGTCGGGCCGCACGAGCGCCACCAGGCGGTCGGCGGTGTCCTCGTCGAAGACGACCACGTGGTCCACGGCTCGCAGCGCCGCCAGCAGCTCGAGCCGTTCGGCGGCGGGCATCAGCGGACGGCCCGGTCCCTTGAGCCGGGCCACCGCGGCATCGGAATTCACCCCCACGAAGAGGACGTCGCCGAGGGCGCGGGCGGCGGCCAGGTAGCGGACGTGGCCGACGTGCAGCAGATCGAAGCAGCCGTTGGCGAGGACGACGCGCTGGCCCTCGGCCCGGAGCCGCGCGGCCAGCGCGCCGGCCTCTTCGGGCGTCACGCGCGTAGGGCCTGCCCGAGCTCTTCCGGCGACACCGTGGCGGTGCCGCGCTTCATGACGACGATGCCGCCGGCCATGTTGGCCAGCGCGGCCGCGTCGATGGGCGCCGCCCCGCTGGCCAGGGCCACGGTGAAGGTGGAGATCACCGTGTCGCCCGCGCCGGTGACGTCGGCGATCTCGTCGGTGCCGTGGATGGGGATGAAGCTGCTGCCGCCGTCGCGTTCGAGCAGCGCCAGGCCGCGGCTGCCCCGCGTGACCAGCAGCATCCGCGCGTCGAGCCGCTCGAGCAGCTGGCGCCCGGCCTTGTCCACGGCACGCTCGTCGTCGACGGCGGCGCCGGCCAGCTGCTCCAGCTCCGCCTCGTTGGGCGTGGCGGCGGTCACCCCCACGAACCGCGGCAGCTGGTAGCGGCTGTCCACGCTCACCATGGCGCCCGTGCGCCGCGCGATCGCCCGGATCCGCTCGAACACCCGCGGGGTGACCGCGCCGTAGCCGTAGTCGGAGACCAGGATGGCATCGGCGCGCTCCGCCAGCGCCGCCAGGCGCGCCACCAGGGCGTCCTCGGTGATCGGCTGCGGCTCGGCGGCCGGCTCCCGGTCGAGCCGGACCACCTGCTGGCGGGTGGCCTGGTAGCCCCCCGCCATGATCCGCGTCTTCACCGGCGTGATGCGGCCGTTCTCGGTCACGATGCCGTCGGTCGGGATGCCGGCGGCGCGGAACAGCGCCAGCAGCTCGTCGCCGGCCGGGTCGCGGCCGACGACGCCGATCGGCACCACGCGGGCGCCGAGGGCGTGCACGTTGTGGGTGGCGTTGGCGGCGCCGCCGAGGTGAGCCTCGCGCTCGGTGAAGCGCAGGATCAGCACCGGGGCCTCGCGCGAGATGCGGGCCGGCTTGCCGAACAGGTACTCGTCGGCGATCAGGTCGCCGACCACCACGATCGTCCGGCCGCGGAACGTCTCCACGGTCTCGGCCAGCCGGCGCCGGCGGTCGCTCACGCGGCGCCTCGCGTGGCCAGCGCCCACTCGACGGCCTCGAGCAGATCGGCGGCGACGTGATCGGGCTCGACCGTGAAGCGCTGGCGGCGGTACTCCCACTCGCCCCGGCCATACCCCGTGAGCACCAGCACGGCCGCGGCGCCCACCGCGCGGCCGGGCGCCAGGTCGCTCGGCTTGTCGCCGACCATCGTGGACCGGGCGAGGTCGAGGCCCAGGTCGGCGGCGGCGCGCAGCAGGAGGCCCGGCTTGGGCTTGCGGCACTCGCACTGTGCTCGAAACGGCGGCTCGCCCTCGCTCGGGTGGTGCGGGCAGACGTACAGTCCGTCGAGCTTGGCGCCCGCCCGCTGGAGCTCCGCGGTCAGCGCGTGGTTGACGGCGTGCAGGACGTCCTCCGAGAAGTAGCCCCGCGCGATCCCGGCCTGGTTGGTCACGACCACCGCCGCCACGCCGGCGGCGTTGAGCCGGCGGATCGCCTCGGCCGATCGAGGCAGCAGCCGGAGGCGGGCGGGATGGTTGACGTAGCCCACCTCCTCGGTCAGCGTCCCGTCGCGGTCGATGAAGAGGGCGGGCCGTGAAGCCACGAACGAAGTGTAAGCGCGATGCTAGCGATTTCTCAAGGTAAAAGCCGCACGAGAAGCCGCCACGCGCCGGTAGATCCGCTGGAAGTCCGCCACCTGCCGGGCATGCGTGAACGGCTCGGCGGCCGCCCGGGCGGCGGTGAGCAGGCGCGCGGGATCCAGGGCGCGCAGGCGATCGAGCGCGGCGGCGAGGGCCCTGGCGTCGCCGGGCCCCACCACGGCGCCGCTGTCCGGGCCGAGCGCCTCGGCGCCGCCGGACGCCGTCGTGGTCACGACCGGGACGCCGGAGGCCAGTGCCTCGAGGTGGACGTTGCCGAAGGGCTCGTAACGGGTGGGCAGCACGAGCGCGTCGGCTGCGGCGTACCAGCGCTCGATGTCCGGGCGGGCGCCGAGCCAGACGACCCGGTGGCCCAGCCCGAGCCGCTCGGCCGTCGCGCGGTACGGCCGGGTGTCCCCCTTGCCGACGACCAGCAACCGGCTCGTGCGATCGTCCATCCCCGCGAGGCCCTCGAGGGCGGTGGCGAGGCCCTTGCGCTCGAAGCCGCTGCCGGCGAAGAGCGCCACCCAGGCGTCGGCGGCAATGGCGGCCTCGGCGCGGGCCGCCCCGCGGTGCCGCGCGCGGTTGTCCGGATGGAAGCGCGCGAGGTCGACGCCGTTGTACACCACGCTCAGCCGCGCCGCCGGCACCGAATAGATCCGCGCGATCTCCTGCGCGCCCAGGCGCGAGATGGCGACGATCTCGGGCGTTGTCGCGAACACGCGCCGCTCGAGCGCCAGCAGCAGCCGGTGATAGGCGGCGCGGCGGTGGACCCGCGGCGGCATCGCCTCGAGGTACCCGCGATGGCAGCCCTCCCCCGCCCGGTACACGTCCTGGCAGAGCGTGCGCTCGTGGCTCTGCACGGCGTCCCAGTCGCGCCGGCGCACCGCCAGCCGCGCGGCCAGCGGGAGCACCAGCACGCGGGCCGCCGCCGGCACCGGAGGCAGGGCGAGGGTGCGGGGGGTGATACCGGGCAGCGGCGGCTGGCCGGGAGGGCTCAGCAGGTGGACGTCGTGGCCGTGGGCCACGAGCGAGGCGAGGAACCCGGCGGTGGCCCGCTCGACGCCGCCGTGGAAGACGAACGGCCGCGCGATGACGAGGATCTTCATGCCGCCGACGCCGCGCGCTCGACCAGCGGGAACAGCGCGGCCCGCGCCGCCGCGAAGCTGTAGTGCGCGCGGCAGCGCTCGCGCGCGCGCCGGCCCAGCTCGGCCGCAGCGGCCGGGTCGTCGAGGAGCCGCGTCAGCGCGGCGGCGAGCGCGACGACGTCGCCGGGGGGGACGAGGACGCCACAGCCGTCCAGGATCTCGGGAATCATCGACACCGCCGTCGACACGATCGGCCGGGCCAGGGCCATCGCGTCGAAGACCTTGGCCGGCACCTGGCCGATGGTGTCGGTGGTGGCCCGCTGCGGCACGGCGACGGCGTCGGCGGCGACCAGGTAGCGGGGCACGTCGTCGAACGGGATCTCGCCGACGACCCGCACCCACGGGCGGCCCGCCCACCGGCTCGCCTCGCCGCCGGCGGCCCCCACGAGCACGAGCCGCACGTCGCCCTTCATGAGGCCGACCGCCTCCACGAGGTCGTCGACCCCCTTGTGCGCGCGCGGCGTGCCCAGGAACATCACGACCCGCTCGCGGCCGAGGCCGAGCCGGCCGCGCGCCTCGGCGCGGTCGTAGCGGGCGGGGTCCCAGCCCTCGGTGTCGCGCACGTGGGGGATGAGCGTGCCGCCGAACCGGCGCTCCAGGAACCGCGATGCCACCGTGATGGCGTCGGCGCGGCCGACCAGCCGCTCCATCAGCCACGTCCACGGCAGCCCGTTGGGATTGGCCAGGTTGAGGCTTCGGCCGAGCGTGCCCCACGCGCCCGAGCGCCGGAAGAAGCCGACTTCCCAGTCGTCGATGTCGAGCAGCAGGGGGCGCCGTCGCCGCCGGCGCGCCAGCAGGGCGGCGCCGTAGCTCGTCGCCCGCGGCTTGGAGGCGTACAGCACGTCGCCGTCGGCACTCGCGGCCAGGTCGGTCCACACGCGGGCGAAGCGCGGGTACCGCCGGGCGCCATCGACGGCGAGGTCGCGATACGCGACCCCGCCGTCGCGCGCCGGCCCCCAGACACCGCCGCCGAAGCGTGGCCCGACGACCTCGACCTGCCAGCGCGGCGCCAGCAGGCGCGCGAGCAGGTCGGCGCGGCCGGTGGCGTTGTCCGACAGGTCGAACGTGAGGATCGAGATCTTCATGCGGCGACCAGGCGGGCGTAGTGCGCGTCGAGCGCGGCGGCCAGCCGCGCCCCCGAGAACCGCTCCTCGAGGAGGCGGCGGCCCGCCTCGCCCAGCCGCGCGCGACGAGCCGGATCGTCGAGCAGCGCGGCGAGGGTGGCGGCCAGCGCGCCGGCGTCCCCGGCGGGGACCAGGGCCGCGTGCTCGCCGTCCACCAGGACCTCCGGCACGACCCCGACGCGTGAGGCGACCAGCGGTCGGCCGGCGGCCAGGTACTCGAAGACGACGCGAGACATGCCTTCCGACTCGAACGGCACGTAGAGGGCGAGGTCGAGGGCCGCCATCACCGCCGGCAGGTCGGCGACGAAGCCGGCGAACGTCACCTGCCCGTCCAGCCCGGCCCGGCTGACGCACTCGCGCAGCGCGGCCTCCATCGTGCCGCGCCCGACGAACACGATGCGGGGCCGCAGGCCCTCGCGGGCCAGGCGCGCTGCGGCCTCGATCACCACGCGATGACCTTTCATCACGCGCAGTCCCGAGACCACGCCGATCAGCGGCCGGCCGTCCTCGGCCCCGAGCGCGCGGCGGACTCTGGGATCGACGGGCCGCGGCCGATACGCCTCGGCGTCGGCGCCGCCGGGCAACGTGACGATCCGGTCCGGCGCCAGCAGGCCGGCGGCCATGCACTGCCCGCGGATCGCCTCGGTCACCGCCACGACGAGGGCGGTGGCGCGGCCGTAGAGCCAGCGGTTGCCCGCGTGCGGCCGCACGGGGTGCACGATGTGGCGCGTGCGCACGATGGGCCGCCCCCCCGCCAGCCGGGCGGCCGCCGCCGCCAGCCAGTGCTCCTTGCCGCGGTGGACGTGGACGACGTCGGCGGCGGCCACGGCGGCGCGGAGGCGGCGAAGATCGCCGAGGTCGGCGCCGGGGTGAAGCCCGCTGGCGAACCGGAACGTCTCGACGCGGGCCACGCCTTCCGCGCGGGCGCGGTCGATGACCGCACGGTCCGTCCCGCGCCGGCAGCCGAGCGTGACCGCATGCCCGCGGCGCTCGAGCTCGCGCGTGACGCGCGCCGCCCAGTACGCGTCCGAGGACCAGCCCCGGCAGGAGACGAGCTGCAGGATCTTCACGAGCCGACGAGGCGACGGTAGGCGGCCTCGACGGTCGTCACCGAGCGTTCGGGACTGAACTCCGTGGTCGCCCGGCGCCGCCCGGCCAGGCCCATCGCACGGGCCCGGTCCGGATCAGCCAGGATCGTCGCCAGCGCGGCCGCCAGCGTCTCGGGGCTGGCGTCGCCGAGCAGCAGTCCGGTCTCGCCGTCCACGACGGTCTCGGGCAGCGCGCCGACGTGGCGGGCGATCACCGGGCGCCCCGCCGCCATCGCCTCCAGCGCGGCCCGGCACGATTCGTCGGAGCCGGCCGCCATGAGCGCGAAGCAGTCGGCGGCGGCCAGCACCTCGGGCAGATCGTGATCGCGATAGCCGGTGAACACGACGCGGTGGCCGAGGCTCTTGTCGGCGACGAGCTGCTCGAGCCGGCCGCGGCGCTCACCCTTGCCCACGAGAAGCAGCCGAGCGTCGGGCAGGCGCGCCAGCAGCCGCTCGAAGCCGTCCAGGAGCAGCTCGTGACCGCGATTGGCGGCGAAGCGGGCCACCGAGACGACGACCGGAGCCGCCCCCAGCTTGAACTCCGCGCGGATCGCCCGGCCGTCGGCGGCGCCGCCGAAGCGCGAGAGGTCGGCAGCCCCCGGGATCCAGGTGACGTGCTCGGCCGGAATGCCGACCACCCGGCAGCGCTCTTCGATCTGGCGCGACACCGCGAACACCGCCGCCGTGCGGCGGTAGAGCTGGCGGGCGGGCAGCGACGCCTTCACCGAGCGCGCGTTGTGGAACGTGCGCACGAGCCGGGCGCGCTGTCCGCCGGGACGGCGCGGGCGGGCCGCCAGCGCCAGCCAGTGGTCGTGCGAGTGATGCGCGTGCACGATGTCGATGGCCTCGACCGCCACGAGCGCGCGCAGCCGCCGCGCGTCGCGCGCCAGCGCCAGCGGGGCCGCCCGGGCGCGCAGGTTCAGCCCCTCGATCAGCGGCAGGCCGGCATCGCGCGCCTTGGCCTCGAAGCGGTCACCGGGGGCCACGCCCAGCAGCACGTGATGACCGCGGGCGCGCAGCCCGCCCACCAGCTGGATGATGGGATCGGCGCTCCCGGTCCACCAGCGGTTGGCGGCCAGGTGCAGCACGCGCAGCGCGCGGCCGCTCACGCCGCCCGCTCCAGCAGCCGTTCGGCCGCGCGCCAGACCCGGGCGGGCTCCACGCCGCGCAAGCAGGGATGCTCGATGGGGCACGCGCGATAGAAGCAGGGAGCGCAGGGCACGGGATGGGAGACGACGGCGGCCCGGCCGCGCGGCGCCGTCAGCTCCGGATCGGTCGGGCCGAACAGTGTGACGACGGGCGTGCCCAGCGCCGCGGCGAGGTGGGCCACGCCCGTGTCGCCGCTGACCAGCACGTCCAGCTCCGCGAGCACGGCGGGAAGCAGCGCGGGACGATCACGGCCCACCACGCTCCGGGCGGGCGCCGAGGCGGTGATCGCCGCCGCCGCCGGCCCGTCGCCGGGCGCGCCGAGCAGCACCGCGGCGGTGCCCGTCCCGGCGAGCAGCCGGCAGAACTCGGTGACGCGCTCGAGCGGCCACAGCTTGGCGGGGCCGTACGCCGCCCCCAGGTGGACGCCGACGCGTCGCGAGCCCGTGCGCGAGGGCACCCCCGCCTCCTCGAACAGGCGCCGCGCCTCGGCCCGGGCGTCCGAATCCTCGGGCGGCGGCATCAGCGTGGGCACGCGGCCCCCGGCCGGCGCGCCGCAGCGCCCGAGGAGGGTGAGGTACTCGTCCACCTGATGCAGGCGAGGCTGCGGTATCGGGACCGCCTCCGTGAGCAGCTCGGACCGCCCGCCGCCGGCGAAGCCGACCCGGCGGCGCGCTCCCCAGTACCAGGCGGCCAGGGCGGACTCCAGCGAGTTCGGCAGCAGGACCGCCAGGTCGGGAGCGAACCGGGAGACGCTGTCGGCCGCTCGCAGGCGGCCGCCCCACGTCCGCGGGTAGTCCACGAGCACGTCGGCCAGGCCCTGCCCCGCCAGCAGGGCCGCCCACGGCCCCGCGGCCAGCACGCGCGCCTCGGGCCAGGCCGCCCGCACGGCCGCCAGCGCCGGCACCGCCATCACGGTGTCGCCGAGCCAGTTCGGCAGCCTGACCGCGACGTTCACGAGGGCCGGCCCAGCCGCGCGAACGCCGCCCGCCACGCACTGTCGCCGGACGTCAGGAGGAGCCGAACGCTGAGCACGTAGACGGGACGCTTGAGCGCCGGCAGCGCTCGCAGGCGGACCCAGTCCTTCTCGGTGGTGATGAGGCCGTCGGCGTGCGCCTCGGACGCGCGGCGATCCAGACGAGCGAGGTCCTCGCGCGTGTACCAGTGGTGGTCGGCGAATTCCTCGAACCCGGCCACGGCCACCGCCGTCTCCTGGAGCGTGCGCCGGAAGCCGGCCGGCAAACCGATCCCGGCGAAGCCGACGAGCCTGGCGCCGCCGAGGGCGCTCAGCGGCACGAAGCGCATGGCGCTCGACTCGAAACACTCGGTTGGCACGTGCACGGCCGTGAGCACCGGCACCGTGGGCGCCACGCGGGCGAGCGTGGCCGTGACCTCGGCGGCGCCGGCGGCGT
>Ga0302046_10004013_pt1 | contig 13177 bp, 9 predicted proteins | sample RVTome_11_FD_200261 | JGI IMG/M metagenome (GOLD analysis project Ga0302046, IMG submission 200261) | Soil microbial communities from uranium-contaminated site in the Upper Colorado River Basin, Wyoming, United States - RVT147D111 (version 2) ...
GATCGCCGCACCGATCAGGGCGGCACCCAGGGCGCACCGCGTCCGCAGGCTCGCGAGGTCCATCCGTCTTCCACCCCTTGCTCCCCACACCATGCGCCAACTCCCGAGGTCGGAGACGAGCCGGAGGTCGGCCGAGCGCCGCGTCCGTTCGTCGTGCTCTCGTCTCGGGATCGACGCTCCGGCTTCTTGAGGACGCCGCTGTAGGAGGAGCGTACATCCGAGCGCCGGAGCGCGGGCGGTCGAGCGCTTTCGAGCGACTTACCGGTGCGGAAAGGAAGGAAGCTCGACGAACGTCAGGTCACCGTTGTCCCGGCGAGCGCGGAACGTAAGCTCGTCGCCATGTCGATCTTCGCCAAGAAGCGACTCACGGACTTCGCGACCTGCGCGGGCTGAGCGGCCAAGCTGCCGCAAGGCGAGCTCGCGCAGGTCCTGCGCGACGTCACTCCGACCCACGACCCGCGACTCCTGGTGGGGCCCGAGACCCTCGACGACGCCGGCGTCGTCGTCCTGGGCGAGGGGGAAGGACTGTCCGCCGGTCAGCGCATCGCCCTGGTGCAGACGGTGGACTTCTTCCCACCGGTGGTCGACGACCCGCGCTACTACGGCGCGATCGCCGCGGCCAACGCGCTGTCCGACGTGTACGCCATGGGCGGACGCCCGTTCAGCGCGCTCTCCTTGGCCGGGTTCCCCAAGGACTTCGACCGCGGCTGGCTGGCCGCCATCCTCGGCGGCGGCAACGCGAAGGTGACGGAGGCGGGCGCGGTGCTGGCTGGCGGCCACACGGTCGAGTCCGACGTCCAGTTCGGCTACGCGGTGACGGGGATCGTCGATCCGCAGCGCGTGGCGTCGAACGCGGGCGCGCGCGCGGGCGACGTCGCCTACCTGACGAAGCCGCTCGGCATGGGCTGCATGACGACGGCCGCCAAGCTGCAGAAGATCACCTGGGACGACCTCGAGCCCGCCGCGGAACAGATGGCCACGCTCAACGACCGCGCGGCGCGCGCGATGTGCTCGGTCGACTTCCACGCCTGCACCGACATCACCGGGTTCGGGCTGGTGGGTCACGCGATGAACATCGCTCGCGCCAGCGACCTCACCTTCGAGGTCGACACGGCGAGCGTGCCGCTCTTCGGCGACGTGATGTCGCTGGCGAAGCGCGGACTCTTCTCCGGCGGCGCCAAGCGCGGACGGGCGAGTCTAGGGGCCGAGGTCGAGGTCGCGGGCGGCCTCGCTCAGCCGCTCGTCGACCTGCTCTTCGACGCCGAGACCTCGGGCGGGCTCCTGATCGTGCTCGCCGAGAGCGAGGCCGGGAGGCTCGAGGCGGCACTGCGGGCGGAGGAGCTCCCGGTGCGTCGCATCGGGTCCTTCCGCAGCTTCACGGGGAAGCGCATCCGGCTGCGCTAACGCTGGTCCTGAGCCCAGGACGCACCGTTGCGAATCTCCACGCCCTCAGCCGAGGACGAGCGACGGGCCCTCCGGCGACTCCTCTCCCGCTCCGGTTTCCGACCGTGGTCGAACGTCCTCGATGGGTCGCAGGAGCCGCAGCGCGAGCTCGGCTTGCGCATTGGCCTGGGCCAGGACGCTGGTCGCGCCCAGGCGCAGGATCTCCAGACGGACGAGCGCCGCGCTCTCCTCCGCTAGGTCCGCGTCGCGCAGCCTGCTCTCCGCAGCCGCGGCGACCTCCTGCTGTTTCAGCACCGTGCGATGCGCACTCTGCAGACGATGCTCCGAGGCCGCGAAGCGGGCCCGGGCGAGTGAGACGCGCCGCAGCGCCGCATCGGTCTCCTCGAGCGCCTGCTGCCGTTCCGGCGGATCGTCGGGCGAGAACAGGTGCAGCACGGCGGGCCGGCCCGACAGGCCCTCGAGCGTCAGGGCGACGGTCGAGAGTCGGATGGTCTCGTTCTCCTCCGTGCCGGCTTGGATCTCGATCCTGCGGTCTTCGCCGAGGATCTTGATCCCGTTGAACTCGGTCGTCTCGACGATGCGCACGAACTCCCGGACGAGCTGACGGTGCTCCGCGCGCAGCGTCCCTCGATCCTCGGACGAGAGAGTGCCGTTCGCACGTCGTACCGCGAGCTCGCGGATGCGGACCAGCAGGTCGGCGAGGCCGGACAGAACGCTCTCCGCCGTCCTGGCGAGGCCGATGCCGTCCTCGAGGTTGCGCCGCGCGGACTCCAAGGAACCCATGCGTGCGCGCAGTCGCTCGCTCTGCGCGAGTCCGGCGGCGTCGTCCCCCGCGGATCGGATACGAAGGCCTGTGGACAGGCGACCGTAGCGGGCGCCGAGACTCGAGTTGATCTCTTCCAGGTGTCGGCGAACGATCGCCGCACCCGAGCGGGAACTGAGAGAGAGGTCCATGACGGAACCCTCCTGCAAATGGACACGGTGCGCCGGGGCCAGGGGGTACGGCAGGCCGAGGCTCTCTCCTTCCTCGACTCCAGAGGACTCCCTTCGTAGCGGCCCGAGGGGCACGAAGCGGGACACGTAGGTGGACACCTCTTCGACCCGCGGGTGGGCTCGGAGTGGAGCAAACCTCGGGGTTTCGGCGCGTGGATGGCCGCCGGAGCGTTGGACCCGGGAGGGCCTTCCTGGAACGATGACCCCATGACGGAGTCCTGGCCCTGCCCCGCGTTGCGCGAGTTCGAGCTCGGACCGCGCACGACGCTGCGCGTGGGTGGCACGGTGGCGTGGTTCCTCGAGCCGGCGACACCGGATGCCTTCGTCGAGGCCTGGCACGCCGCGCTCGAGCGGGGATTCACGCCGCGCGTGCTCGGCGGCGGCGCGAACCTGCTCGTGCCGGACGGCAGACTGCCGGGGGTGGTGATCACGACGGCGCGCATGGGGCGCGTCTTCCGCCCCGGTCGATGCGAGGATGCGGACTGGAACGACCCACGGCAGGGCGATCCGTCGACCGGCGAGGGCGCAGAGGAACGCGCGGAGCTCGTCGCCTGGGCCGGGATGCCGCTCCCGGGGCTCGTGCGCGTCGCGCGCGAGCTGGGCTGGAGCGGGCTGGAGGGGCTCGTGGGAGTTCCCGGCCACCTCGGCGGAGGCGTCGCGATGAACGCGGGCGGCCGTTGGGGCGAGATGTGGGACGTGGTGGAGACGGTGCGCGTGCTCACGACGGACGGCGAGGTCGAGGAGTGTTCCCGGTCGGCCTGCGAGCCCGTCTATCGGGACGGCAATCTCGGCGGAGCAGTCGTGCTCGGCGCGCACCTCGTGCTCGCACGCGGGGACGAGCTCGAGATCAAGGAGCGCATGCGGCAGTACCTGGCGGAGAAGAGCGCCGCACAGCCGGTCACCGAGCGTTCCTGCGGTTGCATCTTCAAGAATCCTGACCCCGAGCTCTCCGGCGGACGGTCCGCCGGCAGGCTGGTCGACGAGTGCGGCGGCAAGGGGCGAACGCACGGCGACGCGATCGTCAGCCCGAAGCACGGGAACTTCATCGTGAACCGGGGTCGCGCGACGGCGGCCGACGTGCTGTACCTGATCGAGGACCTGCGAAGCCTGGTGCGCGACCGGACCGGCATCGAGTTGGAGGACGAGGTGAAGCGTTGGAACCCCGTCCCCGACCGCGAAGCCGGGGGCGAGGTTCCGGCCTGACGTGCTCCCGCCCCTACCGCGACGCGACGCCGAGGGACGCGAGGACCTCGGGGGGCCTCGAGGACTCGGGCGGAAGACGGAGGCGGGCTAGAGGTTCAAGGATTCGGTCAGTGCGGCGTGCTCCGCGGCGGACAGGTGGCTCGCGAGCGCCGTGAGCGCGTGGCGGCGCAGGTAGACGTCGAGCGACGTGTCGCCGGCGATCTCGCGCAGGAAGACGACCGCGTGGTCGAGAGCCGGGCTCGCGTTGCGCTGCGCCGCGCGCGCGAAGTTCGCGACGCTGTAGACGACCGCGTAGTCGGGAAGACCGATCTCCGCGTCGCTACGGTTCGCGAAGCCCTCGCCGAGGAAGGTGAGCACGGCTGCGGTGGGGGAGAAGTCCGGCGAGGCCGTGAGCGTCAACCCGGCCTGCCCCCGAACACGCGCGTCGGGATCCTCGCTCGCGATGGCGAGGAGCTCGCGGGGTCCTGCCTGCTGCATGCCCGACACGAGCATGCGCCGCGCATCCGCCTCGGCGCCGCGGATCCGGCGCTGGTAGTAGGCGTCCTCCAGGGCCTCCAGCCCGCCCTCGCGGTCGCCCAGGGTGAGCAGCTCCTCGTGCATCTTGGAGTCCGCGCGCGCCGCCAAGAACACTGCGGCCTCGTCCACCGGCGCGGCCGTCGCGACGGCGATCGAGATGGCGTTGCGCAGCTCGACGGACGTCTCGCCGTGGTCGTAGAGGTCCTCGGCCCAGCGCAGGGCTTCCTGGGAGCGCGCGCCGGCGAGGAGTCGCGCGAGGGACGCCGTCAAGAGGCGCGGGCTCTCCGCGCTCTCCAGCTCGAACAGGTCGAGCGCCTCGGCCTCCGGGGCCCGCGATTCCGCGAGGACACCCGCCAGGAGCCCGAGGTAGAGCTCGGACAGCTCCGGGTGCCGCGCCGCGAGCTCGCGCATGAGGGTTTCGAAGCTCAGGTCGAAGAGGAGCCGGTCGTCCGGACCGCGGGCGCTCGCGAGCAGCTCCGCCAACGTCTCGCGGGTGGGCGGGAGCACCAGGGCGAGGGCGCGTAGGAGCCGTTCCAGGAACGCGCGTCCGTCCTGGGCGAGACCCGCGTGGTGGAGGTCGCTCGCGAACCCCTCAGGTGCGTGGAACAGGATGGCCGCGCACAGGAGCGCTCGGATCGCGCCGATCTCCTCCAGGGAGAGTCGCTCGCCGTCGCCGCTGAGGCCGCCGCCCTGGAGCAGCTCGAGCGTCCGCGCCAGGTTCGGGGGGCTGGCGATCACGGGGAACAGGGCCGCCTCGAGCGCGGCTTCGTCCTGCATGTCCGTGCCGGCGATGCGCCGCAAGGCGACGCGTAGGCGGACGTCGCCGAGCTCCGGGGGCCGTTCGAGATCGGGCTGGGCGGTCCCCCTGCCGGCGGAGCGCCGGCTCTCGTCCGCCGCCGTCGCCGTCGCCGGGGCCAGGGCGGAGGGCCGATCGGCGGAAGAGTCTTCGGGCTCCGCGCCGCCCGACGCAACCGGGACGACGGTCGTCCCGCGGTCACGCAGCGTTCTCGCGATCAGGAGGAACAGAGCGAGCGCGAGCAGAGAGAGGAGCAGCTTCGACTTCATGGCATCCGGTCGCTCGACACCGGAGCGACCGATCGAAGCCGCCGAGGGTTGCCGAGTTCTCCGCCGCTCGTCTCCGTCCGCGGGGACCACGCGTGCTTTTTCCAGGACGATTCGCCCGTGATCACGGGCTGGGCGCGCCGGGTGCCGAAAAACCCTCCTGCGATTCCAAACGTCGTCCGATACCAGCCACCAGTGGCAGCCGGGACCCCTGCGGAAACATCCTCGCAGAGCCCTTCCCCACCTTCCCCCACCCGGATCGTTCCCCCACGATCCCCAGACTCTGCGAAGCGAGCTGGTCGGGGGTCCCGGTAGCCGCTATTTTGGCCCGCCGCGTCGCGATTGGGGACGGCGCGCGCTCGGGCTCGCCAGGTCGGCGTTCGCCGGGATCCCCCCTTCCCCGGGTCCAGAGAGCGATGAGTCGCCACGATGCTCCCCCGCCCTTGGAGGAGCCCTTTCCGCTCTCCACCCTGCGCCACTCGGTCTCGCACCTGATGGCCTCGGCGGTGGAGCAGCTCCACCCCGGCGTGCGCTTCGGCTTCGGCCCCGCGATCGAGCACGGTTTCTACTACGACTTCCAGCTCGACGAGCCGCTCGAGGAGAAGGACCTCGCGCGCATCGAGAAGGAGATGCGCCGCATCGCCAAGCGCACCCCCGAGCTCGTCTGCAGCGAGCTCACGCGCGAGCAGGCGAAGGAGCGCCTGGCGGCCAGGGGACAGACCTTCAAGGTCCAGGCGGTGGAGGACATCCCCGAGGGCGAGCGGATCAGCTTCTACTCCCACGGGGACTGGGAGGACCTGTGCGAGGGCCCGCACATCGACCGGCTCGACCGCGACTTCCGATTCAAGCTGCTGTCCGTCGCCGGCGCCTACTGGAAGGGCGACGAGGCGAACCCGATGCTCCAGCGCGTCTACGGCACCGCCTTCTGGACGCAGGCGGACCTCGACCGCCACCTCGCCTGGCTGGAGAAGGTCAAGGAGCTGGACCACCGTCGCCTGGGCGCGGAGCTCGACCTCTTCTCGATCCACTCCGAGGCCGGCGCGGGCTTCGTCTTCTGGCACCCCAAGCTCGGCGCCGTGCGGCGCGAGATGGAGAAGTTCTGGTGGGAGGAGCACGAGCGGCGCGGATACGACGCCGTCTACACGCCGCACATCTCGCGCGAGGACCTGTTCGCCGTCTCGGGTCACCTCGAGAACTACGACGAGCTGATGTACGCCCCGATGGACATCGAGGGGGTCCCGTACCGCGTCAAGCCGATGAACTGCCCGTGCCACGTGCTGATCTACGACGATCGCGGGCGCAGCTACCGCGAGCTCCCGATCCGCATGGCGGAGCTGGGTGGCGTCTACCGCTTCGAGCGCTCGGGACAGGTGACGGGGATGTTGCGCGTGCGCGGCTTCACGCTCGACGACGCGCACATCTTCTGCCGGCCCGACCAGCTCGCCGACGAGATCGCCGGCGTGATCGAGCTGATCACGCACATGAACCGCACCTTCGGCTTCGACTTCACCGCCTATCTGGCGACGCGTCCGGAGGGCAAGGCGATCGGCGAGCCCGCCGTGTGGGAGATGGCGATGAGCGCCTTGCGGAAGGGGGCCGAGAAGGCCGGGCTCCCGCTCGAGCTCGACGAGGGCGGGGGCGCCTTCTACGGTCCGAAGATCGACTTCAAGCTGCGCGACGCCCTCGGCCGCGAGTGGCAGACCTCGACCGTCCAGTGCGACTTCAACCTACCGGAGCGCTTCGACCTGTCCTTCGTCGACTCGGACGGGGAGCACAAGCGGCCGATCATGGTGCACCGCGCGGTGTTCGGCTCGCTCGAGCGCTTCGTCGGCGTGCTGATCGAGCACTACGGAGCGCGCTTCCCCTTCTGGCTGGCGCCGACCCAGGTGGCCGTGATCCCGATCCGCGAGGAGCACGCCGAGTACGCGCGCGAGTGCGCCGCCGCGCTGCGCGACGCGGGCTTCCGCGTGGAGTGCATGGACCAGCCGGCGCACATGAACAAGAAGATCAAGACGGCGCGCAAGGACAAGGTGCCCTTCCTGCTCATCGCCGGCGAACGCGAGCTGGCCGAGCGCACCGTCACCGTCAGCCAGCGCGGCCTCGAGGAGCAGAGCACGGTCCCCTTCGACGCCTTCCTGGCCCGGGCGCGGAGGCTGCGCGCGACGCGCGCCCTGGAGCTGGACGCATGAAGTGTCCGCAGTGCCCGAACGGTAACCTCGCGCCGGACGAGGTCGAGGGGATCGCGGTCGATCGCTGCGGCGATTGCAAGGGGATCTGGATCGGCGAGGAGGGCCTGCGCATGGCGAAGGACGAGGCCGACGAGAACCTCGTCTGGTTCGACCTCGACCTGTGGAAGGACAAGACCCACTTCTCGGTGCTCGGGGAGAGCCTCTCCTGCCCGAGCTGCGAGTCGAGGCTGCACCGCGTGCGCTACGCGAGCCCGGCGGCGCCGGAGCTCGGCGTCGACATCGACTACTGCCGTGAATGCCGCGCCGTGTGGCTGGGCGAGGGCGAGCTCTCGGCGATCGTGCGCTCGATGGAGGACGAGGTCGCGCGCATGTCCTCGGCCGACCTGTTGCGTGCCTCGCTCTCGGAGGCGGCCCTGATCCTGAACGGTCCCGAGCCGCTGGCACTCGAGTGGCGCGACCTGAAGCGCGTGCTCCAACTCATGAAGGGGCGCTTCTTCCTCGAGCACCCGACGCTGGAGCGGTTGATCCAGGAGTTCCCCAAGGGGACGCCGTTCCAGTAGCCGTGCGCGGACTCAGCGCGGCCGCACCTGCGTACCCGCGCCGCAGTTGACGAACACCGGCGTCGCCGGGCCGTCGATCACGTCGGCCGTGTGCCAGGCGCCGGGCGGGTTGACGATGCTACTCCCGCCCGTCGGTTTCCGCGAGAGTCCGGAGTGGCTGACGGGTCGTCTGAAGCCCTATGGGATGAGCATCCCTCCGATGTTGTCCAGCGCGTGCTGGGCAGCGGCCTCCGCCAGCGCGTGGGTGTCCATGGTCGCGAAGTCAGCGCGGAGCTTCGCCTTCTGGCTGCAGGTCCACGCCGCGCCTTGGACGAAGGCGCAGCCAGTCCCCTGGCCCAGTTGCGCGGTCGCCTTGTCGACCGGTGGATAGACCTCGACGTAGATGAGCTGCGTCCGCACGAGTGCGGGGATCAGGGGCTCCCACACGCCGGTGTCGATGCCGTTCTCCACGCACAAGAGCGCCAGCTCCGCGAACAGGAAGTAGAAGTTCGAGGAGGGTTGCGTCGTCCATGCGAGATAGGGTGCGGGGAGCTGCAGGCGCAGCTCGCCGTTGGCGAACATCTCGAAGGCTTCTTCGACGCCCGTGAAGTCGATACCGCCGGCTCCGTCGGGGAAGTGCTCCTTCAAGAGCCCGACGAGGAGCTCCGAGACGAGGATCGCGCTGTTCGCGACGGAGGAGCTGCACGGGATGGCCGCGTAGTGCGTGCCGGCCTGCCGCTCCGCGAAGCGTCGCTTGATACGCTCCACGAGGCCGCCGCGAACGCTGACGAGGTCGCCGAGTCGCAGCTGCCAGTCGTCCGAGGAGACGTAGAGGGCTCCCAGGGTCCCCTCGGTCTCGCGGTCCAGGTCGAAGAAGAAGCGACGGTACTGGTTCCTGAGCGAGTCGGGCAGGGCCCCGACCAGGAGCCCCGTCAGCGGATCCATCGCGCCGCCGAGCCCGAGCAGCGCTCCGGTGAGTTCCAGGTAGACCGCCGGCGTGAGGAGCGGTACGCCGTCAGGGAGCTCGACCTGAAAGACCTTGCCCGAGTCGAGACACGGGTTCCCCAGGCTCGCGTGCAGCGTGGCCTCCCCGTTGACCAAGGCCATCCTCGCGACGGGCTCGAGCTCTTCCTCGCTGGACTCGAGAGACAGCTCGACACCGCCCTCCCACTCGGCCGGCTCGAGCAGCCGTGCCCCGACCATGTTGGCGGGGAGCTCTACATCCTGGAGCTTTCCGCGCGGACCGGACGGGAGGGGGACGGTCGTACCCGGCGGAAGGAAGACGACGCCCGTGAGGGAACCGCGCTGGCGGATGAGTCGGGCTCGCGTGAGGTTGAATTGGAACAGGAAGAAGGCGTGCTGGGCGTCCTTGCCCGCCATCGGGAGGGGAGGGAGGACGATCTTCTTGAGGAAGGTGCTCACGGGATCAGGCGACTAGGCCCTGGATGACCAGGAGCAGGTCCAGGAAGAGCTTCGTGGCGCCGATGCTGGGCTCGACCTTGGCCGGCACCTTGGCGCCCCCCGCGTTCGGTTGCCGCTGGACCACGAAGGCGGCGGAGTAGGCCTTGTTGCCCTCGACCTTGTCCCAAGTCTGCGTGATCGGGTTCCATTGGTCGCCGATGACTGCGGCCAACTTGTAGTCCGCGAGCTGGCTGTTCGGATCGAGGGAGTACATCGCGGGCATGTTCTTGCGCATGACCTCGAGGGCTCCGACGTGGCACTGGGCGATGGACGGCCTCTCGTCCGCGCCTCCGACGGTCTGCTCCACGTCGACCTTGAGGGTCGCCAGGTGAGGGGCGGCGAGCAACCCCGGATCCGTCATGGCGAAGACGATGTGCTGGCCCGTGTTCGGGCCTCCGGGAGCGAGATTGACCTTGGCGGTGGAGTCACCTCCATGCACGCGGAACACGAAGTAGGCATTGGCTTTGACGGTCATCGTTCTTCCTCCTCATTTGCGGAATGGGTTACGGAGCGAGGCTCTTCGCACAGCGAAAGCCCTGGAACCACGTGTAGTCGTCGAGGCCGTAGAAGGCCGGCGATCGCATGCCGGTGCCGAGCTCCCGGCTGGACCAGTACCCGCCGAACAGGAAGCGATCGTAGGTCCGGTAGATCCTTTCCCGCCCCGGCATGGGTTCGATGGCGGCGCTCTCCGTGTACTCCTGGACGTTGCCGTACATGTGCAGGAGTCCCTCGGGGGAGGCGGCATCCGGGGAGGAATCCGCCGGAGCGATGTTCGCTAGGTACAGCGCCCAGCGACCCTCGGTGTCGTTCGCGGTCTCGAGCGGACGGAGTACGTTGCCGCGCGGAGGCGCGTCCGGATCGGCCGAGTAGGGGAACGGGCGGTTCTCCGCCCCGCCCGCGGCGCGATGCCACTCCGCAGCGGTCGGGAGACGCATGCCTCGCCAGAGGCAATAGGCCACTGCGTCCGACCAGGTCACTCCGACCACGGGATCGTCGCCGCGCTCCCGTAGGAAGGCCTCTCGGTCTTCCACGAGCTTCCAGTAGGAGGGGTCGCGGTGACCGGTGGCGCGCACGAAGGCGTCGTACTCACGGTTCGTCACCTCGGTCCGCGCGATCCAGAAGGCGGGCAGCTCCAGGATGACCCCTTGATAGGCCGGCGGCGAGTCGTAGTCGGGGAAGGTGTAGGTCTCCGGCCCGATCGCCACCAGGCCCTCGGTCTCGAAGTCCCGATGTTCGACCTCGAGCGCGACCACGTCGCCCGAGCCGTCGGCGAACAAGGGTATTTCCTGGAACGCCCCGTCGTCGAACACGACCACGATGCGGTGGTAGCCGTCCTCGAGCGGTGTCGGCTCGAGCGGAGTCCGGCCCAGGACGGCGGCCGGGCCGACGCCGCTCGTGAAGGGGTCGACCGGTCGGACGCGCACCACGGCAGGGAGGGGAGCGCCGCTCGCGTCGAAGGCTCGCACGCTCACGTGCGTGAGCTCCGCCAGCCGGCTCCGCCGAGCGGCGTTCGCGACGACCCAACCCCCGACCAGGAAGGCGAGTGTGCCGACCCCCAGGACGGACAAGCCGACGCGGTGACGCCGCGCGCGACGCAGCAGGAGCAGCCCGAGGCCCGCGGGCTTGCGCAGCACGGCTTCGTGGCCGAGGAAGCGCGTCAGGTCGTCGCGCAGCTCCGCCGCCGTCGCGTAGCGGTCCTTCACCGCCTTCTCCATCGCGCCGGCGCAGATGGTCTCGAGGTCGCGCGGCACGCGCGGATTGAGGCGGCGCACCGGGACGGGCTCCTCGCTCGCGATGCGTGCGAGCAGCTCGGACTCGGAGTCTCCCGAGTGCGGCCGCTTCAGCGTCAGCAGCTCGTACAGGATCACGCCGAGCGAGTAGACGTCCGTGCGGTGGTCGATCGCTTCCTTGCGCGAGCGCGCCTGCTCGGGGCTCATGTAGGGCAGGGTCCCGGCGATCATCCCCGACCGCGTGATCGTCTCCAGCGCGACGTCCCGCGCCAGGCCGAAGTCGACCACCTTGATCGCTCCGTCCCTCTGCACGAGCACGTTGGAAGGCTTGACGTCGCGGTGCACGATGCCGTTCCGGTGCGCGTGGGCGAGGGCGTCGGCGACGTCGCGGATCATCCGCGCGACCTCGCGGAAGTACTCGTGGGCGCGCGAGCTCGGCAGGTGGACGGTGGAGGGAGAAGCGCCGCGCTCCTCGCCCTTGAGCTCCTCGATCTCGCGCGCCAGGTCGTGCCCTTCGACCAGGTCCATCGCGAAGTAGCGCGTCTCGCCCTCCTGACCGATGGAGAGCACCGCGACGATCCCCGGGTGGTGCAGCTTGGCACCGACGCGCGCCTCGCGCAGGAATCGCTCGACTCGCAGAGACAGGAACGCACCGGGTGCCAGCACCTTGACCGCGACGTCCCGGGCGAGCGAGAGCTGGCGCGCGCGGTACACCGTGCCCATGCCGCCGCGGCCGATGCGCTCGAGCAGCTCGAAGTCGCCCAGCCGCCAGGGAAGCTCGTCGACCGGCTCGTTCACGGTGGCGCGCGGATCCAGGAAGCCCTCGGCGGCCTCGCCCACGGCCAGCATGTCGAGCACCGTCCGGCACAGCTCCTCGTCCGTGGCGCACTCCTTGCGCACGAACTCCTCCTGCTGCGGCGCCTCGAGCTCCTGCGCAGCCTCGAAGATCCGGCAGATCCTTGCCCAGCGCTCCGGGTTCACTGCTCGCCCCCTCTCGTCCTCCGTCGCGCGCGAGCATACCCGCTGCGACCTACCCGGCGTCTCCCGCGAGTCGGTCCGTGGCGCGTCGAGCGTCCCATGCCGCCCCGAGCACGGACGGGCGTGGCCGGATCCGCCACTTTTTCCGCGCCGCAGGAGGGCGGGTGCGCCGTGGCTTGGCTAGCTTCGGGCCGTGGGTCCGCTCGCGCTCGTCGTCGGTCTGCTCGCCGGGGTCCAGGATGGGCCGACGGTCCAGGACCTGCTGGCGGCCGTGAAGGAGCACGCCTACCTCCCGCGCGAGCGGTGGGCGCGCGAGGTGGAAGCGCTCGCCGCGTTCGCTGACGAGGAGGCCTTCGAGGCGCTGCGCGAGATCGTCGCGGAGCTGCGCGACTCGGACCACCTGGAGGTCTGCTTCGGCGCGGCGCGCCGTTTCCTCGGGACGGAGCTCGAGCCGCGGGTGGTCGACTGGATCGGCAAGCACGCCCTCGACCGCGAGTCCTCGGTGGCGCTGCTGGCGGTGCAAGGGCTGGTCGGGCTCGGCGCGCCGGCGGAAGCGCAGCTCGAGGCCGTGCTGATGCGGTCGAGGGAGGAGAGCGTGCGCGCCCGCGCTCTGGGCGGTCTGCTCGAGCTCTACGAGCGGGAGCCGAACGAGGCGCGGCTCGGGCTCCTGCTCGAGAACACCGTCCTCGGCCGCACCTGCGAGCGCGCCCGACTCGTGGCGCTGCTCGCCGCGTTCCAGGGTCCTGGCGCCCTACGCACCTTCGACCGGGCGCTCACGAGCCGGACCACATCGCCCTTCGTGAAGACGGTCGTGCTCGACCGACTGTCGTCGGAGCCGTTCGAGGCCTGGTCGACCTCGCTGCGCACCGCCATGCGAGCCGGACATCCGGCGGTCGAGCACCGTGCGCTGACCTTCCTGATCGAGCGGCCCGAGATCGACCCGCGTGCCTTCCGCGGCGACGTGACGAAGCTCGCTCGCGGATCGTCCTCGAGCGTGCGCCGCGCGACGTCGATCCTGCTCGGGCGCATGCGCGCGCGCGAGGCCGGCCCGGCGGAGGTGCTCGACGCGTTGCGGCACGAAGCCCGGAGCCGCTCGGCGACG
>Ga0302046_10004014_pt1 | contig 13174 bp, 9 predicted proteins | sample RVTome_11_FD_200261 | JGI IMG/M metagenome (GOLD analysis project Ga0302046, IMG submission 200261) | Soil microbial communities from uranium-contaminated site in the Upper Colorado River Basin, Wyoming, United States - RVT147D111 (version 2) ...
CTCGAACCGGTTGATCCGACCGTTGCGGGTCTCCGCATGCTGATGCGGACCGAAACGGCCTCCCTTCTCGCAGAAGTTTCCGGTCGGGACCTGCCAGGTGTCTACCGGGAAGGGGTGACTCTCATACGTGATGTCGAACATGTAGACCTTGGTCCGGACCCCGACACGGCAAGGCATCATATCGGGACCGCCAGACGCCTCGTCGGAGACCAAGGCGTAGGTCCTTGGCAGATCAGGGGCTTTGAAGTTGGGAACCTCGTCATAGACGATGGGAGATACCGTGTGAGGACCCCTTCCCGGCGGCGACGTGTCCACGGCCCACACTAGCCGAGGGTTGGCGATATTCGAGATATCCCATGCCGCGGCATGGCCGCTGCCCTGGCGAAAACCCGCGTAGACACGATGGTTCTCCTCATCGACGATGGGATGGTGCGCGTACTGCCCCTCGAATCCAAGCTCGCCGTTCTTCTGACCCGGTAGCCACATCCGGCTCACGAACTTGGGGTTCGCGGGATCCTTCAGGTCCCAGATTTGCATGAGGGCGGAGCGGAAACCCGCCTCTCCAGCGGAGGTATAGTAATAGCCCGAATCCTCGGACCAGTACCCTTTATGAGCGCGATACATGAAAGGACCCCCACACCCGATCCCGCAGGAGTTCTTCGGCGTCCCGGAGATCTCCGAGACCAGCTTGATCTGCGAGGGGTCGGTGTCCCGCGAGGTGATGTCGAAGACCTGGAACTTCATGTTCACGCCATCATCCGAGCTGCGCACCAGGTAGTCCCTCCCCGTTCCCTGGTAGTCGTATACCGCGCCGACGTGACGGGAGTTCGCGCTGGTTACATTCGGAATGTGCCAAACCAGCTCGGGATTGGCCGGATCGGAGATGTCCAGGATCGAGGTGCCATTCAGCTCCACCTGGCCGGTGATGGGGTTAAGGTGCCCTTCCTCATCACCCCAATAGTTGTTGGAATGCCCCACATAGGCCCAACTGCCGTTGGCGTCATTCGACCGGACGTGGACCTCGAGCGTTTCGCGACCCTGGAGGTCGTTGTACCCGACCAGCCGCATGTTGCTGGCGTCCCCTCCGGGCGCAGCCCCCTGGGCGAACGTCGCGGTCTGAAACGAAATGATGAATCCTAGCGCAAGCACCGTGATGAGAGCGGGGAAAGCAAATGATTCGGTCGGCTGTTTCATATGGACTGCCTCCTTATCCTACGCAAGCCGGAATGACTTGTACGTTATGCCGAGGCACCGGGAGTCCTTCCTGGTCAGCTGAATGGTGGTTGTCATGAGTGCCATAAACTATGTGGGAACAAATAGATATGTAGATGGGCTGGCACGGACCCCCTGGCCGAAGGGCTAGCATATCACAGCCCGCGAGCCCCTGAACACTGTATACGTGCTTTCCCGCGATGACGGAGCCGGGTCAATCCTTGTGGCGCAAGTCTCGTACGCGCTTCGCCTTGAACTCCGTCTTCGGCAGCGTCCCGGGTGCCAGGACCTCGGCGGTCACGCGCACTTCGCAGCGGCTGCGGATCTCTCTTTCGAGGCGGCGCTGTAATCCACCCGGGTCGGTGGCATGGTCCGCGTGCTCGCAGCGCACCGTCATCACGTCGAGCCCGTCGGCGTTGGTGCTGAGGACGATCTCGAACTCGTCCCCGGATCCGGAGAACGCACGAACCGCGTCTTCGATTTGAACCGGATACATCTTGATTCCCCGGAGGTTGATCAGATCGTCGGCGCGTCCGGCGAAGGAGCCAACGGCCCGAACGTGCGTGCGACCACAGACACAGCGTGACGTATCCAGGGTGGTGTAGTCCCCGACGAGAAATCGCAACTGCGGCGAGCTCTCGCTGTGAAGGTTCGTGCAAACCGTGAGGCCGCGGGCCCCTTCCGGCAACGTGGCTCGCGACTCGGGATCGACCAACTCCCAAATCTGAACGTCCTCCATCAAATGAGTGGCCGGCACGGCGTCGTTTTGCGTCGCGGGACAGGAGTAGCCTCCCGCATGCGGTGCCGCCTCGGTGCACCCATAGAACTCCACGAGCCTCGCGTTCCAGAGCTTCTCGATGCGACGGCGCGTCGCGTCCACCGCCAGTGCCGGCTCGCCGCCCAGGAAAAGCGTGTGCACGCCCGTCGCGGCCGGCTCGTGTCCCAGCTCCTGAAGCGTCCTACCTAGGTGCAAAGCATAAGACGGCGTGCAGAGAACGATCGTGGGACGGAATCGCAGGATCACGTTCGCGCGGGCCCTCGAGTCCATCCCGCCCCCCGGGATCGTTGGGAGCTCCATCTTGGCCAGTGCGTACTGCACTCCCCAGGCCCAGACGTGGGGACCGTAGCCGGTGATCATGAATACCGTTTCGCCGGCACGGAAACCCATGGCGAACAGGGCACGCGCGTTGGCCCAGGCCCATCCCTCTCGATCGAAGTGAGAATATCGAAAGACGCGCGGCACACCGGTCGACCCCGATGAAGAGAACATCATCCAACCGCGCTGGGCCCACACCTCGTCGTTCATGGTCGTATACGTTCCGTACGGTGGGTGCTCGGTCACGTCGGTCATCATCTCGGCCTTGTCGACGACCGGCCATTTCACGAGGTCTTCGACGCTTCGAAAATCACTGGGGATGAGACCGTGCCGATCGAACCGCCGCCGGTAGAAGGCGCTGTTCTCGTACAGGAACGGCACCACGGTCCGGAGTTTCTCGGACTGGATGTCGAGCAGCTCGTCGCGGGAGGCGGTATCCAGCCGAGGCGACCAGATCTCCGCGGTTGCAGGCCGATCGGGGTCGTATCGAAACTTATGGATGGTGGAGAGCCACGCGGCACGGGTCTCGTCCGCGCGCGCGTTGCTCATGCCGGGATCTTATCAAAACGAGAGCTCCTGCAGCCGCCTGGGCTGGCTCGGCTTCAAAAGAGGTCGCCGGGCTCCTCACCCATCATCGCGGCCCGTACCAGGGGAATCGGAGGACCGCCGAAGGAAACAAACGTATTGTGGAAATCGCGCCAAGCCTCTCGTCCACCTCGCGACGCCGTCCAATCCTCGCGCAGCTTCCGGATCATGAGCTTGCCCATGGTGTAGTTGAGATAGGCCGGATCGTACGTTCCGCGAGCCGCTTGCTGTCGCGCGGTTCCGGGATCCTGGAAGGCGGCATCCCGGAAAAACGCTTCCGACTCTTCGACGGTCATGCCGTGCGCGTGAAGGCCGATCGCCGAAAGGAAACGCGCGTTGCGAAGGAGCGCGTTCGAAAGCTGACCGATGTGTATCTCCGGACTGCCTTCGCCCAAACCGGCTTCCCACATCAGCTCCTCGGTGTAATGAGCCCAGCCTTCGGCGAAGGCATAGCCGACGAAAACACGTCCGATCCAGGAATCGACGCGGTTCGAATGCAGGAACTGCAAAAAGTGACCGGGCCAGACCTCGTGAACGCTGGTGAAAAGCAGATCCGCCACCCCGGGGACATAGGCGCGCTGCTCTTCCGGAGGCCAGCTGGGATCGGGCGGGGCAATGTAATAAACGGACGGCGGTCCCTCCTCGTACGGACCGGGGATGTCGATGTAGGCAAAATTTCCGCGCTGGTGAGGAGGCGCCACTTCCACGTGGGCCTTTTCAGTGCCCGGTATGTCCATCAGATCCTTCTCGCGAACGAAGGACTCCAATTCCTCGAGCTGCCGTCGAGCCGCCTCCACGGCGCCACCTTCTGGCTTGCTGTCTGCCATGAGCGCGAAGCAATCGGCGATGGTCTTGCCGGGCGCAAATGAGGCGCAAGCCTCCTGAAGCGCCCGCCGATTGCGCTCGAGATCCCGACGCCCGATCGCTTCCAAATCATCGAGCGAGACGTCGACTCGCTCGGTCGCCCAGAGCATCTCGCGAAACAGATCGGCTCCCAGAGCGAAGTCCTCGGTCTGCTCGGGCCGCTGCGCGAGCAGCCACTCGTCCAGCGACGCGAAGGCCGCAGCGGCGGCCGCGTTGGCTTCCGCGAACTCCCGCTGCAGCGCCTCGTCCCCGACCTCGGCGAAGACGGCGGGTACGTTGTTCTGTAAGTACGTAGCCAATCCGCCGTAGCGCGTGTGACCGATGTCGATGTACGTGCGCGGCAACGGCGTGCGGAGATTCGCGCGGGCCTGTTCCACCCCGCCCGGAACGGCGCGGGCCCAACGGACGTAAGCCCGCATTCGATCGGGCAGTGGCGCGTAGGGTCGGGTGAGATAGACGTCGGGAGACAAACCCGCGCCGAGAAACCAGAAACCGACGTAGAAGTCCGGGTTCTTCCACGGAGCCTCGGCTCGCTCCATCCAGAAGAGATTGAGATCGATGGCGGCGAGAAGATTCTCACGCTCCAAGCGATGCGCTTCGTCGAGCGATTCCGGAGCGAAGCGCCCGGCGGCATCCCGCGCGGTATGAAGGCGCGCGATCTCCGCACGAAGACCCTCCTCGGTCCAATCGGGCAGCCTGCCGTCGAAATCATGTCGGCCCGCCCCCACCGCAAACGGTGGGTTGGCCTCGAAGTGTTCCTCTAAGAACCGAGGTGTGAAAGCGTCCCACGCCACGCCGGCGTCACCGGAGGAAGGTCCGCCGCCACCCGAGTCCGGCGGGCTGCAATGCGCGAGTCCGAAGAAGAGAATTAACATGGGGATCCATTTCTGACGCACCGCGTCTACCTCCCTTCTGGGAGCATGAAGCTTAACACGTCGGGTCGATGGGAGGAGCCGGGGCTCAGTGGTCGCCGTGGCCTATCGACGGAGAGTCCGGCCTGGCAGCGCACCCGTGAGAGCGCCTTTACGATAGACCGCGCGCCCGTTGACCAAGACCGCATCGATACCGAGCGCCTTGCGGCGTGGTGCTTCGAGCGTAGCACGGTCGGAGATCTTTCGCGGGTCGAAGAGAACGATGTCGGCGAAAGCGCCGACTTGCAGGCGGCCGCGACTCTCGAGCCCCAGGATATCGGCGGGAAGGGACGTCATCCGACGGACGGCCTCGGGAAGACTGACGAGAGACTCGTCTCGCACGTAGCGAGCAAGAATTCGGGGAAAACCTCCGTAAGCGGCGGGATGAGGTTTCCCTTTGCCGTAGTCGTTGGCGTCGGTGATGAAGGCGATGTCGGGGCGCGCGACGAGCCGCCGGAGCCCATCCTCTCCCGAGATGTCCAACACGAACTGCCCCACGTTTCCCTCTTCTTCGATCATCAGATCGGAGATGGCATCGAAAGGAGAATTGCCTTTCCGCCGGCCAAGCTCTTCCAGCGACAAACCCTCCAGGCTCTTGTTGGCGTCCGAGCCGACGGAGGAGACGCGTATCCGATCCCAACCGACCGCCTTCACTAGATTGTGAGGCCAGCCGTTCTCTTGCCAGGGCGGCCACTGGGGCACGACGGTTTCGATATCGCGTCGAATACGATCTCGGGTCGACGGATCGGCAAGTCGATCGAGAAGACGAGGCAGTCCACCCGCGAGAGACCACGGTGGGTAAATGGCGAGCATCATCGTGGCGGCCACCGCATAGGGAAACATGTCGGCGCTCAAGGTCAACCCGTCGGCGCGCGCTTCGTCCTCGAGCTCGAGAACCCGCGCGAGCTTCGACCAATGAGCGCTCCCCACGGCTTCGGTGTGGGAATGATGGACCGGTACGCCCGCGTCGCGGCCGATCTGGACGAGCTCGCCCACCGCGTCGAGGAGTGTCTCGCTCGAGCCGCGAACGTGCGCGGCGAAAACGCGGCCTCTGCGGGCGAGGCGGCGGGCCAGCACGGTGAGCTCGTCGGTCGACGTGTACATCCCGGGTGGATAGATGAGTCCCGCGGAGAGGCCGAGCGCGCCGTCGTCGAGAGCGGCATCGAGGACGTCGGTCATCTGCCGACGGGTGGCTTCATCCGTTTCACCGGAGGCCAAGTGCGCCGCGCCCAATCGCAGAGGCCCATGAGGCACGAGCGTCCCGACGTTTACTGGGATACCGATGCTCTCGAGATGCGAGAAGTAGCTGGCGAGATCGGACCAGTGCCACTCGAAGTTCGCCGGGGACATCCATCCGTTGATGTCTGGCAGGAGTTCCTTCCCGTGGCCGAATAGCGGTGACGCGCCGAGTCCGCAGTTACCCACCACTTCGGTCGTGATGCCCTGCGCCAGTCTGCCCTCGAGAAGCGACAAGCGCTTATCCGAAGGCCACGCCAGCACGAGATCGCCGTGCGAATGGATGTCGACGAAGCCGGGAGCGACGACGAGGCCGGCGGCATCCATCACCTCATCCGCCTCGAGATGCTTCAAGCTCGCAGAGACGGCGTGGATTCTCCCCGCGGCGATGGCGACGTCGGCTTGCCGTTCGGGACCGCCGGTCCCATCCAGGATACGGCCGTGGCGAATGACGAGATCGACTTTCACGAGCGGGAGGGGATTCTACCATTCCCCTGCCAAAAAAGACTTGACCCATAAGATGTATATACATATATTCTAGCTATGGTCAGGTCGCGCGGAGTCGAGAGCCGCCTGCCGGTGCTTCCTTGCGCCTGTGCCAACCTCCGGCGCGCAACCCGCGCCGTCACACAGCTTTACGACCAGGAGCTCCGGGAGACCGGGCTCCGAGTGACGCAATTCACCCTGCTCCAGGTGCTGGAACGTGTCCAACCGATCGCACAGGGCCGACTGGGGGAAATCTTGGCTCTCGATACGACCACATTGAGTCGCACGCTGCGCCCATTGGAGGAGAGAGGCTGGATCCGGAGTCAACCGGGTGACGATCAGCGGGAGCGCCATTGGAGCCTGACTGCAGGCGGGCGAAAGAAGCTCGCCGGCTCCAAACGACATTGGCGCCAGGCGCAAGATCGGCTCGCCGCGCGGCTCGGCCGGCTCAGTAAGAAGGGATGGGACGATCTTCAGACCACTCTGGTAGCAGTCACCGCCGCGGCCCAACGGGCTTGATTTTTTTTGGTCTAGATAGCTGTATATACAGCTTTAAAAAGGAGGACCAGTAGGCATGGCCGCGCAACTGATGAACCACCCAACCGTGAAGAAGATACTGGAAGGCGGCGTGCACCCAGTGTCCCAAAAGGACTTCGCGCCCCTCGATTCCGATTGGTTGCGGCGCCTCTGTCTCGATTCCGGGGCCGATGACGTCGGCTTCGTCGAGATCGATCGTCCCGAGATCGCCGACCAGCGTGCCGAGATCCTCGCCATCTTCCCGGGCGCCCGCACGTTGGTGAGTTACGTGCTCCGCACCAACCGCGAGAACATACGCACGCCCGCGCGGTCGATCTCGAACGTGGAGTTTCACCACACCGGCGAAGCGGTCAACGAAGTCGGCAGGCGGGTGGTGGCGGCGCTGGAGAGACGCGGTGTGAGAGCGATGAACGCGGCGGCCATGGGTTTCCCGATGGAGATGGATCGCTGGCCGCGGAAGGCTTGGACCGTCTCACACAAACCGATGGCGGTGGCGGCCGGCCTGGGTCACATGGGCATCCATCGGAACGTGATCCATCCCAGATTCGGCAATTTCATTCTGCTCGGAACGCTGGTGTTGGATGCCGAAGTAACCTCCTATTCGCGGCCGGTGGACTTCAACCCTTGTCTGGAGTGCAAGCTCTGCGTCGCGGCCTGCCCCACCGGGGCGATCGGCCCCGAGGGCGAGTTCAATTTTGCCGCGTGCTACACGCATAACTACCGTGAGTTCATGGGTGGTTTCACGGATTGGGTTGAAAAGGTCGCGGAGAGCAAGAACGCTCGGGACTACCGAAAGAGAGTGACGGATTCGGAAACGGTCTCCATGTGGCAGAGTCTCGGTTTCGGACCCAACTACAAGGCGGCGTATTGCCTGTCGGTTTGTCCCGCGGGAGAAGACGTCATCGGACCCTTTCTCACCGATCGGGCCGGGCATCTCAAGACCGTCGTCGAGCCGCTGCAGAAGAAAAGAGAGACCGTGTACGTGCTTTCCGGATCGGACGCCGAGGCCCACGTTCACAAGCGCTTCCCGCACAAGAGAACGAAACGCGTATCGAACGGGCTGCGACCAGACTCGATCCGGACCTTCCTATTCGGCACCCGCCTCACGTTTCAGCCGGGGCAGGCGAAGGGCTTGGACGCGACCTATCATTTCACCTTCACCGGTGACGAGAAGGTTCTCGCCACGATGGTGATCCGCGATCAAAAGCTCGAGGGACGTCGGCATCGGGAAAGCGCGGACCGCGGCGATCTACCGCAGGAACTCAGATGAAGATCTCGATGTCGCCCGCCGCCCTGAGCGCCTCGATTTCGGTTCGCAAGCGTTCCTGGATGGCTTGATCCCTCAAGACCTGCTCGATTCTGGGCTCGGCCTGCTCGAAGGTAACGACCCCGCCCTCTTTGCGCTCGGCGAGCTTGATGACGTGATAGCCGTAGCGCGTCTCGACCACCTCGCTGATCTCCCCCGGAGACAGCGCAAAGGCCGCCGCCTCGAAAGGTGGCACGGTGTCACCGCGGCCGACCCAGGGGAGCTCGCCACCATTCGCCTTCGAGCCCGGGTCGTCGGAGTTCTCGCGGGCTAGAGTAGCAAAATCCTCACCGGCCATCGCCCGGGCGCGGATGTCTTCGGTCTTTTTCTTGGCCTGATCACGTTGCTCGGGAGTCGCGTTCTCGTCGGCGCTTACGAGGATATGGCTGAGTCTCACCTGCTCGGGCTCCTTCATCCGCTCGAGGTTCTGCTGGTAGAAGGTCTGCTTGTGCTCGGCGGTGACTTCGATTCCCTTGCCCAGATCCGTTTCGATCATCGCTTGAACACCGAGGCTCCGAGTCGTCATTCCCCGCAGCTTCTCTTCGTTCAGGCCTTGCGCTGCGAGAGCCTGATCGAACTGCGCCTGATCGGGAAACTGCGAACGGATCTCCGCGATTTGCGCGTCCACTTCGGCTTCGGTCGGAACGAACCCCTTCGCGATGGACGACTGGTAGAGAAGCGCGGAGCCGATGAGATCGTCGAGCACGCGTCGATAGAAATCGAGGCTGTCTCGTCCGGTGCCGGCAGGCAGGCGTTCTTGGATCGACTCCGCCCGAGCGACGAGCTCGGCCCTCGTGATCTCGGTGTCGTTGACTTTTGCCACGACGTCCGGCATCGCCGTCAGATCGGCGGCGGTCTGGGTGGAGGCGGCCGCGGAAGAAGGCGCGGGATCGAGGAGGCTCGCCGCGGCGCTACCAGCCGTCGACTCTTCCTGACTCGAGCAGGAGCTCAGGGCGAACGCGCCCACGGACAGGACGACGAACAAAACAAATGGTCTCTTCATATCGGTTCTTTTCTCCTGGGACGGACCAGTTTACCCTCAGGAGCTCGATAGTCCAAGCACGATTCACGAGAAGGGGCAGTGTCATGAACGGGTTCGCGGTTTTCTCGCGGACCGTTTTGGAGCACTTGCGCGGGAAGAAGTTCCAGCCGCAACCCCTCGACCCGTACGCGTTCGAGGTGGGCGGACTACAACTCGTCGTGAGGATAGAGGCCGCGGTCCTACTCTTTTTTCCCTCGATCGGCCTCGACTCGGGCCAAGCCGAGCTCGCGGAGCTGCTCGTCCGTGACCGGCGATGGCGAGCCCGCCATCAAATCCAGGGCCGATGTCGTTTTGGGAAACGCGATCACGTCGCGGAGGCTACTCCCGCCCGCCGCAACCATCGCGATACGATCGAAACCAAGCGCGATGCCCCCGTGCGGCGGGGCTCCGTATTGAAGTGCCTCCAAGAAGAAGCCGAACTTCGCTTGCGCCTCCTCGTCCCCTATCTTCAGCGCGCGAAAGATGCGCGACTGGACGTCGGCACGGTGGATACGGATGCTGCCGCTTGCCAACTCGTAGCCGCAAGCCACGACGTCGTAGGCGAGCGATCGCACCGACCCGGGATCGGACTCCAGTCGATCCATATCGTCGGGATGCGGCGAGGTAAAGGGATGATGACTCGATGTCCACTGCTTGGAGGACTCGTCCCGCTCGAAGAGCGGAAACTCGGTAATCCATGCAAGCTGCCAGGTCCCCGGTTTAGCCAGTTGTTCGCGGCGTGCCACCTCGACCCGCAGAGCCCCGAGCACCCCCGAGGCTTGTCGCGGCTCCCCCGCCACCAAGAGCAGCAGATCGCCCGGGCCACCCTTGGCTTGCTGAAAGGCCTCCTTGAGGCGTGCTTCACCCACGTGTTTGCTCATGGGAGAGCTCAGCTCGGAATCCGCCCAGCGGGCCCAGCCGAGCCCCGCCGCACCTTGGGACTTGGCGAGTTTCTCGAGGCCATCGATGTCTTTCCGCGAGTAACCAGCGCAGGAGGGAGCGACCATCGCCCGCACAGCCCCGCCCTGCTCGATCGCCTTCTCGAAGACTCCGTAGCCTGAGCCGGAGAAGACCTTCGAGACGTCCGTGATCTCGAGACCGTAACGGAGATCGGGCTTGTCGCTTCCATAGCGATCCATCGCCTCGGCCCACGTCAATCTGGGAAAGGGAGCGCTCACGGCGATCCCGACCGCACCCAGCATGTGCACGAAGAGTCCTTCCACGACCTCGAACACATCGTCCTGCTCGACGAAGGACATCTCGATGTCGATTTGGGTGAACTCAGGCTGGCGGTCGGCGCGGAGATCTTCGTCCCGAAAGCAACGAGCGATCTGAAAGTAGCGGTCGAACCCCGCCACCATGAGGATCTGTTTGAAGAGCTGAGGCGACTGAGGGAGCGCGTAGAACGAGCCTTTCTGAGTCCGGCTGGGCACCAGGTAGTCGCGCGCACCCTCCGGCGTGGATTTCGTGAGATACGGCGTTTCGATTTCGTAGAAATCTTGCTGATCCAAATAGCTTCGGGCCGAAAGAGCCAGGCGGCTGCGAGTCGCCAGATTCCTCAGTAGGAGGGGGCGTCTCAGGTCCAGGTAACGATGCCGAAGGCGAAGCTCTTCGCCGACGTTCAGGTCGTCGTCCGGAAGGAAAGGAGGCGTTTTCGACTCGGATAGAACGCGCAGGTCCTCGGCCACGACCTCGATCTCTCCAGTCGGAAGGTTGGGATTGATGGTCGCTTTATCTCGCCGCGCCACCCTGCCTCGAACGGCGATGACCCATTCCGAGCCGACTTCCTTCGCCGCGCCGGAAACCTCCTGACGGGCATCGGGCGCGACGACGATTTGAGTGAGGCCCCTGCGATCGCGGAGATCGATGAACGTGATGCCTCCCAAATCCCGGACGCCCTTCACCCAACCCATGAGGATGACGGCCTCTCCGGCATCCGAAGCCCCGAGGCTGCCGCAAGAATGCGTGCGCTTCCAGTTACTCATGTCGTGTCGTTTCTTTCATCGAGGTAGGCTTTCTTGAGATCGACGTAGTGCTGTGACGAGTAGACGAGGTGCTCGAGCTCCGCGTCGGTGAGCGTTCTCACGACCCGTGCGGGGACGCCCCGTGCCAGGCTGCGAGGCGGGATCTCGACGCCCGGACCCACCAGGGCTCCCGCCGCCACCATGGACTCGGGGCCAACCCTGGCACCGTCCATGACGACCGACCCCATACCAATCAGGCAGCCTCTCATCACGTGACACCCATGCAGAATAGCCCGATGCCCCACGGTAATGTCATCGTCCAAGACGGTGGGATGAGTCTTTTCGCTGACGTGAATGACCGTCAGGTCCTGGATGTTGGTGCGCGCACCGATTCGGATATAGTGCACGTCTCCGCGCAACACGGCGCCGAACCAAACGCTCGCGTCCTCCGCGAGCTCCACGTCCCCGATCAACTGAGCGCTATCGTCGACGAACACACCCTTAGCGAGACGGGGGTGCTTGCCCCCGAAAGATCGAATCAAGACTTATCCTCCCTCGAGAGTACGAAGCCAGACGAGTCCCCGCGAGAAATCATAGGTGACGGAGAGCTGGCGCAACAAGGAGGCGCCCAGTACTCCCAGCGGCCGCCCCGGGTATGGAAGTCTTTCCATCTCGACGAGTTGGACGGGCACGCGTGACGTCGTGAAGCCGCCTACTGCGAACGACTCGAGCAGGATCACCTTGTCATCACCTTCCGCGAGCTTTTGATCGCGAGCCCAATCGCGGTCCAGCAGGCAAATCGCGACGGAAGGGTCGACGATGAACGTCGTCGAGAGCTTCTGGTTGACCACGGTCTCCACGTGGACTCCTTGAAGCGCCTTATCGAAGAACACACCGCCCGCTGGAACGTCCGCCCCCTCAGGAGAAGGCTCGAGCAGCAGGAGCTGACGCGGGTAGTGAATGGTGAGCCGGAATGGCTCCAGGAAGTCTCTGCCGATCCGCCCGTAGCTCGGGATGCCTTGCGAGCGCGCCAAATCGTCTCCCTCGATGATGAGCCCCTTCACTCCTTGGGCGCCTACCGTCCCGATCTCGAGCCTCGCCAGGTAGACGACGGGAACGCTCTCTTTGTCACCGAAGTAGTCGATCTCCTGTACCTCGCCCCGGTTGGCGAGTTCCATGCCGCTACCCGCGATCAGAGTATTGTCGAGAAGAACTTCCGGAATCGCGAGATCGAGAAGAAAGGGATATCCCTGGCTGCCGTTCAGACGCGCGGCGACGAGCGGGACCGCCAGATCCGGAATCGTCTCGAAGCGGACCCACTCGGGAGCCGCGCTTCTGGCACCCGGTGCCGCGCCCAGGACGAGCCCGGCGAGCGCGGTTACGAGCATCACGACGACCGGTCTAGTGTGTGCATTAGTGCCGTGGGGACCCCACCCCCACGGCCTGCGCTTTCGGCGGCGCATTCCCGCCGGGCTCGCTCCGCTCGCGCAGGCTGACTCGTTTTTCAGCAGCCTGCTAGGGATCTCTTTCATTCTTGCCCGTTCCTTCTTTGCTGGACGCGACACGGATGCCGCTCAAGACCTCATCCACGGTTCGGCCACTCCGGCATTCGAATTGGAAGGTCGTGTGATTGATGTTGAATCGGTCCTTCAAGAATGCTTCCGCCTGATGGGCGAGTCGCTCGGTATCGCTCACCCGGAGATCGTCGACATCCACGTGAGCCGACAAAGCGTACATTCCGGAGGTGATGCTCCAGACGTGAAGGTGGTGCACGTCTCGTATCCCCGGAATCTGACGCAAGCCCTGCACCACGTCCTGCATGTTGACGTCACGCGGCGTCGCTTCCAGGAGGATGTCCACGGAGTCCCAAACCAGCCGGAAAGCCCAGAAAAGAATGACGACACAAATGACGACCGAAAGAAGCGGATCGATGACCGTCCACCCGGTCACGGAAAT
>Ga0302046_10004015_pt1 | contig 13174 bp, 15 predicted proteins | sample RVTome_11_FD_200261 | JGI IMG/M metagenome (GOLD analysis project Ga0302046, IMG submission 200261) | Soil microbial communities from uranium-contaminated site in the Upper Colorado River Basin, Wyoming, United States - RVT147D111 (version 2) ...
ACCAACGCCGAGCTGGTCGATAGGTCGGCGCGCCTGGCGGCTTCGCTGGCCGGGCTGGGGGTCGCCCCCGGCGACCGGGTGGCGGTGATGCTGCCCAACTCGCCGGACGTGGGGACGTGCTACGGCGCGATCCTGCGCTGTGGCGCCGTCGTCGTTCCGGTGATCTTCCTGCTCGCGCCACCAGAGATCCGCCACATCGTCGCCGACTGCGAGGCGAAAGTGATCTTCACCAGCCCGGAGTTCGCCGCCAACGTGCTGGCGGGGATCGATGGGCTGGAGCGGCCTCCCATCGTGGTCGTGACCGATCAGGCACCTGAGGGCACCACGTCGTTCGAGCAGCTGCTCGCCGACGCCACCGAGACGATGCCGATCGTGGATCGCAACGCGACCGATCTCGCGGTCATCTCCTACACCAGCGGCACCACGGGAAAGCCGAAGGGCGTCATGTTGACGCATTCGAACCTGCTGTTCAACGCGCAGAACTCCGCGAAGGTCGCGAGCATCGCCGACGGCGACATCTCGATATCGACGCTGCCGCTCGCCCATCTGTTCGGCCTGGGCAACACCCTGGTCGGCCAGTTGTTCAAGCTCCAGGGCGTGATCCTCCGCTGGTTTACACCCGAGGGCTTCTTCGAGGCGATGAACCATCATCGTGCCCAGTCGACGGCGATGGTCCCGGCGATGGTGCAGTTGATGCTCGCGCATCCTGGGTTCGACGACGTGGATTGGTCGAGCCTGCGCTACGCGATCGTGGCCGCCGCGCCGGTCCCGGTCGAGATGGCGGCCGAATTCGAGAAGCGCACCGGCGCGCGCGTGCTCCAGGGCTACGGCTTGACCGAGACCAGTCCCACGGTGAGCGTGATGCACCTGGACGATCCGCCGAAGCCGGGATCGTGCGGGCGCCCGGCACCCAACGTCGAGGTGGCGATCCTGGACGACGACGACCGCCCGCTGCCGCCCGGTGAAGCCGGCGAGGTCTGCGTCCTGGGGCCGAACGTGATGGCGGGCTACTACAACATGCCCGAGGAGACCGAGGCGGTGCTCCTCGACGGCTGGTTCCACACCGGCGACATCGGTCACCTGGACGAGGACGGCTTCCTGTACATCACCGACCGGAAGAAGGATCTGATCATCCGCGGCGGGTTCAACATCGTGCCCCGCGACATCGAGGAGATCCTGCACGGCCATCCGGCGGTGATGGAGTGCGCCGTCGTCGGGATCCCCGACGCCACCATGGGCGAGGAGATCAAGGCCTTCGTGGTGCTGCGTCCCGGTCAGACGGCGACCCAGGAAGAGCTGCTCGACCTGTGTCGCCGGCATCTGGCGAAACACAAGACGCCGCGGTTCGTGTCCTTCGTCGATGCCCTGCCGCGGAACGCGGTCGGCAAGGTCCTCAAGCGCGACCTGCGCGCGCGCGCGTAAGCCTGCTGGCCGCGCGGTTGAGCACGATGGCCCGCTGGCCGCGCGGCTGCACCCGCCGTACGCTGCTCGGACCATGGCCGAGGACCAGACCAGCCGCGTCCAAGCGCCTGCCCCCGATCGAGCGCGTCGCAGCCTCGCCGGCGGGGTCGCGGTGTTCCGCTGGCTCGCCTACGCCTGGATGGTCATCGGCAACCTGATCGAGACCGAATCGTTCGAGCGTCCCGAGCTGGCCTGGGCAGGCATCGGCGTCGCGGGGGCGTGGACCCTGTTCGTCACCGCCGGCCGTCACCGTCACGCGCGCGCGGTGCTGGCCGTGGACCTCGCGTTGGGGATCGGCTTGATCCTGCTCGGCGGCTACGTCGTGGCGCCGGGGTCGGTGATCGGCGACCGGCTCTTCTACACCGCGACCTATCCGGTCGGCACGGCGCTCGCACTCGGCGAGGCGCGCGGTCCCTGGGGCGGGCTCGCGGCGGCGGTCATCCTGGGTGTGGCCCTGTTCTACAGCCGGGTCACCAACAGCATCGCGCTGGACCTTCTCACGGCCCGGGACGCGGCTCGCGTGGTCAACGGCGCGGCCTCGTACCTGCTCGCCGGCCTGGCGGGCGGCTACACCGCGCGGTACCTGCAGCGATGGGCATCCGAGCATCAGACGCTGCTTGACGCGGCCATGGAGGCCCAGGCCCGCGCCTCGCGGCTGGCCGAGCGGCAAGCGCTGGCACGCCGGATCCACGATTCGGTGTTGCAGGCACTCACGATGATCGCGAAGCGGGGCACCGAGCTTGCGCGCCTCGACTCGATCCCGCCTCGGGATGTCGCTCGGCTCGCACAGACGGCGAGGGATCAAGAGAAGGAGCTGCGCGCGCTGGTCATGCGCGCACCCGAGGACGCCCCAACGGGCCAGGCGTCTCTCCGGGACGCGCTCGAGCGCATCGCGCGGGGAACCACCGATGTCGGTGTGTCCGTCAGCTCGGTGGGACCGATCTGGCTCACGGCGCACGCGGTGGACGAGATCTCGGCCGCGGTCGCCCAGGCGCTCCGCAACGTCGAGCAGCACGCGAAGGCGAGCACCGCGGTCGTTTTCGCCGACCTGGCCGACGGCGCGCTCACGGTTTCGGTTCGTGACGATGGCTCCGGGTTCGTCTTCGACGAGGCGTCGCTTCGCGATGCCGGGAAGGCCGGGATCCTGCGCAGCATGAAAGGCCGCATACAGGACTTAGGCGGGTCGATGGTGGTACGGACCGAGCTGGGTGCCGGGTGCGAGATCGAATTCACGATCCCCGCCGATGGGGTGGTGCCCGGTGGGGCCGCCGTACGCTAGAGTCGTGCTGGTGGAGGGCCGTCGAAGGATCGACCGAATCACCTCCGGGGACTACCTCGAAGGTGTCGAACGGCGCCCGCTGACCGAGATCCGCGAGATGAGGCTCGAGGCGACCGAGGAGGCCGACCTCCTCTCCTACGAGCGCAGGCTCCTGCACGGCCGCCTCGCGATCCTCCGTGCCGAGATCGAACGCCGTCGCGGCGGCGGCGAGGGATCGCTGATCGAGCAGCTGCCGAAGATCCTCTCCGAGGAGGGACGGGGCCCGAGCCGTGGCCAGTTCCCAGCCAAGGGCCCCCTCATCGACTTCGAGCACCCCAAACGGCGGATCAGCAAATTGATCTCCGACGACACCCTGGCCAACCTCCGCAGCCTCAGCGATGACGAGGTCGCTAGGATCGTCGCCGAGCTGGAAGGGGTCGAAGCCGAGGTCTCGGGGACGCGCCGCAAGGTGCTCGACATCGTGGATGCCATGAACGCCGAGCTGGGGCGCCGCTACAAGAGCGGCGAGGCCGATCCCAGCGACGTGCTGACCCGCGACGTCTAGCACGCGGCTCCCGGCGCAATAGCACCCGAATCCCATCAAGGGGGTCCGATGGGACTATAGACGGGGCCATCGCTGCCGAAGACACTAGAGAGAATCGTGAGATCTTCCGTCGGGACGCGCTCGCGCGGGCGGCTCCGGGTGTTGGTCGTGGACGACGACCCCCTGGTTCGCCGCCTGCTTCATGCTGTCATCCAGGATGGCAAGTACGATCTGCTCGAAGCGTCGGACGGGATCGAGGCGTTGCAGCTTGCCGGCAAGGATCCGCCGGACGCGGTGATCCTGGACGTGATGATGCCGGGTGTGAACGGATACGAGGTGTGCCGCGCGCTGCGCGCCGACCCTCGCGCACGCGACGCCAGGATCGTGATCCTGACCGCGCGCGATACCGACCAGGACCGCGCGCAAGCCGAAGCGGCCGGCGCCGACGCGTTCTTCACGAAGCCGTTCAGCCCGCTCGAGCTGCTCGAGGCGATCGCACCGGCCGCACACGGAAAGAGGACCCTTGCACGCTGAACGTCCGGACGACGTTCGGCGCGAGGTCGTCCCGAGCCTCGGGCCGGACGACGGGCTGCCGCTGCTCGACGACGACGCGGTACGCCGTCAGTTGCTGGCGGTCGCGCACGACCTGAATCGTGTCTATCGGCGCGAGCGTCAGCGTGCCGAGGAGCTCGAGCAGGCGTTGCGCGATCTCGAGGAGTCCTACCTTGCGACGGTGCAGACGCTCGCGTTCGTGGTGGAGGCGAAGGACTCGACGACGCGATCGCACCTGGGACGTGCGCACGACTACGCCGTCGCGCTGGCCAAGCGGGTGTCGCCCGAGCTCGCCGACGACAAGGTGTTCCGTTACGGGTTCCTGCTCCACGACATCGGCAAGGTCGGCATCCCCGAGGGGATCCTGCGCAAGGACGGGCCGTTGACGCCCGACGAGATGGAGGTCATGAAGACCCACCCGCTGATCGGCGCGCAGATCATGGCGCCGATCAAGTTCTTGCGGCGCGCGATCCCGATCGTCGAGTGCCACCACGAGCGCTGGGACGGCGGCGGCTATCCGCGCGGCCTGCGCAGCGAGGAGATCCCGCTCGCGGCACGCATCTTCGCGGTGGTCGACACCTTCGATGCGATGACCTCGGATCGTCCGTACCGGCGCGCGCTCTCCGTGGAAGGCGCGCTCGAAGAGATCGTGCGGGCCGGTGGCTCGCAGCTCGATCCCGAGATCGCCAAAGAGTTTGCGCTCCTGTGCGAGGAGCGAACCGGCCTCTGGCCGTTGCATCGATCCCCGGGCCGCTACTAGGACCACCCGCGGGTATCATCCCCGGGGTGCGCATCGCGGTCCTTTCCGACATCCATTCAAACCTCGAGGCGCTCGACGCCGTGCTGGAGCGCGCGCGCATCGAGGAGGCCGAGCGTCTCTACGTGCTCGGCGACAGCGTCGGTTACGGCGCGGACCCGGCCGGGGTGATCGCTCGGCTGACCGAGCTCGAAGACGTATCCTTGATCGCCGGCAACCACGACCTGGCTGCCGTGGGACGGTTCGACCCGCGCTGGTTCAACAGCGTGGCGGCCGAGGCGATCTCGTGGACGTCCGAGCAGCTGCCCGCCGCCGCGCGCGCGCTGCTCGAGCAGCTCTCACCCCGCACCAAGGGCGTCGATCCGTTGCTGGTACACGGATCGGTGGTCGATCCCGTCGCCGAGTATGTCACCAATGAGCGCGTCGCGGTCGCCAGCTTCGATGCCGAAGCATTCGACCTGTGTTTCTTCGGCCACACGCACATCCCGGCGATGTTCACACGCGGCCCCGGCGGCGTAGTCCGCGGCACCTATCTCGAGGACGGCGTTCCCGTCGCGCTCGCCTCGGGTGTGGTCAGGGTCATGGTCAACCCCGGCAGCGTGGGTCAACCTCGCGACGGCGATACCCGCGCGTCGTTCTTGATCTGGGATACGACCGCGCACGCCGTTACGGTGATCCGCGTCGGTTACGACATCGAGGGTGCGCAGGACAAGATCCGAGCCGCCGGACTTCCCGGTGTGCTCGCCGACCGCCTCTCGCTGGGTCGATGAGCGGCCCGGTCGTCGTCGAGGCGATCCGATCGGACTTCGTCGAGAGCGAGCATCTGGTGGACGTCGCCGTCGTCGACGAACGCGGCTCGCTGATCGCCTCGGCGGGTGATCCGGCGCGCGAAGCCGCCTTCCGATCCTCGGCCAAGCCGTTGCAGGCTGGCGTCGCTCGTGAGGCCGGCTGGGCGCCGGCCGATCAGCAGGGGCTGGCGATCGCTTGTGCGTCGCACAGCGGCGAGCCCGGCCACATCGAGGCCGTGCGCGCGCTGCTCGAGGCGGCCGGCGTCACCGAGGACGCGCTGGCGTGCCCCGAGGCGCTGCCGTTCCGGGCCGAGGACGTCGTGGCTGCCGGCGGACCCGCACGCATCGCGCACAACTGCTCGGGCAAGCACGCGGCGATGCTTGCCGCATGTCGCGCCGCCGGCTGGCCGCTGGAGGGATACCGCGCGCCCGAGCACCCGCTCCAGCAGCGGATCGCGGCCCGGATGTCGTCGCTGCTCGGCGCGGAGCCGGACGTGCTCGTCGACGGGTGCGGTGCGCCGACGTTCGTTGCGCCGCTGCATGCGCTCGCGCGTGCGTTCGCCTCGGCCGCAGGTACCCCGGAGGCGGCCGCGATGAGCGCGTATCCGTGGCTGGTCGGCGGGACCGGCCGTGCGGACACCGACCTGATGCGCGCGGCTCCAGGCATCGTGTCGAAGGGGGGCGCAGAGGGGCTCGTCTGCGCGGCGGCGCGCGGTATCACGGTCGCCATCAAAGCCCGCGACGGTGGAGCGCGTGCCTGCCCGCCCGCGCTGCTGTTCGTGCTCGAGCAGCTCAGCCTCCTCACCCCCGAAGCCGCTGCCGAACTGTCGATCCACCGCGAGCCGCCCGTACTCGGTGGGGGGGTGCCGGTCGGCGCACTGCGCGCGCGCGGCACGCTGGCTTTCAAGGACCGCTGATGGGCGAGGAGATGCGGTTCCGGGGAGTGGTATCGCCACCGGGCGGCGGAGTGCTTTAGCGGGAGAAGCGCCCGCGCGCAGTGCCGTCGGGCGCGCGGTCCTGCCCCGCGATGCCAACTGCGATCGCTTCGCGGTCCCAGTCCAGGAACGTGGTGAACCGTGACCCCTTGATGTTGCCCAAGTCGGACCAACGGATCACGAACTCGAGGATGGTGTCGTCGCGGATCCGGAACTCGCCCGGATACTTCACGAAGCCGTTCGGCGTCTCGAAAAAGGCTTCCCATCCTTCCGAGGTTCCGGTGGCGAACACCTGATAATCGCCCTCCTCCGCATCGGCGCGGAGGAACAGATCCACCCCGATCCCCATCTGCTCGCCGTCGGGCATTCGGTGATCACCGTCCCGCTTCGGGAGGGCGCCGTTGAGGCGGACCAGGATGCGCGCGTTCGATCCGTCGTCTTGGATCCGCACGCCGAGCAGGTCGTTGTACGGACGGGATTCCGTCCCGGCGTCGCCTCGGGGGTCATCGACCGAGCCGATGGTGCGGAACGCTCGAGGCGCGGCGGAGGGACTTGCGCCGTTCGTGGACGTCCCCGCGGTCGGCGATCGCGTCACCGAAGGATCCCCGGGCGAGAACGACGGCGAAGGAGATCCGGTCGCCGCCGGGTCCCCGCTCGGCCCGCCCGTCCCGGTGTCGACCGGCGTCGATGCCCGGCAGGCACCGAGCGTCGAGGTCAGGATGCACGCCGCGACGATGATCGCTCTCACGCTGGGAAGCATATGAGAGCCCGGCGACCGCCGGGCTCTCATCGGTGACGACTGGTCAGCGGTTCGACGGCCGCATGTCGTGCGGCACGACGATCGTGAACTCCGCATGGCACGGCGTCATCTCGTCGCTCGATCCGTCGCCATCGCTGTCGCTGAACATCGCGTCGGCGGTGATCGTGTACGTGCGTCCCTCCATGCGGGTCCCCGAGCGCTCCGAGCGGATCCGGAAGGCCTGCGACGCGCTGCCGGTCCCGCTCACTTCGGTCTGCGCGGCCGGTTCGATGTCCTGGTCGGTGTTCCCGGCGCCCACGATCTCGTTGCCCTCCTCGTCGTACTGGTCGTGGGTGCCGGTCGTCGTCAAGCTCACCATGTCGTCGGCGTCCTCGTCGGTAGCGGTCACGGTCGCCGTGTTGTACTTGTGGTTCGGCGGCCACAGCTTGTTCGGTCCGACGTAGGTGATCGTCCCGGCCGGCCGGTCCTGCGAGTCCTGACAGGAAACCGTGTGTGTCGCGTCGGTGGGATACCTGCTCCTGTGCTCGGCGCCGTTCCCGCCGGGCTTCGCGCCGACGGGGGAGACGATGCCGGCGACCGCTAGGCCGAACGCCAGGCCGAACGCCACCAGGATCTTCGTCGTCTTCGTGTTCGAACGCATACAAACACCCTTTCTCCGGTCCTTAGCCCTGAACGAGCCACCCGGATGGCTGTTTCACCGGGCGCTTGCTCGGTACCGCGGGTGCTTGCTGGCAGTTTGCATCGGACGGGCCCGGTTGTTAGCCTCCAGCAAGCACGATCGAGGAACGGGGAGCCGATGGCGAACGTTGAGCGAGCTCTGAGCGCGGTCACGGAACTGGGCAATTTCATCCGCGACCAGCGTAAGAATGCCCGTCTCTCGCTGCGCAAGCTCTCGGGGATGGCAGGGATCTCCAATCCATATCTCTCCCAGATCGAGCGGGGGCTTCGGCGCCCGTCCGCGGAGATCCTCCAAGCCATCGCCAAGTCCCTGCGGATCTCGGCCGAGACGCTCTACGTCAAGGCGGGGATCCTCGAGGAGCGCGGTGACCACGTCGACCCGGTGACAGCGATCCTCCGCGATCTGACGCTCAACGAAAAGCAGAAACAGGTCTTGATCGAGATCTATCAGAGCTTCCGTCACGAGAACGAGCTCGAGGGCAAGGGAACCGCCGGACGCGCGGCGCAGGCCACGGCGCGCGCGACGGTGAAGCCCATGAAGCCGCGCCCGCGCACCGCGGCCGCCCGCAAGGCCGCGCCCGCCCGCAAGGCCGCGACCGGCTCTGCGAAGACCAAGAAGGCGAGCGCGGCGCGCGCTGCTCGCAAGCGCTCGACGGCCAAGCGCTCGACGGCCAAGCGCGCGACGGCCAAGCGCGCGACGGCCAAGCGCGCGCGAACCCGCCGGCGCCCGAGATAGAACGTTGGCGGGGGGATGGAGACCGCAGGCTCTCGCAGCCCTCACCCGGCTGGCTCCCCTCTGTCCTCCCGCCGCAAACGTCGCAGCTCAGCACAGCGCAGGGATACATGAAGGCTCCGTTGGGTAACGCTCGGATCGATGGACAAGGAGGTGCAGTCATGATGATCAAGGCGAAGAAGACATTGAACGCGGCCGTGGGTGTCGGATCGCTGGCGCTCGAGAAGGCGCGCCAGGTTCCTCAGCAGATCACGCAGCTCCCCTCAACGCTGCGGTCCCGGGACATCACCATCGCCCCGATCAAGATCGACACCAAGCGGATCCGCAGGTTCCAGCAGCAACTGGACATGCGCGATCTGCCGAAGACGGCTCGCACGCTCGGACAGAGCGGCGTCGATACCGCGAAGGGTTTCGTGGACGACGCCGTGCAGATGCGGAAGCGTGCATCCAAGCGCGCCGAGAAGCTGTACAACGATCTGTCCAAGCGGGGTGAGAAGGTCGTCAAGCGCGTCCGTGGCTCGGCCGCGACCAAGCGCGCGACCACGCGCACCAAGACGGCGAAGTCGCAGGTGAAGGCAGCCACGACCAGCGTGCAGAAGGCGGCATCCGCCGGGGTCGAGGCCGTCGCGGACGCGGCGGACAAGGTTTCGGCCGAGCAGGTCAGCTAGATCCCACAAAGCACACCGGAGCCCGGCGGTTTCCGCCGGGCTCCAGCGCGCCTGCCGGACGGCCGCGGTTGTTCAGCGCCGCGTTGGTACGCTGACGCCTCCATGTCGCTCACCTTCGAGCTGCTCGCCGACGTCGAGGCGCCCGTGCGCCTCCGCGACGAGTGGGGCGCGCTCTGGGAAGCCGATCCGACGGCGACTATGTTCCAGCGGCCCGAGTTCCTGCTGACCTGGCTCGCGGAATTCGAAGGTCCTCCACCGGTGCTGGTGCTGGCTCGGCGTGACGAGCAGCTCGCCGGCCTCGCCGCGTTCCGGGTCGATGCCGGTGTGCTGCGGTTCCTCGGCGACCACGAGATCACCGATTACCTGGCTCCGGTTGGCTCGGACCGTGAGGCCGTTGCCGCGATGCTGCTCGAAGGGATGGCGGCGCTCGAGGGCTGGCGCACCGCCGAGCTGCATTGCCTTGCGGTGGACACGGGATGGCCGGGGGCGATCACCGACGCGGCCAAGGGGGCCGGGTGGATGGTCGAGGAGCAGCGTCAGGACGTGTGTCCCCGCCTGTCGCTCGAAGGCGGGTTCGATGCCTATCTCGAACGGCTGCCCGGCAAGCTTCGCCACGAGATGCTGCGCAAGGAACGGCGCCTGGCCCGGGAAGCCGGCGCCTACACGGTTCGGCTCTCGACCGCGGCGACCCTAGACGCGGATCTTGAGCTGTTCTTCGCGATGCATCGCTCCTCCGAGGGCGCCAAGGGGAAGTTCCTCCACCAGGGCATGGCCGGGTTCTTCACCCGGCTCGCGCATTCCTTCGAGCAGCTCGGCGCCCTGAGGCTCTCGTGGCTGGAGGTCGGGGACTCGACACTTGCGGCTGTGCTGTCATTCGCTGATCGAGACGGCTGGCGCGTGTACAACTCGGCGTTCGATCACAGCAGGCGGGCCCTCGCGCCCGGCATGGTGCTGATGAGCGAGACCATCAGGCTGGCTGCGAGGGAAGGTGCGCTCACCCTCGATCTGCTTCGGGGTGACGAGCCTTACAAGTACCGGTTCGGAGCGGTTGGGCTGCCGCTGGTCCAGTTGACGCTGAGCCGAAGCTAGGGAAGGGTTGCGGGACCCGCCGCGTTAGACCTTCGCGGGAGACTATGTACGAGACCATCAGGGACGACCACGAGGTCCTGCGCGCCCCATCGACGGTGCGCCGCGCCGCCATGGTCTCGGTTCACACGTGCCCGCTGGACCAGCCGGGGACCGGCGATTCGGGGGGCATGAACGTCTCGATCCGCCAAGTGGCTCGCCGGCTCGCCGAGATGGGCGTCGAGGTCGATATCTTCACGCGCGCCTCCTCGGGGCGCGGGTCGTGGATCGGCGAGGTCGATCAGGGGGTTCGCGTCATCCACCTCGAGGCCGGCCCCGATCAGCCCATCCCCAAAGCCGACCTGCCCGAGCATCTGTGCGCGTTCCTGTACGCGATGCTGCGTTTCGAGGCCGACGAGGCGGCGCGCCTCGGCGTGGACGGCCCGCTCTACGACGTGATCCACAGCCACTACTGGCTGTCGGGGTGGGTGGGACGCCACGCACGCGAGCGCTGGAGTGTGCCGCTCTTCCACACGTTCCATACGCTCGGCCGGGTCAAGAACCTGACGCTCGCGCCCGGCGATACGCCTGAACCGCCCGTTCGCCTCGCGAACGAGGAGCGGATCGTGCACACCGCCGATTGCGTCCTGGCTCCCACGGAGCACGAGGCCCACGAACTCGTGCATCTGTACGGGGCGGATCCGAGTGCCGTCAGCGTCGTCTCACCCGGCGTGGATACCGCGGTGTTCCGGCCGGGGACGAAGAACGTCGGCAAGGACGGCGTCTTGATCCTGTTCGTGGGTCGTCTGCAACCCCTGAAAGCTCCCGACATCGCCGTCCGCGCGCTGGCCGCGCTGGACCGGCGTGCGCCGGCGCTGCGCGCGCGGCTGGTCGTGCTGGGCGGGCCGTCGGGAAGCGCGGGCACCTCGCCCGACGCGCTCGGTCGGCTCGCGACCGAGCTGGGCATCGCCGACCGGATCGAGCTCCACCCGCCGGTGCCGCAAACCGAGCTGGCCGCGTGGTACCGCGCCGCCGACCTCGTGGTCGTGCCCTCCCGCAGCGAGTCGTTCGGGCTGGTGGCGCTCGAGGCTGCCGCCTGCGGCACGCCTGTTGTCGCGACCGACGTCGGAGGCCTGCGTACCACGGTGCGGGACGGTGTCACCGGCCTGCTGGTGCCCGGCGCCGACGCCGGCGCATACGCCGATGCCATGCACGGGATCCTCACCGAGCCCGGCCTCGCGCGCGCGATGGGGGAGGCCGGCGCACGCTTCGCCACGCGATTCGACTGGCGGAATGCCGCCGCCGGGCTTCTCGATGCCTACGAGCAGCGCGTCGCAACCGCTCGCGTGTGATCCCGGGGCCCCGGGTCAGGCCGCGAGATGGTCGCCTATGATGGGTGCATGATCAGCGGCAAGCAGGTCGTCCTTCGTCGGGTCGAGCCCAGCGACCACCCGGACATCAGACGGTGGCAGAACGATCCCGAGGTCTTTCGGTGGATGGACTACGCGCGCCCCTTCAGCTTGGACGACATCCGCCGCAGCGAGGAGCGGGCGATCGACGAGGGGATCCCATTCATCATCGAGGCCGAGGGCCGAGGAATCGGCAGGACGGGCCTGAACAACTTCCGACGCCGTGACCGCCTCGCGTCGCTGTACATCTTCGTGGGTGAGCGAGACGTGTGGGGCAAGGGCTACGGCTTCGACGCGCTGCTGACGCTGCTCGCCTACGGGTTCGACGTCCTGAACCTCCGGCGCATCGAGCTGTGGATGCTCGCCGACAACGAGCGGGCGCTGCGGATGTACAAGCGCGCCGGGTTTCGCGAGGACGCGCGCTTGCCCGAGCGCTCGTGGCGCGACGGTGAGTACATCGATCATCTCATCTTGAGCATCTCTCCAGAGGAGTCCGCTCCCATCCGCGCACAGTACGGCTACTGATCCCGGTGGCCTCGGCGGTCGATGTCATCGAGTCCTACCTCCGCGACGCCGGCATCGAGCATGCGCGCGCAGCCGATCACCGATGGGTCGCGATGCTGCGCGGCGAACGGAAGCTAACGATCCCGCTGTCGCTGACAATCCGGGGCGACGTGCTGCACATCGAGTCCTTCTTCATGCGCCGGCCTCAGGAGAACCTCGATCGCTTCTACGAGATGCTGTTGCGCCGGAACGCGCGGAGCTTCGGGGTCGCGTTCGCGCTCGACGGCATCGGCGATGTCTATCTGGTGGGACGGCGCGGCGTCGAAGGCCTGACCGAGGGCGAGCTCGACCGTATCCTCGGCGCTGTCCTGATAGAGGCGGACGGGTTGTTCGACGCCGCGATCGAGATCGGGTTCGCCACATACCTCTCCGCCGACCGGCGGTGGCGGGAGGCGACCGGGACGCTCCCGGCGCCGCCGGGTGCGTGATCGCGTCGAGCAGCTCGTCCCATTCGCGTCGAGCAGCTCGTCCATTCGCGTCGAGCAGCTCGTCCCATTCGCGTCGAGCAGCTCGTTCGGGGTGCCCGCGACGTACGTGTTTTTTTTCCCGATGGCTGCGACCTCGCTGACCTGCGATTTTGCTGCACCACCAGGCATTTTGCCGTTCTTGTATCGGCGGATCGCCGTTGGTAGCTTGCGCCTGCCCCGAGCGGCTGGAACGACAGCCGATACGGGATCCGACTGGGACTGCGGCGGGCGGGCTGACCGTAAGGAGCCCAACCGAGTGGGGGTGCACTGTCGGGCCGGTGGGATAGGCCGTTTCGCTGGTCCGGCGGGTAAACTACCAGAAGGGTAAGCGACCCAAAGCCGAACGTCTGCGGTGGTTACCATAAGGAAACCAAGACGGCTGCGGCAGGTTGCTCGGGGCACTTAGAGTCCGAGAAGCTCGAGGGCTTCGCCAGGCGGGCGCCGCAAGGCGCAACGCGGGCAGAGTCGGTAGGGTCTCTCGGACTCTATGTAATTTCCTCGCACGAACCCTCTCACGATCTCTCCTCCGACCTCT
>Ga0302046_10004018_pt1 | contig 13167 bp, 15 predicted proteins | sample RVTome_11_FD_200261 | JGI IMG/M metagenome (GOLD analysis project Ga0302046, IMG submission 200261) | Soil microbial communities from uranium-contaminated site in the Upper Colorado River Basin, Wyoming, United States - RVT147D111 (version 2) ...
GCACCCCGGTCCGTCAAAAACTTCCAGCCCTAACACCGCGGCGAGAACCGGCTCGGTGGTGGCCACGAGGCGCGCGCTTCCCAACAGCCGCTTGAACCCTTCCCAGAACTGTGCATACGTCAAGGTGAACTGATCGGTCTTAGCCGGTTGATAGACGTTGACCCGCAGGTTGGCACCGACGGCGGAGGCGACCTTGGCCAGATTCTGCAGTTTGTCATAGTTGATGCGCATCATGACAGAGGTGACCGTGACCGGGAGGCCGATGCCGGCACACCGGTCGATCGCGGCTATGACCGTCCGCCAGTTGCCTTGCCCCCTGAAGGCGTCATGCTCCCGTTCCGTGGGAAAGTCCAGGGAAAACTCGACATTGTGGAACCGTTTCACCGCCTCGTCCGTAAGCGCGTCAATGCTCAGGCCGTTCGAGGTGATCGTCGTCTTGATCCCTCGGTCCCACAGATAATTGAGAATGGCCTGATATTCGGGATGGAGTCCGTTTTCTCCGACCCCGAGGTTCATCGATCTGATCGGAAGGATTTCGCAAACCTGGCGGACGTCCTGAAACGTGAGACGGTCGATCACCATATCCGGCCGGTAGCAATGGGCACACCGGAGGTTGCATTCGTTAGTGAGACCGATACCAACGGAGAATGCCATTCTACTACCTCCTCCAGGCATACCGCATGGTGGTGGAGAGCAGGTGATAGCCGGCCAGAACGCTTCCTTTCACTGTCCCTGCGACCTTCGAGCGGCCGATCCTTTTTCGACAGCTGACCGGGACATTCACGACTCGGTACCCCTTCTTGGCTGCCTTGACGACCATTTCGACGGGCCACCCATACGTCTTGTGCTCCATGCCGAGATCGCGGAAGACGGGTGCCTGGATGGCCCGAAAGGGGCCGATGTCGGTCAAAGTGAGACCGTAGAGAAGCCGCAGCATGCCGGTTACCAACCGGTTGCCGAACCGTTGGTGTGACGTCAGGGCCCCTTCCTCAGTCAAACCGGTGGTTCGCGATCCGACCACCAGGTCGGCCTCGTTGTCCAGAATCGGTCGCAGAACGACGGGCATTTCAGCCGGGTCATCACTTCTATCGCCATCGAGGAACACGAGGATGTCCGCATCCTTCGCCGCCATCGCTCCGGCCAGGCAGGCGGCTCCGTAGCCCCGCATCGGCTCGTGAATGACCCTGGCCCCGGCGGCTCGGGCCACCTCTGCCGTCCGGTCGATGCTGCCGTTATCCACCACGACGATCTCCGTGGCGAGGTTACGCGGAACTTCATTCACGACTTCGCCGATGGCTCCCTCTTCATCCAGCGCTGGAATAATGACCGCGATGTACATCGTCAGGTTATCCTGCGTGCCTTCCCCACAGATGGATGTAGCGGGCGACCTCTTTGTAGGGAGAACGACTTCCGGCTTCTAATTCCACGCGGAGGAGGGTCTCACGGTGGACGGCGTCCTCGAGGATGGCCGGCGGCAGATAGTCGGAAAAGACGAGGATTCCCTGTTGGTCAATGATGTCGATCCCGGTGGCCTCGAGGTGCCTGCGAAGCTCATCGGCGATTATCGCTTTTCGGGGAACGTCGAAGACGGTGTCTCTGAATGATTCGCCGGCGAGGGCCCTTACCGCCTCCTCGGTCTTGCGGTCTCGGATTGCCAGTCTGAACGGCTCTTGCCAGCGGTTCAGGGAAACGAGCGAGAGACAACCTTCCGTATTCAAGAGCGAGCGAAAGAGAACGAACACACTCTCGGGATTCGGCAGGTACTCGACAACGGTGTGGCAGAGGAGGAGGTCAAAGGCCTTTCCCGCGAGGAGATCGGGTGCCTCTTCGATGGATCCGGCGACGAACCGCGGCGGGATACACGGAGGAGGATCCATCGCTCGCGCCTTTTCCTGGGCGAGGTCAAGCATCTCCTTGGCGGGGTCGAGGAGAGTGACTGCGTGACCTCGGGCGGCGAGGCGAAGGGCTAGTCCCCCGGTCCCGCATCCCATATCGAGGACCTGAAGCGAAGGTAGTTCGGACCCCCATCCTGTGATCATGAAACCCGACAATTGTTGCCACATGATCTCCGAGCGGAATCGCCCGTGGGGGCTTTTGAGATACGCCTCGTAGGCAGAGACGCGTTCGGCGAAGGTCATGGACCCAGGCTTGGACATGGTTGACCCCAGGGACAACTCTTGGGGCCTCTCTGGTGTCTCCGCCCCGTACTGGCAGGCAGGCGCAGGATGTCTTCCGGGGAGAGAGTGGACAAGCGAATGTTCTCTCCTCATAGTGAGGTACAGTACGATTGTCAAGATGTATTTCCGCGGCCGAGGTGAAAAACTATGTGTAATTAATCAGTTAGATGCCGATTGGGCCAAAAAGATGCACCTCTTCGATCGGCGGCCTTTCACGGTTGACACCCCTGGGGAATTCCCCGAAGATGAGTGCCCAGAGTCTTCGAAAAGGAATGAACTTCCGGGGATGGACGGCTCGGGAGCGCATTGAAACCAAGGTTGGGTAGTAATGGCGGACCGCTTGCGGAACAAGAGGGCCGGACGGTGAAGCTTCTGTCGGTGAATGTCTCTTTGCCTCGGGAGGTTACATATGAGGGCAAGACGACCACGACGGGCATTTTCAAAGAGCCCGTGAGCGGGCGGGTCATGCTGCGGACGTTAAACCTGGAGGGGGATGGGCAAGGGGATCTGAAGGCCCACGGGGGCACGTACAAGGCAGCCTACGCATATTCGATCGAGAATTACGACTGCTGGAAGCGCGAGCTGGGGCGGGGCGATTTCACGTTCGGGCAGTTTGGGGAAAATTTCACTGTCGAAGGCATGTTGGACGATGCCATTTATATCGGGGATGTATTTCGCGTGGGCACCGCGCTCGTCGAAGTCACCCAGCCGCGCGTTCCCTGTTTCAAGCTCGGGATCAAGATGGGGTCGCCACAATTTCCCAAGATGTTCCTCGCCAGTGGCCGCATCGGTTTTTACCTGCGTGTCCTGGAAGAAGGCGAGGTCGGCGCGGGAGACATCTTCGAACACGTTACAGGTGAGCCCGAGCGCATGACGGTCCGCGAGGTCTGCCAATTGCTTTACTTCGATCCCAAGAACCTCGACAGAGCCAAAAAGGCGCTGCGCATCCGGGCACTCTCCCCGGGATGGCGACGTTCGTTTGAAGAGCGACTGTCCAAAGCCGGAATCCTCGTCGAACCCGCTGAAGTACCGGACTAAGGAGAAGAGTCGGATTCAGCGGAACCGGAGTCACCTTCCTGAAGCGGAGGCTGCCTGAGCACTCGGGTACTTCCGTGGAGCGATGACCTGGGGGTTGCCAAACGCGCGGCCGGGCGTTACCATGATGGAAAGGTGCATAAGAACGCAGGAAAAACATCTCAGGCAGGGCCGGGACACTCGGAAAAATGGTCGCAGCGACGCAGGTATCGGTCTTCGTGGCAATGGGGGCGGGTCTCCTCTCGTTCCTGTCCCCGTGTGTCTTTCCCCTCATCCCCTCGTATCTCGCCTTCGTCGGCGGCCTTTCCCTCGAAGAAATGCAGGAATCAACGGCATTCACCAAACGCCGGCGCCAGCTTCTGACCCGTGCCGTGGCCTTTATCGTGGGCTTCTCTGTCATCTTCATTGCCTTCGGCGCCTCCGCGACGGCCATCGGGCACCTGCTGTTCGATTATCAGCTCGTGATCCGGAAAGCAGGCGGGGTGTTGATCATCCTCTTTGGCCTAAACATCGCCGGATGGTTCAGTCTGCCCTTTTTGATGCGCGAGCGACATCTCGATCTCACAAACCGTCCCGCGAGCATTGTCGGGGCGTTCCTGGTCGGGGTCACCTTTGCCGCCGCCTGGATTCCGTGTGTGGGACCCATCCTGGGCTCGATCCTGGTGATGGCGAGCACGTCCCAAACGGCCGGTCAGGGAATTGTGCTCCTGGGTGCCTACTCCGCAGGACTCGCGGTTCCCTTCTTCCTCAGCGCGCTCCTCTTTGGACGGTTCCTCTTCTTCTTTAACCGTTTCAAGCGCGTGCTACCGTGGGTGAGCCGGGTGAGCGGGGTTTTTCTCATCCTCGTGGGGATCCTACTGCTCACCGACTATTTTACCCTCCTTTCCACGTTCGGCCTCCGCTTTACGCCCGAATGGCTCCTCAAGCGCTTGTGACGTCTTTGTGCCGGCCGCGCGCCTTTCACGGGACCGCGTGAGGTTCTGACGGACCGATTACTGCACCGAATCAAATCGACAAAGCATCTGATATAGTAGAAGAAGCGAGAGGACGTTCGGGATATCGCACGGCCACAAAGTAGTGGGCCCTGGAGGCACACATGGGTAGCAAATGTCCTTTTCCGCGAGTGCTGCTCACCCTCGTAGGCGTGCTGGGCATCCTTTTTGGCCAGGCTGAGGCAGGGATGGTCGGCGAGGCCGCCCCAGAGATTACCGACACGGTATGGATCAATTCATCACCACTTCAGATCGCGGGGCAGCGAGGAAGAGTCATCCTCTTGAAGTTTTGGACTTACGGGTGAATCAACTGCCGGAACACGATCCCCCAGTTGGTGGATTGGCACAAGCGGTACGGGCCCCAAGGCCTCGTCGTCATCGGAATCCACTCGCCGGAATTTTCCTGGGAGCGACCTTCGGACAAGGTAAGATCCGCCTGTGAGGAGCTCGGGATCTCATACCCGGTCGCCCTGGATAATGACTTTGCCATCTGGAAAAGCTACCGCACGCGCTACTGGCCCACCCTTCACCTCATTGATAAACGGGGAATCATACGATTCACCCGAATCGGCGAGGGCGGGTATGCCGAGCTAGAGGCGATGCTTCGCCGGCTTCTCGATGAGGACTGAGGCCGTAACTATTTGATTTGCGAAAAAGATTCTGTTAGAAAGCGCATATGGGTAGTGGGAAAAGCGTCAAGGTCAGGGTGCCAGCGTCCACCGCGAACCTCGGCTCGGGGTTTGACGTCCTGGGCTTGGCGCTCGGCCTCTACAACACGATCGAGATGGAGACGACCTCTCGGGGAATCGAGCTGACGGTCGAGGGCGAAGGCGCGGAAAGCTTGCAAGGCGACGCAGAAAAATCTCTGGTGGTGCGGGCCGCCGAGGCGGCATTCCTCCATCTTGGCGTGACGCGGCCCGGCCTCAAGATCCATCTCAAGAACGAGATTCCCCTGAAGCGCGGGCTCGGCTCGAGTGCAACCGCGATTCTTGCGGGTATTATCGGTGCGGCCATGCTCACTGGGCGTTCCTTATCCCATGAGGAAATTCTCAGGCTGGCACTCCCCCTCGAGGGACATCCGGATAACATTACGCCGTCGCTGGTAGGCGGCCTGACCGCCTCCTGCCTTTCAGGTGAGGAAGTCCGGTACGTGAAGATTCCTTTTCCCCAGACGATCAGCGTCGTGGCGGTGATTCCGGACCGGCCACTGAGCACCGCGGAGGCCCGGCGGGCGCTCCCTCGGCAGGTCCCCTTTGCGGATGCGGTGTACAACGTGAGCCGGGCGGCCCTCCTGGTGGGAGCGATGGTTGCCGGGGACCTCGGCCTGCTGGATGAAGCCACCCGGGATCGCCTGCACCAGCCTTACCGGGCCAAGCTCTTGCCCGGGATGGAAGAGGTCCTCGAAGTGGCAAGACGCGGAGGGGCGCTGGCCGCGTTCTTGAGTGGTGCCGGCTCAACCGTGGCGGCGCTGGTCAATCAGGGGGCCGAAACGGTGGGAGCGGAGATGGCAAAAGCCTGGTCCCGCAGCGGGTTGCGGGCAGAGGTCAAGGTGCTCGCCATTGACCGCCAGGGGGTCCAGGTCTCGTGACCAACGCCGAACAGACAAAGTTACGGTACTGTTTGGGCTGTGGGGAAGAGGTCTCCACTTACACCGTTGCGGCGGAAAAACACGTGGAGGTTCGCTGCGCCTATTGTGGCTTTACGGTCGAGTTGGTCGAGCCCGCACTCGATGCGATCATCGAGTGTGTCGTTCTCGCCGATGACGATTTCCTGTTTCGCCGGCTGTTCGTCGATGTCTTGATTCAGCAAAAGCTGGCCAAGGAGGTTATTGTCCACCAGAATGGTCCAGCACTCTTGACCGAATGTGCTCGCCGCTTCCGGGGCCAGCATCCGATTTCACTGGTGATCCTGGACATTCTCATGACCCCGATGGATGGCCGTGCCGTGGCCTTCGCGCTCCGGGCCCTGGAGAAGGGATTCGACCTGTCCACGCCGGTTCCCATTCTCTTCCTTTCGGCGGTCCGCGCGGACGATTCCATCCGCCGGATGACCGAGGACTGCGCACCGGCGTTCTATCTCAACAAGGGGAAAGATATCGCTCCGTCACAGTTGGGAAGCCGCGTCAGGGACATCATCCCGCGCGTGCTCAAATCCGCCACGGCCGGATGAAGCTCCCCTTTCTCTCTCCCGGCATATCTCGCAGAGACTTCTGGCAGGCTGCAGCAGCCAACTTCCTCTTTTTTTCCAATATGAGCGCCTTCAATCTGCTGCCTCTTTACATTGCGGATCTTGGCGGCTCGGAAGCGCGCATCGGATGGATCATGGGGGTGTACAGCCTGTCCGCCTTGGTCTTCCTGCCTTTGGTGGGCCGGTGGATGGAAAAGTTCGGGATCAAGCCCTTTCTCCTGCTTGGCGGTGCGACCGGTCTGCTGGCCTCCACCGGCTTCGTTTTCCTCACAGAGCTCAGCCCGCTTTTTTCCTTTCTCCGGGTCCTGCAGGGCTTCGGCTATTCCGCCTTCTTCGTTGCCAATCTAACCCTCATAGCCGAGATTGCCCCCCCTAGGCATCGTGCCGAAACGGTGGGGATCTTCGGAATCTCTGGTCTCGTCACAATGGGGGCCGCGCCCGCCGTGGGAGAGCTGGTGATTCACGCCTACGGGTACCAGAGCTTCTTCATCTTTGCGTCGCTCTTCTCGCTGGGCGGTCTCTTGGTAATCACCACCCTCAAGCCTCCCGAGGTTCTTCCGGTCGCTTCCGGTGAGCGGGAAGGGATCCTCCAGGAAAGTGTCCTGCTTCCCCTGATCATTTCGGTCATCTTCGGGGTGTGCCATGGGACCCTCTTTGCGTTCTTCCCTCCTTTTGCGAAGGCCGCGGGAGTCGAAAGGATACGGGATTTTTATATTGCCTATGCCTGCTTCGCCATCGGCATTCGGGTCTTGGGCCGGCGCTGGGCGGATGTGTGGGGGCGGTGGCAGGTTGTGATCCCTGCCATCTTGATTTACGGCCTGGGCATCTCACTCCTGTTCTGGCCCGGACCATTCGACGCGCAGATCTGGGCAGGTGGGCTCACAGGCGCTGCGCACGGCCTGCTATACCCCACCTTGGCGGCACAGCTCGTCGATCAGGTGGAGCCGGGACGAAGGGGGCGTATTTTAGGCTTCTTCAGCAGTGCCATCGTTCTCGGTACCAGCTTGGGCCCAATGGTTATGGGGGTGGTGGCGGGGTGGACCGGCTATTACAGCATGTTCGGCCTGACCGGTGTTCTCCCCGTCTTGGGAGTGATCTTGGTCGGCTTCTCGCTCATCCGGTCAAGATAGGCTAGACGTATGGGGTCCTTGACCCCCCGCCTATCCTATGATAAGAAAAGGGTATAGAGGCACGTAGATGGGGAAACTCCGGGAGAGGAGAAGAGTTTGGGAAAAGGCTCTTTGTCTTCCGTCGTGCTCATACGGGATGCCCGGGAAAATGATAATGAAGCGCTGATCGAACTGGACCGGCAGTGCGCCATGGGGGAAACGATCCAACTCATCCTGGATCGATCCCCCGATTTTTTTGCCCGCTCTCGGGCGTACGGGTCTTTCCGCCTCTTCGTCGCTGAGGAGGAAGGGACCATCATCGGGGTTGGCGGAGTGGCTTTCAAGACCCTTCGGGTCAATGGAACGATCGGCCCCTGGGCCTACTTGTATGATCTCAGAGTGCGTCCGAGTCATCGCCGCCGAGGGGTGGCAGGACTTATTGCCGATGCCCTCAGGGATGCGGTCCGCGATCAGGGCGTCAGTGCGGCGTATTCCTGGGTCGTCGAGGGCAATACGCCGTCGGAAGTGTTCGTGGAGCGTCGGGGAAGTGTGCCCATCAAGCGGTGCGCCCTTGGGCTGTTGCCGGGTCCGGCGGGGAGAGACACTCACGGTTTTGAACAGATCGTCGAGCGAAGTGACGAGGTGGCTTCCCTCTTGAATGCTACCTATCGCCGGCACCAGTTCACCCCTGAATGGGATGTGGCAACCCTGTACGGGACGCTCGATCGGCTGGAGCCGCTGGGCTGGCAGGGGATGTATGGGAGGCGGGGCCAGGGAAAGTGGAGCGTGTGCTTTGGTTTGTGGGACTACCAGCGGGTCATGCGCATGATTTTTCGAGGCGGGGGATCGGAAACGCACGTCCGTCCCTTTTTTTTGTACCCATTGGGATGGCGAAATCCGGAACATCTTCGAGAAGGACTGTGGGCGGCGCAGGCCATGATTGCCGGCCAGGGCGGGACCTTGCTCCTCCCCTATGGCCCGGGAGATTCGATGAGCGCCTTGATCCCTGAGGAGAATTTGCGGGTGGGAATGACACTCTATGTGCGCGGGATGGACCAACCGAAGGGACGGATTGACGGGCCGATCTTTATTGATCCTGCGGACATCTAGGGGTCGAGCGGCGGATCTATGGAGGCTGGACGCGATTGGAGGAAAAGGTGATGGAGGCGGAGGTTCTCGAGCGGATTAGTCGAGGGATCATCATGCGGACGGGGGCGTACCTGACCAACGATCACTTCGTGATTTCCTCGGGACGGCACGCCCGCGAGTACGTGGAAAAGCGACTGGTAACCACCGAGCCGGCCTTTACCGAGGGGTTGGGACAGATTCTCGCAGACCACTTCGCCGCCTCACCCGTGGATGTTGTTTTGACCTCGGGCATTGGTGCCACCACCCTGGGGCACTGTGTCGCCAGGGCCCATCCCTCTCGGCCCAAGCTGCTGTACGCGGTCAAGGGAAAGGGAAAAGAGGGCGAAACCGAGGTGATGCTTCCCCGGGAGTTCTTTCCCTTCCTCTATCCCCAATGCGCCGCCTTGATTATCGAGGACATCCTGACCACCGGTTCCACCGTCCGGGGGCTGATTCGTTTGGTGGAGAAGCGGGCCGGCCGGGTCGTCGGGGTCGGAAGCCTGTGGAACCGGCACCCGGGAATCAAGCTTAATTGTCCCTTCTTCGCGCTGGTGAGTCAGGATTTCCCCACGTACATGCGAGACGCGTGTCCCCTATGTAAGAAGGGGGTCCCGATCAACACGGAGTACAGTGCGGCCGTGGGTGCGGCGCCGCGGCGAGGTCGAGGAGGGCGGAAAACGGAACCCCCGTCCAAGGCGCGCCGGTGATGCAGATGGAGGGCCGCGGAGACCCGATCGAGCGGTTAGAGCGAAGTCGAAACGAGGAGATCCGGATCTTTCTCGCCGAAGCCGGGATCGACGTGCAGGTGTTCCGTCGCACACCCGAGGGGGAGTGGGTTCCAGGGGAAGAACGGCTACAGATCCCGATGGACCTGCTCGATCGCTTTCGGGAGATCCTGCACGAGGCCGAGGAGAGTTCGGCCCCCGGGGAACGGGCTCCCCTGCATCGTGTCCCCTTCGCCAACCCGAGTGAGGAGGAATTCGCGCGGATCCTCGACTTCTACCAAATCGAATGGCAGTACGAGCCGAAAGGCTTTCCGCTCGATTGGAACGGCAATGGACAGGTGACCGAGAGCTTCACCCCCGATTTCTACCTTCCACAGTTCGACCTCTATATTGAACTGACCACCCTCAAGCAGGACCTCGTAACCAAGAAAAACCGCAAGATCCGGCGGTTGCGCGAGCTGTATCCGACGGTGAACCTCAAGATATTTTACGGCCGGGATTATCGAAAGCTGCTCGAGAGGTTTGGAATTGTCCACCAATAATGGGGCCCGGGTAACCCCTTGCGGCTTTTCATCGTGGCGACGAAGGTGAGCCATGGGTGCTGACCTGTCACGGAAGCCACCTCGCCACGTCGAAGGCGAGATGGCCGATGATCTTGCCGAGATCCTGATCCCGGAGGCAGAGCTGCAGGCCAAGGTCCACGAGCTGGGAGCGGCGATCTCGAGGGACTATGCCGGCAAGGATCTGGTGCTGATCAGCGTGCTGAGAGGCGGCTTCATCTTTCTGGCCGATCTCTGCCGCGCCGTTACGTTGCCGGTGACCGTTGACGTTATGGCGGTATCGAGCTACGGCCCGGATGCGAGGCCGTTGGGGGTGGTCAAGATCCTCAAAGATCTCGACGAGAGTGTGACCGGCCGTGATCTCCTCATCGTAGAGGATGTCATCGACACCGGGCTGACCTTGAGCTACCTGTTACGCAACCTCGAGCCCCGGGTCCCGGCGAGCCTGAAGATCTGTGTCCTGCTGGACAAACCGGCCCGGCGCATTGTCGACCTCCCCATCGCCTACCGGGGGTTTGAGATTCCCGACAAATTCCTGGTCGGCTACGGGCTCGACTACCGCCAACGGTACCGAAACCTACCCTACATCGCCACCCTGACCAAAGAGGCCCTCGACCGGCTGAACCGTCAATAAAGTCTGTGAGGGTTCGGCATTTCCTCGAATACGAACACAGGCGGTCGGCGGGTTCCCTCCTAAAGTGACCCCTCGGCAAGAAAATTGCAACTCAACCCGTCACAATGGGAAAACAGAGGAATTTCAGGTGCCTGGCCTTTGTAGCGGGGCTGGCCGTCGTGATTGTGGCGAGGGGTGTCTGGGCTCAGTCCGCAGTGCCGCCTGAGCTCCCACCGCCGCGACAGTCGAGGCCGGTAGAGGGAAGTGTGCCGGCCCGGAGCGACCGGGTGATCAGGACTCCGGGCCTGGTAGTCGTGGGGGGAAGCTCGCCCGGTGCGCCGGCCGAGGTGTCAGGCGAGATCCCGCCTCCGCGACAACCCAGGCCGGTAGAGAGTAATCCGCCGGCCCGGAGCGATCGACTCATCAGGACACCCGGTCTGGTGGTCACCGGCCAGTGAGACCGGCGATCTGCTTTAGGAGGTGTAAGCGTGAAACGCAGCTTATCCATGATGGCGCGCGCGGGGTGCGTTGCCGCATTGCTCCTTCTCTGTAGCCAGCGCGCCTCGGCATCGGAATTTCTGTTCATGGTTCCTGTCCAGATCAACAGTCCCGATCCGTCATGGGAGCGCGCAAGTGTCACGTGTGTGGTTACGGGGGCAGCCGAGAATGTTCGCGTTGCCTCGGGCACGATATACATTGATCTTCCTGGGCATGGAAACGTGAACGCGAGCTATTACGTCCAGGCAAACCTCCTTCCGGGGGCCTTGGTGGCGGATGCGAAAGAGTGGTCATGTCATATCCGGATCAAGCCAAAGGACAGCCCCGGATTTCCCCCCATGTCGAGAACAACGCATGATACCGGTCGCTCGCGGACTGTCGTGACCGGGCGCTTCTGATGCCGCACACATTTGATCTGTCCGTGGCCATCCGGCTGGCACGATCCGGGGCCGGCACTTCACGTGGTCTTACACGCGGGGATACCGCTGGCCGTACCTGCCTGCGGCGTCACCGGCTGGCCTGCTCGTCACACCATTGCTTCCGTCCCGGACAGGTTAGTCCTTAAAACCTTGTAACATATCGAAACTTTGCACAAGCTATGCACAGGCGTGCATTGATGTGGATTGTCTGTGGATAGGTGTGGACAAGTGTGGATCTTTGATGGCTCAAGAGCGGCGGGGCGACCTTTTCTTGCTTGCGGATTTTCCTTGTTGGAGGGGCTCTAAGAGCTTCTGCAATCCCCGGCGATGTTCTCTGGCCCACCGACGGGTTTCCGGGTCCTCGTCCCGAAGCGCCAGGTCAAGGGCGCGCAAGAGGTAGAGAGCTCGCCGTGTCAAATCAGGGGCCTTCTCACTCAGCTCCAGGTAGTGGGTCAGGTTTCGTTCCGTCCTGACCCGGGAGGCAATCGTCAACGCAAGGGAGCGGAAGGCGGCCGCGATCTTGGCTTCCTCTCGCTCCGTAATGGTTCCCTTATGACTGAGGGTATAGTAATGCTCCCATTCGGGAGAAAAAGAGCGCCGTGTTCGCTTTCGGAGGGCCATGTTGTTTTTCTTTCGTGCGGGGAAAAAAGAAAGCTGACACGGAATGCGACACCTCATTTATCATGAATGGTGGGTCAGCGTCAACCAGGACCTTGAGGTCTCCTTCAGAAGATGATAAGAGCGCAGATGCGCACCCAAGCCATTCTGCGTAGAGAGAGACTGTGAGTAGCTTATTGGTCCGGGTGCTGGTGGGGAGCATTACCCGTTGCATCATCGGTCTCGGTTTCGTTTCGTGTGCCTTGCTTTTTCCCGGCGGGCGGGTATGGGCCGAGGAAGTCCACGGGCCCCTGGCAATTCGCAACCAATCGCCGATCCATCTCCTCTTCTTTCAGTTCGTTCCGGAGCGGGCGGTCCCCCTGAAGCACGAGCAGGCCCTTTTACGCCTGGACATCGCCGAGACCAATACGTTGACGGAGGACACCGGACGCGACGGCCTGAGCGGCCGGCTCGACCTGGAAATGACGTATGCGAATCTTCAGGCACGGATCGGTCTCGCCGAGGACTGGGAGGTGGGCATGGACCTGCCGGTCATTTTCATGCACGGAAAGTTCATGGACGGATTTATCCACTGGTTTGAACGGCTCATCAATTGCGAACGGGACATCCGGGCAGAGGAGAGCAAGCAGGATGCACGCAACGAGTATACCTATGAAGTGTCCCGCAACGGCGAGGCCATCATCCGGGGGTCCGAGGGGCGCATTGGATTGGGAGATGTCGCGTTGACGCTCAAGTGGGCGCCCCCATCGCTCCGCGAGACCGCCTCCACACCGGGGGTGGCGCTGCGTTTTGCGATCAAGATTCCATCCGGCGACGCGAGCGCCGGCTTTGGGAGTGGCGGCCCGGATATTGCGTTCGGCCTGGCCTTGGAGAAAACAATCGAGCGGTGGAGCCTTTTCGGTAATCTCAACGTGACCGTACCTATAGACGATGATTTCAAGCGTAGGAATTTGGATGCCCGGCCGATCTTTTCAGGCTTGCTCGGGGTCGAGTACCGTTTCAAACCCTCGCTCGCCCTCGTGGGACAGCTCAGCGCCAGCAGTCCGGTGTCCCGCGACACCGGCTTGGATTTTTTCGACGGGTGGACCGACTGGCCGGCCTTGGCC
>Ga0302046_10004019_pt1 | contig 13165 bp, 9 predicted proteins | sample RVTome_11_FD_200261 | JGI IMG/M metagenome (GOLD analysis project Ga0302046, IMG submission 200261) | Soil microbial communities from uranium-contaminated site in the Upper Colorado River Basin, Wyoming, United States - RVT147D111 (version 2) ...
GCGGGCTCCGATCGCTGCGACCCTGCGCGCGGAGGCGACATGAGTAGGCCCGTAACGCGTTGCGGGCCTACGGTTCTGATTGGCCGGGATCTCCACAAGGACTACCCGATGTACGGAACGACCGTCCACGCTCTCCGTGGCGTGTCACTGGAGGTCCGGTCCGGTGAGTATCTCGCGGTTGCGGGGCCATCCGGCAGCGGGAAATCCACCTTGCTCCAGCTGATCGGGGGCATCGACGTCCCCTCCGCCGGGTTCGTCGAGATCCTGGGTACCAGACTCGACACCCTCAGGGACAGCCAGCTCACCCGGCTGCGGCTGACCCGCCTGGGGTTTGTGTTTCAGCGGTTTCACCTGTTGCCCGTGCTTACGGCCCAGGAGAACGTGGAGTTGCCGATGGCCGAGGCGGGCGTGACGGCCCGAGAGCGGCGAGAGCGCGCCCAGGTGTTGCTCGCTTACGTCGGACTCGAGCATCGGGCGAGCCACCGGGCTACCCAGCTCTCTGGTGGCGAGATGCAGAGGGTCGCTATTGCACGGGCCCTCGCCAATCGACCGGCGCTTCTCCTGGCCGACGAGCCCACCGGCGAGCTCGATGCCGCGACTGGTGAGGAGATACTCGCGCTATTTGCCCGGCTCAATGCCGATGGCACCACGCTCATCGTTGTGACCCACGATGAGCGGCTTGCCGGCGAGGCGGGGCGGGTCATTCATATGCTCGATGGGCGGATATGCACCTGACCCGGCGCCGCCTCCTCCTGGTTGAGGCTCGGATTCCGGAAGGGCGCATGCAATGCGCCCCTACAGGGTCTTTTGCCGCCCCGCCGCCCCGCGGCCCCGCGGCCCCGCTGTGTTGACCACACTGGCTTTCCGCCACCTTCTCGTCCGGAAGCGACGCTCGCTCTTCCTGCTCTTCGGGTTTTCGCTCGGTGTCGGCGTCATGATCGTGCTGCTCTCGGTTGGCGAGGCCATGTTGGACCAATCGCGCGACGTGTCCCTGGTCGGTGGCGGGGAGGTGACGATCCTGCCTCAGGGGATCGATGTGGAGGCCATGCGCACCGGTGGGCTGAGCGGCATGTACTTCGGCATCGACCGTGCCCGGTTCCTCACCCGCCAGGCAGTGGGAGGGCCCAGGCACCGCGATCTCGTGCGCGCTGTCTCGCCGGTCATCGAGGGAAAGCTGCTGTACCTCCGTCACGGCAAGCGCACGGTGGCAGTGCGAGCCGGGGGTGAGATTCCGAGTCGGGCCCGCGCCGTAGGGTCGGGTCTCGACATCCGGTCGGGGCGGTGGGAGGACTCGCCGGCCGATTCGGCCTACGTCGCCCCGACGTCTCAGCAGCTCTACGACGAGCTGGATCGATTCCATGTACCGTCACGGCCCGACTCGACCTGGGGCGAGTGGCACTACTTCAACCTGGTAACGGCTCCCAATGAGTGGTGGTACGTCACCTATCTGATCGGAGGAGAGGTCGGCTCTCTGAGGAAAGAGCGGGGGGGCCGGTGGGGTGGACAGCTGCTGGTGACTCACCGCCGTCCGGACGGACGATACGAGCGGTTCACCGTGCCGGTCGCCTCGAGCGCGGTCGAGTTCGATACCGCAGGGGCCGATCTGACGCTGGGGAAGAGCTGGGTGCGCCAGCAGGGTGGCCGGTATCAGCTGCGCGCGGTAGCGGAGGGCAAGACGGGCCCTCTCCGGATCGATGTCACGCTGGCCCCAAGCCCGAACCGCTACTTCCCTCCGGTCGAGCTCACCGATGACGACTTCCGGTCCGGCTATGTGGTGCCCGGCCTGGTGGCGACGGCATCCGGCAGCATCTGCGTGGGGTCGCGGTGCCGCCGATTCGCCAATGTTCCGGCGTACCACGATCACAACTGGGGAGTGTGGCGAGACGTGACCTGGGAGTGGGGTGCGGCGCAGGGAAGGCGGTTGAGCGTGCTCTATGGCGGGATCTACGGTCCGGAGCGAGGCGGACCGGGCGACAGCGGTGCGATCAGCTCACCGTTCTTCCTGACTCTGCTTGATTCTCTGGGCGTGAAGCAGGTCCTGCGCTTCCGTAGTATCGAGTACGAAGGTGCGCGAGAGATCGCCGGGCCACCGGGTGCCAGTGCGCCGGACCGCTTCAGCCTCGTCGCCACCCGTGAGGCGGACACCGTCAGACTCGACGTGCGAGTCCTGGATGCGCTGGCCACCGAGATGAGTGCGAGCAGATTCCGCCGGGTGTTTCTGCAGATGCGCGGCCGGTTCACGCTGACTGGCAAGCTCATCGGCGAAACCGTCGCCGACTCCGGGACGGGATTCTTCGAGACCTACGTCACCCCGCCGTCACACCGCTGAGCCTGTGGCGGCGAGCACCGCATCTTCCGCGGCGTATTCCACTGTGCCGGGATCGCTAGGCTCCGCCGGAATGGTCGCCTCCCAGTCGATGGTGCGGCGGATGCCGTCATCCTTCGAAACGGTTTCGGTAAAACCCAGTTCGGTTCGGAGCCTTTGGGTGTCCATCACCAGGTCTTGATGCGGCTCATAAGGCGTACGGAGGTGTGGGGGCACGCGCTCGGAGGGAAGCGCAAGGATGGTCCCCTTCCACCCCGCAGGCTCGCCGATCCGGCGCACTCGCTCCGCCAGCGTCGGAGCTTCCTCCTCGCCGATATTGTAGGTCTGGCCTGCCGCACGCTGGTCCACCACGGCGAGTGCGATGGCCTCCGCCACATTCTCCACGTAACCGTGACTCCAGCGCCAGCTCGCTTGCATTTCATCCAGCAGGATCGCTCGCCGGTTGTCCTTCATGCGCTTGATGTAGGGCCGAAGCCGATGGTAGGGATCGCCCGGGCCGTACACCGCCGGCAGACGCAGCACGGTTCCAGGGAGCGCCGGGTTCGCCAGCACGGCGCGCTCCACCAGAATCTTCTCGTAGTGATAGGTCCAGTCGGAGGGCCCGGCGGCCCCGCCGCGGTAGGGAAAGAAGATCTCTCGCAGGGCCGCGTTTTCAGTGAGCGGAACCGGCTCCGGTGGCCCTGGCTCACTGCCGAGTAACCGGCCGTAGGCCCGATACACGTCTCCGCTGCTTATGGCTACGATTCGCCCCGCCGTGCCGGCAAAGCGAGCCACGGCGGCCCGGGCGTCGTCTCCTCCCACGGGAAACATGAGCAGCACCACGTCGGGTGCCGGCTGGCTCAGCTCGGATGGAAAGTGGAGGAAGGGCAGGGTTGCCCGCCCGCTATGAACGTGTCGGACAGCCGGCGGGAGTCGAGGCTCGTGAAGACCGCGATGGTAGACTGTGATTTCGGCGCCGAGCCGGTGGAGCGCCGCCACGACGTGCGGGCCAATGAAGTTGGTGCCACCGATGATGAGGACTCGCATGCTCCCGACTCACGTTTCTATAGACCCAACCTCATCGTCAGGCCTGCCGACCGATACCGGAATGCACCGCTGGTGGAACTTACTGCGCTGTTGGTGACCAGGCCGAACAGCTCGACCCGGTTCCCGGTCCCCCAGCGCCGGCCGACCCGTCCCTCGAGGTGCCACTCGGTCTGCGCCGCGCCTCTCTCACCCACCTGCTGAGCGCCCAGCCCACCACTGAGTCCTCCCACCCAGAAGCCCTTGTCGAGACTGTAGCCGGCGGTTGCCTCCAGCACCGAGAACCGATCCGGTGAAAAATACCCCACACCCGGCCGGTCGTAACTCACCGTCCTGCCGAACAACCCTACGAAGAAGTGCCGGCGGATCTTCTGATTGAGGCCCAGCAGCGCTCCGGTACGGCTATTTCCGTCGCTGAGCCAGAGCCCGCTTCCGGAGCCATAGATACTGAGGCCGGTCGAGGGCCGGGCGTCGAAACCGGCCTCGAGCAGCTCGAGGTCCAGGTCACGTTCCATCAGCGAGGCGATCTCGTCGAAGGGAACCCGGGAGTAGCCCACGCTCAGGCCGAATCCGGACACAGGGCGGTAGCCCATCCGGCCGCGGTAAGTGGCCGCAGTCCTTGGCTGGGCAATCTCCGGGTTCAACCGCCGCGCACCGGCTGCGCCCGAGAGCTGGACCCGACCCAGTGCCAGCGATAGTCCGGCCTCGCCTCCGACCCGAGTGGCATCCCGAGTGGGGTCGCTGGCTTCGAGTGCGTTGACCGAAGCGAAGGCCCCGACCCCTTGGCCGAGATGGGCGGAGGTCCCTAGAGTCTGCCAGAAACTCGTGTTCCGGTCGGAGTCGTTGCTCCAGTTGGCCGAGCTCTCCAATGCCGGCCGGGTGACTTCCCGAACGGCCCGGGTGAGAGCGCGTCCTTCCCGGTGGGTCGAGTCCACTCTGAGGGCAGCCCGGGCCTGCCGCCCCGCCGCGGCCTCCCGCCCTTGCCAGAGATAGACGTACCCCAGCCCCGCTCGCGCGTCTGCATCCCGTGGATTTCTCCGGAGAATCGCTATGTACTCCCGCTCGGCCGCCGCCAGATCACCCAGCCAGGCGGTCACCTGGGCGTTGCCCAACCGAGCGTCCCGATCGGAGGAGTCCTTCGCCATCATGAAACGGTAGATCGCTCTCGCGTGGTCGAGTCGCCCAGCCCACGAAAGTGTCTGCGCCCGGCCCAGCCTGGCCTCTCGAAGGCCGGGACGGGCGGCAAGCACACTGTCGTACAGCGCGAGCCCGGCGTCGTACTGCTTGTTCCAGGAGAGGACCCGCGCGTGCACCATCTGCATTTCGTGGTCCGCCGGATCGGCCGCGCGCGCCCGGAGGAGATAGACCAGAGCCGAGTCGAGCTTCCCCTGCCACGACAACATGATCCCGACCCGCTGATTGGCTCGGACTGCCTCAGGGTCTTGTGCCAACACCCGCTGGTATCCGGCCCTGGCTGCGTCGTAGCGACCTTGAGTCCACGCCTCGTCGGCCTCGGTCTGCTGGGCAGACAGGGGCGCCATGCCGAGAGGCACCATTGCGAGGAGCACCACTGCTAACAGGATACACCTGCGTTGCGGAGAGCTCGGGCGCGTTTTGCACGGGCTCCCTCTTCCCGGGCTCTTTGCGGCCCCGCGCGCGCGGCGCAATCTCCTATGGTTCAACGATTTGCCTGCCGGGCTCATGAGGGTGATGTGGGGAACGGAAGTTGCCTTGCAAGTTTGGAGCCCATCCCCCCCGGCGCATCGGTCCAACGAAACGCCAGCCTAGAGGCAGTCCCGCATGATACCTGTGGTCGCACTGGAGCCACTGAAGAACTGTGTGCTTGCACTTGCTGCCGCGGTCCTCCTGCTGGCGCTGTTTCTCGTGGTGGACCGGGGTATGGCGGCGATCGTCCGAGCTCGAACGAGGCGGCGGGAGCCCCTGCTCACCCGTCTGGTGTACCAGGCGGTGGATGAGTGTTGCGGAGATGCCAGTGAGTTCCGTCGGCTCAGCCGCCTTGATCGCAAGCTGGTGCGATCCATCCTCCTCGGCCTCGCGCTTGACTTGCGGGGCGACACCGGAGATGCCATCGCCGCCATGTATCACGCGCTCGGATTTTTGAAAGCCGACCTCGCCCGGCTCAGGTCGCGACGCGCAACGACCCGTGCGAGCGCCGCAGGCGATCTTGGTCTCATCCGCTCTACTGGTGCCGTGCCGGCTCTCCTGCAGGCCTTCAGCGATCCCGATGTCCGAGTCCGCCAGGCTGCGGTATGGGCTGTTGGACAAGCCGGCGGGCCCGCGGCCTTGCACGCACTGATACGGCTGCTCGGAGACCCGAGCCGCGCCGTCGCGAACCGGGCGCAGGAGGTGCTGGCCGAGCGGGGTCCTGAGGTAGTCGATGCGATCCTGGCCTATACGGAGCACACCTCGAGCCGCCTCGGCCGGCTGGCCGCAATCGAACTGCTTGGCTTGCTGCGGGTCGCCACCTGCTCCCCCTTGCTGCTCCGTTTCATGAAGGACCTCGATCCCGAGGTCCGGGTCAAGAGCGTCAAGGCCGCCGCGGCTGTCGGTGATCCCCGTTTCCTCGAAGCCCTTCATGGCTGCCTGGAGGACTCGAGCTGGGCGGTTCGCTGCCAGGCGGCAAAAGGACTCAGCCTCTTCGGGAGTCCTGCATCGGTGCCACGGCTCACTGCGGCGCTCAGGGATCAGCATTGGTGGGTACGCTTTTATGCGGCCACCGGGCTGGCCGAGACTGGACCGACTGGCGAGGAGGCGCTTTCCAGCGCCTTGAGCGATCCAAGCTCATCGGTTCGCGACATGGCGCGCTATCTCCTGGAACGGCGAGCGAAGCAGCCGGCGCTGGCACTCCCATGATCCTGCCTCGTTGGGGGGAAGCCATACTCGTATGGTATACCGGTTTCATCCTCCTGTTCTTCTTCGCCATCAATTCGTACTACCTCATTCTCACGGTCGTGGGGTTCTGGAGGACGCTCCGCGTGTTCAAGGAGGTTCGGCGTCCCGACCAGCGCCGGCTGCTTCGCTCGCCGTTGACGCCGCCGGTATCCGTTCTAGCCCCGGCCTTCAATGAGGAAGCCAACGTCGTTGAGAATGTGCGTTCGCTGCTCATGCTCGACTACCCGAACTTCGAGGTCATTCTGATCAATGACGGGTCGCGGGACCGTACTCTTGGCCGTCTGGTCGATGCCTTCGACCTCCGGCGAAGCGCCCGATGCTTCGAATACACCCTGCGTTGCAAGCCGGTGCGCGGGATATACGAATCACCTATCTATCCCAATCTCGTCGTAGTGGACAAAGAGAACGGCGGCAAGGCAGACGCCCTGAACGCAGGGCTCGATGTCAGCTTTTACCCACTGTTTTGCGCTATCGATGCTGACTCGATTCTCGAGCCGGACGCGCTGCTCCGTCTGGTTCGGCCGTTCATCGATGCCCCCGGTGTGACCATTGCGGCGGGAGGAGTAGTCCGCGTGGCCAACGGCTGCGAGATCCACGGCGGGCGGGTTCATCAGGTGCGCCTCCCCGTCCGCGCACTGCCACTGATCCAGATCGTGGAGTACCTGCGCGCCTTTCTGTTCGGGCGCATGGGTTGGAGCACCGGCAATACTCTTCTCGTCATCTCCGGTGCCTTCGGGCTCTTCGAAAAGCGGGCGGCGGTGCAGGCCGGCGGTTACGCGACCGACTCGGTTGGCGAGGATATGGAGCTGGTGGTGCGGATGCACCGGCAGCGGCGGGAACAGCGGCAACCCTACCGGATCGGCTTTGTCCCCGACCCGATCTGCTGGACCGAGGTGCCGGTGAGCTTTCGAGTGCTCCGGCGCCAGCGTACCCGCTGGCAGCGGGGTCTGATCGACACGTTGATACGACACCGGACTATGATCGGTCGACCGCGTTACGGCAGTGTCGGTATGGTATCGCTTCCGGGCTTCGTGATATTCGAGATGCTGAGTCCGCTGATCGAGCTATCAGGGTACCTCGTGCTGCCGATCCTCTGGGTTCTCGGGCTCCTGAGCCTATCGGGGGCGTATACCTTTTTCGTCCTGGCGATCATGTACATGATTCTCGTCTCTGCTTTGGCAGTGCTCCTCGAAGATGTCGCCTTTCGTCGCTATCCCAGCGTGCGTGATCTCGGACGTCTTCTGATCGGCGCCGTGCTGGAGAACTTCGGGTTCCGCCAGCTCACGGTCTGGTGGCGGGTGCGGGCATTCTGGGAGTACTTGCGGGGCGATCTTTCCTGGGGTGCCATGGAACGGCGAGGGGTAGGAGCCGCGTGACCTGGGTGCTGCGTCCTGATGCCCGCCTCAGAAGCGGGGCGGCCCTGATCGCTGTGGCTTCGGGCGCCAGCGTGGCGACTTTGGGCGGCTTGGTTGTCGCCGGGTGGCTCACGGTTGCTGTCGCTCTGATTCAGGTGCTTCCCGGGTTACCCCCCATGCAGTACAACACGGCGCTCGGCTTCATGATCTGCGGCGCCGGCCTCCTGGCTGCCGCGCTCGATCTTCGCCGGCCTACCGCGCTGCTCGGGGGACTCGCAGCAGTCTTAGGGCTGGCCACCCTGTTCCAGTTTGTCTTTCAGAGCGACCTCGGCATCGACGAGCTCCTGGTCGAGACCTACGTGTTCACCGGCGTCCCCGATCCGGGACGGATGGCCCCGAACAGCGCCTTGGCCTTGACCCTGATCGGGCTCGCCCTCCTTGGACTGGCCTTCAGAAACGGATCTCGGGTGTGGCACTTCTGGCCCGCGCTCCTGGGTGCGATCGTCATCGCGCTCGGCACCGCGGCCCTCGTCGGCTACGCCGCTGGTATCCCGGGCGCGTACGGCTGGGGTCGCTTCAACCCCATGTCCCTCCACACCGCGCTCGGCTTCATCTTGTTGGGCGGCGGCGTCATCGGACTCGCCTGGAACGCAGCCGGCGGCGACCCGTCCGACGGACTTCCCTGGCTTCCCGAGCTTGCCACGGTCGCCGTCATGACGGTCACGTTGTGCATGTGGTACGGGTTGGGCTTTCGCCGGTCCGCACCCTTCCGCCAACAAACCCCTGCTCCCCGGCAGGCCCCGGCAACGTCCGAAACGACGCTTCCCAATCTCACCCTCGCTGCCGGTTTATTGAGCGCGCTGCTGCTGGGCTGGTCGGTACGAGCGGGACAGACCTCCCGCCGACACGCGCGCTCGCTAGCGGCCACGAACCTGGCGCTCACCCAGGAGATCCAGACCCGTACTCGGATGGAAGCCGCGGTCCACCAACTGGCCGCGATCGTCGAATCCTCCGACGACGCCATACTGGCCACTACGCTCGACGGCCGGATCCTGACCTGGAACCCGGGCGCGGAACGGCTGTATGGCTACACCCGGGCAGAGATCGTCGGGAAGCACGTCTCGCTGCTCCACGTTCGCAAACACCAGGGTGTGGAGCTCTTCGAGTGCATCGGCCGGGGGGAGCGCGTCAGGGGCCTGGAGACGGTCAACCTGACGAAAGATGGCAGACGAATCGACGTTTCACTCACGGTCTCGCCGATCCTGGATCGCAGCGGCAGGATTGTCAGCGCTTCGACCATCGCGCACGATATCACCGAGCGAAAGCTGCTGGACCGCATGAAGGACGACTTCGTCGGCACCGTGTCGCACGAGCTTCGGACGCCGCTCACCGCGATCAAGGGGTTCATCGAGCTGGTAGCGGATGGCGAGGCCGGTCCGGTGACCGATACCCAGCGCGACTTCCTCCAGGTCGCGGCCCGGAACTCCGATAAGCTCGCGGTCCTGATCAACGACCTGATCGACATGAACCTCATCGAGTCGAAGCGGCTCGAGATCCGGCTTCGGCCCTTGGACCTGGCCCCGGTGCTGAGCGACGTGGCGGCGACGTTTCGGGTGATGGCCCAGACCAAGGGACTGGTGTTTCGGGAGGAGGTACCCGAGCTCCCCAAGGTGTTGGGAGACAGTCCCCGCCTCGTGCAGGTCCTCAGCAACCTGGTGTCCAATGCCATCAAGTACACCCCCAGGGGCGAGGTGGGAATCAGGGCGGGTTCGACCGACTCGGGGGTGGAGCTGATTGTTCATGACACCGGTATCGGCCTCAGTAGAGAGGAGCACGCGCAGCTCTTCACCCGGTTTTTCCGGGGACGAAGCTCGGTCGTGGCCGAGGCAGGCGGCACGGGCCTGGGACTGGTCATCGCCAAGGCGATCGTGGAGCGACACAACGGGACCATCGACGTGGAGAGCCGCCCCGGTGAGGGGAGCCGGTTCCGGGTGACGCTTCCAGCGTGCCCGGTAGATGCGATCGCGCCGGTCGAAGGTTAGCGCGACATGGCAAAGATTCTGGTGGCGGAGGATGAGAAGCACATCGCCGATATGATCGCCTTCAAGCTGACGAACGGCGGGCACCAGGTCATTCGGGCCCAGGACGGAGAGCAGACCGTGACGCTGGCCACCCGGGAGCACCCCGACCTGATACTGCTCGATGCCATGATGCCGGGACTGAGCGGCTTCGAGGTGCTGCGGCGGCTGAAGCTAAATCCGTCGCTGAAATCGACGGCGATCATCATGGTGACGGCCAAGGGGCACGAGCGCGATGTCTTGAGCGGGCTTCGTGGCGGAGCCATCGATTACGTGGTCAAGCCGTTCAGTTTGAAGGAGCTGGCCGCGCGGGTCGAGCTGGCGCTCCAGCGGGAGCCGCCGTCTCCGCCTCCTGCCACAGCAGCCTGAGGCTGTCGTATACGGGCTTGAGCCTGCTGTGGTACCGCGGCTCCGCCCAGCCCTTCCAGCGCCAGGGTACGAATCCGCTCGTGGGCCACACCCCTTGCTTCAGCTCGGGCAGAGCTCCCACGATTCTCGGCACGCCCCCTTTTTGATAGAGCACCACACCCACCCGAAAATCGCTCGCCTTTGCGGTCCCGTAATCGCCTGACGTCCTGCGATCGTAAAGCAGGGTCCGCGTGGATGGATCGGTGACGTTGAGCAGGTCCCAGGGGATCCGCAGCTGGAGCAGGCCGGCGCGCTCGTCGAGATACCAGTCGGCCAGCGTCGAGGCGAGCTCGGTGCCGTGCAGGAGACGGCCCCGGTCATAGCCGCGCGCAGGGTAGAACTTCCCATCCCGCCCGAACCGGGCGCGGTTGGTGATCACGAATAGCGAGTCGAAACGCGCATCTCCCCGGTTTCGGCTAACCACCGGACGGCGGGAAAAGCGGCCGAAGTCGTCGCCCGTGGCCTGGTCGATTCGTGAATCGTGACGGTTGTAGTCGGGAGTGACCTTCATCGCAGCCCGATTGGGCCCTTCCAGATCGACCAGAAACTCGAAGCCGACTTCGCTCCGCACTCCACTGGCAGGCAGACGGTGCTGGCCCACCCGCGGCATATAGGTGTCGATCGCCAGCTGAATTCCCAGAGAATCCCAGGGGAACCTCCCCGGCTGGAGCTCGACGGCCAGATAGTAGAACGACTCGTCGGCGCCCGCGCGGAGCCGGCGTGGCCCGCGGGTGGGGGTGTTTGTCGCCCTCAGTACCGAGGTCAGGCGGCCCCACCGGTCCGGGTCACCACCGAGCCGAGGCATCGCTCTGGCCTCGCCCGCATACATGCCCATGATGCCGTAGTTCTGCTCGGCATCCATGACGTTGTGCCAGAGCCGCGTGTTGTCCAGCGGAATCTCGTAGTCGATCACCGCCCAGTTCTTCTTGAACCATTCGTCGAGCCAAGCGAAAAGAATTGCGCCGGCCGCGCCGGCCTCCCGGATCTCGCGGGTGAGCCGCGCATCGATGGCCGCCATCGCCCGCTCGTCGTGCCCACCGTGGCTCCAGCCCTGGGGATGCAGATGCGCCGTCCCCCGGCTCGAGGGCACGCCGTACTCGGAGATGACGGTCGGCATCGTAGCGTGGTGTTGCACCAAAGCCTTCAAATAGCCGAAATAGCTGGACGGCCCCTCAGAAGACTGCGCCGCGCGGTATCCCGGATCGAGCATCATGAAATCCGGGTAGTAGGGATACGCGTGGTAGCTCGCGAACCAGCCGGCCGGGTTGGCGGGAGTAGGCGCAGCCAGGTTGGCGTCCAGTCCGATCGCGTCGTTCTCATATTCGAGCTTCTTCGCCTCGGATTTCCGTCCGGACTTCTTGCGCCAGCGCGCCTCCTCGGCGATGCTCGCCTCGGTGGGATGGGAGAGTGGGTCCAGCGTCGGCCAGTTGGTGTAGGCTATGGGCCGAAGCGCGTTGTAGGTGTCGGCCTCGTATGCGAGCATGGCATCGCACTGCCGAGCTAGCCACACATCCATCGCGGCACCCCGTCTCACCTGGAGATAACGACCCATGTAAGCGGTTTCCGCGGAATTCCGCTGGTCGAACGCCTTCACGGCGAACGGCTCCCACTCTCTTCCGATGATGTAGCCCAGTACCCAGGGAGACACATCTGCATCGTAGCGGCCGGCGGCATTCCCTGGCCGGGGCGGAATCATCGCGGCGCCGTGAATCAGATCGACTACTCGGCGCATCTCAGCCTGGAACTCGCCCTTCCAGGCCCTGTCGTTGAAGTCGTGCTTGGGGGGGAGCTCGGTCCATGCACCGTGCACCAGCCAGAGAGGCCGGTCCGCGTGGGTCAGGTTCCAGCCACGGAGTGCTCTGTAGAACGACGGCGGGAGTATGGTGTAAACCCGGAGCGTGTTCGCATGCATCGCCGCGAGGGTGTCCAGCCACCCGGCATACAGGGCCGAGTCGGCGGGGAAATCGGACGGGTACTTTCCCGGCAATGACACACCCAGGTTCACGCCCTGGATGTAGAACGGCCGCCACCCTTGCGGAGTGTTGATCTCGAATCGCTGTCCTCTGGTTCGGGCCACGAGCTGGAGGGTAGCGGGCCGCATAGGCCTTGCGGCGACGGGCCGGCTCCAATCCGGCGCGATGCGATCCAGCAGAGATCGCAGCTCTCCATTGTTCGGTGCCAGCGCAAGAGCGCGGCGGCCGGCTGAGACCGCTCTGGCGGTATCTCCCAACCGCAAGGCTGCGCGGGCCCGGCCCTCCCAGGCGTCGGAGTTTGCCGGCCTGCGTTCCAGCACCTCACCGAACAGGACGTCGGCCCGGGCCGGTTGGCCCGAGCGCAGGAGGGTGAACCCCAGACCTACGCTCGCATCCAGATTGTCGGGGCAGAGCTGATGGGCGAGATCGAATCGCGACAGTGCCGTTGGAAGGGAGTCGGAGCGGTATGCCCGCCAGCCGCTTTCGAGGATGGAATCGGTTGCCGCCGGGCAGCGGCTCTGTCCCGCGAGGAGCGTCGGGCCTGCCAGGAGGACCGGTGCCAGAACTGCGCAAGCCGAGCGCACGAGATGTATGTTGAGAGGCATGGAGTCCAAGGAAAGTCCAACGGACCCGGTGGCCGATCAAGGGGGGACCCGGGAGCTGGGTCGATCGCTCATCGACACCTTTGGCAAGGGGTGGAGCAAGGGAAACCTCGAACTGTTGCTCTCGGTATACGCTCCCGAGATCGTCTTCATCGAGACGCCCTTCTCGGAACCCCTCCGCGGGATCGATCCGGTTCGCCGCTACTGGGCCGACGCCCCCTATCAACAATCCGAGCTCAGCTTCAGCTCCGGCGAGATTTACTCGGCCGGCCCCTGGTTTTCGACCGAGTTCAAGTGCGTGTTCCGTCGCCGCCGCACCGGCGAGTGGGTGGAAGCCCGGGGCGCCATCTTCTGTGAGACCAGGGATGACCGGATCAGCGAAATGCGGATGTACTGGCATCGTTGGAACGGGGGGCGGGAGACCAGCAAACCGTGAGTCATTGCGAGGGCGCGGAGCGACTGAAGCAATCCCGCCGCCGAGAACCTG
>Ga0302046_10004020_pt1 | contig 13164 bp, 9 predicted proteins | sample RVTome_11_FD_200261 | JGI IMG/M metagenome (GOLD analysis project Ga0302046, IMG submission 200261) | Soil microbial communities from uranium-contaminated site in the Upper Colorado River Basin, Wyoming, United States - RVT147D111 (version 2) ...
GCGCTGGGCCGAGATGAAGACGTTGGTATCGATGACGATCTGAGGTGTGGCCATCAGGTCGGCTCCGTCGTAGCAGTCTACCGGAGCGCGCAGGGGAGTTGATACGGTCTTTGCGTCCCCAACCGAATCAAGATCGGCTACACGGACAACCTCGAGAAGCGACTCACCGAGCATCAGACCGCAGCGCCCACGGCGAGGGTCCTCGCCTCATGGTCATGCAAACGCTCGTGGGACTACGCCGCGATGGCCCCATGCGCCTCGATCCGAGCAGAAGGCCGATCCTTGCCCTCCCTACCGACGATCGTGTAGAGTACCGCCGTGCGGAGGATCGTCATCGACACTGGCGTCCAGATCCTCAGCCCCCAGGAGTTCCTCCAGCAGATCGGAATTCACATGAGCACAGTGAGTCTGCAGCTACCTGAATCCCTGTACCGGCAACTGGCCCATCTGGCCGAGCAAGATTGTGTTTCTGTCGATCAGTTGATCACTCTGGCGATAGCCGAGAAGGTGTCAGCCCTGATGACGGTCGAATATATTCGAGAGCGGGGTAAGCTGGGCAGCAGGAGGGACTTCGAAGCTATTCTTGCCAAAGTGCCGAGAGTTGAACCTGACGAGCATGACCGTCTATAGGCTTGCGACGGACCTCGTCGCGGCTGTCGGGCCGTTCCGCGACGTCGATTCGGAAGCCGCGCGTTGAGGATTAGGCGTCCGTACGCCGGCCGGATCAGTGGACAGCCAGCCACGCCGTGGACGGCCGAGCCCGGCGGTCTCGGACGTTCCCCCACGCCGTGGGAAGACGACCTCGACCGACTTCCGCCGCGTTCCCCCGCCGTGGGAAGACGACCTCGAGCGACTTCTGTCCTCTTCCCCCGCCGTGGGAAAAGGGGCGCAGCCGCTCGCGTCGTCCGGCCACGGCGTGGCTGCGTGACCTGAGCGGCTCCGATCGTCCGCCCCCGCCGTGGCCGCAAGGCCCGAGCGGCTGTGCTGGAGCGGGTCCGCAGGACGGGCGAGCCGGTGATCGTGACGCGGCGTGGCAAGCCGGTGGCACAGATCCAACCGCCCCCGGCTCCCGAGGTCAAGGAGGAGAGGAGCTGATCTTCGAGTTCACGTACGCTGACTGGGAGGACTTTCTGGAACGAGCAGCGGCGCAGGACCGCCGTCTCAAGCGCCGCTGCCGTCTGCTCGACGAGCTGGCGATCCGCGAGATGCGGATCGTCGGCGGGTTCCACGCCGTCCGGAACGCCGGGATCAGAACAGGTAGCGGCTTATCGTGACCCCGAATCTCCTCGGAGCGCCGTAGGCGAAATTCAACTGATTGAGGTTCGGGTTGTACGGCCCCACGTTGATCGTGTACACCTCCTCGGACAGGTTCCGGCCCCACACGGAGAGACTCCAGTCCCCCCCGGCGGGGCGCCAGGTGGCACGCGCGCCGAAGACGCCGTAGGCCTCGTGCTCGCGGTTCGAGTCCTCGCCGATGCCGTCGAAGACGTTGCTGATCCCGCGCCAGTCGCCGCGCAAGAGGAGCTTCGAGCCGTTGCTGAAGGGCCGGGCGTATTCCAGGATCGCGGTGCCGGTCCACTCGGGCGCGTTGTTCGGACGGCTGCCGCTGTAGTCCTCGGCCACGAAGTCGCCGTCGGTATCGATCAAGGCGTCCACCAGCTCGGCGTCGATATAGGCATAGGTGCCGCTGAGACGCAGGCGGTCGGTGATGAGCCAGAGGTAGTCGAGCTCGACGCCCGCCACGTCCGCGCCCGCCGCGTTCGCGGTCACCTGGTTGTACTCGCCGCTGGCCGAGTTGACGTAGAGATTCAGTTGCAGGTCTTCGTACTCGGTGACGAAGGCCGAGGCGTTGAGCCGGAAGCGGTCGGCGAAGGTGGCCCGGAAGCCCACCTCGTAGTTGACGGCCGTCTCCTCGTCATACGGCACTACGGCGTCGAGGGGATTGAAGGGCTCGTTCTGGAACCCGCCGGTCTTGTAGCCCTGGGAGACGAGGGCGTAGAGCATGTGATCGCTGTCGATGTAGTAGCTCATCGATCCTTTGAGGCTGAGGTCGTCCCAGGACGAGGTGCTCGGCACCGGCGTCTCGAAGCCGACCGGGTCCTCCGGGCTGCCGCAGAAGCGTGCTCCGAAATCGGGGGGCCCGGCAGGGTCGAAGACGCATCGCTCGTCGAAGACGCCGTCGCCGTCGGCGTCGACGCCATTGGTCAGACCCGCGATGGGTCCGCCCCACCCCCAGCCGTAGTGAGCCACGCTGTAGTCCTTCTCGTCGTCGCTCCAGCGGCCGGCGAGCGTGACGTTGAGCCGGTCGGTGAGGTCGTAGCTGACCTCCCCGAAGAGGCCGTAGGCCGTCGTCTCGTTGTTCTGCTGCTTGACGTCGCGGGATTCCGGGCGGAAGCCGCTCGGATGTTGCGGATCGCTGACCGCGTTGTCGACGTAGAAGATGTTCTGGTCGTCCCGGGTCTGGTCGTCGGTCAGGAAGTAGACTCCCGCCAGCCAATTGAGCTCGTCGACCGAGCTGTGGTTGTCGACGCGAAGCTCCTGGCTGAGCTGCCAGGCGTCGTTCTGCGTGGATTGGAACATGGAATTGTTCGGCCCGCCGTGGGTGTCGATCAGATAGTCGCTGGTGCCGCCGAGATAGGCGGAGACCGCGGTCAGGGTGAGATCGCCGGTGAAGCTCCAGGTCAGCTCGCTGGTGAGGTTGAAGATCTCCCGCTCCAGGAAGAAGTCGCCGAGATAGGTCGGCGCGGAAACGGCGGTCTCCCAGGGATCGCAGGAATCGGACCAGTTGGGAAACCGGGTCCAGGGAGGTTGCGCCGCGCCCACGATCGAGGGCTCGGGGAAATTGCCTTGATAGTCGCGGGTGCAGTCTTTGCCCTTGCGGGGCGCGGGATCGTCGTCGTCGTCCCGGTTGTATTCCGCCTTCACGAAGAAGCTGACGGTATCCGACGGATCGAGCTGCAACGACCCACGGGCGGCGAAGTTGCGCGTGCCGCCGAGGTCCTCGCCGGTGCGGGTGTCCTCGGTGTAACCGCCCAGGTTGTCGAAATTCACCGCAAAGCGGCCCGCGGCGGTCTTGCTGAGCGGGCCGGTGACGAAGGCCTCGGCCCCATAGGTCTCGTGGCCGCCGAGCTCGGCGGAAACGCCGCTGCTGCGGCTCCACGCCGGCCTCGCCGTCTTCAGGTGGATCAGGCCCGAGGAGGCGTTGCGGCCGAAGGCGGTGCCCTGGGGCCCGCGCAGGATCTCGACGTCCTGCATGTCGAAAAAGGTCTGGCTCTTCATGAACTCCCTGGAGATGACGACGTTGTCGATGACCGTCGCCACCGAGGAGTCGCCGGAAGAGCCTTCGGTCTGCGACGAGATGCCGCGCAGGCCGTAGCGGTCCTGCATCTTGTTGAAGGCCGTCGAGACGCCGCCGGGCGCGAAGTCGACGACGTCTCGGACGTTGGTCAGCCCCTGGTCGAAGAGGTAGTCGGCGGTCATCACGTTGACGGAAGCGGGCACGAGCTGCAGGTACTCCTCGTAGCGCCTTGCCGTCACCGTGATCTGCTCGAGCACCGGCACCGAGCTTTCCTCGGCGGCCGCGGGATGCTCTTGCGCGGCGGGCTCGGCCGTCGCGGATTCCTCCGCCGAAAGGGGTTGCGCGGCGGCGAGGAGGAGAAGCGTCGCCAGCGCGGTCGTGCGCGGACGCAGGCAGCGCCGGCACCGGCCGGCTCTGAGGTTGTCGTCGTTCATCGGTTCTGCTCCTGACGACCCTGGAGCTCGCCGGCGTCGAGAGGCCCCCCTGGTTGCCCTGGAGCCGATGGGTGGCGGCGCCACCGCGCGGCTCGGACCTACCGTAGCGGGGGCCTGTTACGGCGGACATTACGCCGGGTTGACCAGGTGACCGGACCACTGTATGCGGCCGGCTCTCCTGATCTTGGCAAGAGACTCCGTGAAGCTCCAGGGCTCAAGACATTTAGAGCCGGGTCGCGGATGCGCGGCACGGGCTCTTATCCGCACCTTCGGATCTGGGCGCAGGTCCTGATCAGTCGCCGGCGGACGGCTCGTTCCTTGATCAGCTCGACGTGGGTCCTGAGCCGGGCGACGTCGGTCGGCTCGATGGTGAGGCCGCCGAGGTAAGCCGTTCCGCCGACATCGTCGAGAAGCCGGTCATGCTCGAGCTTGGCCTGAAGCGTCCGCTGGCCGATCTCTGAGCTGGCGGCCTGCAGCTCGATCATCGCCTTGAAGAGCACCCGGTGCGGCTCGATAAAGAAGTCCTCGGCGGTCAGCCGGGCGCTGACCGCCGGTAGCTCACCCGGCGACACGAGCACCGCGGCGAGCACTGCGCGCTCGCTCTCCCGGCTGTGCGGCTCTGCGTCGAGAGACTTGGCGTCCACGGCTTCAGCCCGCCTGCCGCCGCTCGAGCACGGTCACCCGATAGCGCAGGCTCGTCATGCTTTCCAGAACGACCTCGTTGCTTTCGCTGATCGCCCGGAGGAGGTCCCTGTAGGCTTCCTCCAGCCGGTTCTTGATTTCCACGACGTCCCGCAGCAGCGCGTCCTGACCGTTTTGCAGGCCCGTCTGACCGTTCTGCAGGCCCGTCACGGCCTGACACAGGCCGGCCACGTCGGTCCGGAGGGCATCCAGCCCACCTTTGAGGTCGTCAAGCTTGGCCAGGATTGCGTCGCTCATGCCGCTGGTCCCCGGGTCAACCTTGTAAGCATACACCGGATTCGAGCCAGCCGACGACCCAGCGGTTCCGCCGATGGATCGTGGTAGCCTCCCCCCCATGAACAGCACGATGTCGATTCCGCGCTCGTTGACCTCCCTCGTCCTCACCCTCGGCGTCCTCGGCGCCTGCGGCGGACCGAGCCCCGACGGCGGCGCCCCGGCGCCGGCCGTCCGCCGATTCCTGAGCCTTGGCACGGCGCCGCCCGGCGGCGCCTTCTTCGTGGTCGGCGGCGCGCTCGCCGAGGTCGCCGCGGCCAACGGCCCGGAGGGCTGGCAGGTGACCGCCGAGGCCACCCAGGGATCGCGCGAGAACATCCGCCGCCTGATCGACGGCGACCTCGACTTCGCCCTCTCGAACGCCGCCATCACCTACTTCGCGGTGCGCGGCGAGACCAGTTGGGACCGCCCCTACGACGTCGCCTCGGTGATGACCCTGGCGCCCAACGTGGCCCTCTTCCTGACCCCGGCGAGCTCGGGCATCCGGACGATCGCCGACCTCCGGGGCAAGCGGGTCGTCCTTGGGCCCTCGGGCGCCGGCTTCGAGGACTTCGTGACGCCGATCCTCGAGGCCCACGGCCTCGGCCTCGGCGACCTCCAGGCGCTCAACGCGCCGCAGTCCTCCGCCGTCGACCTGCTCACCGACGCCAGCGCCGACGCCGCCTTCCTCGGCGGCGCCGTGCCCACCGCGTCAATCGTGCAGGCGGCCTCGTCGATGGACCTCTACTTCGTGCCCTTCGATCCCGAGGTTCGCGAGCGGCTCATCGCCGACTACCCGTTCTTCCACCCGGCCACCATCCCCGCCGGCACCTACCGCGGCCAGGACGCTGACTTCGTCGGCCTCGACGTCGGCTCGATGCACCTCATCGCCGCGGCGTCGGCCGACGAGGAGACCGTCTACCAGTTCACCCGGACGATCTACGAGAACCGCCGGCAGGTGGTCGAGCGCCACGCGGCGGGGCGGGCGATCCAGCCCCAGGTCGTGGTGCGCCGCACCGGCACGCCGTTCCATCCCGGCGCCGTGCGCTACTACCGCGAGATCGGCATCTGGCCGGAGGACGCGGGAACGGAAGGATCGGCGGGTGACGCGGCGGCCGGCCAGCCGGCGGCCGGCGAGCCGGAGGCCGGCGAGGGGTGAGCTCGCAGGGCAGGCTTCGTCCCCGGGCGATCCGGGTCCTCGCGGTCGCCCTTTGCCTCTTCACGCTCGCGGAAGTCAACTATCCGCACCTGCGCCCGCAGTCGCAGGTCGCGATCTTCGCGCTGCTGGGCATCGTGCTGTGCTTCCTGTACTTCCCGCCGGCGACGCGCTGGCGGGAAGCGCGTTGGTCCGGCGCTCTCGACTGGGCGCTCGCCGGTCTGACCGTCGTGTGCTGCGGCTACGTGGTGTTCCAGACCGAGCCCGCTTTCGAGAGCTGGTGGCTCAAAGGCCAGTCGCTGGGCAATCGGGCGGGGGCCGAGGCCGGCCTCGACTACGCGATCGGCGCCGTGGGCCTGCTGGTGATCCTCGAGGCGACGCGCCGGGTGGTGGGCTGGGCCCTGCCGCTCTTGTCCCTGGTCTTCGTGGCCTACGCCTTCTGGGGGCCGGCGATGCCGTCATGGCTCTTTCCGCACCGCGGCTACGGCCTCGAGCGCATCGTGTCGCAGACCTACCTGCACAGCCAGGGCGTCTTCGGCCTGGCGCTGCGGGTGATGTTCACCTACGTCTTCCTCTTCGTGGTCTTCGGCGCGCTGCTCGAGGCCACCGGGGCGACGCGCTTCATCATCGACACGGCGCGGCGGCTCTTCCGCGGCAGCGCCGGCGGCCCGGCCAAGGTCTCGGTGCTCTCGAGCGGCCTGATGGGGTCGCTCTCGGGCAGCGCGGTGGCCAACACGGCGACCACCGGCACCTTCACCATCCCGCTGATGAAGAGCTCGGGCTTCCGGCCCCACGTGGCCGCCGCCATCGAGGCCGCGGCCTCCTCGGGCGGCGCCCTGGTGCCGCCGGTCATGGGGGCCGGCGCCTACATGATGCTCGAGATCATCGATCCGCCGGTGACCTACCTCGAGATCATCCGCGCCGCCATCCTGCCGTCGGTGCTCTACTACTTCGCGCTCTTCCTCATCGTCCACTTCATGGCCCAGCGCCTGGTCGCCCGCGGCGGCGTGCCGACGACCGCCGAAGCCGACGCGGCCGCGGCGGGACCGCCGGCGGGAATGCTATCGGGCGCCATCTTCTTCGTCAGCCTCGGCGCCCTGGTGGCGCTGCTGGTCTACGGCACCACGGTCTTCCGCGCGGTGAGCCTGGCGATGGTCCTCGCCCTCGTCATGAGCTGGCTCTCCCCGGCGCTGCGGCTCACGCCGCGGCGGCTGGTCGAGAGCTGCGAGCGGGCGGCCAGGAGCGGCGTCGCCCTGGTGGCGGCGTCGGCGAGCGTCGGCGTGGTGCTCGGCGTGGTCACCTTGACCGGCGTCGGCTCGAAGCTGCCGGCCACCATCCTGCCGCTGGCCGAGAACAACCTCTTCCTCGCCCTGCTGCTGATCATGGCGTCGTCGATCGTGCTCGGCATGGGGCTGCCGTCGGCGGTGTGCTACCTGCTGCTGGCGACGCTGATCGGTCCCGCCCTGGGCGGCCTCGGGGTGACGCCGCTGGCCGCCCACATGTTCATCTTCTACTTCGGCCTGATGTCGATGGTCACGCCGCCGGTGGCGCTGGCGGCCTACACCGCGGCGTCGATCGCCGACTCGAAGATCATGCTCACGTCGGTCACCGCCTTCCAGTACTCGCTGATCGGCTTCGTGCTCCCCTTCCTCTTCGTCTACCGGCCGGAGCTGCTGATGCTGACGCCGGCGGGCGAGGTCGCGGCCTGGCCGGCGATCGCCGCCGCCTTCGCCCTGAACGCGGTGGGCGCGGTGCCGCTGGCGGCGTCGCTGACCGGGTTCTTCGGCCGCCGCCTGGGCCTCGGCGCACGGGCGGTGATGATGCTCGCCGCCATCCTCATCTTCTACCCTCCCGACCGCTCGAGCGGCGACTGGGCGGGCCTGCCGGTGGCGACCGTGGACCTCGCCGGGCTGGCGCTCTTCGCGGCGGCGGCCGTCTGGCTCACCCGTCGGTCCGCCCGTTCCCCATCTGATTAAATGAGCGCCGCCGCCATTACCGTCGCCGACCTGCGCAAGGTCTACCGCGTCTACGGCTCGCCGTGGAACCGTCTGTGGGAGCTCTTCGCTCGCCGGCCGTTGCACCGCGAGTTCCACGCCCTCCACGGCGTCAGCTTCGAGCTGCCGCAGGGGGAGGGGCTGGCGATCATCGGCGAGAACGGCGCCGGCAAGTCGACGCTGCTCAAGGTGCTCGCCGGGGTGACGACGCCCACCGCGGGCCGGGTACACGTCTCGGGCAAGGTGGCGTCGATCCTCGAGCTCGGCTCGGGCTTCCACCCCGAGTTCACCGGCCGCGAGAACATCCGGCTCAACGCCGCGATGCTCGGCCTGACGCCCGACGAGGTCGAGGCCAAGCTGCCGCGGATCATCGCCTTCAGCGAGCTCGGCGAGTTCGTCGACCAGCCGGTCAAGACCTACTCCACGGGCATGGCCATGCGCCTCGGCTTCGCCATCGCCACCCAGGTCGAGCCCGACGTGCTGATCATCGACGAGGCCCTGTCGGTAGGCGACGGCTATTTCCAGAAGAAGTGCATGGACCGAATGCAGGAGTTCGTGCGCGCGGGCGGCACGCTGCTCTTCTGCTCGCACGCGATGTACTACGTCGCCAACTTCTGCCAGCGCGCCCTGTGGCTGCGCCAGGGCCGCGTCGAGGAGCTGGGCCCGGCCACCGAGGTCATCCGAGGCTACGAGAGCTTCCTGCTCAAGAAGACCGAGGCCCGCGGGACGACGGCGGCGCCGGTCGCCGAGACCGGCGCGCGTCCGGCGCGGCTGACCGAGACCCGCTTGGGCGGCGGACGCGCCGAGGCGGGACGACGACTGGTGGCCTACGGCGAGCCGTGGCGCCTCGAGATCGACTGGGAGACCGAGGACCCCGGTCTCCAGTTCCACCTCGCCGTGGGCGTCGACCGCGTCGACGGGGTGCAGGTGGTGTCGTTCTCCACCGTGCGCGATGCGCTGCCCCCGTTCACCGGCGAGCGCCGCTACCGGACCGTGCTCGAGATGCCCGCCCTGCCGCTGATCAAGGGCGAGTACACGGTCTACGTCTACCTGATGGACGAGGCCAACCTCCATCCCTACGACGCGCGGATCCTCGAGAGCGCTTTCGTGGTGGACAACCCGTCTTACGAGATCGGGCTCGTCCGGGCAGAGCATCGGTGGGGCTCCAAGGGCACAGGACTGTAAGAGGAGATCCGATCGTGACCGACCCATCACCAGCGGCCGCCCGCTCCCCAAGTCCGCCACGCGACAGCTACGACAGCCCTTGGAAGGAGATCGCCGATCGACTTCTTCCCGATCTCATGGAGCTTCTCTTCCCGCAGATCCACGCCCAGATCGACTGGTCGCGGGGCTACGAGAGCCTCGACAAGGAGCTCACGCAGGTGGTCAGGGACGCCGAGCTCGGCCGGCGCCTCGCCGACAAGCTCTTCAGGGTCTACCGCCTCGACGGCGAGCCCCAGATCGTCCACCTCCACGTCGAGGTCCAGGGGGAGCCGGAAGCCAGCTTGCCCGAGCGGCTCTTCGTCTACTACTACCGGATCTTCGACTATCATGGCGCACTTGAAGACGAAGGCCACGCGGCACGTCCCGGAAGAGCGTCTGCGCTGGAAGCTGTGGTTGATCCGGCGGCTGTACGAGAAGGGGTGGCCGCGCCAGCGGATCCTGGACCTGTTCTGGTTCGTCGACTGGGTGATGCGGTTGCCGGAGGACCTGGACCGACGCTTCAAGGACGAGATCGACCGAATTGAAGAGGAAACGAACATGCGCTACGTCACGAGTGTTGAGCGGCTGAGCCGTCAGGAAGGCATAGAGGAGGGCATTCGCCAAGGCGAAGCCTCCCTCCTAGAGCGGCTCCTGCGTCGGCGCTTTACCGAGCTTCCCAAGTGGGTCTTCGAGCGCCTCGAGCAGGCCAGCCGCGACGAGCTCGAACGCTGGAGCGAGCGGGTGCTCGAGGCTCACCGACTCGAGGACGTCTTCGGCTCTGCGTAGCCGGGCCAGGCAGCCCCTCGCGAATGGGAGGGGACGGCGAAAGCCGTCCTCCTACTTCGCCTTCCGAATCAGCACGTCCCCATTGAAGTTCTTGAACACGATCTCCGCCCCGCCGCCGCCGACCTTGGCGTGGACCTCGTTCTCGATCTTCAGGCGGAACCCCTTGCCTTCGCCGCCGCCTTCCTGCGAGCGGCTGGTGGCGGCGACGGCCTCGAAGTCGAAGTCGGTCAGGATCTCGCCCATGTCGGAGCGCATGCGCAGGTCGGCCTTGAGGCTCGCCGGGAAAGTCACGTCGATGTCGCCGTTCATGTTGGTGAACGACATCGCCTTGCCCGGCGTGACCGCCGTGAACGTCACCTTGATGTCGTCGTTGAGCGCCCCTGCCACCACCGAGCCGGCGACGTTGATGGCCTCGATCGGGCCGTTGGTGTTGCCGAGCTCGAGCTCGCCCTCGACGCCGCGCACCACGATCTCGCCGTCGTTGACCGTCTTCAGGTTGAGCGAGGTGCGCCGCGGCACCTTGACCTGGCTGGTGTTGGGGATCCGTCGCAGTCCGTTGCGGCGCTCCGGCTGGCGCTCGTCGACCTCCTCCATTTCGTTGCTGACCGCCACCAGCACTTCCTTGCCGTCGTAGGCCTCGACCCGGATCGAGCCGACTCGAGCTCGTCGAGGGGCCGCGCCTCGGCGCCGGCGACGTCGATGGGCGGCTCGCCGGGGGCCTCGGCCGTGCGGGCGAGCCTGCGGAAGTGGTCGGCGCACACGTTGCGCGTCATCTGGTAGGTCCACACCAGGAAGTCGCTGTCGGGGCGGTAGGTGTGGCGGTACTTGAGGATGCGCGCGAAGACCTCCTGCACCAGGTCCTCGGCGAGGTGCCGGTCCCCGGTCAGGCGCAGGCAGAAGTTGTAGAGCCGGCGGTGATGCCGCTCGAACAGGATGCCCAGCCGCGCCACGGCGCCTTCGCGTACCTCGTTCATGAGCTCTCGATCCGTCGCGTTCACCAGTCGTCCGTCCTCGACGTTGCTCCGACCTCGACGTTGCCGTCTCGGCGTCCCTATGTGTAGACCGGGGTTTCGGGAGAAGGTTACAGGCTTCCGCATGCCAGAGCTTCTCCGGATTCCGCGGCCCCGGCGGCGCCGTTTTTCCCCGCGTCCCGCTTTGAGGTAGACTTCCGATCCCCGGACTGGTGAGTCAGCGCCTCTCGGGAAACGGCTTATCGCTTTGAAGAAAACGGGCAATGCACCGGTTCATGGGGTATTGCGAGTCATGCCCACGTCAACGTCCGCGGATCTATTCGCCAAGGTCTCCGTCCCGCTCCTGGCGCTCGACGCCGCGGGTCGGATCGAGGCCTGCAACCCCGCCTTCGAGCACCTCTTCCGCTACCGCGAAGCCGAGCTCCTCGGACGCAACGCCGACGACCTGCTGTCCTCCGGACCCGAGCTCGGCCAGGCCCGGCGATGGCGGCGGCGAGCGCTCGGCGGGTGGGAGGTCCGGCAGACGACGCGATGCCGCGCCCGCGACGGCCGGCTCGTCGACGTGCAGCTCCACCTCTTTGCGCGCCAGGTCGACGGCCGGGCGGCCGGCCTCTACGCGGCCTTCCACGACCTCACGGCCCTCTCCACCCTCAAGGAGAAGCTTCGCCAGGCGGAGAAGATGGAAGCGATCGGGCACCTGACCGGCGGCATCGCGCACGATTTCAACAACCTGCTCACGGCGATGCTGGGCTATTCCGAGATGTTGGAGCTCTCGCTCGACGACCGGCCGGACCTCAAGCGCAACGCCCACGAGATCCGCAAGTCGGCCGAGCGCGCCGGACGCCTGACGTCGAAGCTGCTCGCCTTCAGCCGCAAGCAGGACCTGCAGCCGGGCTTCCTGCACCTGAACACGGTGATCCTGGAGCTCGAGGGCATGCTGCGGCGGATGATCGGCGAGAAGATCCGGATCGAGACCGACCTCGACGTCGACGTCGGCCTGATCTGGGCCGACCGGATCCAGCTCGAGCAGGTGATCCTGAACCTGGTGGTCAACGCCCGCGACGCCATGCCCGACGGCGGCGAGCTCGTCTTCGAGACTCGCCGCCGCGAGCTCGACGAGGCCGCCTGCGAGGATTACCCGGCCTGCCAGAGCGGCCTCTACGCGTGCCTGCGGGTGCGCGACGACGGCTGCGGCATGGACGAGGAGACCCGCGCGCGCATCTTCGAGCCCTACTTCACCACCAAGGAGCCGGGACAGGGCACCGGCCTCGGCCTCGCCAGCGTCTACGGGATCGTCACCCAGAACGGCGGCTTCGTCCGGGTGGAGAGCTCGCCCGGGCGCGGGAGCGTCTTCGAGGTGGGCCTGCCGCAGGTGAAGCCGGCCGGGGACGTGCGTCCGGTCGACGCTTCGGGCAAGATCGCGCCGGGCCGCGAGACGATCCTCGTCGTGGAGGACGACACCCAGGTCCGCGAGGTGACGCGCGACTACCTGCGCATGAGCGGCTACCAGGTGCTCGAGGCGGACGGCGAGAGCGCGGCCCTGGAGATCCTGGGGCGCTATCCCGCCCCCATCCACCTGCTGGTGACCGACGTGGTGATGCCCGACACCAGCGGGCCGGAGCTGGCCCGCAAGCTCACCGCGATGCGTCCGGGGATGAAGGTGCTCTATCAGTCGGGCTACGCCGACAACGAGGTGCTGCGCCAGGGCGGCCCGGAGCCTGGCCGGGGCTACCTGCAGAAGCCGGTGCGGCAGAAGGTCATGACCCAGAAGGTGCGCGAGATCCTCGACGGGTAGGAACCCTCACCCCCGGCCCCTCTCCCAGAGGGAGAGGGGGAGCCCGATCTCGGATCTTACTCCCCTCTCCCTCTGGGAGAGGGGGCGGGGGTGAGGGTTCCCCCCTACGGCCGCTCCAGGTACGTCGAGCCCGAGAGCCCGGTCTCGTAGACCTTGAGCAGCTCCTTGGCCTGCTCGCGGGTCATCCGTCCGGCGCGGATCGCCTTCTCGACGCCCGCCCGCAGGCGCGCCACCAGCTCGCCGCGCTGGTACTCCACGTACTCGAGCACCTCGGTCACCGTATCGCCCGCCACCACGTGCTCGATGCGGTAGCCCTCCTTCTCGTCGAGCGCCACGTGGACCGCGTTGGTGTCGCCGAAGAGGTTGTGCAGGTCGCCGAGGATCTCCTGGTAGGCGCCGATGAGGAAGGCGCCCAGGTAATAGGGCTCGTCGGAAAGCGGGTGCAGCTCGAGGGTGCGGCGGATGCCGCGCTGGTCGATGAAGCGCTCGATCTTGCCGTCGGAATCGCAGGTCATGTCGGCGAGCACGCCCTTCTCCGACGGGTGCTCGCCGAGGCGGTGGAGCGGCAGGATC
>Ga0302046_10004021_pt1 | contig 13163 bp, 8 predicted proteins | sample RVTome_11_FD_200261 | JGI IMG/M metagenome (GOLD analysis project Ga0302046, IMG submission 200261) | Soil microbial communities from uranium-contaminated site in the Upper Colorado River Basin, Wyoming, United States - RVT147D111 (version 2) ...
GTAGTCGCTCGGAGGAGACAGATGGGTAGTGGCCCGGCGGATCTGGCCCATGGAGGCGCCGCCCTTGGGAGGCGTGAATCCGGTTAGGCCGTTTCGGCAGGGAGAGCCGTGACGAACAAGGAGCGCCACTCCATCCAGGTCATCGGTGATCCCACGGTCGACTGGCTTCTGGCCCAGGCGACTGGACTGCCCGCCACGACACTGCAGTTCCAGTACCAGTGGCAGGCCGGGTCGACCATCGGGGTCTATGCGCAGCCCGGCGGGGCGGCTCTTCTTACCGCCCTGCTGGCGGCGGTCTGCTCGCCGGAGGAGCCGTCCGGCACCTCCTTAAGCGGGGTCGCGTTGCCGGATGAACTCCTACGGAAGCCGCAGAACCCCTCCGTGGCCCGCACCTTCAACGTGTGGGCGCCGTTTCCCAAACGCCTCGGCAGTAACGAACTCGTATGGCGGTTGCGGGACTTCCTGGGCCAGCAACCCGCGGAAGAAGACTCTGCAGACCCGAAGCCCGCTGACCCTTCGTCTGACGTTCCCACGTGCCTGGTCATCGACGACGCCAACCTCGGCTTTCGACGGCATCCCGAGAGATGGCCGGCTTTCCTCCCGGACCGCGCCGTCCGGCCAGAGCATGTCATTCTGAAGATGAGTAACCCGCTGGCCAGCGGGCCCCTGTGGGAGCTGCTGGCGGAACGGCATGGTCCCGCTCTCACCGCCTATTTCTCCCTCGCCGACTTCCGCAAAGAAGACGCCCGCATCGGGCAGGCGCTGTCGTGGGAACAGATCAGCGGCGATGTCGTGCAGTCGGTCAGAGAGCATAAGGCGCTCGCCGGCGTCGCCCGTGTCATCGTTTCCCTCGGTGCGAGCGGCGCTGTAGTGGTTGAGCATGACGGAACGAGCACCCTCGTGTTTGACCCCTCGCACCAGGAGGGGGACTGGGAGAGGGAAAGGCCCGGCATCACCCCCGGCCTCGGCACCTGCGTCATCGCCTCGCTGGCGGCCCAATCCGCGCGGAACCCGCAAGCTCCCGACTGGCTGTCCGGAGTTACCGCCGGCCTGTGCGCGGCGCGGGCGCTCCATGAGCGGGGCTTCGTGCTCGATGACAGCGCAGCCGACGGGGGCTTGACGTTCCCGACCGACGAGGTGGCCGCCGTCCTGTTGGGCAGCAGCGATGACGGGCCGTTCCAGGTCGCGGAGGTGGCGGGACAGGAGCGCTGGACGATCTTATCGCACGCGTTCGGCGACGGCTACCGCCCGGCGGCGGAGCGCATAGTGCTGGAGGGCACCACGAAGGCCTGCCGGGGCGTGCCGGTGGAGCAGATAGGCTCCTGGGCGTCGGTGGATCGCACGGAGATCGAGAGCATGCGCAGCGTCCGCAACATCATCCGCGAGTACGTATCGCGCGGAAGCCAGAAGCGACCGCTGAGCATCGCCGTCTTCGGGCCGCCCGGGGCCGGGAAGTCCTTCGCCATCAAGCAAATGGCCCGCGAATGGACGCTTGATGGGTCGAAGATGACGGTGCTCGAATACAACCTCTCCCAGATTCGCGGTACTGATGAGCTCGCTGTGGCCTTCCAGCGCCTGCGCGATTGGGCGGTTGAGGGGGGTCTACCGCTGGTCTTCTGGGATGAGTTCGATACCCCGCTGGGCGGTAATGAGTTGGGCTGGCTCCCCCACTTCCTGGCGCCGATGCAAGATGGCGGCTTCCTTGACGGCGGCCTCTTCCGACCCATAGGCCCCGCCATCTTCGTCTTCGCCGGCGGCACTCACGCCGCCATGTCCAGCTTCAAGGCGCGGGCCGCCGAGCGCGCCGAGGTCAAGGCGACCGATTTTCTGAGCCGTCTGCGGGGTTTCGTCGATATCCTGGGCCCCAACCCGAGCGGCGACGCCGACAAGGCGTTCGTGTTGCGTCGGGCATTCCTTCTCCGAGCGCTTCTGGAGCAGCGGGCTCTTCAGCTCTTCGCCGATGGCCACGCCAACATCGACCCCGGCGTGCTGCGGGCGTTCCTCGACATCGCCTCGTACGTCCACGGCGCGCGATCCATGGAGGCGATTATCGAGATGAGCGCGCTCTCGGGGAAGCTGCGCTACGAGCGCTCGGCGCTGCCGGCGGAGCATCAGTTAGACCTGCACGTTGACGCCGCGGAGTTCCTGGCCCTGGTGAAGCAGGAGCCGCCTCCGTGAGCGATCAACCGGAGGCCGGAGACAAAGGCAGAATCCCCTTAAGGCTCCGCATTGGAGTCACCGGCCACCGGCAACTCGATGACGAGCAGGCGCTGTCGGCGCAGGTGAGGCGGGCCATCGAGCGAATAAGACAGCTTGCGCCGTCATCCCCCCACACCCCGTTGCTCTTCACCGTCGTCTCGCCCCTGGCCGAGGGCGCCGACCGGCTCGTCGCCCGTGAAGTGCTGAAGGATGAGCGCGCGGACCTCGAGGCGCCCATGCCTTTGCCGCGGGAGGAGTACCTGAAGGACTTCGAATCGGACCAGTCCAAGGGAGAGTTCAGCTCCTTCCTCGCGCGGGCCAAGGTCGTTGCGGAACTCCCGCCGTGCGGCCGGCGCGATGAGGCCTACGAGCGCGTGGGCCGCTACGTCGTCGACCGCAGCGACGTGTTGATCGCCCTGTGGGACGGGGAGCCCTCGAGGGGCCAGGGCGGGACCGCTGAGATTGTGGCCCATGCGCGGGAGCGGGGCGTGCCACTGATGTGGATCGCGACCAAGGGCCGGGTGGAGATAGTCGAGGAGCTGGGGAAAGGCCTGAGCCTGCCGGCCCTGCAAGAACTCAACGAATACAACCAGGTGGCTATCGGCCGGGAGCGCTTTGAGCAGCGGCCGGCCGTCTACTGGCTGCGCCCTGAGGACGGTCCGCGATCCAGTCTGCCATTGGACGCCTTCTCAGAGTGGATAGCGCCCTACTTCCTTAGGGCAGACTCGCTGGCGCAGCGCTACCAGCTGGGCTACCACATGCTAGGAAACGCCCTGTTCCTGTTCGCGGCGGCCGCAGTGGCCGCGATCGCCGGCCAGTTCATCTTTGCGCCCGAAGTACCAGAGCTGGCCTGGATCGAATTCGGACTCCTCGCGGGGCTCATGATGATCGTCGCGGTGGGCCGCTGGCGTCGCTTCCGCGACCGCTGGATCTCCTACCGGTTCCTGGCGGAGAGGTTCCGTTCAGCGTTCTTTCTCGCTCTGGCGGGGTTAGACGTCCGCCGCGAGGCTCGACCGAACGGGGTCTACCCGGGCCGGCCCTCCGACGAGTGGGTCGGGCGGGCGTTCGTGGAGGTGTGGGACCAGCGGCCGCGGACCCAACTTGCGGAATCAGACGTGGAGAACCTCCGCCGGTTTCTCGCCACAGCCTGGATCGAAGACCAGAGGCGATACCACGAGAAGATGAGCAAGAAGCACGGGAGACGCCACTGGCGGCTGAGCCGCCTCAGCGAGCTGCTACTGGCCGCCACGGTGCTGGCCGCGGTGCTGCACGCAACCGGCGTTGGCGAACACGATTCGATTGGCCCGCTCGAGTGGTCCGATCTGCTGGTCTTCCTGGCTATCTCCCTGCCCGCCCTCGCCGCCGCTATCAGCGGCATCCGGGTGCAGCGTGAGTACGAACGGAACGCCGAGCGCTACAGCGGAATGAGAAAGATCATGGAAGGTCTGAGGGCCCGCATGGAGAGCGCAGCAGACCTTGGGACTGTGCGCGGCATCGCCATCGAGACGGAGGAGCTGATGCTCCAGGAGAACAGCGATTGGTTCGCGCTTATGCGCTTCCGCGGGCTGGAGTGGCACGCCTAGGGACCACCATTGGGCACTACGCGGCGGCCTTCGGTCACCCTTTTGGTGGCCCGGCGATGAACGAGTTCACTCGCATCCGGCCCTGGCAGCGGGGACAATCAACCGCCTGCCCCAGCCACTCCTCCCCAAGGGGCCATACCTCAATGCAGTATGCGCAAGGGACCACTGGACCCCTCCCGCCGTCGATCGCGGTCACTATGATCGGGCCGTAGACTATCGGCAGCGGTTCCACCAGGTGGAGGGCGCCGCCTGGGTCACCGCACCACACCAGTGGCCGCGACGGGTGAAGGGCCACGCACCTCAGTTGTCCCGCCAAGGGGATGGCGGCGATCTCCGTCCCGCCTCCCGCGTCCCAGACCTTCAAGCCGTCGTCCGCCGCCGAGACAACGTACTGGCCGTCAGGACTGACCGCGCAGGCTGTGACGAAGTCGTGGCCCTTCAAAGTGCGGAGCTCCTCCCCGGTGGCCGGGTCCCAGAGCTTGAGGCTCCCGTCCTTGCTGGCCGAGACCAGGAAGGAAGCGTCGGGCGCGACCGCGCAGCCGTCAACTCCCCAGCTGTGGCCCTCGAGGGTCCGGAGGAGCTCCCCGCCGCGAGGGTCCCACAGCTTGAGCGTACCGTCGTCGCTCGCCGAAACGACGAAGGAGCCGTCGGGGCTGACGGCGCAGGCGTTGACCGGGCGGGTGTGGCCTTTCAGGCTGGCCAGCTCACCTCCTGTGGCCGTGTCCCAGACCTGAACGGTCTCGTCGCTCGCCGAAACGATGAAGGATCCATCGGTGCTCAGCGCGCAACCCCGCACAAACACCCCGCCGGCAAAGACCTCCCAGGTGCTCAGCTTCTCCGCGGTGAGATCCCAGAAGTTCAGCAGGTTGTCATCCGCCGACATTATCCAGCTCCCATCCGCGCTGATCGCGCAGCTCCGTACGGGATCATCGTGGGCCTGCCAGGTTTTCACAAGCTCCCCGGTTGAAGCGAGCCGCAGGCTCAGGGTGCCGTCGGAACCCCCCGAGACGAGCAGCGCGTCCGCTCCTTCAACGCCTCCTTTGTCTCTAACCTTGATGATCGGGCTCATCGCACATGCGTTGACAATGCCTTGGTGACCCGGAAACGGCACCGTTTCCTCCGCCACGGTGAGGTCCCAAATTTTGAGAGTGCCGTCCCGGCTTGCCGAAACAACGAAGGAGCCGTCCGGGCTGACGGCGCAGTCGGTGATCCAGCCCGTGTGACCTTCCAGGCTGGCCCGCTCCTCGCCTTCTGACACATCCCCAGACCTTGATGGTCCGCTGGTGGATCGCAATCACGGAAGCTCCGTCCGGGCTCACCACGCAACCGCGCGGGCCCTCTACGGTCAGAAGGCATTCCCCGCTCGAGGGGTCCCAGAGCTTCATGACATCGCCGCCTGCCGACGCGATGAAGGCTCTGTCCGGACTCACCCCGCAGGCCGAGACGCCGCCCCCGTGGCCCTCCAGCGTCAGCGCTTCGCTGCCCGTGGCGAGATCCCAGACCTTTAGGATCCCGTCCGAACTTCCCGTGACGACGAAGGCCCCATCTGGGCTGACAGCGCAGGCATTGACCTGCCCCGCGTGGCCCGGCAATACGGTCGGTGCCTGTCCAGAGAGATCCCAGATCCAAACCTTTCCCTCGTTGCCCCCCGCCACCAGCAGCCGTCCGTCCGGGCTCACCGCGCAGCACTCGAACCCCCACGTGTCGCCCTCCAAGCGGCGAATCTCACCTCCCGTGGTGAGGTCGCACACTCTTATCGCGCTGCGGCTAACCAGAGCCGCGAAGGCGCCGTCCGGCCCCAGGGCCAGCGCGCCCGCTCCCGTCCATTCCTGTCCGCTCGGGACGATCGTCCGGAGCTCCCCCAGGCTCGACACGTCCCACAGTTTCAGCGCGCCGTCTACGCCGACGGAAATGACGTTGGCGCCATCCGGGCTGACCGCGCAGCCGCTAACCCAACCGGAATGTCCAGCCAGCGTCCCGATGAGATGTGGTGATTCGGGGATCGGGGTCCGCAGCCGCAGCCACGGGGCGGTGCCGGGGGTGATGCGGCGGGCCAGCTCCGGCGCCAGGACTTGGGATGGGAACTCTTCCTCCCACTGAAGGCGGTTGTAAAGCTGCTGCCAGGTGAGCTGCGGCCAGCTCCGCAGGTTGTGCGCCTCCCGGTTCAAGGACCGCGAAAACGCCTCGAGGACGGCCCGGCGCTGGGCGTCGGTCAGGGGCCCTCGATTCTCGGGAGTCGTGGCTTATCTCCGCCGCCAGAACTGCCAGCCGGGGCGGCGCTTCCGCCGCCGCTCCCCCGCGGCCCACGTAATTTCCGTCAGACGGCGCAGGTCAAGCGCGTGCGGCAGGTTCATCTCCTCGTCGTCACCGGTGGCCAGAGATGGTGTCCGCTGCAAGACCGCTCGCTCCATATGCCTTTGGACCTGGCGGTACCGCTCTTCCTCCGTGGGTTCGTAGGGGTGGCGGGCCAGGGATTCAAACCGCGTCTCCTTCTCCTCGAGGCGGCGTCGCGGCGGGCCGGCGACGAAGGGGTTGACCCGCAGCTGGCCGTGGCAGCCGGCGCTGGGGCAGTCGATGACGCTGCCGAGCCAGCCCTCCTGCAGGGGCAGGCGCTCCCGGCAGACCGGGCAACGGACCGCGGGGCCCTGGCCGAAGTCGACCGCCGTGACGATGATGGGCCCGTACTCCATCCCCACGAGGTCGATGAGATAGACGTTGCCGCCCTCGTCGCCGCAAACGGCGAACGGCTGGTGCGAGTGTACCGCCAGGCAACCCGCCTCACCCAGGAGCGGGATGGTGGCCCGCTCCCGGCCCGCCTCGGCGTCCCATACCTTCAGCGTACCGTCGCGGCTGGCCGAGACGATGAGCGAGCCGTCAGGGCTGATAGCGCAGGCGCTGACCGCGCCCGCGTGGCCCCAGAGCGTGGCGCGCTCCTGCCCGGTCGCGGCGTCCCAGACCTTGAGCGTACTGTCCGCGCTGGCGGAGACGATGAAAGAGCCATCGCCGCTAACGGTGCACGCCTCCACCCACCCTGCGTGGCCGGTCAGGCTGGCTCGCTGCACGCCCGTCTCGACATCCCATAGCCTGAGGGTTGCATCCTCGCCGCCGGACACGATGAAGGAGTCATCAGGGCTTAGGGCGCAGGTCCGGACCGCGTCGGTGTGTCCCGCCAGGGTGGCCAGCGCGGCCCCACTCCTGGCGTCCCACAGCTTGAGCACGTTGTCCCTGCCGGCGGAGACGATGAAGGAGCCGTCGCCGCTGATGGCGCAGGCTTTGACCCCGTCTTTGTGCCCATCCAGCATCGCCAGCTCGCGCCCGGTGGAGGCGTCCCATACGCTGAGTGTCCAGTCGCCGCTTGCCGAGACGATGAAGGAACCGTCGGGGCTGATCGCGCAGTCGGTCACCCAGTCGCGATGGCCCTTGAGGGATGCCCGCAGCGCTCCGGTGCGGAGGTCCCAAACTCGAAGGGTGTTGTCGTCGCCGGCGGAGACCATGAAGGAGCCATCGGGGCTGATGGTGCAGACGCTTACCCAGTCGGAGTGGCCTTTCAGGGTGGCGCGGCGGGCCCCCGTTGCGGCATCCCATACCCTGACGAGGTTGTCCGCGCTGGCGGTGACGATCAAAGACCCATCTGGACTGATGGCGCAGGCCGTGACCGCGCGCGTTCGGGTGAAGGTGACATCGCTCTCGATGGCCTCCTCCCGGGTGGCCGGGTCCCAGACCTTGAGGGTGTTGTCGTCACTGGCGGAGACGATGAAGGAGCCGCCCGGGCTGATGGCGCCGGCGGTGATCACGCTGGTATGCCCGGTCAGGTTGGCCCGCTGCTCGCCGGTATCGGGGTCCCATATCCTGACCGTCTGGTCGGCGCTGCCGGAAACGATGAGCGAGCCATTGGGGCTGATGGCGCACCAGGCGGGGCCCGCGGTGTGGCCGACCATCCGGGCGCGTTCCTTCCCGGTCTTCGCGTCCCAGACCCTCAGGGACGTATCGCCGCTGGCGGAGACGACGAAGGAACCGTCGGGGCTGACGGCGCAGGCCCACACCGAGTCGAGGTGGCCTTTCAGGGTCGCCCGATGCTGTCCGGTCGTCGCGTCCCATATCCTGAGGGTGTTATCGCCGAAGACCTGCGCGAATTCGCGCCCGCTTGCCGAGACGATGTAGGAGCCGTCAGGGCTGATAGCACAGGCCTGGACGGCACTCTTGTGCCCCGCCAGGGTGGCGCGCTCCTGGCCGGTCCCGGCGTCCCAGACCTTCACCGTGTTCTCCGCGCCGGCGGAGACGATGAAGGAACCGTCCGGGCTGATGCTGAAGGCCTTCTGGCCTTCGAGAACGGCCCGTAGCGAGCCCGTCCGCGTGTCCCAGACGCTTACGGGCCCGTCTTCGCCCGCGGCAACGACGAAAGAGCCGTCCGGGCTCACGGCGCAGGCGGTCACGGCGCCCGTGTGGCCGGCAAGGGTGGCCCGCTCCTGTCCGGTCTCCGCGTCCCAGAGCTTGAGGGTCTCATCCGAACTGGCCGAGACGATGAAGGAGCCGTCGGCGCTGATGGCGCAGGCGTTGACTCGCTCGGTGTGGCCGGCCAGGGTGACCCGCTCGGCGCCGGTCTTCGCGTCCCAGACCTTGAGTGTGTTGTCGTAGCCCGCCGAGACGATGAAGGAGCCGTCCGGACTGACGGCGCAGGAGCGGACCCAGTCGCGGTGGCCGACCAGGGTGCGGATGAGGCCCCGTGACTCCGGGAGGGAAGTGCGGAGTCGCAGCCAGGGGACGGCGCCCGGACCGGTGCGGCGGGCCAGCTCCGGCGCCAGCAGCCGCGGCAGGGGCTCTTCCTCCCAGCGCAGGCGGTTGTACAGTTGCTGCCAGACGAGGTCGGGGCGCCGGCGCAGCACGTGGGCCTCGCGGTCCATGGCCCGCGCGAAGGCCTCCAGGCTCGCCCTGCGCTGGGTCGAGTTCAGGGGCCGCTCGCCGTCATCCGCTGCCACTTCGAGAACCCTCGCTGAACCGTGCTACGTCTGCCTTGCTCGATACGCCGCGACCGCTTTCTCCGCCTCCGGCCCGCCGATGCGTTCCAGCGCCTCGGACGCCTTCGTTCGCACTTTCTCATCCCCGTCGCTGAGGGCGGCGATGAGGGGCCCCACTGCCTGTGCGTCGCCCAGCTCCCCCAAAGCCGTGGCTGCCCTGGCGCGCACGTTCGGGTCTCTGCTCTTGTCGTCGAGCACGGCGGTATGGTACTCCCTCAACGGCTGCACCGCCCGCGGCCCGCCGATGCGCTTCAGGGTGTCGGCCGCCGCCGCGCGCGCGTTCGGGTGTCTACTCTTATCGCTGAGCACGGCGATGAGGAGGTCCTCCGGCGGGGCTTTGCCCTGCTCGCTCAGGGCCCACAGCGCATACACGGCGATCAGGCCCTCATCCTTCTTCTGGTCGCTGTCGCGGAAAGCGGCGACGAGGGCCTCCACGGACCGAGGATCCGTCATGCCCCGTAGCGCCCGCTCGGCGTTGTCGCGGACCCGGGGGTCGCGCGTGTGGATCTTGGCCCTGATGATGCCCTTGACGTCGCCCTTCCGCCGCAACTTTTCGATGTTGGGTGGGCCAAACAGCGGCATGATACGGCTTACCCCTGTTTTTCGCGATACTCTGCCAGGGCCCGCTGCGCCTCCGGGCCGCCGATGCTCTCCAACGCCTCGGACGCCCTCTTCCGCACGTTCTCTTCCTCGTCCGCCAGGGCAGCGATGAGCGGTTCCAGCGCGCGCCCGTCGCCCAGCTTCCCCAGCGCCTCGGCGGCCCCCTGGCGCACGAGCTTCTCCTTCTCGTTGAGCGCGGCGATCAGGGGCTCCACGGCCCGCCGGTCCCCCAGCTTGCCCAGGGTCCGCGCCAGCAGCAGACGCGCCCGAGGCGCCGTCTCGTCCTTGAAGGCCGCGAGGAGGGGCTCCGCGGCGGCCTCCCCGAAGCCTGCCAGCGCCGCGGTCGCGTAGTCCGACGACACCCGGATCTTGTCCGCGCCCTCGCCCCGGATAGCGGCGATCAGGGGCAGTATAGCCCGCGGATCGCCCAGCTTTCCCAGCGCGTCAATCGCATCCTTGCGCAGGTAGTCGTTCCTGTCCTCGAGGGCGAAGACGAGCGGTTCCACCGCCCGCGGGTCGCCCAGCTTCCCCAGCGCCCTCGCCGCGGCCTGACGGACGCCGTCGTCCATCATGAACACCAGGACGGGTTCCGCCCCGCGTGAGTCGAATCCCCGCCTCTTGTCCTCGTCGGCCATCGCCCTCACCCGCTTCGCCGGGTCGTCGCTGGCGACGGCCGCGAGGTGCGACTCCGCCTGGAGGTCGTCCAGCGATTCCTCCAACACCGTCCGCATCGCTTCATGCACGACGCGCGCCTCCCGGCCGGCCTCCCTGTTGTTTTGCCGGGCATCGATCACCGCTTGCGCCGCCTCGCGGACCTCCGGCGCACCGTTCAAGAGGATGGCGGCGAGGGGCTCCGCCGCCCGCGCGTCCCCGAGCTCGCCAAGCGCCTCCGCGGCCCGCAGGCGCACGTACAGGTCGTTCTGCCTGAGCGCCTTGACGAGACCGTTGACATCGCGCTTCGCCTTCAGCTTCTCGACGTCAGTTCGCCCAAAAAGTGGCATCGTGCACCTCCCAACGATGGATTGTACAGCGACGGCGTCCCCTTCACGAGAGCGGGAACTTCTCCAGCGCCAGCCGGAAGTCCTCCTGGAGGAGAGCGGCGCCGCTGTAGGAGACCGTCTTGTTCCCCTCGGCGTCGGTCGTCTCCATGGCCCCGACCGCCGCCTTAGTCTCCAGAAAGCGGAAGTCGGTAAGGGTGACGTGCAGCCGCGCCCACAGCTCGCCCATCGTCTGCTGGTAGGGCAGCTCGGAGAGCTTGCGCAGGTTGGGGATTACGCCATCGTCGCTCTGGATCTCGAGGGGCGCGCCGCCGAAGTAGTCGGCCAGCAGTCGGTGCCGCGGCAGCTTCGCGTCGCCCGCCAGGTAGTCGTCGGCCGTCACCTCGCCGAGCTGGCGGTGGTAGAAGCCGAGCAGCGAGGCGCCGTCGGCGCTGCGCTCCGTCAGGTAGGGCTCCAGGTCGAAGTAAAGGCGCGACCAGATGACGACCGGCAGCCTGTCGACGTCCGGTGACTTGGGTGAACGGCGCTTGAAGTCGGCCAGCACATCAGCGTCGTTCGACAGCACATCCAGCACCTCGTCCTCGGAGAGGCCGTTCTTCGCCGCCGCCAGGTAGGCCAGGCTGCGCTCGACCATCACTTGGCCGTGGTTAGCCTGGTCCGAAAGCCGTTTGAACAGCTGGCGGATGATGCTGGGGATGTCCGGCTGCAACTCCGTCTCGCTGGAAGGAGTGTAGGACTTCCAGAGGCGGGTTTCCTCGAAGGCGAGCTTGAGGTACAGGGGCAGGCCGTTGCGGGTGAACTTGCCGAGCACTTCTTCTCGCTGCTGCGGCTGAAGAGCGCGGCTGGCCTCCTCCAGCCAGACATCTAAGAGCGCCTGACCCTCCTCGACCGGCATCGGCTCCAGCTCCACGAGGCTGGCCTCCGGGAGCTTGTTCTCCAGGGCCGACAGGCATTCGCCGGGGAGGGTGGAGACCACGAGACGAACGTGCTCCGGCAGCTCCGCGGGGAGCCAGACGAGGCTACGGGCCCCCTCGGCGTCGGTGAGCTGGTCGAGGGCGTCGAGGAACAGGATGAGCGGCCGATCGGCCGTCGCCAGGGCCAGCCGCTTCGGGAACTCGTCGACCAGCTCCCTGTAGTCGGTGGGCACGGTGGACTCGTCGGCCCCGTAGCGGCGGGAGATCTGGAGGCACAGGCTCTGGAGCAGGGCCCGCCCGTCGGACGACTCCGGGGTCGCGCCGATGAAGCGAACGACCACCTCAGCGTCCGGATGGTCCTTCCGGGCCTGTTGCATCGCCCGCGCCGTCAGTGCCGACTTACCCGAGCCGGAGACGCCGTGGACAGCCAGCGGGCGTGGATCGCCGCTCCGAAGGTAGTCGGTGATGCGTTGGAGCGTCGTCGCCCGGCCGATGAAAACCCTGGCCCGGTCTTCGCCGAAGGCGTCGTGGTCTCCGATCTCCGTGTCCAGAGGGTCGACCTCTTCGAGCCGCTCGAGCTGCTCTAAGATGATCCGGGAGAGGGCAGCGTAGACATCCTCGCACAACTGATCGAGATGCGTGCCGGTAGTCCCGCTGCCCGTCCACTCCGGCTCGTACTCATAGATGTTGCCGGAAAAGAGGCCGCGCAGCGTATCCTTGAGCTCCTTCACACGGGTGGAGGCATCGCCATCCAACGTCCACTTTCCGCCCTCCTTCACCAGATCAATGAAGTCCTCTGCGCTCTCCTCCAGGGGCAGCTCCTTGATCGTTCGGAAGAAGCAATAGACGTGTTCCTCGGCGTCCTCAACCCAGAGCGCGCCGCGCTGGATCTCCTGCTCCGTGGCCGAAGCCTCATACTTCAATCGGTCAGTCACCTCAAGAGGCATGTCCTTCACAGCCTTCATCAAAATGGAACGAAGAGGGCGCTCGACCTCGTCTCCCCATTTTTCGAAGGCTTCGTACTCCTCTTCGCGTGGCTTCAGGCTGTACTCAGGCGGGACCGCATTGTCGTCTCTCTGGTACCACTCTTCCAGCCGCTTTCGCTCTTCGGCCGAGATGCGCTTGCCTATCTCATCGAACTCGTGCTCCGGGATATGGGGCGGCAGCGGGCGCCAGCCGTAGCGGTCGCCCAGGAGGAGGATGAAGTTGGGGCGCGGCGTGGTCTTACGACAGCGTTCGATCTCGTCGAAGCAGATGTTCATCGTCCGCTGGTCCAGTCCCGCCTCCTCGCTGACGCCCCAGCGCAGGTCGATCGCCTGGAAACGGGTGCCATGCTGCGCGCACAGCTCCCGCAGCCTGGGAAAGACCCGCTGCTGGAGTGCGTTCCGCTCCTCCTTCAGATCGCTGAAGGTGGAGCTGACGAACATGCGGAACGTCTTGCTTGCTCGCGCCATCCTTTCCTCCTTTCCGCGGCGTCCCTGCCGCTACCAGCCCCGCCGCCAGAACTGCCACCAGCGCCGTCGCGGCGGCCGATGCGGCCGCGTGGGTGCTCCGGCCCACTCGTTCAGGCGGTCAAACAAAGTTGGCGGTTGCTCAGGAGGCGGCGGCCAGAACTGCCACCAGTGGCGGCGCTCTGGCGGAACGGTGGAGAAGCCCTTGCCGCGTTCCAGCTCCGCGAACCAGTCTCTTGTCGCCGCCGCCTCCACCTCCTCCCGCGGGGGCTCCGGCCGCCCGCGCGAACGCTCGCGCCCTCGGGGCGGGCCAATGACGAACGGGTTTACCCGCAGGCGGCCGTCGCAGGCGGGGCTGGAGCACTCGACGGCCCGGCCCAGCCATCCCTCCTCCAGGGGCAGC
>Ga0302046_10004022_pt1 | contig 13161 bp, 11 predicted proteins | sample RVTome_11_FD_200261 | JGI IMG/M metagenome (GOLD analysis project Ga0302046, IMG submission 200261) | Soil microbial communities from uranium-contaminated site in the Upper Colorado River Basin, Wyoming, United States - RVT147D111 (version 2) ...
TACGCCACCATCAGCACTTCGTTCGTCCTGTGATCCTGCACCACGGCCGTCACGAGGCCCTCGGCATCGAACCGAACCTGGTCGACCAAAGCGTCTGCATTCATGGATGGCGTCTCGGGTTCAAAGGTCAGCGTTCGGAAAAAAGGCTTCACGGAGCCGTGCCAACGACGGTACTTTTTTCCCATCAGACGCCCGTAAGGTACGTTGAATCCCGGAAAAAATAGCCTGTACACCCCGGCACGTCGTTTGCGCACAAAACGCGCGACCTCCTTTTCCGCCCCCTACACGGCTTCGCATGACGCTGCGTTACCGATGGCTCCCGCTCTGCCTGGCCTTGCTCGGCTGGACGGCGTACGGTGCGGCCGCCCAGCCGACAGCAACGCCGTCGTCTTCCGACCTGCGGACGCAACTCGCGCGGCTTACATCGTTTCAGCAGGATGAGGTGGTGTGGCTGGCCCGTTGCCTGTATTCCGAGAGCGACCGGGCGCACGAACAACGCCTTGTGGCCTGGGTCGTGCGCAACCGCGTCGAGACGCAATACCGGGGAAGGACCTATCGCGAGGTGATTCTGGAGCCGCGTCAGTTCAGCGCGTTCAACGAACCCTCGCTTCGTCGCAACCATATTATGGGCCTCAATCCGCACAGCCTTTCGAAAGGGTGGCGGCAGGCGCTCACCATCGCCCTCGACGTGTACCGGGCGCCTGCCAAAGAGCGACCGTTCGACGTCACGACGCGCCACTTTTACAGCCCCGTCTCGATGGAGGGGGGGCGGACGCCGCACTGGGCGCAAGGAGTCCCTGCGCTTTCCTCAACCCGGCTCGGCATCGATCCGAACCGCTTTCGGTTCTTTGCAGGCATCGACGAAGGGTCGGAAGGACCGGAGCAACCGATACCCGTGCAGACGGTAAGCGAGACGCCTACCCGGGCCGCCGTCGAACACGCTACCAGCAGTTCATCCCGCCGTTCGTCGATACGCAGCCGCCTGCGGAGCCGACAGTTCAGCGGACGCGTCAAGCGTCCCCTGCGCCCCTATCTGAAGGGACGATCCGGGCAGTAAGGCTGGAACCCGCCGAACGCCGGTCGTTTAAAGCCGATGTTGTGATCACCCATGAGAGAACCTATGCTTCGGCGGCTGGCTCATCTTCCAAGACGGCTCCTCATCGGCCTTGTGCGGGGCTATCAACTCATCCTTTCGCCGCACCTGCCGTCGAGTTGCCGGTACTCACCGACGTGCTCGAAGTACGCTATCGCTGCGCTGCGGAAGTATGGAGCGCTGAAAGGAACGATCCTGGCCGTCTGGCGGATTCTACGCTGCAACCCGTGGGGGGGGCACGGCTACGACCCGCCGCGCTGGTTCGGTGAACCCCTGCCGCAGTCCACGCCTCCTTCCGCCCATGAAGACCCCGTCCACGCATGAGCCACGAAGCGCACCACGCCGAAGCCGAGCACTACACCCAGCTTCGCTGCGCCGTCATCACCGTGAGCGACACCCGCACCGAGGAAACCGACCGCAGCGGGGGCCTGATGCGGGTGCGCCTCGAAAAAGCCGGCCATGAGACGGTCCTCTACAGCATCGTGCCGGACAACCCCGTCATGATCAAGAGCGTCCTGGAAAAGCTGGCCGGGAAGGTCGACGTGGTGCTGTTCAACGGCGGCACCGGGATCAGCAAGCGCGACCGGACCTACGAGGCCATCACGTCGGTGCTGGAGCAGGAATTGCCCGGCTTCGGCGAGTTGTTTCGGATGCTCTCGTACCAGGAGATCGGCGCGGCGGCCATGCTCTCCCGCGCCACGGCCGGCGTCTACAAAAACACGCTCATCATCTCGACGCCGGGCTCGTTGAATGCCGTCAAGCTGGCTATGGACAAGCTGATCATTCCCGAATTGAAGCACCTCGTCTGGGAGGTCCTTCGGCAGCAGAAGGCATGATTCGCATTTTTTTCGCAGGGCGTTCCCCCTAAATCCTTAAATACACCCGCTCCCTGACCGAACCTTATACGATTCGCTGCTTTGAAAGCGCTTCCGATGCGGTACGGTGATGCGTACCGAACACCTGTCTCGATGCGACCGTAACCCGAGCCTTCTCAACATGCCGTATAAACGCAACGTCTACGCCCGCTCCGTCTACCAGGAGCCGGCGCCTATTCTGGATCAAGAAAATCCGTTTCAGTCGATGATGGAGCGATTCGACGTCGCCGCTCAGATCCTGGAACTCGATCCCAACTTCTACGAATACCTGTGCACGCCGTCCCGCATCCTCATCACCGCCGTCCCGGTAACGATGGACGACGGACGCCTGCAAGTCTTCGAAGGCATCCGCGTGATCCACAACGAAGTGCTCGGCCCGTCGAAGGGCGGCATCCGGTATGCCCCCGATGTATCGCTCGACGAGATAAAAGCCCTGGCTGCGTGGATGTCGTGGAAGTGCGCCGTCGTCAATGTGCCGTTCGGAGGCGCCAAGGGCGGCATCATATGCAATCCGCGCGCGATGAGCCCGGGCGAACTGGAACGCCTGACGCGCCGGTATACGGCCAACATGCTCGACGTCTTCGGCCCGGACCGTGACATCCCCGCGCCGGACATGAATACGAACGAGCAGACGATGGCGTGGATTCTCGACACCTACTCGATGCACGTCCGCCGCACCGAGACCGCCGTCGTCACGGGCAAGCCGATCCTGCTGGGCGGCTCGTCGGGCCGTAAAGAAGCGACCGGGCGGGGCGTGATGACGGTGACCCTGGCCGCCATGGAACGCCTGAACCTCCGGCCGGCGCAGTGCAACGTCGCCGTGCAGGGCTTCGGCAACGTCGGTTCTATCGCCGCGCAACTGCTGGCCGAGCAGGGCTGCAAGATCGTCGCCGTGAGCGACATCTCGGGCGGCTACTACCATGCGGACGGCCTCGACATCTCCGCCATGATGGCCTATTCGGCCGCGAACAAAAACACCCTCGACGGCTATCAGCGCGCCGAGCCTATCTCGAACGAAGAACTCCTCACGCTCGACGTCGACGTGCTCGTTCCGGCAGCCAAGGAAGACCAGATCACCAAAGACCTGGCCCCGCATATACACGCCAAGATCATCTCGGAAGGCGCCAACGGACCGACGACGCCGGCTGCCGATGCGATCCTACGCGACCAGGGTGTGCTCGTCATCCCGGACATCCTCGCCAACGCCGGCGGCGTGACGGTTTCCTACTTCGAGTGGGTTCAGGATCGCCAGGGCTACTTCTGGACGCTCGACCGCGTGAATCGTCGCCTCGACCGCATCATGCGCACCGCCTTCGATACGGTCTACGGCGCCTCCCAGCAATACGACGTGCCGCTCCGCATCGGCGCGTACGTGCTGGCGATCGACAAGATTGCCAGCGCCCTGCGTATGCGCGGGATTTACGCGTAAGGGAGCCGAAGGATTTCGGGTTGCGGGTTTGGACACGGCGGGTTTTCTTGTGACCAACGCTGCCACCGACACGCCCACCCGAAATGCTATTGCCGGCGAGGGACGATGATGATGTGGATACGAGCCTGTGTCTTGCTCGCGTGCCTCGCCCTGATGCCTTTTTTGACGGTACGGGCGCAACCGACCAGCCTGGAGGTCTACCAGACGCTGGCGCTGGGCTGTCTATACGACGTGCCGGATACGGCACGCGCCTTCGTGCTCGACGCCCCGGCGCAGATGCCCTACCTCCGCACAGCCCTCGCCGACCGGTGGCGCCGCGACGGCCGCACCCTCTTCCTCGCCGACTCTTCGCTTCAGGAAAACACCCCGGCCCTTTCCCGGCTCCGCTATGCGGTCGAGGAAACCGGCGTCGTCTACGCACGCGCCCGGCGTAAGCAGTACGCCCGAAGCATCACGCTGGCCTTACGCTACACGTTTACCGCCGCCGACGGGCGTCTCCTCGGCGAAGACCAATGCCGCGAGACTTTCACCGACATGATCCGCCGTGCCGACCGCGTGAGCCTGGAAACCGACGCCTTTCCGGAAACGCAGGGGTCCATCCCACACGCCGGCTGGATGCGTCGTTACCTTGAACCGGCCGTGCTGGCCTTCGCCAGCGCCGTCACGGTGTACCTCTTTTTCAACCTCCGCAGCGACCGGTCCGACGGCGGCGCCTGACGGCGTTGCTCGCTGCGTGTTTGCGGCGCCCTGCGTTTCTCGATGGGATACGACACCAACATGCAACGACGCGGGCCCTTGCCGGGAGAGGCCGTGGGTCCGGCGCTCCCTTTCCTTTCCGTACTCTTCTTTTGCCTCGCCGCGTGCGCCGATCCGCGTCCTCCTACGGGCGGCGCGCCGGACCGGACGCCGCCCACCCTGGAAGAAACCATCCCGGAACCCGAGGCAGTCAACGTTACCGGCACCTCCGTCCGCCTGAACTTTTCGGAATACGTCGACCAGGCCTCGTTCGGACGGGCCCTCTCGATGACCCCGGCTCCCGAAGGCCGTCTTCGCTTCAAATGGCGCAAACGACGCGTCGAAATTCGCTTCCCCGAACCCCTGCGCGACAACACCACCTACGTCCTGACGATCGACGCCAACCTGCGCGATGCACACGGCGTGGCGCTGCAAAAGCCCATCACCTTTGCCTTCTCTACCGGGCCTGTGATCAACAAAGGCCACCTCACCGGGCGTGTGCTCGACCCCACCCGTGGCGAAGGCGTGGCGGGCCTCGACGTCTTCGCCTACGCCGTACCGGACACCATGGCCCCCGGCGCGATCCCGGAACGCCCCGACTATCGTACCCAGACCGACGACAGCGGGCAGTTCTCGTTCTCTTTCCTGCGAGAACAGCCCTACTTCGTGCTGGTCCTCCAGGACCGCAACCGAAACCGCCGGCCCGACGCCAACGAGCCGTTTGCCGTCCCGACGCACCCGGCGCTTCCGGCGGACACCACGCAGGCGGCCGACGCACGGCGCTGGCTCGTCGCCGTGCTGGACACGGTGCCTCCGGTGGTGCAGCGAGCGCGCCCGCTCTCGAACCGCCGGCTCAGCCTCCGCTTCTCGGAAGCCGTTCAACTGACGGCCCTTACCCCGGACGGCTGGCTGCTGGAAGACTCCCTCTCGGGCCTGCCCGCCGCCGTCCAGGCCGCCTACTTGCAGGCTACGGATCCGCGCCAGGTGTATTTGTTGACCGATTCACTCAGGCCCTTTCCCTACCGGCTCCGTCCGTCCGCCGCCGTCACCGACTCCAGCGGCAATGCCGCAGCACCCGACCCGGTACGCTTCACGCCGGCGGCGGAGGCCGATACCGTACAGCTTCGCTTCCTCGGCTTTGTGCCGTCTGCCGGCGCTGCCGGGGAGGTGCAAAGGCTGGCGCCTTTGATCGCACCCGGCGTGCGGTTTAACCAGCCGGTGCCCCCGCCGCGCTTCGCCGAGATCGTCACGGCGCAGGATACAGCCGGGCAGGCGCTCTCTTTTGAAACCACGACCCCGGACGGCACTACCTATCATCTTCACTTCACCCCGGCCCTACAACCCGGCCATTCGGTCCAACTCCGCGTCGCTGGGCAACGAGCCGGCGCGGTCGACACGGTCTACACACGCACCTTCCGCCGCATTGTAGCACGGGAGCTGGGCAGCCTGAGCGGGGTGGTCGCCGCCGACGACACGAGCGGGCGCCTCGTCGTCGAGCTGTACCCGACGGAGGGCGAGAACGTAGCACAGCCCTACGCTGTCACCCATCCCGACACAACGGGGCATTTCTCCTTCGGTGACCTCCCGGAAGGCCCGTACCGCTTTCGCGTTTTTGTGGACCGTGACGGCAACGACCGATGGGACGGCGGCCTGATTGTTCCGTACCGCCCGGCGGAACCGGTAGCCTGGGCTACAGGTGCCGTGCGCCCCCGCTGGGACAGCGCCCTGGAAGATACCCTTCGGGTAGGGTCGAATTTCTGATGCCGAATCGCGAATTTATCGCTATCGACGCCGCCCCCTGATACGCCGCCTACCATGCCGCCTCGCCTCCCGGATTCCGGCCTTCCCTTTCGCCCCGTCCTCACCGCCGAGGCCATGCGCGAGGCCGACCGCTACGCCATCGAGACCTTCGGTATCCCGGGCTTTACCCTGATGGAGACGGCCGGCCGAGGCGCCGCCGACCATATCGAGCAAAGGTTCGGCCCGATGGCGTCCCAAAAGGTCGTTTGCTTTTGCGGCAAGGGCAACAATGGCGGCGACGGCTTCGTCGTGGCCCGCGTCCTCTACACCCGAGGGGCCGATGTGCACGTCCTGGCTCTGAGCGCCCCGGATGCGATGAGCGAGGACGCCTCCCTCAACTGGACCCTGCTCGAACGCCTCGCGGACCAGGACAACGCCCACCGCCTCCACCTCGCCCGGTTCGAAAGCGTGGCGCAGCTGGCACCCTACCGGGGAGCTGCCGTGTACGTCGACGCCCTGCTCGGGACCGGCCTGTCGAGCCCGCTCCGCGCGCCGTTGCGCGACCTCGTCGCCTGGCTGAACGAGCAGCCGGCGCCGACCGTAGCCCTCGACGTACCGACCGGGTTGCACAGCGACCACGGGAGCATCCTCGGTGCCGCCGTACAGGCAAGCCTGACCGTCACGATGGGCGCGCTGAAGACGGGGTTGTTGATCAACGAAGGGCCGGGAGCGGCGGGACGCATCGACGTCGTTGAGATCGGCATCCCGGGGTTCGTCCTCGAGAACCATCAGGCAGGGCCGGGCTGCGCCGTGCTCCCTACGGATGCCGGCATCGGCACCTGGCTGCCGGAACGCGCCCGCGACGCCCACAAGTACAGCGCCGGGATGGTGCTGGTGGTCGGCGGCGCGCCGGGGATGACAGGCGCCCCGGTGATGGCCTCCCTGGCCGCCGCGCGGTCCGGCGCCGGCTATGTGACCTGCGCCTGCCCGGAGGCGATCCAGCCGATCCTGGCGATGAAGATGACCGAGGTGACGACGCTCGCCCTGCCGGCTTCGCCCGGCGGCGGCATCGACGCAGACGCAGCCTTCGCCGCCCTTGCCCCCGTCCTGGAAAAAGCCCGCGCACTCCTCGTCGGGCCGGGCCTGGGCAGGCACCCCGGCACACAGCACTTCATCCGCACGCTGCTGGCACGCACAGACCTGCCCACCGTCGTCGATGCGGACGGCCTCAACGCCCTGGCCGACGATCCCGACCCGATAGCCCGGCAGGCCGGTGGACGCTGGATCCTGACACCGCATGCCGGCGAGTTTCGCCGGCTGGCCGGAGCCGACGTAGACCTGACGGACCGGGTACGCGTAGCCCGGGAATACGCCCGACGCTGGCACAGCGTGCTCCTCCTCAAAGGGATGCCCGGCCTCGTCGCCGACCCGGAAGGAACGGCCTACCTCAACGCGACCGGCAACCCGGCGCTGGCGACCGCAGGCACCGGCGACGTCCTGGCCGGCCTGTGCGCCGGGCTGCTTGCACAGGGTCTCTCGCCGGTACGCGCCGCCGTCTGCGGCCTTCATGTGGGCGGCGGCGCGGCCGACCGCTATGCGGCGCATCGACACGGCCCCACGATGATGGCCCTTGACCTGCTCGAACACCTCCCCCTGGTGCTGAAAGAACGCTTCGCCTGACGAAACGCTATGCTCCGTGCACGCCTCCTGGCCATCCTCTGGACCCTCGGCATCCTGGCCGGCTGCTCGATCCCGGGCAAGGATCTTCCTACCATCCGCATCGCGTCTTTCGACAAAGTTGCGCACTTCGTCGTGTTCGCCGGGTTCGGCTGGTTGTGGATGCGCGCCCTGCGAGAATCCGGGCGCCGGCAGGTCTGGTACGTGCTCGGCGCCGGGTTCGCCTATGCCGTCCTGACGGAAATCTACCAGGGCCTCCTCCCGTTCGAACGCACGCCCGATCCGATGGATGCCCTGGCCAACTCGATCGGCCTGCTCGCCGGGGTGCTGGTGTACTATGGGCTACGGTTCTCGCTCAAAAGCTCCTCCCTGGGCTGAAGGACCTGAGCAACAATAACGTTCGGAAATAGGGGCGTCCTTCATCGCGCCGTGATGCGCCCGTAGCTGGTCCAGCAATTCTTGCCGCAATGGGGGTTCATCAGACTCGCGAAGCGCCCGGTTCATCTCGAAGAAAAAGCATCCAAGCAAAAGAGCAACTTTGCCGGGGGCACAGGGTCTTGTATGCTGAAAACCCTGCAGTAATTCTTGCCGTCCGGGAAGAGCTATTGCCCTAGCCTCAACGTTTTCAAATGCATAGCGACAGCCCTTTTCGGAACCCACCGCAACGGGCACACGTTTCTTTGACAGGTGGATGGACCAACGTCTTTCGATTGTGCATCAATTGTCCTAGATTGATGCTCTCCGCAGAGACGACGCGTAGCCCCATTTAGCGCATTCAACTCGAAAAAACATGGCTATCCGGAAAACCCCAAAGGCAGACCTCCGCAGAACGTATTCGATCTTCGTCGAGGTCGGCATGATCGCCGCCTTGCTCCTGCTCATCCTGGCCTTCCGCACCAACCTTGAGGGCGGAGAAGGGATGGAAATCACGCAGATAGAGCAGGAAGTCGTGCAAATGGAAGATATCGTGCAGACGGAGCAGATCCAGAAGCCCCCGCCACCGCCGCGCCCGCCGGTCCCCGTCGAAGTGCCGAACGACGAGATCATTGAGGACGACGACCTGGACCTTGATGCTTCGCTGGACATCGATGAGCCGCTGTCGAACCTGCCGCCGCCGCCGCCGCCGGAAGAAGACGTAGAGGAAGAACCCGAGCCGGAGATCTTCGTCGTCGTCGAGGAGATGCCGGACCTGATCGGCGGGCTGGGCGAGATCCAGAAAAAGATCCGCTACCCCGAGATCGCCCGCAAAGCCGGCGTCGAAGGCCGCGTGATCATCCAGTTCGTCGTCGATGAGAGCGGCAATGTCCTGGAGCCTGCGGTCGTGCGCGGCATCGGGGCCGGGTGTGACGAAGAGGCGTTGCGCGTGGTGCGCGAGGCCAAGTTCAAGCCCGGCAAGCAGCGCGGCAAGGCCGTGAAGGTCAAGATGTCGCTGCCCATCACCTTCAAGCTTCGCTAATTTTCCCTGGCGGGAAAATTATTTAAAAGGATTGCCGGGGAAAGCCCTGCTGCGCGATGCGGCCGGGCTTTTTCTTTCAGCCATCCTGGCCCCGTTGCAACGACCGTACGGCACCGTTCGCTTCGCCGATAAGCACGTCGGTTGCCAGGTCGATAAACAACCCGTGGTCGAGGACGCCGGGAAGGGCGTTGAGGGTTTGGCCGAGGCCGCCTGGATCGTCGATGCCGTCGAAGTGCGCGTCGATGATCCAGAAACCCTGGTCCGAGACGACGGGGCCGTCCTTGTTCCAGCCCATACGCAACTCGGGGCGTGCCCCCAACTTTTCCAGGGCGCGCATCACCGGCCTCGACGCCATCGGCAGCACTTCGACGGGTACCGGCATCCGCGTCCCCAGGCGCTTGACGAGCTTGGACGGATCGACCAGTACGACGAAGCGGGCCGCCAGCGAGGCCACTACCTTTTCCCGGGTATGGGCCGCTCCCCGGCCTTTGATGAGGTCGAGCGCCGGGCTCACCTCGTCGGCCCCGTCGAAGGCTACGTCGAGGGCGTCGAGTTCATCCAGCGTGGCCAACGGTACGCCGTGCTGACGGGCCAGGTGTTCGGCGGCAAACGACGTGGGGGTTCCTACGATCCGAAGGCCTTCTTCACGCACGCGGCGTCCCAGGGCTGCGATGGCGTACGCCGTCGTCGAGCCGGTGCCCAACCCGACGCACTGGCCGTCGCGCGCCATCGCAGCGGCTGCTTCTCCCGCCGCCCTCTTGGCAGTATCTTGATCGGTCATGGGGTTCGGGTTGTATGAGGAGGCGAAAAAAGTATAGATATGAAAAAGTTGACAATCCTGCTACGCGATGCGTTTAATGCCAGGCGGACGCAGCCCTATTCTGGTTGACGTCCCACGACCCTACACAAGACGCGGTGAACGATGGTGACGAAAATTGACCTGGAGGCGCTGGAAAAGTCGATCAGCGTACGGACCCTGACGATGGACGACTTCGACGCGCTCGTCCGTTTGCAGACGCGGTGCTTCCCCGGCATGACCCCGTGGGGACGCGAGCACCTGCAAAGCCAGTTGGAGCGCTTTCCGCAGGGCCAGTTCTGCGTAGAGTATGAAAGCCACCTCATCGGTTCGGCCAGCAGCCTCGTCGTCGACCTCGACGAGTTCGGCCACCACCATACCTGGGACGACATCGCCGGCGACGGCCATATTACCAACCACGACCCGGAAGGCGACACGCTCTACGGCATCGAAGTGCTGGTCGACCCCGCGTTCCGGGGTATGAAGATCGGCCGCCGGCTCTACGATGAGCGCAAGAAACTGGCGCGTCGGCTCAACCTGAAGCGCATCGTCGTGGGCGGGCGCGTGCCCAACTACCATATGCATGCCGGCCGGCTATCGATCCACGAATACGTCAAACAGGTCGTCGCGAAGCAGTTCTACGACCCGGTGCTGACGTTCCAACTCGCCAACGACTTCGTCCTCAAACGGATCCTCCCGAACTACCTGGAAGAAGACGCCGAGTCGCGAGGCCACGCCTTGCTGCTGGAATGGGTCAACCTGCACTACACCCCGCACCCGGCAGAGAAGACCCGGTCGACGTTTCCGGTGCGTATCTGCACGGTCCAGTATCAGATGCGCCGCATCGCCTCGTTCGACGACTTCGTGGAGCAGTGTACGTATTTCGTGTCCGTAGCCTCGGGTTATAAATCGGACTTTGTCGTCTTCCCGGAGATCTTTACGCTACAACTTCTGTCCTTCCTGCCCAACGTGCGGCCCGGCCTGGCCGTGCGCGAACTGGCGGCCTTCACGCCGCAGTACCTCGACCTCTTTCAGCGGCTCGCCATCAAGTACGCCGTCAATATCATCGGGGGGTCGCACTACACGGAGGAAGACGGCGTGATCTACAACGTGGCCTACCTCTTCCGGCGAGACGGCAGCATCGAGCGGCAATACAAGCTCCATATCACGCCGAACGAGCGGCTGTGGTGGGGCGTACAGCCCGGCGACGGCTTGCAGGTGTTCGCAACCGACCGGGGCCGCATCTCGATTCAGATCTGTTACGACGTCGAGTTTCCCGAGTTGGGCCGGCTGGCGGCGATGCAGGGCGCCCAGATCCTGTTCGTCCCGTTCTGCACAGACAACCGGCAGGGCTACCTGCGCGTCCGCTACTGCGCCCAGGCACGGGCCGTCGAAAACCAGGTCTTCGTCGTCACGTCGGGCTGCACGGGTAACCTGCCGTTCGTCGAGAACATGGACATCAACTACGCACAGTCGGGTATCTTTACCCCGTCCGACTTCCCTTTCGCACCGGACGGTATCGCCGGCGAGTGCCAGGCCAACCTGGAGGACGTCGCCATCGCCGACATAGACCTGGAGGTGTTGCGGCGTAATCGACTGAGCGGCACCGTCCGCACCTGGCACGACCGCCGGACCGATCTCTACGAAGTCGTTGCCAAACCGCACATCGACCCCGTGCTCGATCATTCGTAGCGCAGCGAATCGATGGGGTCGAGGCGCGCGGCCTGGAAGGCGGGATAGACCCCGAAGACCATCGCGATGGCGGTGACCCCGCCGACGGCCGTCAACGCCCAGAGCCACGGGAACGTAAACGGCGCGTCGAAAAAGATGCCCATCAGGTTGCCCACGAGCACCCCGGCGAGAATGCCCAGGATGCCGCCGATCTGGCACAGAAAGATGGCTTCATAGAGGAATTGGATGAGGATGTCCCGCCGCCTTGCCCCGACGGCCTTACGCACGCCGATCTCGCGGGTGCGCTCGGTCACGGAGACGAGCATGATGTTCATGATGCCGATACCGGCCGCCAGCAAGGTGATCAGCCCGATGCCGGCCCCGCCCATAGCGACCATACCGGCAAAATCCCCGACCTGCTCGACCAGGGCCTCGTTACTTTGCACCTCAAAGTTGTTCTCTTCCCCCGGCCGTACCCGCCGGATGACCCGCATGTGCCCGATGACCTCATCCATCGTCGCGTCGAGCAGCTCTACACTCGGGGCGCGCACCTCGATCTGAATATCCCGCTGACCCGCACTGTACGCCGCAATCATGCGGGTGATGGGCACGATGGCGACCATGTCCTGGTTCTGCCCGAAAGCCTGCCCTTTCTTCGCAAACACGCCGATGACCTGATAGCGATGGCCGTCGAGGATGATATCTTTGCCCAGGGCCCGTTCGGTCGGGAACAGTTCGTCGCTGAGTTCAGAGCCGATGACGACCACGGGACGCCCCATGTGAATATCCTGATCGGTAAGAAAGCGTCCTTCGTCGAGCTCGTAGTTCGAGTTGGTGGCCCAGTGCTGGTTCGTGCCGATCAGCGTGATCTCCGGGTCGGTCTTGTGATCTCCGTAGCGCGCCTCCACGACGAACCCCTGGCGCATGACCGGGCTGATGGCCACCGGCAACTGCGCACGCTCTTCCAGGCGTTCCATCTCCTCATAGACCAGGTTCTCCCGCGCACGGCTGCGGGCGCCCTCCGCCTGCACCCCCGATGACGAAGAGATGGTCAGGTTCGTGGAGCCGAACGACTGGATGGTGCTGCTGAAACTGTTCTCGATGACCTGCACCGCCGTCACGGCTACGATGATTGCGAAGACGCCGATCACCATCCCGAGCAGCGTCAGCGCCGACCGCAGCTTGTGGCTGCGCACCGCGTCCCAGGCCAGCCGGATGAATTCGAAGTTGATCATTTTTGTACGCTCACTGCGTTCGCTGTAGTACGTTCGCTTCGCTCGCTGTGGTTTCGGGTCGGTGGTTCGATCTTACCTCTCAACAGCGCCCGCAGGGCGCGGACGACAGGGCGCGTAGCGCCCGGACCACAGCGAGCAACGCGAGCGGACTACCCTACTCATACCGAAGCGCCTCGATGGGATGCGCCCGGGCCGCATTCCAGGCAGGTACCAGGCCGAAGACGACCCCGACGCCCACACAGATGGAAAAAGCCAGTATCACCGTACCTATCGACAGGTAGGCCGTAAAGAAGGTGTTGATGAGGGCCGCGACGCCTGCCGAAATCACGACCCCGACCAGCCCGGCGACAACACACACGATGACGGCCTCGATCAAAAACTGCATCAGGATGGTGCGGCGCTTGGCCCCGACGGCCTTTCGAATGCCGATTTCCTTGGTCCGCTCCTTGACCGA
>Ga0302046_10004023_pt1 | contig 13158 bp, 12 predicted proteins | sample RVTome_11_FD_200261 | JGI IMG/M metagenome (GOLD analysis project Ga0302046, IMG submission 200261) | Soil microbial communities from uranium-contaminated site in the Upper Colorado River Basin, Wyoming, United States - RVT147D111 (version 2) ...
GCGAGGGACCCCCGGTTGACAGCCGGGTCATGCTTCCCTACACTGCCCCGGAGACGCGACGACTCGGAGAGCGACTACGCAGTCCGACCGGAGGATCTCCATGCTCTTCAACGCATGGCCTGAAGTGTTGCGCGCGTTCCGCCAGGCGCGAGGGCCCTCGCAAGAGGCGGCCGCCTTTTCGGCAGGGGTCACCACCACGACCTGGTACCGCTGGGAGAACGGGATCATCCACCCCAATCGCAGCAACTTCGAGTGCATCGCGGCGGGCCTCGGCTGTACTCCCGAGGAGCTCGGGAGTGCCTACGCCAAGGCGCTGGCCGACCACTACCTGCCGGCCGCCGAGGACGCCGGCGCCGAGTCGGGAGAAGCGGCGCCCGCCTCGCCGACGCCCGACGCGGACCGTGCCGCCCTGCGCCAGGAGGAGCTCGACGCCGCCAGCCTCGAGCTCAACGACGTCGTGACCCGCACGGCGGCGCTGGCGCACGATCTGGCCTCGGGCAACGGCGGCCCGGGCCGCCTGGGCCGCATGGTGGAGGTGCTGCGGCACACCCGCTCCGCCGCCGTGAGGACCCACACGCTGCTCGGCGTGTTGGAAGAGATCTCGCGCGAAGCGGCGGCCGACGAGACGGTCCGCCGCCAGCCCGTCACCCGGGCCCGCAAGGGCGACGAAGACGCGGGCGGCTAGCGTCCGCTCCGCCGTCAGGCCCGCGACCCTGCGTCTCGCGCAGGCAGGCGCGCGCAGATTTACGGCAAATGACGAGAGATTCGTCACGAAACGCAGTTGACCGGCTTTTTGGGCGGTCTCAGTATCTGACCATGGCAACCCGCCGGCCGCGCGCGGCGGCAGGGTCGCCGGAAGGGCCGGGCGTTCCGGCCCGTGACCGCCAACCCGCATTGGAGGACAGTGATCATGTTCAACCAGGTCACCAGAAACCTGAGGTTCATCGACGACGTCGCGGCGTCGGTGAAGGAGTTCGGCCAGACCGTGGCGGCCTCCTTCGTCCGCCTGGTGTCGCCGTACCTCAAAGAGGGCGACGAGCTCTCCGCTGAAGACGTGACCCGCGTGCAGACCGGAATCGTCCGGCTGCTCGAGGGTCGCGAGGCGGAGGTGCGCGCCGCCGAGAAGGCCCACCGGATCGAGCTCCGCAAGGAGAAGACGATCCGTACCCGGCGAAACCGCGAGAAGACCCTGCTCTACAACGCGCTCCTCAAGCTGAGGAAGGTGTTCGAGGGCTTCGGCGCGGGAACGGCCGAGGCCGTCCTCGGTCTCGACCCGGGCATCGCCACCGCCAACGCCAAGGTGCTCTCGCGCTACGCGCGGGAGACCCTGGAAGTACTGTTCAAGCCCGACTTCGCGCTCCCCCCTGAAGCCGCCAGACCGGAGACCTTCAATCCCCTCGAGCACGCGGAGGAGATCGGACCGCTGGTGGACCAGCTCGAGCTGACCCTCACGGAGCTGGCGCGGCAGAAGCGGCGCAGCCAGGAGTGCCTGAAGGTCAAGACCCGGCTCCTGGAGGCGACGAAGACGCTCCTCGTCCACGGTTCGAGACTGCTCGAGGGTCTCTACGTGGTTTCGGGCGAGGAGTTCCACGCGGTGCGCCTGCGGCCCCGCCTGGGCGGACGCACGGGCTCGGACCCCGAGCCCGCGCCCGATCCTGACGATCCGGACGACGGCGAGCCGGACACGCCGGAGGAAACGTCTCCGCCGCAAGAGACGCCCTCGGCCCCGACCGCCTGAGTCGTTCCCCGCTTCAATGTCTTCCTCTTGGGCCGGCGTCGCGCCGGCCCTTTTTCTTGATCCCGTCCCTGCGCTACCATCCCGACCATGGACCCGCAGAAAATCCTCGCCATCGAGCGTCCCCACCCCAACCTGATGAAGCTCTACTTCATCCACGGTTGCCTGCTCCCGCCGCTGTCGTTCGTCGCGCTGCTGCCGCTGTACTTCCGGTACCACACGATGCGCTACCACTTCGACGACGAGGGGGTGACGATGCGCTGGGGGATCCTCTTCCGGCGCGAGATCAGCCTGAGCTACGCCCGCATCCAGGACATCCACCTGACCTCGGGGATCTTCCAGCGCTGGCTCGGGCTCGCCGACGTCCACATCCAGACCGCCTCGGGCAGCGCCGCCGCCGAGATGAAGATCGAGGGGCTGAAGGAGTTCGCGGACGTGCGCGACTTCCTCTACGGCAAGATGCGCGGCGCCCGCAAGACGCCGACGCCGGCGGCGACGGCGGCCGCCGCGCCGGCGGCGACGCCCCACGCGGACGAGCTGGTGGCGACGCTGCGCGAGGTGACGGCCGAGCTGCGGGCCGCGCGCCTGGCCCTGGAACGCGCCCAGGGTGGCGCCGCCCAGGGTGGAGGCGCCGCCGATGTATGAGAGCGTCAAGGGCGCCTTGCTGCGGCTCCTCAAGGTGCCGCCCGAGCCCGACGATCCCCTCGGCGCCGGCGAGAGCCTGCTGGTCTTCCGCGCCGCGCCGGCCTACTTCTCGTACAAGCTCATCCTGTGGACGATCGGGCGTTTGTTGGTGATCCCGCTGTCGCTGGGAGCGCCGATCGCCCTCATCGTCTTCGGGCTCACCCGCGAGGGCTGCCTGATGGCGTTGCTGGTGGCCGTCGGCGTGCCGCTGCTGGCGGTGGGGGTGGCCTGGATCCCGCTGTCGTACATGATCCTGCGGATGGACTTCGAGATGCGCTGGTACAAGGTCACGGACAAGAGCCTGCGCATCCGGGAGGGCGTGGTCCACCTGCGCGAGATGACGATGACCTTCGCCAACATCCAGAACATCTCGATCACCCAGGGGCCGATCCAGCGCCTGTTGGGGATCGCCGATCTCAAGGTGCAGTCGGCGGGCGGCGGCGGCGGCTCGAAGCAGGAGCAGCAGGCGGCCGCCCTGGGACTGTCGATGCACACCGGCTACTTCCGCGGCGTCGACAACGCCGTGTACATCCGCGAGCTGATGCGCCAGCGGCTCAAGGCGTCGCGGGGATCAGGGCTGGGCGATCCCGACCAGCCGGAGGCGGCCGAGGAAGCGCCGGCCGCGACGCCGGACTTTGGCGAGGTCCTGGCCGGGCTGCGGGCCGAGGCCGCGGCGTTCCGCGCGGCGGCCGAGCACGTGGCGGGGCGGGCTTGACGGGCGGAGGTCGGGCAGCGTGCCGTAGACGAAGAGACGCGTCACGTCGTTGACTCTACCCCTATCGGGTGCTAGCTTGGGCTCGGAGCCCAATCTCTTTATCGAGGACGGAGGACCGATGACCAAGACGATTCTGCTCGCCGACGACAGCGTGACCATCCAGAAGGTGGTCGAGCTCACCTTCATGGACCAGGATTACCAGGTCATCGCCGTCAGCGACGGCAAGGCGGCGCTCGACCGGCTGGCGAAAATGCAGCCCGACCTGGTGATCGCCGACGTCCACATGCCGGAGGCCAACGGCTACGAGGTCTGCCGGCACGCCAAGAAGACCTATCCCGGCATCCCCGTGCTCCTCCTCGTCGGCACCTTCGAGCCGTTCGACCAGCAGCAGGCCAGCGCCGCGGGGGCCGACAGCCACCTGAAGAAGCCGTTCGACTCCCAGGACCTGCTGCGTCAGGTCGACAGCCTGATCAGCCAGACGGCGGCGCCGCCGGCGCCGGCCTCGGCGGCGGCCGCACCGCATCCGGCGTCGACACCGCCGGGAGCCCCGGCAGCGGCAGCCCAGCCGGCGGCACCCCAGCCGGCGGCACCCTGGGCCATGGCACCCCAGCCGGCGGCACCCCGGGCCGTGGCACCGCCTCCGGCGGCATCGGCGCCGCCGCCCGCTCCGGAGCCCCCGTTCTTCGACCTTCCCGAGCCCGAGCCGCTGGCATTCGAGCCCGAGCGCCCGCCCCGCGACACGGCGCCCGAGCCCCCGATCTTCGCGCCTGAGCCGGAGCCTTTCGAGCTCGAGCCGGAGCCTTTCGAGCTCGAGCCCGAGTTGCCGGAGCCCGAGCCCGCGGCCGTCGTCGAGCCGCCTCCACCGGTCCGCGCCGCGCCGCGCCTGGCCGTGCCCGAGGCTCCGACCCGGCCGCCGGTGCCGGCCGCCGGCGTCGCGGCGTCCGCTGCCGATGCGTCCGCTGCCGGTGACGCCGGCGCCGGCGAAGCCGGCGGCAATGGCACGCTGAGCGAGGAGGACGTGGAGCGCGTGGCCCGGCGCGTGGTGGAGCTGGTGGGCGACTCCGTGATCCGGCAGGTCGCCTGGGAAGTCGTGCCCGACCTCGCCGAGGTCGTGATCCGAGAACGGATCCGCGAGCTCGAAGGCCAGGTCGAGTAGACGCCGGCCGCCCAAGCTCCGCCGTCCGTGGCCGCATGAGTTTCGCGACGTTCTCCGCCGAGCTGCTCGACTGCCGGCCGCGTCGATCCGGGGGCCTGATCGCGGTGCGGCAGGTCGACTCGACCGAGTTGCTGGCGCGCCGCATCGTCGACGAATACGCCCGCGAGGGCGACGCGGTGCCCGACTCCGAGATCCTCGCCTGGCGCCAGATCGCCGGCCGCGGACGCCACGGCCGCCGCTGGTCGAGCCCGCCGGGCGGCGGCGTCTATGCCACGCTGATCCGTTCCCATCCTGACGCCGAATGGCTGCAACTGCTGCCGCTGCGCGCCGCCCTGGCGCTCTGCGACACCCTCAACCGCTATCTCGACGGCCGCTGCCGCGTGAAGTGGCCCAACGACCTCCTGGTCGGCCGCGGCAAGGTCGGCGGCCTCCTCGTCGACGCGGTCTTCCGCGGCCGCGACGCCGCGGTGGTCGCCACCATCAGCTTCGGGATCAACCACGGGGCGGACCTGGCGGCCCTCGGCGTGCCGCGGGCCACCTCGCTCCACCACGAGACCGCGGCCGCGGCGGACGCCGCGCCGCTGCCGACGCTGGCGCGGCTCGCGATCGAGCTCATCGCCGCGCTCGACGCCGAGCTGGCGCGCGCCGACGACGACGACGTCGTCGGGCGCTACCGCGAGCTGTCGGTACACGCGCCCGGGGAGGTGCTGCGCTGCCGGCTGGACGGCGAGGTCCTCGAGGGCCGCTTCCTCGGCTTCGACGAGCACGGTTTCCTGCGCCTCGAGGTCGACGGCGCGGAGCGCCAGGTCTCGGCCGGCGAGGTCCTGGGCGGTGACTGAGGCCGCTCCGGACGAGACCGGTCTGCCCTCGTCGGCCGAGCAGCTCTACTTCCTCGCCCTCGAGAAGGTCTTCATCGCCGAGCGCGGCTCACCGCTCTACCTCTCGCCCAAGGACTGGCACGTCGCCCTCGCCTGGTACGAGGCCGGCATCCCGCTCGAATGGGTCGAGCGCACGCTGCGCGAGATCTTCGAGCAGCGGCGCTCGCGCGGCACCGACGACAAGATCGTGAGCCTGGGCTACTGCCGGCGCAGCGTCGAGGCGGCCTGGAAGCGGCAGCAGAAGCTGGCCGCGCCGCCGGTCGAGACGCCGGCGATCGACGTCGCGGCGAGGCTGGCGGCCCTGGCCGCGGCGCTGCCCGAAGACCTCGCCGCGCGCGACGCCTGGGCGCGGCGCCTGACCGAGCTCGAGGGCACGGCCGAGGAGGTCGAGGCGCGGCTTCAGGAGCTCGACCGCGAGCTCCTGGAGGCGGCGAGCACGGTCGATCCGCAGACGCGCGCTCGCCTCGACGAGGACCTGCGCGGCGCCCTGGCCAACCTGGCGCGGCGGCTGCCCGCCGCCGAGCTCGAAGGCGTCGAGGCGCGGCTCGCCGAGCGCCTGCTGCGCGACCTCCTCGGCCTGCCCGTGCTGTCGCTCTTCGCGCCCGAGGCGGAGCCGGAAGACGCGTCCGAGGACGCACCGCCCGATCCGTAGCCGGACGGGCGCAAGGCCTTGCGCCCCTACACCCGAGTTCCGTTCCCGGCCGCGATCAGGTATATTGCGGCCAGGTGGTACACGTTTTGCTGAGATCTCTGGCGCCGGCGCCCTCACGGCCCGGCGCCGAGAGGTCTGAAATGAGTCGTCTTACGCGAACAGCAGCCATCGGGAACGCGCTCGTCCTGTGCGGCGCGGCCGCGTGGGCGCAGGCGCCCGCAGCGCCGACCTTCGCCGAGGCCGTCGAGGTGCGGGTGGTCAACCTCGAGGTCGTGGTCACCGCGGGCGGCGAGCGGGTCACCGGCCTCGGCCCCGGCGACTTCAAGCTCGAGGTCGACGGCCGCGAGGTGCCGATCGACTACTTCACCGAGGTCCGCGAGGGCCGGGCCGACGCGCCGGCCGCGGGCGTGACCGCGGTGCCGGCGGTCACGGCCGGCGAGGCCGTGGGGACGCGCTACCTCGTCTTCATCGACGACTTCTTCGCCGTGCCCACGCACCGCAACCAGGTGCTGCGCGCGTTGCGCGACGACTTGCCGCGGCTGGCGGAAGAGGACCGCATGGCGATCGTGGCCTTCGACGGCCGCGGGCTCGACCTGCTCTCGGGGTGGTCGGGCTCGCGGGAAGAGCTGGACGCGGCCCTCGGCCGCGCCATGGACCGCACCGCCTACGGCCTGCGGCGCCTGAGCGAGCTGCGGCGCTTCAGCTTCAGCGCCGCCCACGAGGGGCGGCGTCCGCACGGCGGTGCCTACTCGGCGCGCTCGAGCTTCTCCACGATCGGCTTCTTCGGCGCCGGCCGCGAGAGCGCCGCCCCGGACCTCCAACCCGTCCACGAGATCACCACCCAGGTGGGGCGCGCGGTGCGGGCGGCGGCGGCGGCGCTGCGGGGTTTCGCCACGGTGCCGGGCCGCCGCGTGATGCTGGTGCTCGCGGGCGGCTGGCCGGCGTTCAGCACTGAATGGGGCCACTCCCTGCCGGGCGACTCGGCGGCGGACCCGCGGGCGACCTCGCCGCGGGAGCGATACGAGGTCTTCGATCCCCTCGTCGACGCCGCCAACGGCCTCGGCTACACGCTCTACCCGGTCGACCTGCAGCCCTACGCGGGGCTGCGTTCCCGCGGCGCCGACGTCGGCTCGGCGGGCGAGGCCTACCTCGCCTCGGCGCAGCGCGACCGGCTCGATGCCGACAGCCGCGACGCCCTGGCCTATCTCGCCCGGGCGACCGGCGGGCGCGCCTTCGAGGGCTCCGCCGGCCGTTCGGCGCTCGAGCGTGTCGCCGAGGACGTCCGTTCCTACTACTGGCTCGGCTTCGCGCCATTTTGGCAGGGCGAGGGCGCCGCCCACCGGGTGAGGGTGGAGCCGCGCCGCAAGGGCCACCGGGCACGCAGCCGCAGGGGTTTCACGGACCTGCTCGACGAGCCGGCGACCGGCCAGCTCATGTCCGAGCGGCTGGAGATCGAGCCGTGAGCCGCACCTTTTCCAGGACGACTTCAATCCCAACGACTCTACCAATTCGCTCTGGCGGCGTCGGGCGCCGCCTCCGGAGATCCACGATGCAACCCACGATAGTCCCTTCCCTGCAACGAAAGATGGTCCGCTGCTTCCTGGGGCTCGCCCTGGCGTTGGGCCTCCTGGCGCCCGGCCAGGCGCAACAGGCGCCGGAGACTCCGGTGAGCCTGTTCGGCGAGGTGATCGACGTGCGGGTGGTCAACCTCGAGGTGGTCGTCACCCGCGGCGGCGAGCGCGTGACCGGGCTCGGCCCGCAAGACTTCGTCCTCAGCGTCGACGGCAAGGAAACGCCGATCGAGTACTTCACCGAGGTCCACGGCGGCACCGCGGCGGTACGCGGCGACGAGACCCAGGTCGCCACCATGCCGGCGCTCGCCCCGGGCACGCCGGTGTCGACGAGCTATCTGCTCTTCGTCGACGAGTACTTCACCGTCGCGCCGCACCGCAACCGGGTGCTGCGGGGGCTGGTCGAGCAGCTCCCGCAGCTCAACCCCGAGGACCGCATGGCGGTGGTCGCCTTCGACGGCAAGAAGCTCGAGATGCTCTCCACCTGGAGCCAGTCGATCGAGGCGCTGACGCGGGTGCTCGAGGCGGCCACCGAGCGGCCGGCCTACGGCCTGCAACGCCTCGCCGAGCAGCGCAGCTTCGAGGCCACGCGGGAGATCCTCGGGCGCCGCTCGGGCGTCCTCGACGGCGACCCGCGGCGCCTCGACCGCACCCGGCTCGACGTCGAGGAGGAGCAGCAGGCCGAGATCCTCGCCCGCCAGGTCAAGCGGGTCACGCTGGCGGCGTCGTCGGCCCTGCGCGGCTTCGCCAATCCGCCGGGCCGCAAGGTGCTGCTCCTGATGTCCGGCGGCTGGCCCTACAACCCGGCCTCGTGGGTGACCGGCGATCTGGCGCTCGCGGCCCTGGCGTCCAACGTGCCCTACGGCGAGGAGCTCTACGAGCCCCTGGTGGCGACCGCCAACCGGCTCAGCTACACCGTCTACCCCGTGGACGTGCAGAACGAGACCTACGATCCTACGGACGTCGAGCGCGCCTCGGTGGACCCGCAATTCGACCGCGACGTGCTCTTCAACCGTCTCCAGGACGAGCGCACGTCGCTCAACGTGATCGCCGAGGAGACCGGCGGCCAGGCGGTGCTCGGGGGCGCCCGCACCGCCGCCCTCGAGCGCGCGGCGGCGGATACGCGCACCTACTACTGGATCGGCTTCACCCCCGACTGGAAGGGCGACGACGCCTCCCACCGCGTCGACGTCAAGGCGCGCGACAGGAAGCTCAAGGTGCGCTCGCGCGAAGGCTTCACCGACCTGTCGCGGCAGACCGAGGTGTCGATGATGGTGGAGAGCTCGCTGCTCTTCGGCGGCGCTCCCGCCGCCAGCCCGCTCTACGCCGAGGTCGGCGCCGCCGCCAAGGCGGGGCGCGGCAAGGTCCAGGTGCCGCTGACCGTGATCGTTCCGGTCTCGGAGCTCACGTTCCTGCCGCAGGAGGGCCGTTACCTGGCGGAGCTCGAGCTGCGCATCGCGGTCCAGGACGAGACCGGCAGCCTCTCCGACGTGCCGGTGGTGCCGATGACCGTGGCGCTCGACGAAAGCCCCAAGGAGGGCGAGCTGCGGCGCTACGAGACCGTCGTCAAGATGCGCCGCAAGAAGCACGACCTCGTGGTCTCGCTCTACGACGTGGCCTCGGGCAAGATCCTCTCCACGCGGCTCGAGGTCGATCCGAAAACGAACTGACGATCGCAGCGCGATCGATTCCGGAGATTTCATCATGCGGTCACGAGCTTTTTCCCTCCATCCCTTCCTGCGCCTGCTCCCGGTCACCGGCGTGCTGCTCGCCTTCGCCGCGCCGGCCCCGGCTCAGGACGAGCCGGCCGACCTCTTCGGCGAGGTGATCGACGTGCGGGTGGTCAACCTCGAGGTGGTCGTCACCGACGGCGGCGAGCGGGTGACCGGCCTCGGGCCGGAGGACTTCCTGCTGACGGTCGACGGCGCCGAGGTGCCCATCGAGTACTTCACCGAGGTCTCCGGCGGCACCGCCCTCGCCGACGCCGGCGCCCAGGAGCTGGGCACGGTGCCGGCCCTGGCTCCCGGCGTGCCGGTGCCCACCAGCTTCCTGGTCTTCATCGACGAGTACTTCACCCTGGCGTCGCGGCGCAACCAGGTGCTGAGCCAACTGATCGAGCAACTGCCGATGCTCAACCCCGAGGACCGCATGGCGGTGGTGGCCTTCGACGGCAAGAAGCTCGACATGCTCACCAGTTGGAGCCAGTCGGTCGAGGCCTTGACGCGGGTCGTCGAACAGGCCAGGGAGCGCCCGACCTTCGGCGTCCATCGCTTTACGCGGGAGCGTCTCTTCGCGGGCGACGCGACGGCGGCGGCGGAGCGCGCGTCGCGCGCCGCGGATTTCGAGCGTCCGGAGCTCTTCGGCGCCGGGATCCGGGTCGGGTCCGACCTCCCGACGCTGGAGGAGGAGCAGCTCATCGGGATGCTCACCGACGACGTAGAGCGGGTCGTCATGGCGGCGGCGTCGACCCTGCGCAGCTTCGCCAACCCTCCCGGCCGCAAGGTGATGCTCCTGGTCGCCGGCGGCTGGCCCTACACGCCGGCGCAGTGGGTGGTGACCGATCCGGAGCGGGCGCTCTACACCACCGGCTACGGCTACGGCGACAACCTCTACGCGCCGCTGATCGAGACCGCCAACCGCCTCAGCTACACCCTCTATCCGATCGACGTCCCGTTCCAGGCCGACGCCGCGGCGAGCGCCGCGGCATTCGAAGCCACCGACTCCGAGTCGGAGCTCGGACAGCTCGGCGACAACGTGCAGGACCAGCGGGCGTCGCTGCGGCGCCTGGCCCGGGACACGGGCGGCCGGGCGCTCCTGGGCAGCGACACGCTGCGGGCCCTCGAAAAGGTGGTGACCGACACCCGTTCGTATTACTGGATCGGGTTCACGCCGAAGTGGCAAGGCGACGACCAGGCGCACCGCCTCGACGTCGCCGTGCGCCGTCCCGGGTTGCGGGCTCGCACCCGCCAGAGCTACTCCGACCTGTCGCGCCAGCGCGAGGTGACGATGATGGTCGAGAGCGCCCTGCGCCTGGGCGACGCCCCCACCATGACGCCGATGCCGGCCCGCGTCGGCGAGGTGAAGAAGGCGGGCGGCGGCAAGGTGGACGTGGAGATCCAGGTCCTGGTGCCGATGGGAGCGCTCACCTTCCTGCCGCACGAGCAGAAATACCTGGCGCAGGCCGAGCTGCGGGTCGCGGTGCAGGACGAGGAGGGCACCCTCCCCGAGATCCCGGTGGTGCCCATGAGCGTCACCCTCGACGGCCCGCCGAAGGAGGGCGAGATGCGCCGCTGGAGCACCCGCGTGACCCTGCGCAAGGCGCGCCACGACGTGGTGGTGTCGATCTACGACGTCGCCTCGGGGAACATCCTGTCGACGAAGCTCGAGGTGGACCCGAAGTAGACGGCACGCCACGCGCCGTGCTCTCGCGGCACCCGAGCGCCGGCGGACGCGACGCCGTGCTCTGGGCCGGCCGGCTCCGCGTCGACGGAGGTGCGGAAGTCTCTGCCGTCGTCGAGGAGGAGCCGCGCTACGTCGCCGTCGATCCCTTCCTGCGGCGGATCGACCGCAACCGCGCGGACAACGTCCGCGGGGTGGTGCGCGCAGGACGTGCCTGAAGTCGCCGCGTCCTGCCCTCCTGGCCGCATTGCGGGAGCCGGCCTCCGCCAGTGCGCTGGCCCAAAGCCTGGGCCTGCCGCGTCAACGCTTGAGCCCCTGGACATCGAGGAGTCGGAGGACGTCAAACAGATCGTCGGTCGGGGACCGGTCCCGCTCGTGGGAGTTGGAGGCAGGACGAGGTCCGCGGGTCACCGGACCATCCCACGTGACGGGTCACGGTCCGTTGAGCTTCCGGCTGGCCCGGGCCGTCGCCGGCAGGATGCCGACTCACCCCCGCTCGTTCGTAGATGGCCCGATCGGGACGCTGCCGGCCAGCGCCCACGGGAGAGGTGTCCCTTGTCCGCAGGAGATCGACCGCCGTCATCGTCGCTGAGCCGATGAACACTTCCGATACGCCCCAATCCCGCCCTGGATCCTCCAACACGGATATCCGGGGCGTGCTGCCGAAAATCGGTGTCAGAATTCGAGCCTCTCATCCGTCTACACCCCTCTAGAAACCACTGGTGTGCCCGGACTCGCCTTCCCAGGGCGATACGGCGCCGCCGACAACCTGGAGGACGGTAGATGCGACGAAGACGAAGGCGACGACGATCGAGCCGATCGAGGGATGCGCCATGAACGTATCTCCGCGGTTCCTCCCCAGGAGGACGCAAGGCGTCCTCGTCGAGGTCACCGCCCGCACCATCGGCGCGCGAGCCATCCTGACGCCCGGCCCCAACCCGAGGACGTTCAACGAGATCGTCGTCGGCGTGATGGGCCGCGCCCTGGAGGTCTCGCCGCTCGAGCTGTGCGCCTGCGTATGGACCTCGAATCATCACCATCTGCTCGTGTTCGTCCACGAGCAGCAACAGCTCTCCCGCTTCATGCAGCACCTGGCCTGCAACGTCTCGAAGGAGGTAGGCCGTCTCCGAGACTGGACCGGCGCTCTGTGGGCTCGCCGATACGACGCCATCGTCGTCAGCGACGAGCCGGACGTCCAGCGTCACCGGCTCAAGTACGTGCTCGCGCACGGCGTCAAGGAGGGCTTGGTCGAGAGCCCGCTCGAATGGCCGGGAGTCCACGCAGCCAAGGCGCTCGTCCATGGCGAGGCGCTCGAGGGCTTCTGGTTCAACCGCTCGAAGGAGTGGGCGGCTCGCAACCGCGGGCTCGATGTCGGCTACTACGACTTCGCCACCAAATACCAAGTCCACCTCTCGCCGCTGCCGGCGCTCCGCGACCTTTCGCCCGAAGAGTACCGTCAGATGGTGGCGGACCTGATCAGCGAGGTCGAGGAGGAGGGCAGGCAGAAGCGCGAAGGCGATCCGGTCGCCGGCGTCGAGGCGATCTTGAGCCAGGACCCGTACCAGGTGCCGACCCGACGACCGAAACGGTCGGCGCGTCCGGTCTTCCACTTCCATTCGCAGGAAGCGAAGGAGAGCCTGTGGGGTGAGCTGAAGGCGTTCATCGAGGAGTACCGGTCTGCAGGCGGGGGAGATGGACGCCATCGATCGGTTCCCGGAAGGCAGCTACCGTCCGCAGTTGCCGTTCCTGGGCCTGCCGGCGCCGCCGCGTCCGCCTTCGCCGCCGACGCGGCCTCTGGAGATCGAGGAGACGGAGGACGTCAAGCGGGTCGTCGGTCGGGGACCGGTCCCGCTGGTGGAGGTCGGAGGGAGGATGAGGTCCGGGTCGCCGGACCATCCCACGTGACGGGCCACGGTCCGTTGAGCTTCCGGCTGGCCCGGCCGTCGCCGGCAGGATGCCGACTCACCCCCCCTCTCGTTTCGTAGATGGCCCGATCGGGACGCTGCCGGCCAGCGCCCACGGGAGAGGTGTCCCTTGTCCGCAGGAGATCGACCGCCGTCATCGTCGCCTGAGCCGATGAACACTTCCGATACGCCCCAATCCCGCCCTGGATCCTCCAACACGGACCCATCTGCCGAGAGCTCGCCGGTCGGCGAGGCGCCACGGCTGGCGTAAGTCGCTGAATCTGAAGAGGTTATAAGTGTCTGTGACGACTATCCGGGCGGGAACCCGCAGTGACGGGCTGAGCTCGAGTTGCTCCACACGCGGTGGCTCGACGGGTCAGCCGGCTCGTCGACCCCGAACCACTGCAAGGGCCGCTGCAGCAAGTGCCAACGCCAGTAGCACCAGCGCCAGATTGCCCAGCGCC
>Ga0302046_10004025_pt1 | contig 13152 bp, 1 predicted proteins | sample RVTome_11_FD_200261 | JGI IMG/M metagenome (GOLD analysis project Ga0302046, IMG submission 200261) | Soil microbial communities from uranium-contaminated site in the Upper Colorado River Basin, Wyoming, United States - RVT147D111 (version 2) ...
CTGGATCTCGGTCGGCGATCAGCCGGCCAAGGTCAGCCGCCTCGCCGGCCGGTTCCCCCGGGGGGGCGAGGGGCGGCTCGTGGTGCGCATCGCGTCCGCGGACGACGTGACGCTACGGCTCGAGTAGGACCTGCCCGCACGGGCGGTCGCGCCAGTCGCCCCCGACCGGAACGTGGCACGGGTCGAGGGCCGCCACGGCGACTCGCAACGCTAGCTTGGCTTGGACCCACAGGATGCGCAAGTTATACAGCGCATTCGTTATTGTCTATGGATCGGTTTGACAGCAGACGAGTTCGTCTCTATAAACCCCCGAGCAATGACTCGCGTCATCGGGCTGGGAGGGACGCTCTTTCTGCTTGGTGCGCTGACCCTCCCTGCGGAGGCCGGGGGGAGCAGCGGGACGGAGAGGCTGTCGCCGCTCGCTCTCTCGCCGGCGGAACAAACGGCTGTGGTGGCCGACTCCGAGGGTGCTCTCCATCTGGTCCGCGCCGGTGAAGCGCTCCCGAGCGGTGCCGGGCGGCTGGTGGAGGTGCTCACCGACCGGCTGGTGGTCGACCTCCTGCCCGGCTCGCCGCCGGAGGCGGGCGGGGACGGCGCCGGCGGTCGACCGACCGTCCCGTTGCGTGTCTGGATCTATCCACCGGAGCGGCCGGGTATGCCGGCGCGGGTCCAGGAACTTGATCGCATGCCACCGAACGGTCTCCTCGCCGAGCTGCTGATCGTTCCCGAAACGGTTCCTGAACGGCTTCCCGAGGGTGCCCGCATCGCACGGCCGCCGGCGCCGCCGCCGGAGGCCGACGACGATCCGGATTCGCCGCCGGAGTCGGACGAGACCGGCGGTTCGGGTTCCGCGGGCGATTCTTCGGTCTCAGGCTCGACCACCGCGGCGCCCCGCCGCGAGACCGCGGCGGGGAGCGACCAGTGAGTCCGGCGGCGAACCGTACGCCGGTCGTGGCGGCAGCCCGCCGGGGTTGCCGCGGTTCCGCCCCGGCGCCGCCCTCCGTGGTCCTGGCGGCACTGGTCGCGGTCGTCGCGGCCGCCGCTCACGGCGCGGCGCCATCGGCGGCGGCCGGCGGCGATCCCCATGTCGAGCTGGTGCAGGCGCCGCTGAGCGTCTCCGGCGACCACCGGGCGGAGTGGGTCGAGGAGCGCTCCGCGGTCTCGATGATCGAGCTCGACGGCGACTACGACCGCAGCCTCCCGGACGGCGGCTCGAACGTGCTCCCCCGGACCCTGGTGGCGCGGGAGTTCTTCGCCCACAACCCGGACGACTACGACTTCCTGGTGGTGTTTTCGACCTTCGATTTCGACGCCGGCCCGGCGGCGGCGTTCGCCTGGGTGGTGCAGAACGACGTCCAGGGCATCGGCCTGCAACTGTTCGACCAGAGCGAGCAGTTCGGCAGCGCCGGCCGGCTGCAGACGTATGTCGACATGACCGCGCTCGGCGGCTACGGCACCGACCCGCTGTCGCCGGAGTTCGAGCGCACGCTGGCCGTGCTAACCCACGAGCTGCTCCATCGCTGGGGCTCGCGGGTACGGTTCGAGCGGCCCGACGGCTCGCTCTCGACCGGTCTGCTCGGCCAGGACGGCACCCACTGGAGCTTCCTGCTCGACAGCGGCGGCTCGCTCCACTTCGGCAACGACTGGCGCGACAACGGCGACGGCACCTTCACCTCGGTCGAGGCGCTCGAGCTGATGAGCGCGCTCGATCTCTACCTGGCGGGCTTCTACGGTCCCGGCGAGGTGCCGCCGATGACCCTGATCGAGGCGCCGGGCGTCGACCCCGCGCGGCTGCCCGAGCCGGGGGTGACGATCGCCGGCACGCCGACCACGGTTACCATCGCCGACATCGTCGCGGCCGAAGGGCCGCGTTCGCCTCCGGCCGGCGAGGCGCAGCGGGACTTCCGCGCCGCCTTCGTCCTGCTCACGCGACCGGGCGAGACGGTCACCGAGGAGCAGATCCTCGGCATCGACCGGATCCGCCGCGAGCTGCTGACCCGCTTCTCGGTCCTGACCGGCGGCCGCGGCCTGCTCCAGGTCTTCCCGCAGGTGGTGGTCGAGACCCCGGGTGCCCCCGGCGGGGTCGTCGGCGGCGACCCACGCCCGGGCGGCACCAGCGTGCTCGACGCGCTCGCCTGGCTACGCGGCCGGCAGAGCCCCGATGGGTGGTGGGAGGACCGGTCTTCGACGCGGGTCCGCGACACCGCCGAGGCGCTGGTCACCCTGGCCTCCCTCGACCCGCTGTTCACCGGTGAAGGGCCGGCGGCGGCGTGGCTGGCGGCGCAGCCGGAGACCACGGTCGACTCGCTCGCGCGCACCGCCTGGGCGCTGGCCCGGGTGGACCAGAGCGCCTCGCCGGCGGTGGCGCGCCTGGTGGCGCTCCAGAACCCCGACGGCGGCTGGGGCGTGGCCGCGGGCTACGCGAGCGATCCGCTCGACACCGCGCTGGCGGTGGCGGCGCTGGCCGAGGCCGGCGAGCCGGCGGGCGCGATCGCGGGCGGCATCGCCTACCTGGAGGCCGTGCGCCGCCTCGACGGCGGCTGGAGCAGCTTGAGCGGCGGACCCGGCCGCGCCGGCGTCACCGGCACCGCGCTCCGCGCCCTCGACGTCGCCGGTCAGGGCGGCGGAGCGGCCGACCCGGCGGTCGGGTGGCTGGCCGGGAAGCAGAACCCCGACGGCGGCTTCGGCGACAGCCCGAGCACCGTCCACGACACCGCCGGCACGCTCGAGACGTTGATGTCGATCGAGGCGGTCGGCGGCATCGACGGTGGGGCCGCGGCGGCCTACCTCGACGCCCGGCAGACGGTGGAGGGGAGCTGGGCCGGCAGCGTCTACTCGACCGCGCTGGCGGCCACCGCGCTCAAGCGCTTCAACTTCCCCAACTGGTCGTTCGCTTCGGCGCCGACGGCCGAGCCCGAATCGCCGCGCGACGGCGAGCGGGTGACACTGCGCTTCACCGTCGCCAACGATGGCAACGCGCTGGCTCCGGCGGGTGTCCTGCGGCTCTACGAGGGGGACCCCGCCGCCGGTGGAACCGCGGTCGCCGACGTCGCCCTGCCGCCGCTCGGCCCCGGTCAACAGGCGGTGGTGACGCTCTTGTGGGACAGCCTCGACCGCGCCGGCACCCGGACCCTGACCGCGGTCGCCGACCCCGACGGCGCGGTGCCCGAGCTGAGCGAGAGCGACAACCTCCAGGCCCTGATCCTGGAAGTGCTGCCGGCGCCGGCGGGCGCCGACCTCGAGCTGCGCGAGCCGGACCTGCTGGTGACCCCGGCGCAGCCCACCGAGCTGCCGGCGGAGCTGACCGTGGCGGCGACCGTGCGCAACCTCGGCCAGACCGACGCCACCGGGGTGGTGGTCCGCCTGCTGGTCGGCGAGGAGGGAGCCGAGACCCCGGTCGGCGAGGTGACGGTCGACGTGCCGGCGCGCTTCTCCGCGCCGGCCGGGTTCGCCTACACCCTGACCGACCCGGGGATCACGCGGCTGACCGTGGTCGCCGACCCCGACGGCGCGATCGCCGAGGACGACGAGGGCAACAACGCCGCCAGCCGGAACGTCGCCACCGGCGCCACCCTCGACTTCGAGGTGACCGCCTCCGACCTCGAGCTGGTGGGGACGCCCTACCTCGGCACCGACGTCGCCTTCCGGGTCACGGTTAGAAACCGCGGCACCCTCGACTCGCCCGACGCGGATCTGCGACTGACCGTCACCGACGGCGTCACCGTGCGCGAGGTGGCGCTCAACTCGATCCAGCTCGCCGGCGGCGCCGCGGCCACCTTCGAGATCCTCTGGCGGGTCGATCTCGAAGGCGACCTCGAGCTTCTCGCCGAGGTCGATCCCGACGGCCTGGTGCCCGAGACCGACGAGGACAACAACCAGGCCGCGCTCGCGTTCACCGCCGTCGCCCTCGACGTCGCCAACCTCGAGATCTCGTTCCAGGACCTCGTCTTCGACCCCGATCCCGGCGAGGAGGGCCGGCCGCTGACGCTGTCGATCCTGGTCCGCAACACCGGCGGCGAGGCGGTGACCGGGGCCGAGGTCGCCTTCTACGACGGCGATCCGGGAGCCGGCGGGGTCCAGATCGAGCAGCGGGCCACGATCGCCTCGCTCGCGGCGGGGGAGGAGGCGACGGCGACGGTGGTCTGGCCGCGCGTGCCGACCGCAGCCGACCGGCTGATCTTCGCCGTCGCCGACCCCGACGACGCGATCGAGGAGTTCCGCGAGGACGACAACGCGGCGTTCGAGACCCTGGTCGTGCTCGGTCTGCCCGATCCGGCGGTGAGCCCGGCGTCGCTCGACCTCGAGCCGCCGCTGCCCCAGCCCGGCCAGCCGGCGACCCTGACCGTCACCGTCTCCAACCTCGGCCAGCAGGGGGTCGAGAACCTGGTGGTGCGGGCGTTCGACGGCGACCCCGACCTCGGCGGCCTGCCGCTCGGCGACCAGGTGATCGGGTCGCTGGCCGGCGACGGTGCGGCGATCACCGCCTTCACCTGGAGCCCGGCCGGCGGCGAGCGGCGGCCGGTGGTGGTGCTGCTCGATCCCGACGGCGCGGTGGAGGAGGCCTCGGAGGGCAACAACCGCGCCGAGATCGACCTGGTGGCGCAGGACGGCGACTTCGTGGTCTCGGAGCGCTGGTTCTCGCCCGATGGCGACGGCGTCCGCGACGAGACCACCCTCTTCTTCCGCATCGACTCGCCGACCGACGCCGAGGTCCAGGTGATCGACGCCGAGCGCGACCTGGTGGTGCGCCGCGTCGCTTTCCCCGGCACCGCCGCCGACGAGTTCACCTGGGACGGCCGCGACGAGCTGGGCCGGCTGGTCCGCGACGCCGACTACCTGCTGCGGCTGGTCGACTCGGTCGGGGCTGCCGTCAACGAGAGCGTGGTCACCCTCGACACCAACCGGCTGTCGCTGCTGCGGACCGCGGGCACGCCGTTCCACGCCGTCACCAACCTGACCTGCGAGGAGCCGTCCACCAGCGACCTGGTCGGCGCCGCCGACGAGTCGTGGTTCTACTTCGCGATCGCGAGCAACGCCGACCCGATCTACCCGCGCGGGATCTACCGCATCCGCCCCGATGGCTCGGAGTCGAGCCAGGTCATCACCGCCGGCTTCTTCGGGCCGCGGTCGCCGAACAGCCTGGTGGTCTCGCCCGACGGTTCGATGATCGCGTTCCGGGCCTCCGGCGGCTCGCCCTTCAACTTGCTCTATGTCGCCAACGGCGACGGCAGCGGCCCGCTCCAGCTCGGCGACCCCTCGGTCTCCTCACCCGACGTGCCGTTCGCCTTCATCGACGGCGGCGAGGCGCTCCTGGCCCGGCGCAGCTTCTCGGAGTGGGTCAGGCTGCCGCTCGACGGCTTCACGCCCGAGACCGTGCTGTTCGACGGCTCGGTCAATGCCGGAACCGCCGCGCTGTCGAGCGACGGCGGGCGGTTGGCCTTCTTTGACAATCCGACGAACGCCGTCGTACTGCTCGATCTTGACAGCGGCGCCGCGCACACGTTGCTCATCGCGGACCTCGGGGCCGACTGGAGCTGGTCACCGGACGGCGAGCGGCTGGCGGTCACCGACCGCACCGGCGAGCGGCTCGCGGTCTTCGACCGCGACGGCCAGGAGGTCTTCTCGCTGCCGCTGCCCACGGAGCTGCACCCAGACGTCGAAACGTTCGACGTCCAGAACCCGGCGGACTTCGAGGACGGCGTGGCGCGATCGCCAAGCTGGTCGCGCTCGGGGACCGAGCTGGCCCTGATCGTCCACCACGCCGCGGCGGGCGAAGGCTGCGACGGAGTGCAGTACGCGCACTACCTGGAGGTCGACCTGTTGACCGGCGAGTCGAGCACGATCGGCTGGAGCGAGCCGGCCGCCTTCTCGCTCTGCGACGAGTCCTTCCACGTCGACACCTGGGATGGCTCGGCCTGGGTCGAGCGCGGAGTTCTCCACTACGGTCCGAAGCGCCACCAGCAGACGCTGGACCTCTCGGGCTTCCTGCCCGACGCCGCCGGTGAGGTCCGGGTCCGCCTCCGCCAGATCGGCCACGACCTCGCCGAGGTCGAGGACGTCTCGCTGCTCGCCGGAGGTTTCCGGCTGCCACCGGTGTCGGCCTCGGTGGTCGACGGCGGCGACGCCCTGGCGGCGGTCGCGCGCCGCGACGGCATCCCGGCCGATCTCCACGGCAAGACCCTCGAGCTGCGGTGGGAGCCGGTGGGCGAAGGCAACGTCGAGCTGGCGCTCACCGCTCGCGAGGAGACCTTCGCCGGTCCCGCAACGGCGCGAGCCGCGGCCTCCGATCCGGGCTCCGGCCTCGTCTCGCAGGCCGCGGCGCAGGAGACGGGGGCGACCGGCGACGAGCTTCTGCCCTTCCGCTCCGAGCTGCTCTGGGATCCCAACGACCGCGCCTTGCTCCTCCCGCCGGGCGGCCTGGAAGACCCCGCCATGGCGGTCTTCCTCGACGAGGGGAGCCGCGCGGCGCCGATGCTCGAGATTTGGGAGACGCTTTCCGATCTCGCCTTCACGCCCAGCGGTCGGCGGCTCGTCTTCACCTCCTCGGATCAGAACGACGACCCCGAGAGCGCCTGCTTCAACCGCGGCTTCGAGGACACCTTCGTCCTGCGGTCGCTGCTCAACCTGACCGCGGACCTGCGCGCCCGCCGGACGGTGTCGTCGAGCGGCGTGCTGATCGAGGGCACCGCCGCCGATCTCAACTTCGCCCGCTGGCAGCTCGACTGGGCGCGGCAGGCCACGCCCGACGCGTGGAGCCCGGTGGCGCCGCCCGAGACCACGCCGGTGATCGACGGCCGCTTCACCACCTGGGTGCCGCCCGAGCCCGGCTCGTTCTTGGTCCGGCTCACCGCCGAGGACCGGGCCGGCAACCGGCGCAGCGACGTGAAGAGGGTGTACTCGCCCGATACGCCGAGCATCACCGACCTCTACCTCTCGCCGCGGCTCTTCTCACCCAACGGCGACGGCGTCCTCGACCGGACCACGGTCCACTACCGGGTGCTGCAGCCGGTCCACCTCGAGTTCCGCTTCACCGATCTCGACGGCACCCCGGTGAGGACCATCCCCCGCGATCACGCCACGATCGGCACCGTCCACGAGTTCGAGTGGGACGGGCGCGACGACGCCGGCCAGCCGGTGCCCGACGGCGAGTACCGGATGACGGTGCAGAGCTACGAGTTCTTCGTCACGGTGGACAACACACCGCCGGCGGTCGACCTGGACCTCGCCGTCGACTTCTGCTTCGCGGCGCTACGCACGCTTCTGCCGGTGCTGACCGCCGAGGTCGAGGAGCCCCATCTCGAGTCGAGCGAGACGGAGTGGGGCGAGGGTGCGGACCCGATCGTCTGGCGGCCAGGCCCCGGCGACGGGTTTCTCACGCTGGCCCAGTACACAGGTCGCCGGTTCCGCCTTCGCGCCGCCGACCTGGCGGGCAACGACGCGCTCGCCGTCACGCCGCTGGCGGAGGAGCATCTGGTGCTGACGGGGTTCGGCCGCCACGCCGTCGATGCCGGGGGGGGAGTGGCTCAGCTCGATCCGCTGCCGTGCGGGTTCGGGACCTCCACGTTCGAGCACGGAGCGGTGCGCCTCCGCGCCGCCGAGACGATCGTTCCCGAGCTGGCCCAGGTCTCGGTCGAGTTCCAGCCGGTGCCCGAGATCGACGGGGTGCCGCGTCCGGAGCTGCTCGACGAGGAGGGCTGGTTTACGAGCCCGGTCGGTCCCTTCCCTCCGAGCCCCGGGATCCCCGACCAGGCGTTCGAAGTCCTGTGGGACCTGGAGGGGGTCGGCGTCGGGGTGCACACGGCGGTCCGGCTCGCCGTGCTCGACCTCGCGGGCAGGGTCCATCGCGCCGCGCCGTTCGGGATCCTGACCGACGGCGTCCGGTTCAACGGCCGCCTGCGGCCGCATCCCCTCCACCCCCCCGAGCTGCTGTCGCTGGTCGATGAGGCCGGTCTGGACATCCTCGAGGACCTGGTGCTGTGGGGGTCGGAGTTCGTCGCCGAGCCGCTGGCCGAGGTGACGCTGGTGATCACCAGCGACGACGACCCGCGCTACGCGACCCCGGTGCCGGTGGCGCCCGCTGGGGTTGCAGGACGTTTCTTCATCTTCCACGATCCCGACCTGCTCGCCTGCACCGTCTACTCCGGCTACGTGGTCGTGGAGACCGAGCCGCAGCTCGATCCAGCCACCGGCCAGGTCGTCTCGCGCACCGTGGCGAGCGGGAGCCGCGAGTTCGAGGTCCCCTGCTTGAGCGTCCACGTCTCCCGCGACCTGCTCCGGGTCGACCAGTGCGACGGGCCGCGGCTGACCAGCGAACGGGGATTCACCCTCCGGCCGCACAGCCTCGACGGCCGCCCGCTCCAGCTCTTGACCCTCTCGGGCCCCGACGAGAACGGCGAAGAGACCGTTCTCTTCAGCGTCAACGCGCCGGAGAGCGGCGCCGCCTACCGCCACGTCTTCGATCTCGAGGCGTTGCCCGAAGGGCGCTACCCGGTGCAGGCGAGGCTGACCAACGTCGACGGCGAGCTGGCCACTGCGTTCGAAGGGCTGGTGGTGGACAACACCCCTCCCGACCTGGCGATCACCTACCCGGCGGAGGGGCAGCAGGTATGCGGCGTCCCGACCAACGGCGTCAACCTGGTCACCCTGGAGGGCACCATCGACGATAGCCTCGGCTTCTCCTACGAGCTGTCCGCGGGCCTGGCGGGCGGACAGCTGGGGGAGATCGGCGGCACCCTGCACATCGATTCCACCGGCGCCGTCTTCAGTTGCACCGAGCTCGGCTGTAGTCCCGGTGTCGGCGATGTCCTCTCCACGCACGGTCCCCTGGGCGACCTCGGCCACCTCTCCGGGACGGTCGACGCCCGCCTGGCGGTGGTAGACCAGGGCGGCTTCTACCGCTGCGCCGAGCGCTCGTTCGACTTCGACGGCCTGGTCGACGAGCCGTTCGCGGCGGTCGACCTGACGCTGTTCTCGCCCAACGGCGACGGCGTCGCCGACAGCGCGGCGATCACCTTCGGTGCCGCGGAGCCCGGGACGGTGCGGGTGGAGGTCCAGCGGGCCACGCCGATCTTCGGGCCCGACGGCCTGCCCTGCCTCGCGACGGGCTCAACCGTGCGCACGGTGGTCGAGGACCTCCCGTACCTCGACCTCGGGCAGGCGGTCTGGGACGGCCGGGACGACGGCGGCGCGGTGGTCGCCGACGGCCTCTACAAGGGGTTCGTGGAGTTCGAGGACGCCTGCGGCAACCAGGCCCGGCAGGCGATCTGCACCCGGGTCGACACCACCCCGCCCGAGCTGACGATCGACTTCCCGACTCCGACCAGCCCGCTGCCGCTGATCGTCGAGGTCGTCGGCTCGATCGACGACGAGCACCTGGAGGGCTGGGCGCTCGAGTACGGCGTCGGCTCCGACCCCGAGACCTGGGCGCGGATCACCGGCGGCTTCGAGAGCCTCGATTCCCAGATCCTCGCCGCCTGGAACACCTTCGGCCTCGCCGGCGAGCACACGCTGCGGCTGGTCGGCCTCGACCGCGTGGGCAACCGGAGCGAGCTGGGGGTGCCGCTGATCCTGTCGACCCCGCTCGAGCTGATCGCCGCGCTCGAGGCGCTGCCGCGGCCGTTCTCGCCCAACGGCGACGATCGCCGCGAGACCGCCACCGTCCGCTTCGGGCTGGGGGTCGACGCGGTGGTCGACCTGACGATCTACGACCAGGCCGACCAGGTGGTGCGGACGCTGCTTGCGGGCGTCACCCGGGGGGCTGGGGAGTGGACCGCGGCGTGGGACGGCGCCACCGACACCGCAGAGCCCGCCCCCGACGGCGCCTACCGCGCCGAGCTGTTCGCCCGCCTGGCTTCGGAGCCGGCGGTCACCCAGCGCGAGTCGGTCACGGTGGTGCTCGACCGCACGCCGCCGGCGATCGCCGTGGACCGCCCGCTCGACGGCGCCTACCTGCCCTCGGAGGGACCGATCCAGGCGACGATCGAAGACCTCCTGCTGGCGGAGTACGTGGTCTGGCAGACCGACACCCCCGACGCTCCCTTCTGGATCGAGCTCGACCGCGGCAGCACCAACCGGGTCGACCACGTCTTCGGCGCCCTCGACCACCTCGCCGAGGGCGAGTGGGCGCTCCGCTTCGAGGCCGTCGACCAGGGCGAGAGCGAGAGCGAGACGGTCGTCCGCTTCACCCTCGACGACACCCCGCCCGAGGTGTCGCTCACGGCCCCGGCGGCGGGCGCGGTGCTCTCGCCCGCCGAGCCGATCGAGGTCTCCGGCAGCGTCGAGGAGGCGCACCTCGAGCTGTGGCGGCTGGAGGTCGGCGCCGGCGCCGAGCCGGCGAGCTGGACCGAGCTGGCCGCCGGCACCGCGCTGCCGGTGCCCGAGCCGGTCGCGAGCTGGGAGGCCTCGGCGCTGGCCGACGGCCTCTACACCCTGCGTCTCACCGCCCGCGATCTCGCCGGGCACGAGACCGCGGCGGCGGCGGCGGTGACGCTCGACGGCACCGCGCCGGCGCTCGAGCTGACGGTGCCGGCCGAGGGCGGCTACGTCACCGGCCCGACGGTGATCGCCGGCACCGCCGCCGACCCGCACCTGGTCGAGTACACGCTGGCCGTCGCCCCCGGCCCGCCGGGGTCGTCGAACCAGTTCTCGCCGCTTGGCGCGGGCAACGCCTCGGTCACCGACGGGCCGCTGCTCCAGTGGCTCAACCTGCCCGCCGACGGCGTCTACTCGCTGCGGCTGGCGGCCTCCGACCGCGCCGCCAACGCCGCCGAGCTGGTGCGGGAGGTCACCGTCGACACCCAGCCGCCGGCGGCGCCCCAGGGGCTCACCGCCACGGTCGAGAACGGCCAGGACGGGCGGCTCGTCTGGCAGCCCAACGGCGAGCCCGACCTCGCCGGCTACCACGTCTACCGCGGCGGCGTCCGGATCACCGCCGAGCCGGTCGCCGCACCGACCCATCTCGACCCGGACCTCGCCGAGGGTCTCTATCGCTACACCGTCACCGCGGTCGACCTCGCCGGTCAGGAGAGCCCGCCCTCGGCGCCGGCCGATCTGCGGATCGACCTGACGCCGCCTCTGGTGTCGATCCAGCGGCCGGCCGCCGGCGGCCGGGTCGGCGGGCTGGTCGAGGTGATCGGCACCGCGTTCAGCACCGAGGACTTCAAGGAGTACCGGCTCTGGGTCGGCCCGGGCGACGGCTCGTCGGGCCGTCAGCTCCTGCGGCAATCGCCGGTGCCGATCCAGGCCGACCGGCTCGGCGAGTGGAACACCACCGGGCTGGCCGAGGACTCGGTCCACACCCTGATCCTCGAGGGCGAGGACCTGGCCGGCAACGTCGGCGAGGCGCAGGCGACCGTCACCGTCGACAACCTGCCGCCGGCGGCGCCCACCGGGCTCACCGCCACCCCCGACGGCGCCGACGTGCATCTGGCCTGGAACCCGAGCCCCGAGCCCGACCTCGCCGGCTACCTTCTCTACCGCGACGGCCGCCTGGCCAACGCCGACGGCCCGGTGATCGGTCCGCTCGACCCCTACCTGCTCAGCGCGCCGGCCTACGACGACCTCGGCCGGCCCGACGGCACCTTCACCTACGAGGTCTACGCGCTCGACACCGCCGGCAACCTCAGCGATCCGTCGGCGCCGGCGCAGGTGACGCTCGACAACCGGGCGCCGCGGGCGGTGATCGTCAACCCCGAGGACGGCGCCCGCTTCGACGAGAGCCTCTACGTCCTGGCGACCAGCGAGGACACCGACGTCGCCGAGGTGCGCTTCGACTTCCGGGCGGTGGGCGATCCCGACTGGGCGCCGATCGCCGTCCCCGACACCGCCGAGCCGTGGGAGGTCGACTTCACGCCCACCGGGCCGTTCGGCGACTACGAGCTGCGGGCGGTGGCGACCGACGAGGGCGGTCAGACCGACGCCGCGCCGCCTTCGATCGTCGTCACCTACACCGACGTGACGCCGCCGGCGGCGCCGGCCGGGCTGGCGGCGCTGGTCGACGGCGGCGACGTCACCCTGACCTGGGACCCGGTCGATGAGCCCGACCTCGCCGGCTACCACCTCGACCGCGCCGCGGGCGGCGGCGACCCGGTGCGGATCACCGCCGGCCCGGTCACCGGCACGACCCACGTCGACGCCGGGGTCGCCGACGGCGACTACGCCTACACGGTGGTCGCAGTCGACGAGACCGACAACGAGTCAGCGCCGTCGGCGCCCGCCGAGGCGCAGGTCTTCACGCCGGTCCTCGACCAGCCCTACACCCCGACGGCGGCGCTCGTCACCGACCTCGCCGGCAGCGGCGAGCCGTCGGCCGACGCCGAGCTGACCGTCGACCCGGCCGGAGCCCAGGCGATCGCACCGGCCGACGCCGACGGCGCCTTCGCCTTCACCGCCGCGCCGCTGACCCGGGCGGACAACACGCTGAGCGTGCGCCAGACTTACGGCGCCGGCCACCGCAGCAAGGCGGCCTCGGTCCTGGTGCTCTCCGACGAGCCGCCGTCGGCGCCGACCGGGCTGACCGCGGTCGGCGGCGCCGGGCTGTCGGCGGAGCTGGCGTGGAACCCCAACCCCGAGCCGGACGTCGTCGCCTACCGCCTGTTCCGCAACGGCGAGCCAGTGCCGGCGCCGGAGGCGGTCGGAGGCCTCGCCGCGACCGCCTCGAGCTCCTCGTCGTTTAACCCCCCGGCACGCGCGATCGACGGCGATCCCGGGACTTACTGGCGCCCGTCGTTCAGCGGCGGCTCCCCGGTCGGGGAGTGGATCGAGCTCTCCTGGACCCCGGTCCGCCACCTGGTCGGCGTCGACGTCACCTGGCGCGCCTTCTCGGCCACGTTCACCTCCAACCCCGGCGACTACGACTTCGAGGCGTGGGACGGCCGGGCCTGGATCCCCCTGCTCCGGGTGCGCGGCGACACCGGGCTCGAGCGGCATTTCGACCTGGTGCCGTACCGCACCGACCGCATCCGGTTGGTGCTGCGGGCGGCTCCCACCTCGCCCGACCTCGCCGAGCTGAACCCGGTCCACGCGCCGCTGATCGCCGGCACCGCCCACACCGACCCGACGGTCGACGGCAGCCACGAGTACCGGGTGGCGGCGGTCGACCAGTACGGGCTCGAGAGCCCGCTCTCCGATCCGGCGACGGTGGATGTCGGCGAC
>Ga0302046_10004026_pt1 | contig 13148 bp, 11 predicted proteins | sample RVTome_11_FD_200261 | JGI IMG/M metagenome (GOLD analysis project Ga0302046, IMG submission 200261) | Soil microbial communities from uranium-contaminated site in the Upper Colorado River Basin, Wyoming, United States - RVT147D111 (version 2) ...
TGAGAAAGAACGGATGGACGCCCACTTCACGCGCGATTTCGGCGTCAGGCGTCCGTTTCGCTTTCAGCTCCCCAAGCTTCCAGAGTTGATTGAAGAACCTCGTGAGCATGACAATGATCATTTGCGGACTCTGCCCGGCCTGGAGCATGGCTTGCAGAATTGTCAGGGCTTCCTTCAAATCTTTTCGCCCGATCGCGTTCTGTAATTCAAAAACGGTATATCCTTTTGAAGCGCCAACCACGGCACTCACATCTTCGCCGGAAATCTCTTTCTTCTCTCCAACAAAAATGAACAGTTTGTCGATCTCATTTTGCAGTGATCGAAGGGAGTTTCCGACATACGCCTGGAGAACGCGGCACGCCTGCGGGTCGGCGGTCTTCCCTAATCCCTGAATGCGCCGCGCGACCCAGTCGGGCACCTGATTATCATAGAGTGATTTGCATTCCACGAGTTCCGCGCGTTTCTTGAGGTCTGTAAAGGGTTTTTTGCGGAAATCAGGCTGAAGGGAAACAAGAACAAGACATGTGGAGGCGAGGGGGTTTTGCAGGTAAACTGATAATTGTTCTTTTGCCGGATCTGTTGTGGCGAGTTTTTCGAACTCTTTCACGACGACCACGCGGCGCTCGGACATCATAGGAAATGCCGACGAGAGCGCTACCACCTCCTTGACGTCAATTTTGCCGCCATAGACCACATCGAGATTGAACCCCTTCGTCCCTTCGTCAAGGCTCTGGCTGAGAATTGTCTGGATGCACTCGTCCACAAGAAAATCTTCATCCCCATAGAGAAGGATGACCGGGGCGAGGTTGTTTCCCTTGACGGAACCCTGGAATTCCTGTGCGTTCATTGTTCCTTACCGCGTTCCTTCTTGAGAGCGGTCAAGAGCACAAAGGCAAATCCACCCCAAATTATTCCAATCGTGAGGATCATCGTCACAATCGCGCCGGCATTCATGAGGCCTCCTGCGAACGTTCGAAGATGCGTCGAACCATGAACCGGTTCATCACCACAAAGAACACCATTATGACGCCCCATTGAAGCAGGCACGTCCCGACGCTATACGTATGGAACGGATTCCACCAACCCTCACGGTCGAACTCCGTGATCGCGAGAAAAAACCACCATGCAATAAGGATGAACACCTGGGCAGGGACAAGCCACGTGATGATGATATTATACCACTTCCCAACCAGAACATCGCTTCCTTCTCCATTAATGGCTTCGCGCCGGAATTTATCAGCCCCATGTTTGATCACGGCAAAGGCAATGAATCCGCCGCTGATCATTAATCCGATTCCCCACACCCAATCCTGATTCTCAAAGAACGTCAGGCTGACGGCCGAGGGAATCCCCAGGAGAAGCCCCAGCGTAAGCGTCAACCAGAGCGCCCTTTTGCGCGCCAATCCGAGATCGGAAAACACTCGCACGGAAAGTTCAATCATGGAGATAAGCGATGTAATTGCCGCAAACGTGAGTCCGAGGAAAAAAATGGACGAGAAGAACGTCTGGAAAACGGGCCCGCCCGGCATTTTTCCGAACAGTTGGGGAAGGAAAATAAATGCAAGGCCGGTATTCGTACTTCCCCGGCCGCTGATTAACTCCTTGATTCCTTCTCCCGGTGCCAGGGCAAAAACCGTTGCAAAGATTGTGATACCGGCAAGAAGTGAAACGGAATTATTCCCAAAGCCCGTGAGAGCGGCGTTTAGTGCCATGTCTTCCTTCTTGCGTGCATAAATCGCATAGGTGAGGATCAATCCCCAACCGGCTCCCGTATCCCAGGCGTTCTGCGTCAGGGCTGCAAGCCACACCTTGTAGTCCAGGAGCATTTCGAGATTTGGAGTGAAAAGATACGCGATGCCATCCATGGCACCCGGGAGCGTCACGGCTCTTACCGCCAGAGTCACGAGAATGATGAGAAGAGAGGGAATGAGGATCCTGTTCGTCCGTTCTATCCCCCGCACAACTCCCTTGTAAATAACGAACCCACCGATGGCCATTGCCAACACATGAAACAGGATTGGTTCATACCCCCCGGTAAACGATTCCCACAATGTGAAGTGATCGTCCGTTGTCAGGAGGGATCCCGCGAGTGCATTCGAGAGGTATTTCATGCACCAGCCGGCAACGACCGAGTAATAAAACATGATCGCCATTGAGACGAACCCCACAAATGCACCCATCCACGCAAACCGATGTCCGCCCAGTGTTGCCAATCCCCCGACAGTACCCTTTCGCGTGGATTTGCCGATGGCAAATTCTGCAATAATGAGCGGAATGGACCAGATAAACAGGAAAATGACCCACGGAATCAGGAACGATCCTCCACCGTTCTGAGCGACAATCCGCGAGAACCGCCAGATATTGCCGGTTCCCACGGCAATACCGATCACCGACAGGATCATTCCCCATCGCGACGTGAACAGTTCTTTCTTCTCGGACATCGACCTGTCCTTTCGGTTAGTTCCTGTTACTTCCTGACGATAGTGACTTTCTTCATGAAGACTGTTTCCACGGGCCGATCGAACGGCTTTGTCGTTTTAACCTTTCCAATGGCCTCCAAAACGTCCATTCCCTCCACAATTTTCCCAAACACCGTATGGCGCCCATCGAGCCATGGTGTTGGAACGAGCGTGATGAAGAATTGGCTCCCATTGGTATTCGGTCCGGCGTTCGCCATCGAGAGGATACCCGCCGAGGAATGCTTGAGTGTATCGACAATCTCGTCTTCGAACGGACTGCCGTAAATGCTCTCCCCGCCGCGTCCCGTTCCCGTGGGGTCTCCTCCCTGAATCATAAACTTGTCGATGACGCGGTGGAATATCAGGCTATCGTAGTATTGCTTTTCCGCCAACCCAACAAAATTTTTCACGGTTTTGGGCGTCGCTTTTTCGAAGAGCTCCGCCTTGATCGTCCCCATGGACGTCTCAATGACGGCGTACGCTTGCATGGATTGTTCCATTGTTTTTTCTTTCTTGGTTTGATCGGACTTCTTTTCACCCACCGGCTGTGCCGAAAGAATGAGCGGGACAAGGAAGATGCCAGAGAAAAGAATGTGCTTGAACATGCAGAACCTCCTGAATGATTTAGAGAAACACAATACCCAGTGTACCAATCGTTAAACAGTAAAACGAAAAAACGCTAAACCGTCCTTTTTCAATGATTTGGAGCAGGAACTTGATTGCGAAATACCCCGAGGCAAAGGCGATGATCGTTCCCGCAAGGATCGGAGCCATTCCCTCAAGCGCCACGCCTTCGCGAAAGATATCGATGGTTTTCAGGAGGGTCGCTCCCGCAATCACCGGTACGGACAGCAGAAAGGAAAATCTGGCAGCCTTCAGAGGGGAAATACGAAGGAACAGGGCGGTACTGATTGTCGACCCGGACCGCGAAATACCCGGGATGACGGCAAACGCCTGGGTTATCCCGATGACCAGGCCGGAGATGATTCCCACCCTCTTCTGCCCTGCCGGTTTGACGAGTTGCGTGAGGAACAGAATCAGCCCGGTGATCACCAGCATGACCGCAACCAGTTTGGGATCTGTGAAGGCCCCTGCCACCTGATCCTCGAACTTCAATCCGACCACTGCTGCCGGAACCGATGCGGCCACGATGAGTGGCGCTGATCGAAAATGCTCGTTTTCCCGGTAGTACGTTGGGATGAGACTAAAATTCATACATCCGGAGATCAATGCCTGCGTGATCCCCTTAACTTCGGGCCAAAGCGCGGCGAGAACACTGAGCAGAGTTCCAAAATGGACAAACACTTCGAACGTAATATCGTCCGTGACGGGAACACCCAGGAGATGTTCCGCCAGAACAAGGTGGCCGGAACTGCTCACCGGAAGAAACTCCGTGAGACCCTGTACCGCTCCCAGTATGATTGCCTGCATCATCGACATCGTGCTTCCCTCACGTTGATCCTCCGCCGACTGAGTTGCCTTGCCTCTCCGCCTCCGCAGCAACATCGGAGACCCGAAGATGGTCTCTCAGAAAAAACCATGCACCGACGACTGTTGTCGTCAGGACATTGAGCTCATGAGTGACAATCGTGTAACTCAACGCTGTGACTTCATCGATTCCGTATAAGCGTACCAGAGCATACTTCAGGAATGAATGGTAGGTCCCAAACGCGCCCGGAGCCGGGAGCACGAAGGCCGCGGAGCTCACAGCAAGCAGAACAACGGCAGCCCTTCCATCAAGCCCGGCAGCATCAAAACCGGGATAGGCCAGAAATGGGAGGTAGAGTCCGAGAGCATACAGCGCCCACATCAGGGCACTCAGCGAACCGATCCGCCAGAACTCTTCCCGCATGGCCGAAACGCGAAAACCCGAAACAAATGAATCAAAAATTCCCTGGACACGCCCCCGCTTTCCTGCCGGAACCAGGAGGAGAAGAATTTTTGCCGATCGGACCACCGACTCGCTCTTTAAGAATAGCAATGTCATAAGAAGGAGTGAAATTACCGAACCGGCAAGAAACAGCGGTCGAAGGTTCTCTGCGTCTTCCACGAAGGCAGAAAGCGTCCCCGGCGAGAGAAAGAGGATCAGGCAAACGAGGGCGACAAGGGCCATGGTATCGATAATCCGTTCCGCCACAACGGACCCAAGCGCCGTGCTCTTCGAGATACCTTCCAGTCGGCCGGCCACATACGGCCTGACAATTTCACCCACGCGCGGAAGCGCGTTGTTGACCATATAGCCTATCATTACTGCTGCAAACAAGTTTCGAACTGACCAGGTTTCCTTGACATGCCCCAGCATGTACTTCCATCGCAAAGCCCTCACGTAGTGACTCGAAAGTCCAACGGGGATCATGAGTAAGATCCATCCAACGCGGAGATCGCTGAGGGATCCAATGAGCTCATTGAAATCCGTGCCTCGAAAGGCAATATAGAGAAAGATGCCGGCGAGAAGGAAGCTGAGGAGGGAGCGTATAAGAATCTTTGCTCTGGGCGCCATGGCGCAGGTCAGCGGAGGTCTACGATGTCTGTCCCGGGCGGCGGCGTGAACACAAACGCCTTGTCGTCAATCGCGCTGTTGAATGTGATCTCCTCGATCGTATAGGTCGTTGTCGTTTCGTTGATATCGTCCACTGCAATCCGTTTCACGATCCAGACCCCTTCCTCCACTGTGAGCTTAACGGAACGGATAAAGGAAGTATCGTCTTTGGGGACGAGCTTCAGAGTAACAAGCCGTGTTTTCTGCCCCTGTTCCGTTCCAAGGACCGTGGCGTAGTAGTTGTCCGGAATGCTTACCAGGAAACGATCCGGCGAAATAGTATTGCGGTTTTCTTTATAGTAATCCACCACGACTTGATTATTCACGGGTGAATACGCCCAAACAGTGGATCCGTCCGTCACAAGGGTCTGGTGCTCCGACTCGATCCTGAATCGGTTCGGTTTTTTCATTGTCAGCGTTCCCTTGAAATCCTGCCGAATGCTGGAGAACCCGAAGCGAACCTCTTGTGTAAAACGCGCGACCGCGTTCTCCATCGTAGCATACCGCTTTTGCATTCCGCCCGTAACGGCGGAAAGCTCCGGTTGCGGTTGGGCGGCCGCCGGCATGAGCCACACAGCAACCAACCCCAATATTCGTGCGATCTTCATGCCATGCTCCGCAAAATGACATCCAGTTCCGCGTCGGTTTCCACCAGTACTTCGCGGGCCTTGCTCCCGTCGAACGGACCAACAATGCCCGCCGCCTCCAGCTCATCCACGAGGCGCGCAGCACGCGAATATCCGACTTTGAGCCGTCGCTGCAGCAACGAAACGGACCCCTGCTGGTGGCGAACAATGACTTTCGCCGCTTCCTCGAAGAGTTCATCCCGGCTTCCGTCGCCGACCATTCCCGTCGATTTCTTCTTTTCAAAGGCGGAAGGCAAATGCATGGGCTGGCTGTACCCTTTTTGCCTGCCGATGTGATTTGTAATCCCTTCGACCTCGACCGTCGAAATAAAGGCATTCTGGAGGCGGATGGGTTTGGGAGAACCGGGCGGAAAATACAGCATATCCCCATTTCCCAGCAACTGCTCAGCGCCATTCATGTCAAGGATCGTTCTTGAGTCAATTTTTGTCGCGACCTGGTAAGCCATTCGGGCCGGAAAATTCGCCTTGATCACACCGGTGATGACATCGACCGATGGACGCTGTGTCGCGAGCACAAGGTGAATGCCGACGGCGCGGGCCAGCTGGGCAAGCCGCGCAATGGGTTCCTCCACTTCCTTCGCAGCCGTGATCATCAAATCCGCCAGCTCGTCGATTACGACAATCAGATACGGAAGCTTCCGGTGTTTGATGGTTTCCGAATCATGCAGTCTGCCCCCCTTCACTCTCTCGTTGTAATCCGCAATGTTCCGAACTCCGGCGGCAGCAAGCCGATCATAACGCTTCTCCATTTCGAGCTCCACGCTCTTAAGCGCCAGCACAGCGTTCTGGGGAGCCGTGATGATATCTTCTTCGATATCCGGAGAAACAGCCAGATAATGGTGGCGGAGTTGGCGGTAGAGTGAGAGTTCGATCTTTTTCGGATCGATGATGACAAACTTGACGTCACTCGGGTGCAACCGGTAAATCAGGCTGCACAGTATCGTATTGATGCCGACACTCTTACCCGAGCCGGTGGCTCCGGCAATCAGCAAATGCGGCATTCGCGTGAGATCATCCACAAACACTTCACCGGCAATGGTCTTGCCGAGTGCGAGAGGGAGCGCAGCTTTGGAGTCGCGAAATTTTGAGGAATTCACCACGCTCCGAATGGTAACGAGACTCGGATGATGATTAGGAATCTCAACGCCCACAGTGCCCTTTCCGGGGATCGGAGCGATTATCCTGATTCCCTTCGCTTTCATCGCAAGCGCTATATCATCCTCCAGGCTTTCGATTCTGCTGATCTTCACGCCCGTGGCCGGAACAAGTTCATAGAGGGTCACAACGGGGCCGGGGGTGACCGAGACACTCTCGATAGCCACGCCAAAGTCCGCCAGCTTCGATCTCAACAATTCGGCATTCGCCTTCAATTCACTTTCATCCACCTGCTCGGCAGCCCGCGCGGACTCAAGAAGGTCAACGGACGGCGGAACATAATCAATCTCTTCTTCGGGCTCCTCTTCCTTCCTCCTCTCGTCAAAATCAACTTCTTCTTCCGCAACTGCTTCCCGAATATCCAATTGAAGATCCTGTGATTCTCCCGGTTCCGCGTCCGCACGTTCAGTGACCGGGGGCGTCACTTTCACGCCCTGCATGCGTACGGGCGATGACTCCATTTCACGCTGCAGGATCGGCCTACGGACGGGCTGTGCCGGCTCCTCCTCGGGCGCTTTTATCTGAACCTTCGTTTTTTGCGCAACCGTGATTTTCGCGTTCAACATCCGGAATTTTTGCCCTGCAACCTTGAGCACACGGTCAAGCCATTCGGCCGACCTGTTGAATCTATTCTTAAAGCTTTGATAGGTGTGAAGGACATCGATGTCGAAAAGGAGAATGACCATGGTTCCGAACAATCCGATGAGGACCAAATAGGTTCCTACAAGTCCGATGAGTTTGAACGAAACGCTGGCGAGAAAATCGCCTACGACACCGCTCCACTCCGTGGCCAGCAAAGGCTCGTCGCCTGTCAGGCGAACCGCACCGCAGATCGCGGCAAACAGGGTTCCGAGGATCACCACGTAGTTGGTCAAGACGAGCAAGGGGCGCGAATCTCTCCGGCGCAGAAGCGCGACGGACCAGAACAATCCCAGAATCGGAAGAATCAGGACAGCGTATCCGACCGTGGAGTTGATGAGCGTGTTGGCCAACAGAGCCCCTCCGAGGCCGAGGATATTGTTCGTCTGTTGCGCTTTTTCCTGGATGATTTGATCGTTGGTGAAAACTTTCCAGAGGTCAACGGCACGGATTTCCCCGCTTGCCTGGTCCTCACCGCTGTAAGAAAGCAAGCTCAACAGCACCATAAACGACACAAGGATCCCCGCGAAGCTCAGCAGCTGATTCCGATGAGACTGCTTTTTTCGCGGAGTGAGAACAGCCCTCAAATCGTCCATAGAGTCGCTCCTTTCACGCAACAGAACCGGCCGCGTCCCGTCCGACAACGCCGACCGCGTCTTTTCGAAGCTTGATCACCGTGCCACTGAGAACCGGCACAACAGGAATAGAGTCAATCTCGGCGCTTACTTTGATGTCGTCGCCAAATCCGATCTCCAGCAGGTACTTGCCGTGATCGGAGTTCTTGAGCAACTTCGGAATCGAACGGCCAAACGCTTTGTAGAGGCTCTGTGCTGCCAGTGATGAGTCCGTGAGTTCCACAGAAGAGGGTTTTTCCTTAAGTCTCTGGATGATCATGCCGGCGCACACAACGTCCTCCAGGCTGAATCCTCCCACCGCCGGGGGTCGGCCGGCACAGAGGAGAAGTACATCAGAGTCCAATCCCCGGATAAATTCGATAATCGTCGACATATTCACAAACGCTCCGACGACCATGGTACGCGCGTAGCGGCTTTTGACCATCGCAACCGAACCGTTGGTGGTGCAAAAGATAATCGATTTTCCCCGAACGGTCGCCTCGGTATATTCCAAGGGCGAATTCCCAAGATTGAATCCCTGGATAATCCTCCCGTTCCTCTCACCCCCGCGCAACGTTACGTCGCCGAAAAGACTTCCGGAAATCTTCACGGCTGACTCGATGCTTCCGACGGGGATAACTTCGCGGGCACCGTTCGACAAAGCGGCAATTACCGTGGTACTCGACCGGAGCACATCGATGACAATAACGTTCTTTTCGCGCAGCTGCATCTCGTCTGCCTGGGACTGCGAAAAAATCAAATCAACTTTCATGCAATCGTACCCTATGATTTCCGAATGAACGGCAGATCCACAATGGTCGCCGCTGTTTCTTTGCCCCGGATATCAACTCCGATGGTTTGGCCCGGTCGGGCCAGGTCTGTGGCCACATACCCCATGCCGATTCCTCTCTGCAGGCTCGGAGAAAACGTCCCGCTGGTGACGGTCCCGACAGGCTTTCCTTGATCCTTCAGCACGAAGCCGTGACGGGCGAGATTCCTTTCCGGCAATGTGAATCCGACAAGTTTCCGCTGCAATCCTTCGGAAGTTGCCTTGACCAGCATCTGTTTGCCGATGAATTCCCCCTTGCCGATTTTGGTGATCCATCCCAATCCTGCTTCGAGCGGATGGGTTGTTTGATCAATATCGTTGCCGTACAAACAGTAGCCCATTTCGAGCCGAAGAGTATCGCGCGCACCAAGTCCCACCGGTGCAATGCCAAATTCACGGCCGGATTCAAAAATCGCATCCCAAACCGAATGCGCCCCGGCCTCATCGGCCGCGAAGTACAATTCAAAACCCAGTTCACCTGTGTAACCCGTCCGCGAAACGATCATTCGCACACCGGCGACCTCTGCGACCCTGAATCTGTAATACCCCAGCGAAGAAAGGTCCAGCGAAGTGAGGGGCTGAAGTGTTGCAAGGGATTTTGGCCCCTGCACGGCGAGAAGTGCAGTCCGATCGCTGGCATCATCGATCCGAACGTCGCCGGATAAGTGCGACCGAAGCCATTCCAGATCCTTCGAGAGGTTTGAGGCGTTCACAACCAGAAGATAATACTCGCCGGCGTGGTACACCAGGAGATCGTCAACGATACCACCGTTATCGTAAAGCATGGCGGAGTACTGCGCCTTGCCCTCTTCCAGGCTCGTGACGTCGTTCACCGTCATACGTTGGAGAAAAGCCGCCGCACCGCTTCCGCGCACTTCGAATTCACCCATATGGGATACGTCGAAGACGCCAACCTTTTTCCGGACGGTCAGATGCTCGTGCACGATTCCGGCGGTGTATTGCACCGGCATCTCGTAACCGCCAAACCCGATCAATTTTGCACCTGCTACGCGATGCTTTTCGTAAAAAGGGGTCCGCTTCATGATCGTTGCGTTTTCTTCCAATCGGCGAGGAACCGTTCCAGCCCAATCTCCGTCAGAGGATGCCTGATAAGCTGATCGATAACCTTGAACGGCATTGTGCAGATTTCAGCTCCGATCATTGCTGCTTCGACCACGTGAACCGGATGGCGAACGCTCGCCACAAGGACCTGTGTCTTAAATCCGTAGTTTCGGTAAATCGTGACGATTTGCTTGATGAGATCCATGCCGTCAATGCTGATGTCATCCAGCCGGCCGATAAATGGACTGATAATGTAGGCACCGGCCTTGGCAGCCATCAGGGCCTGATTGGGCGAGAAGCAAAGGGTTACATTTGTACGGATCCCCTCCGCCTTCAGGATCTTGACTGCCTTCAGGCCCTCCCGGATCAGGGGGACCTTGACGACAATATTCTTGTGGATTTTCGCAAGTTCCCTTCCCTCCTTGAGCATCCCGTCGCAATCTGTCGAGACCACTTCAGCACTGATATCGCCGTCGACAATGGCGCAAATTTCCTCAAGAAGTTTCCGAAAGTCTTTCCCTTCTTTCGCGACCAGACTGGGGTTCGTCGTAACGCCGTCCAGGATACCAAGGCTGGCGGCTTCTTTGATCTCCGTAATGCTTGCAGTGTCAATGAAGAATTTCATGAGCGCGGCCCTTAGAATCTGTACTGGTCGGTAATATCATTGCCGGATTTGGCTGAAATAAACCGGAAGTCGTCCACAGGGATACTGGGATCTTTATCGAGTCTTATTTTGACAAAGAACTTGAACATGATTTTTGTCAAGCGGGAAATCGTCCCCCGGTGCAAATACTCCGCGACACCCGGGTTGATCTTCAGGATAAGACGAAACTCCCTGGATTCACTCTTGAATCTCTTAATCCATCGTTCGATGTTGTTGATCGTCGTGGTCTTTGACTGGATGAGCCCGGTTCCCCCGCACGTCGGACACGCCTCGCTGAAGCTCAGTTGAACGCTCTGCCGGATCCGCTGGCGCGTCAACTGCATTAATCCGAACTCCGTGAGCGGCAGGGCTGTGACCTTTGCGCGGTCCCTGCGGAGCTCCTTCTTCATTTCATCATAAACCTTTTTCCTGTTTTTGTCTTCGTCGAGGTCGATGAAATCGATGATGATAATCCCGCCGATATCTCTAAGCCGGAGTTGCCGGCAGGCTTCGCGTGCTGCCTCGAGGTCCGTCCGCAGGGAGTTTTGTTCCTGCTCTCTTTTTGCAGCGTACCGTCCGCTGTTGACGTCGATGACGGTCATGGCTTCAGTCTTTTCGATGAAGATATATCCCCCGCTTTTCAACCAGACCTTGCGGGTCAGGAGGGTTTGAATATCTTTCTCGACGCCATATTTGTCAAAGACGGGTTCCTTCCCGCGGTAGAGTTCCAGCCGGCCCAGCATGTCGGGGCTCATCCACTGCACGTAGGCGCGTACTTCCTTGTAGAGCTTCTTGTCATCGACCACAACATGTTCCACGTTGTCCGAGAATAAATCACGAATGACGCTGGACGTTGTGTTCATGTCCTTGTAAACAAGCGCCGGGGCAGTTTCCGTTTTTACGGTTTTTTCGATGTTGCGCCACACCTTGATGAGTTCGTCAAGATCCTGCTTGATGAGCTCTTCGCTTTTTCCGTCCGCCACCGTGCGAATGATCGCACCAAATCCCGGCGGAACAAACGAGCGGACAAGTTTTCTCAGCCGTCTTCGTTCTTTGAAGTTGCTCAGTTTCTTGGAAACGCCGACCTTGCCGTCGAACGGCAGGAGCACAAGAAATCTTCCAGGAAGGGAGATTTCGGAAGTGACCCGAACACCTTTCTTGCCGACCGGTTCTTTTGTGATTTGTACCAGGATGTCCTGGCCCCGTTGCAGATTGATCTCCCGCCGTGGGTAGCGTTCTTCGCGCGTCCTTGGGCGCTGTTCTGCCACCGAGGCTTCGACCGCTGCAGGTCCTGGTTCCGGGCTTTGACCCCCGGCAGGGAGCATGGGAGAAATGGGTGCGGCAGAGCCGGGTGCCGACCCCTCCTCATCTTCGTCGTCTTCGTCGAAGAGGGCGTTGTATTCCTGGAGGGAATCCCCGATGTCGGAGAAATGCAGAAAGGCGTCCTGCTGAAGGCCTATGTTGATGAACGCAGCGCGGATCCCAGGCATGACTTTCGCCACCTTCCCGAGATAAATATCCCCCACCATACGCTCTTTGCCCGGGGCCTCGACAAAAAGCTCGGCCAGCCGGTTATCTTCCAGAATGGCGATACGGTGTTCGTTCGCCGTAGAGTTGATAACGATATCTTTCTTCATGAGGACTATCTTTCCACCTCAGTCTCAGAGTGCGGGACCAACCGGATGCATATCCGGTTCGAGGCGGAAGGGGGCCCTGAAGGGGGAGCCGGCCAATGGCCGGGACAAAGGGCAACGACATTCGGTGTGCGTGTCTTCCGGATCGATGCGGATGCAGTCCATGCGATGGGAATTTCCCATAAGCAGATCTCCTTGCGAGACCAAGGAACAATGTGAGAGAATTAAGGGACATAATGATTATTCCGTTTTTCCCGGGTGGGAGCCAACGGGAGGCTGTACGAGCGGACGGCAGGCCATTGCTGCCGTAAATAAAAAGAGGTCAAGCTTCCCTGTGTCACACAAAACCGTCTGCTGACCGTTGCTTCCTTCCGGATCTGGCGGGGTTGGGCAACGACTTGTTGCACAGGACTTGACCTCAAGAAACGAGTAATACTCAAATACACTCCGAATATTGCTGAAATAATACGGGCTTTAAAAATCCGATTTCATTGATATGGAACCGACGAATTCAAAGTCCCTGAAGGGACACGCCTTTCGCCCAATGCAGTGCAGAACCGACCCAACCTCTCGTGGAGCTGAGGAGGATCTCCGCCAAGGGCGCCAGTCCCAAAGTGATCCCTGTTCGGGACCCGCCTCATTGAGCTTTGACGGCTGGCGGGGATGAGCCTTCGGCTCAGAACTCCCACCCGCTCTCGTGGAGCTGATCGGGATCTCCGCCAAGGGCGGATGCGCCTGCGGCGCAGAACCGATCACCTCGCGTGGAGCTGAGGAGGATCGAACTCCCGACCTCTTCGTTGCGAACGAAGCGCTCTCCCAGCTGAGCTACAGCCCCAAAAACTGGATCATCCGGCAATCTCAAAGAATCATCAATGATGCATCCCAGTCCCGCCACTTTAAATTCCCTAGCAGGCGGGATCCTCAAAA
>Ga0302046_10004027_pt1 | contig 13146 bp, 11 predicted proteins | sample RVTome_11_FD_200261 | JGI IMG/M metagenome (GOLD analysis project Ga0302046, IMG submission 200261) | Soil microbial communities from uranium-contaminated site in the Upper Colorado River Basin, Wyoming, United States - RVT147D111 (version 2) ...
GACGATCTCGATCTCGAATGGAGAGATCGAAAGCACCGACCCGATCGCCGAGCGCGCCATCGATCGGACGCGCGCACTCACCTGCGCCGTGGCCGTCCTGCCCCACCGCGCGCGTTCGAGCAGCGCTTCCACGCCGCGGCCCGCGTGGGGCCCGCCCGGCCCGGGGATCTCGGCGCTGTCGGAGGGGGTCGCGATAGCGTGCACCCAGTCGTCGGTCCAGGAGAATGACACCTCGAAGCGTCCCATGGCATGACGCACGACGGCCCTCGCGTCTTCGCCGAGCTGGACCGAGAACGCGCGTGGCAGAAAGCGCGTGCCCGGATCCAGCTTTCGGGCCACCTTGAACGCGCTCTCCTTGGCGGCCCACATCCGCCACCGGACGCGATGAGCCGTCTCCGAGGCGGTGAGCCGCACGCGCTCCGCCGGCGTGAACGCCCGCTCGTCGAATCGCCGGTGGATGGCAGCGGGCCGGGTCTCCGGATCGCGGAGGTCGACGACGTCATTTCCTACGAGCAAAGTACCGTTCTTCCATGCGGACCAGGCGCTCGGCGATCTGCTCGGCGAAGTCTCGCGAACGCCGCATCCCGGAGTGGGACGACTCGGGTCGGAAAAGCTCGAACTCGACGTAAAAGGAATCTCCACGGGCCGGCACAGTCGAATAGGCGAGCTGCCGGTCGCCCCGCAGATACACACACAGCGCACGGCACTGTCGGACCGAGTTCACGATCCGGCCCATGCCGTGCGCGATCGAGTCGAGCTGGATGCGGCCCGTGCGACTTCGGCCCCCCTCGGCGAAAATGATCGCGGTCTCCCCGCGCGAGAGCAGGTACTGGATTCGCTTGAGCGTGGCCGAGATCTCCTCGCGGCGACCGCCACGCCGGATCGGGATGCACTTCAGGATCCACACGCCGACCCGGTTGAACCAGCTGAACGCGTAGTTGTGGTACTCGGGCAGATTCCAGGGCATCCACCGGTAGTTGAACAGATACCACCACGAGCCGCCCAGAGCCCAGGTCACGACCGCCGAATCGACCATCGTGAGATGATTCGCGCAGATCAGGATCGGCTCGTCGCTCTCCTTCACGAGCTGTCGAAAGCGCCTGCGCAGGGTCGATGCGTCGCGGATTCGGTACCGCATCACCACATGCATCGCGAACGCGGTCGCCGGAATCCAGACGATCGACAGCAGTCTCCCGACCGTGCGCTGCACGGCGAGGCCGAGCCTCGTTCGGAATGGAACGTCGAGGTCGTCTGTCAAGGAGGTCTATGCGATTTTCGACTGGATGAGCTTGACCGCGTCACCCACCGTGTTCACGGCGTCGGCGTCCTCGTCCTTTACCTCGATGTCGAACTCGTCCTCGAAATCGAGGATCACGTCGACGAGCCGGGCCGAGTTCACCTTCAGGTCCTCGAGGATATTCGTCTGCTCCGTCACCGTGGCGAGCGCCGCCTTGTTCTTGGCGTAGCGCCCGATGATCTCGACGACTTTCGACTGGACTTCGCTCGTTTCCATTCCCAACTCTCGTTCCTAGGTCGGCCACCCGCGGAAGATGACGCACACGTTCACATCGCCGAAACCGAATCCCGCCTTGATGATCGTACGGAGCCCGGGCATCTCGCGAGTCAGGTGCGGGATGGATCCCGCGTACGGCTCGATCTCCGGGTGGACATCCTCGCAGTTTATCGACGCGTGCACGAATCCGCCCCGCAACATAAGAATACACGCGACCGACTCCAATGCGCCCGCTGCGCCGAGCCCGTGGCCGATCATCGACTTCGTCGAGTTGATCCACGGCAGCGTTTCGGGCGTGACCCCCAGGGCGGCGCCCCACGAGGCGACCTCCCTCGGATCCGCCCCCGTCGCGGTCAGGTGCCCGTTGATCGCGTCGATCTCCGACGGATCGATCCCCGCGGCCTCCACCGCCTGTCGAATGCACCTCTGGACCCCCACCGGGTTCGGGGCCGTCATGCTGCCTCCGTTGCGGTGTCCACCGCAGTTGAGGGCGCCGCCGAGGATCTCGGCGTAGATGCGTGCTCCTCGGGACTCGGCGCTCTCGAGACTCTCGAGGTGCAGGATGCCCGCGCCGCTCCCGGGCACGAACCCGGCCGCGGACGCGCTCATGGGCCGCGACGCCCTCTCGGGCTCGTCGTTGAACCGCCGGGAGAGCACGCGCATGGAGTCGAATCCGCCCCACGCGTAATGGCTCGACCCCTCGGTGCCGCCGCACAGCATCCGTTCGGCGAGCCCGGCCCGGATCCGCCCATATCCCTCGACGATGGCTTCGGCGCCCGTGCTGCAGGCGCTCGAGTTCGACGTCACCTGATTCCCGAGGGCGAGGAGCCCCGACACACGCGCCGAGACCCCGCTCCCCATCACCTGTTCGACGATCGTGCTCCCGAGCCGACGAACCCGGCCCGCGTCGACCATCGGAACGAGCTTCTCGCCTGTTGTGTCGAGGCCACCGATGCCGGTTCCGATGACGGCGCCGGCCTCCCAGCACACGGCGTCGTCTCCGTGCGCGGGCCGATCGAACCCGGCGTCGGTCCACGCATCGACGGCGGCGATACACCCGTACCGGTGGCTCGAGTTCATGGCGAGCAGCTCCTCCTCGCCGAACATCTCGCTCGCGAGCTCGTCGACGCCCTGCGGCACCCCCGCCACGCGACACCCGAACTCGAGCTCATCGAGCAACGGGATACGTCGGATACCGGACGCCCCGGCCCGGAGCGCCGCCTCGTAGGCCTCGAGCCCGGTGCCGTTGGGGGCGACCACCCCCATGCCGGTGATGACCACGCGCCGACTCACACCGGCACTCCCATCCCCGAGATCGTCGCGGAGCAGACGACGGACCCGTCATCCAGGTGCATCTCCGCCTCGGACCGGATCTTTCCGCGGCGATAGAACACCTTCCGCGCGCGCACGGTCACGCGGTCACCCGGCCGCACCACGCCCGCGAACTCGACCTCCGCGTCCGCGAACAGGGCCAGGGTCCGCTCGACGGCGGCGCGGCCGCCGGCCAGCCCCACGAGGTAGATCCCGAGCGCGACCACCCCGACCTGCGCCACCGTCTCGAGCAGAATGACCCCGGGCGTCACCGGGTTGCCCGGGAAATGGCCGCGATAGAAGTCCGCGTCCGGACGGTACCGGTACGTCGCGACGATGTGATCCTCGTCCACTTCGAGGATCTCGTCCACGAAGCGAAACGGCTCACGTTGCGGCAACAGCTCGAGGATGTCGGCCGGGGCGAGCGCCGTGCCGACCCGGCGCGAAGCGCCGCCACCGCCGGCGGCCGGGCTCATTCGGCCATCCGACCGCCGCGGGAATTGCGCGATGGCCAGGGATAGTCGGGATAGTCGATGTCGCGGAACACGCCGACCTTCGCCCGATCCACGCGGTAGATCTCTTCTCCGTCCACGAGCACGCGGGCGTCTCCGATCGCGATCGAGGAGCCGGAGCTCGGCAGGTTCTGATACCGGACGATGTCGATCTCGTACCGCACCAGCTTGTCGTGTGGCCGGATCTGACCGAAGAAATCCACCTCCCCGCACCCAAGCGCCCGCCCGGTCCCGAGCGCGCCGCTCAGGGAACAGTAGAGACCGATGAGCTGCCAGACCGCATCCACGCCCAGACACCCGGGCTGAACGGGGTCGCCGAGGAAATGGCAGTGGAAGAACCACGCGTCGAGCCGCAGATCCGCCTCTCCGACGATGCGGCCGCGGCGCCCATCCCGCGACACTTCGACGACCCGGTCCACCATCAGCATGGGTGGCACCGGGAGCCGGGTCTTGAAGCCCTCGGGTGGATCGTCGATCAAGCGTCCGTACGCCATGGCCAGGAGTTCATCGTGGTCCAGGTAGGAGCGTTCCCGGTACTCGGCGTACTTCACCCGGCGGCGCCGAATCGAAGCAGGTGACCCGACCATGTCAGACCCGAGCCGACACCCACCACCGCCACGTCGTCGCGCTCGCCCCATTCGTCCCACCTCATCGAGACGACGCTGGGGGCGCCCGCGGCTCCGGTGTTCCCGAAGTCGATGACGTTGTGGTGATGTCGCTCGGGGTCGATCTCGCACCGCGAACAAACCGCATCCAGCATCGTCAGGTTCGCCTGGTGGCCGACGAAATGGAGGGTGCGGTCCGGAGTCTCGAACTCCGCCCGAATACGCTTCAGGACCCGGACCGTCTTCTTGATCGCGAACATCTGGACCGTGCGGCCTTCCTGCGAGAAATGACCGAAATGCGGCACGACCACCTTGTCCCAACCCTCGGGGCTGGAATCGAGCGAGTTGCCGAGGATCTCGATCCGCGAGGGTACCTTCGTGGAAACGACCGCGGCCGTGGTCCCGTCTCCCCAAAGCACCGCCCCCGCGCGGTCCGTGTAGTTCACGGCCGTCGTGAGGCTTTCGGGAGTCACGAGCAGAATGAGCTCGGGGAGGGCCTCGGGGCGCATCATCGACATCATGTGGAGCGCGACGTGGAAGCTCGTGCACGCCGAGTTCATATCGAACGAGGGCGCCTCGATCCCCAGCCCCGCGGCGATCTCGCATGCATCCGCCGGGGACATGTTGTCGGGGTAGCACGAGCCCGCGATCACCATCCCGATGTCGCTGGCGTCGACACCCGCGCGCCCCAGCGCCATCCCGGATGCCAGCCGGCCGGTGTCGGCGTGGCTGTATAGCGCCGCGTCGAGCGCCTGATGGTGGTCGACGTTCTTCGTCTCTCGAAAGTAGTCGAGCGGGAGCACCGTCCGGCGGGACCGGATGCCGACGCGCTCCTCGATCCACGCATCGGTCGTCCCGATGTCCAGTTCCGTGAGGAACCGGTTCGTGATCTCGTTCTCCGGGTGGAAGTGGCCCAGACCGTGGAGGTAGAGGCTCATCTCGACAGACCCGATACGTGCTCACCCCCGTCGACACGGATGATCTCGCCGTTCACCCACGCGGCTTCAGGCAGGGAAAGCAGATAGATCACGTTGGCTACGTCGCCTGGGGTGGTCAGCCGGCCCAACGGGTTTCGGAGCCGGGCCTGTGCCTTCAAATGTGCGCTCCCGGGAATCATCCGGAGCGCGGGCGTGTCCGTCACGCCCGCCTGGATGATGTTCGACCGGATCCCGAAGTGCGCCATCTCCACCGCAATGGATCGTGAAACGGACTCGAGCGCCACCTTCGCGGCGGCAACGGCCGCGTAGCCCTTCCACGCGATGCTGTTGCCCTCGCTCGTCAACCCGAACACGCGCGCGTCGGCTGCGAACAGGCCGCGGGCCTGGAGCTCCTGCGTCCACGAGAGCAGGCTCGTCCCCATCGCGTGAACCGTTCGCGCCAGGTCCTCCTCGTCGAGGAAGTTCTCCGCATGGTAGGCCGGCGGGGTCGCGATCCCCATCACGCCGTCGACGCCTTCCTCGAACAGCTCGTCGACGGCGGGGCCCAGTCGCTCGCCATCCACCGCCAGGCGCGCGGCCAAACGGTCTCGCGCCGTGCTGCTGGGGGACTCCTCGGGCGCGATGAGCTTGAGGTTCCCGAACGCGATCGAGTGCAGCAGCACTCGGATCCGTCCGTCGGGTCCCAGCTCGGCGGCGAGCGCGTCGAGAATCTGGCCCCTGCCGTCGGGGGCGAGCGCATCCTGGTTGAAGGTCACGAGCGCCACGCCGCGGGCGCGGATGGCGTCGAACTCGGGCGCGATCCGGCTCATCGCGCCGCGTCGATCGCGGTGCACGACGCAGATGTTGAGCCCCTCGTCCGACAGCTTGTGGGCCGTGGCGAGCCCGAAGCCGCTCGATCCGCCGAGGATCAGGGCCCATTCGTGGTCAGCGAAGACGTGTGTCGGCATCGGGCGGCTGTTCGGGCTTCGGGTCGCACAGCGTGACGGTGATGGAGTCCATACCGCTCGCGAGCATCTCGCGCACCAACGACGGCTCGTAGATCGGCCGGAGCTCCCCCATGGCATCCATGATCAGCGCCCGCGGATCACCCGCCCTCCGTCTTCTGTCGATCGCTCCGCTCCCGCCTTCCAAGACCGCCTCCGTCTGTCCCGGCTCAACCTGCAGCGTCACGGGGCGGTTGTGAAGCGCAGGAGCCTGAAGCCTCTAGTCGTGCCGGAGGGCCACCAACGGATCGACGCGGGCTGCCCGCGCCGCCGGGATGGCGGCCGAGATGAGCACGGTCGCCCCGAGCGCGAGCGGCACGACCACGAACGTGAGCGGATCCCGCGCCGTGACGCCGTAGAGCAGTCCGGCGAGAAGACGCGACAGCATCCAGGCGCCGGCGACCCCGATCGCGAGCCCGAGAGCGGTCATGATCAGGCCTTCCCGGAGGACGAAAGACCGGACGCCCCGGGGGGAGGCGCCGAGCGCGATGCGGATCCCGATCTCGCGCGTCCGCCGGGCCACCAGATACACGGTGACCCCGTAGACGCCGACCACGACCAGCACGAGCGCCATGAGCGCGAACACGCCGAATGCCACGCCCTGGAAGCGCTGCGTCGCGGTGGCGTCGCGTGTGACCTCCCGCATGGTTCTCAGGTTGGCGATGGGAAGGTTCGGGTCCACGGCCCCCGTGACGCTCCGTACGCCGGCCGCCACGCCCGCGGCCTCGGCCCGGTGGGTGCGGACGACGAGGTTCAGCTGGCTCATGACCCAATCTTCCGTGGTCGAGGGAAACTGGGCATGCGGCAGATACATGGCGGGTCGTGGCGCATCCGAAAGCGACGTCTGGTGTACGTCCGCCGCGATCCCTACGACGGTCCGCCACAGCGTGTCGATGTTCGTGGACATTCGAATCTGCGCTCCCAACGCGTCGCCCTCGGGCCAATGACGCCGGGCGAACTCCTCGCTGATCACGGCGGTCTGGAAGCCGCCCGCGACATCGCTCCTGGTGAACGGACGACCTTCCACGAGCGGGATCCGCATCGCCTCGAAGTACCGCGGCGTCACGACGATCCAGTCGGGCACCGGACCCTGTTCCCCGAGGCCATCCGGCCCACGGCCGCGGATACGCACCCCCCAATCCCCGACCCCGCTGGCCAGGGGGAGGCTTGTGGTTCCGGCCACCGCATCGACGCCCGGTAGAGCCGAAACGTCGACGAGCAGGCGATCGAAGAATGCGCGAGTGGCGGGGTGATCGGGATAGGAGGTCGATGGCAGCGAGAGCTGGAGCGTCAGCACGCCGACGTCGTCGAACCCGGGGTCGACCGCTCGCAGCTCCCCGAACGACCGGACGAGCAAGCCGGCCCCGATCGAGAGCATCGCGGCGAGCGAGACCTGCGCCGTGACCAGCCCACGACGGGTCTGCGCACCGGCCTGACCCGTCCCCCGCCGCATCCCCGTTCCAGCCCCCTTCAGGGCCCCCACGGGCTCCTCGCGAGACAGTCGGAGCGCCGGCAGGAGACCGATGATGAGACCGGTCGACACCGTGGCGAAGAGGCAGAACCCGAATACCGCCGGCTCGGCCGACACCCCGTCGAGCCGGGGGAGCCCGGGAGGACTCATGGCGACCAGCGCCCGTGCCCCGAGCACGCCCACCGCGAGCCCCGCAGCGCCCCCGGCGAGGGCCAGCACCCCCGTCTCGGTACACAGCTGCCGGATCAGCCTTCCGCGGCCCGCGCCGAGCGACACCCGAACGGCCATCTCGCGGATTCGCGTGTCGGAGCGGGCGAGGAGAAGGTTCGCGATGTTGACGCAGGCGACGAGAAGAACGAGCCCGACGGCTCCGAGGAGGATCATGAGTCCGGTACGCGCGCTCCCGACCACGTCCTCGCGGACGGGAATCGCGGTCGCGGAGAAGGTCTCCGGAAGCGTGCCCAGCCGCTCGGAGATCCGTGCGGCCGCCGCGGCGAGCGCGCCCCTGGCCTGACCGAGGGTAACGCCCCTGCGCAGCCGGGCGACGCCCCTCAGGTAGTGGATGTTCCGGGTGTCGGGAGCAGCTCGATCGAGCCCGAGCGGGGCGATCACGTCGGGCGCCGGCCCGGTGAACCCGCCCGGCAGGCGGAAGCCCGCCGGGACCACGCCGACCACGGTGCGAGCGAGCCCGTTCAGCGTGATGATCCGGCCCACGACCTCGGGCTCGCGCCCGAACCGCCGCTCCCACATCGGCTCGCTCAGCAGAATCACGAGGGCGGTCCCAGGCAGGTCGTCGTCCGGGCCGAAGACTCGACCGGCGAGCGGGGTCACGCCCAGCGCTCGCAGGGCACCGGCGCTGGCGTACACGCCGGGGAGCCGCTCCGCTTCCCCTTCACCCGACAGGGTGAGCGGCCCGAACCTGTATGCGCCCAGCGATTCGAACGGCGCGTCGAGCCCCTCGTACTCCAGGAACTCGTTCTCGGAGAGCGCCAACTGACCCTCGACATGCGTATTCCAGACGGTCACGACGCTCTCGTCGTCCGGGTACGGGAGTGGCCGGAGTAGCACTCGACTCACGACCGAGAACACCGCCGTGTTCGCCCCGATCCCGAGCGCGAGGGTGAGCACCGCCACCGCGGAAAAGCCCGGGTTGCGAGCGAACTGCCGGAAGGCGAACCGGACGTCCTGGATGATCGTCTCGATCAGGGCGCCGACCCGCCGCTCACGGACGCCGGTCTTCACCTGCTCGACCCCGCCGAGCTCCAACCGGGCCCGGCGACGTGCCTCGTGGGGAGTCATGCCGGCCCGGAGCTTCTCCTCGACCAGCATGGCCAGGTAGCTGTCGAGCTCCTCAGCGAGATCGGCGTCCAGGGTCTCTTTCCGAAACAGGGTTCGGAGTAGACTCCGGATCCTCGTCTGGATACGCATCACCGCCTCCTCAGGTGGCCTCGAGGATCTTGTCGATCGCCGCCAGAGCCTGGGCCCAATTCTGCTTCTCCTCGCCAAGACGCCGGCGGCCGGCGGCAGTCAGCTCGTAGAACTTGGCGTGGCGGTTGTTGTCCGACTCACCCCACGACCCGGCGATCCAGCCCTCCTGCTCGAGCCGGTGGAGCGCCGGAAACAGGGACCCCGGCTTGACCTGGAACGTCCCCTCCGTGATCTGTTCCATGCGTCGCGAAATCCCCAGGCCGTGCAGGCGCTGGAGCGAGAGCGTCTTGAGGATCAGCATGTCGAGGGTCCCGCGGACGATGTCGGACCGGCCGGGCACGCGGCAATCTCCTATCGAATGTCTATACGGACACTCGTATAGATAGCCGATAGGGCGATGCCTCGTCAAGGGAGGTGGTCCAGGCCGTCGCCCGAAAGCGGGCGGTCACGCGCGAGGGCCGGGCGGCCACGGTATGCTCGACCCGTGACCATGCAGATCGCCTTTCTGTTCGCCCTGCTCGGGACGATGGTCTATCTGTTTCTCACCGAGAAGCTGCCGGTCGACCTGACCGCGTTTCTCGGTCTGCTGGTCCTCATCTTCGGCGGGTACCTGACTCCCAGCGAGGCGTTCACCGGATTCTCGTCACCCGCCGTCATCACCATGCTCTCCGTGTTCATCGTGGGAGCCGCCCTGCTCGAGACCGGCGTCGCCGACATGATCGCGGGTCGCGTCCACCGCATCGTGGGGAACAGCGAGACCCGCCTGATCGCCGTCCTGATGCTGGTGGCCGGCGGGCTGTCCGCGTTCATGAACAACATCGCGGCAACCGCGGTGATGATGCCGGCCGTCGCCACGATCGCGGGGCGGGCAGGCCTCGATCCGTCTCGCCTGTTCATGCCGCTCGCGTTCGGCGCGATCCTCGGTGGAACGACGACGCTCGTCGGAACGCCGCCGAACATCGTGGCGGCGCAGCTCCTGGGCGAGCGGGGGCTCGAACCGTTCTCGCTGTTCGACTTCACTCCGATCGGGCTTGCGATGCTCGGCGTCGGGACGCTGTTCATGCTGACGTTCGGGCGCCGGCTCCTGCCCAGGGGGAAGCGGGGCCAGACGCCGAGCGTCGCTGGCGAGCTCCGGCAGGTCTACCGGCTCGACGAGCGGCTCTTCTGGATCCGCATCCCGAATGATTCACCCCTTGGCGGCCGGAGCCTCGCCGCGACACGGCTGGGTAACACGCTCGGGGTGAAGGTGCTCGGGATCGTGCGCGAGGGAAGCCGCCGCATGGCGCCCGAGGGGGACACGATCCTGAGGGGGGGCGACGTGCTGTTCGTCCAGGGCGAGCTGGATGACATCGAGCGCCTCCTGCGGCTTCGCGAGCTCGAGGTGGAGGAGACGCAGGTCGCCCGCGTGCCGCCCCCGCTCCGGGACATGAGCGGAGCGCGGTTCAGGGTGGCGCCGGGCTCGGTCGTCGCGGGTCGGACGCTACGCGACGTCTCGTTCCGCCAGGTATACGGGCTCGTCGTCCTCGGGGTGTACCGGTCCGGGCTCATGTATCGAACGCACCTCGCGGAGACCGAGCTCGAGGCGGGGGACGAGATCCTGGTCGTCGGGAGGCGGAGCAATCTCGAAAGCCTGGCGCGGTCGCCCGATTTCGCGTTGCTCGAGCTCGGCCGACGGGTCATCCGCGAGCTGGGTGACCGGCTCCACGCGATCTGCGTCCCGGCGGGATCGCCGCTGGTGGGCTCGACGATCGCCAGCAGCCGTCTGGGCGAGCTCGTAGGGCTCACGGTGGCCGGTCTCGTCCGCGGCGCGGAGACACGGCTCGCGGTGCCCGACGAAGTGCTCGAGGCCGGCGACCGGCTCCTGGTCGCCGCGCAGCCCGACGCGCTCCTCGATCTGATGGTCCTGGGCGACGTGGAGCTCGACCGGGGAGATGCGGAGTCGCCGCTCGAGTCCGAGGATGTGGGGGTCGCGGAGGTCGCGGTGGCGCCTCGCTCTTCTCTGGTCGGTCGCACGCTACAGGATCTCGACTTTCGAGGCCGGTTCGGCCTCCTCGTACTGGCGCTGTGGCGTGAGGGCAGACCCGTCCACATGGATCTCGCCGACGAGGCACTTCGGTTCGGCGACGCGCTGCTCTTGCACGGTCCGCGCGAGAACATCCAGCGGCTCGCGACGAATCCCGACGTCCTGGTGCTGTCCGGGGCGGACCAGGCTCCGCGGCGCACGAAGAAGGCGAAGTACGCCGTGGCGGGGCTGCTCGCGTTGGTGGCCCTCGTGGTCAGCGGTTTCCAGCCGGTCCACGTCGCCGCTTTCGCCGCTGCCACGATCGTTCTCCTCGCGGGCGCGCTCACGATGCCCGAGGCATACCGCGCGATCGAGTGGAAGGCGATCTTCCTGGTCGCGGCCGTGCTCCCGGTGGGGGTCGCGATGGAGCGGACCGGTGCGGCCGGGCTGCTGGCGAACAGCGTCGTCACCGTGGCCGGCCCGCTGGGGAGCTATCCCACCCTGGCGGCGCTCGTGGTCATTGCCAGCCTCCTGAGCCAGGGCCTCGACGGGGCCCCGTCGGTCGTGCTCATGGCGCCGGTCGTGATCCAGACCGCCGAGGGTCTCGGCATCAGCCCGCATCCCCTGATGATGGGCGTCAGCCTCGCCGCCTCCGCGGCGTTCATGACGCCGTTCAGCCACAAGGCGAACCTGCTGGTGATGGGAGCGGGGGGGTATCGGTCCAGCGACTACCTGAGAGTCGGGACTCCCCTGACCGTCGTGCTTCTCGCGCTCATGGTGTTCATGATCCCGATCTTCTTCCCGTTCTAGTGGACCGGCGGCGAACCGCCTCCTAGTCGGTCTTGAGCGCCCGGATCGGATCGAGCCGCGCGGCTCTCCGGGCGGGGACGTACACGGCGAGCGCCGCGACGCCGACCAGGAGCAGCGGCACCCCGATGAACGCGGCGGGATCGAGCGGGCTCACGTTGTACAGCAGTCCGCTCACCAGCCTCCCGGCTGCGGCGGCCCCGACCAACCCCAGCGCCGTGCCGATCGCCGCCAGACGCATGCCCTCTCCCAGCACGAGCTTGAGAACTCGCGCCCGATCGGCTCCCAACGCGACGCGGATACCGATCTCGTGGGTCCGCTGCGCCACCGAGTAGGCCATCACGCCGTAGATCCCCACGGCCGCCAGGATCAGTCCGAGGACGCCGAACAGCCCGAGCACCGACCCACCCAGCCGGGCCGGCAGGAGGGCGAGCCCCATGTGATCCTCCATGGTCCGCACGTCGTACAGCGGCATGTCGGAGTCGAGCGCTCGGACGGTCTCCTGGACATGGCGCAACACGGCCGTGGGATTGGATCCGGTGCGCACGACGATCGCTACGGCGGACTCGAAGACGTCGCGAAGCGGCAGGTACATGTACTCGGTGGCCGACTCCCCCAGACTACGGTACTTGCCCGTCTCCACCACCCCCACGACCTCCCGCTCCTTCCCGGCCGTCGACACCATCTTCCCGACGGCCGACTCTCCGGGCCAGAACCTCTCCGCGAAGCGCTGGTTGACGATGATGACGGGCGACGCATCGACGTCATCCTGGCGCGTGAACGGCCGTCCCTCGACGAGACGGATGCCCATGGCTTCCAGGTAGCCCTCGGTGATCTGGGTGTAGTCGAGGCTCGTCCGCTCACCCTCGGTGAACTCGTAGCCGGGGATCGTGACGCCGCGGTCCGACCCGCTGAGACCGAGTGGCACCGTGGTGGTCATTCCCACCCCCGAGACTTCCGGAAGCGCCCCGATTTCCTCCATGATGCGATCCAGAAACGCGCGTGCTCGGACCTCGTCGTATCCCTGAAGACTCGGGTCGATGGAGGCGAGCACGAGGCTGCCCGGTCGCTCGAATCCGGGGTCGATCTCGGTCGCGCCCTGGAGGCTCCGGAGGAAGAGACCCGAGCCGATGAGGAGCATGAGAGATAGCGCCATCTGAAGCACGACGAGCGCGCTGCTCACTCTCGACCGTCCCGGCCGATCCTCGTTCGCCCCCCTCACCGCGGCGACGGTGTCGGGGTTCGCGGCCTGGAGCGCGGGCGCCAGGCCGAACAGGATCCCCGCGGTCACTGATACCGCCAGGGTGAACAGGAGCACGGTCGTGTCGAGCTCGACCTGGAACGCCCACGGACCATCCATGGGCGGCCGGATACCGCTCAACAGGTTGGTGGCGACGTAGGCGAGCCCCAGCCCGACCAGTCCCGCGAGCGCGCTGAACACGAAGCTTTCGGTGAGCAGCTGCTGGACGATCCTGCTCCCCCTGGCACCGAGGCTCAGGCGAATCCCCATCTCGCGCCGACGCTCGCGAGCCCTGACGAGGAACAGATTGGCCACGTTCACGCACGCGATAAGGAG
>Ga0302046_10004028_pt1 | contig 13144 bp, 8 predicted proteins | sample RVTome_11_FD_200261 | JGI IMG/M metagenome (GOLD analysis project Ga0302046, IMG submission 200261) | Soil microbial communities from uranium-contaminated site in the Upper Colorado River Basin, Wyoming, United States - RVT147D111 (version 2) ...
GGGCGACGCGCGCACGCACTGCTCGCCGAACTGCCCGGACGGGCCGCAGAAGGACGGCTGGTACGCGCAGAACCGCCAGACCACGGCGATCAGGGCCCACGAGGTCGTGGACCGGACGATCCGGATACAGCCGCGTGCGGCGGTGAACTACACGCCATTCTCGTGGTTCACCAACCGCGTGATGTTCGGTGGCGACCTGTCGCGGTCGAAGGCCTTCTCGTTCTGGGCCAAGAACGATCAGGGCTGGTGGGACAATGCGCCCAACAACACGGGCAACATCGGCGAAGCGCGCCAGGCGATCGACCGGCTGACGTTCGACTACCTGGGCAACATCACGCACTCGATCACGTCCGACCTGCGCAATGACTTCTCGTTCGGCAGCCAGATCACAACGCGTCTGACCGACCTGACCAACGCGACGGGTACGGGCCTGGTGACCAATGACACGCGCAGTGTGAATGCGGCCGCGCAGCTGACCGGCGGCGGCCAGAGCTCCTCGCAGGACCGTCAGGTCGGGTTCTTCGCGCAGACGCAGCTGACCTGGCGCGAGAAGCTCTACCTCCAGTTCGGCGCACGCATGGACCAGGCGTCCTCGTTCGGTGTGGACACCGAGCCGTTCTTCAGTCCGAAGGTGGGCGTTTCCTACGTGATCTCGGATGAGAACTTCTTCCGCAACACCTTCGGCGAGAACACGATCAGCCTGCTGCGCCTGCGCGCGGCCTACGGTGTCACGGGGCGGGCGCCGGGCAGCGGCGCACGTTCGACCTACAACCCGACGAGCAACCAGATCTCGCCCACGCTGGTGGTGGTGGGCGTGAATCCGGACGACACCGGCAATCCGGACATTCGCGCCGAGAAGGGGCAGGAGCTGGAGCTGGGCTTCGAGGCCGGCCTGCTCAATGATCGGCTGGGCGTGGAACTGACCTACTTCAACAAGGAGACGGTCGACCAGATCCTCACACTGCCGGTGCCGGGATCGCTGGGGTCGAGCGGCCCGCGGGTGAACATCGGCGCCATGCTGAATCGTGGCTTCGAGATCGCCGCGAACGCCCGCGTCCTCACGTACCAGAACCTGGCCCTGGAGCTGCGTGGCGCAGTCAACACGCTGCACAACGAGGTGCTGGACCTGGGCACGGTGCCGGAATCGGCGACGCGCAAGGAACACTTCCCGATCAGCGGCGTCTGGGACTACACGATCCGGTCCGTCGACCTCGAAAACAACCGGGTCATTGTTTCGGACACGCTCGAGTTCATCGGCAACAACGTGAACCTGCCCGGCTGGGAGGGCAACCTGTCGAGCACGCTGACGCTGTTCCGTGACCTGTCCCTGTACGTGCAGGCGGATTTCCGCGGCGACCGGACGGTGTTCAACAGCACTGAGGAGTTCCGTGACCGCCAGTTCGGCATCAGCGGACCGGCCGTGGTGCAATGTGCGTACTTCGACACGCCACGCCACACCGATCCGACCGCCTGCTCGGACGAAGCGCGCATCAAGTACATGCGCAAGTTCGGTCCGTGGCGCACGGAGGAGCGCTTCGATTCGACGGGCGCCCAGGTGGGCGACCGCAATCTGTCCCGCTCGCTCGTGCGTGGCGATTACAATGAGGACGGCGCGTTCGTGCGGCTGCGCGAAGCCTCTCTCAGCTACCGCATCCCGCGTTCGATCGTGACCCGCTTCATGCGTGCACAGTCGGCCAGCCTGACGGTCGCACTCCGCAATGTGCACACGTGGACGGATTTCACCGGTCTCGATCCGGAATCCGACCAGTTCCTCACGGTTCCGCAGGACAAGCGCTGGACCGTGCGCTTCAACTTCACCTTCTGAGCGAGGACACGATGAGACTGCTACGCAATGGAGTCCTGGGTGTCGTGCTCGCCGGTGCCGTGGGGTTGACGGCGGCGTGTGACGATTTCCTGGAGGTCAAGAATCCGAACAACCTGGAAGCGGACGCGGTGGATGAGGAGCGCGACCGTGCGCTCCTGGCCCAGTCGGCCTTCCAGTCATTCGTTTCGAGCTATGGAAATCTCATGGTGTACATCGCGTGGTTCACGAACGAAGCCCGGGTGGGCGACACGTTCCCCACGCGCAACGATTTCGGCAAGCGCGACGTTCCACCCAACAACGGCCACATTTCGGGACAGAGCTGGAACCCCATGCACAGCGCGGCCCAGTTCGGCCGCGAGACCATCCGGTCGACGCAGGCAGCGGGCAACAACATCGATCTCGCGCGGACCTACCTCTCGACCGGCTATTCGTTCCTGTTCGTCGCGGAGCTGCATTGCGAAGGGACGGTAGCCGAGAACTGGCTGGTCTCGCGTGGGCCCATGACGTCGCAGGCCGTGATGGATACGGCGATCGCACACCTGCAGCAGGCCGCCGACATTGCGGCAGGCCTGACCGGCGCGGACGCGACGGCCGTAATCAACGCGGCGCGCGTCGGCATGGCACGCGGCCACATGTTCAATGGGCGCAAGACCCAGGCCTCCCAGCTGGCCGGACAGGTGGCCGACGGATTCGTCTACGAACTGCTCCACCTGGATGACCCCGGCAATCGTAACCGGCTCGGCAACACGATCTGGTCCTTCTCGGAATCCCGCGTTTCCCTGGTGGTGGGTGACGAGTGGCGTGCCATGGCCGACGCGGGCGATGCGCGCATTGCATACGTCGACATGGGCCGGGTCGCGCAGGACGGCGAGCTGCGCTTCTTCCGCCAGGACAAGTTCCAGGGCTGGGCCGCACCGGATCGGCTCGCGTCCAAGCTCGAGGCCGATTACATCATGGTCGAGGCCGACGGCAATGCGGCCGCCATGTTCGACTTCATCAACGCGCGCCGCGCAGTCGGCAATCAGGAGCCCATTGCCGCGACCACGGACATGAACGTCCTGCTCAGGGAACTCATGGAGCAGAAGGCCCGTGACTTCTGGCTCGAGGGCAAGCGCATCGGCGACCTCCGTCGCCTGGGCGAGGGCGTCGTTCCCTACATCATTCCGCCGGGTGACAACTACTACAAGCCGGCACTGGGCGTGGTCGCGAACCAGGTCTGCTGGCCGGTCCCGCAGGCTGAAATCAACAACAACCCGAACTGGCCGAAGTAAGGCGGGTCGGTGGAGTAGCTGAAGGCAGGAACCGTGGAATCGAAGGGCCGCGCCAGTATGGGCGGCCCTTCGCTCATCGATCTCAGAACATGTCGCAAGAGGATACGTCACGACGACACCGGATCGCGATGGTAGTCCTTGCCGCCCGGTTCAGGGCCGGGGCCGCACCATCAGTGAGACTCGCCGACAGCGCCGTCAGCGAGGCTGGCCGACGGGCCGGACATCGATGATCTGGTCGCGGGCGGTGCCGACGGAGACGAACTCGATGGGGACGCCGGTCAGCGCCTCGAGGCGATCGAGGTAAGCGCGGGCGGCTGGCGGCAGGTCATCGATGGAGCGTGCGTCCGAGGTGGACGTGCGCCATCCGGGCATGGTCTCGAAGACAGGTGTGACGCGTTCGAGCAGTCCGAGGTCCCATGGAAAGCTGTCGTGAATCTCGTTACCGGCCCGATAGGCGGTACAGATGCGGAGTTCCTCGAAAGTGTCGAGTACGTCGAGCTTGGTGACGGCGAGGCCGGTGAGGCCGTTGACCTGGGCGGCGTAGCGGACGACGACGGCGTCGAACCAGCCGCAGCGCCGGGGCCGCCCGGTGGTAGCGCCGAATTCGCCACCGAGCTCGCGCAGGTGCTCGGCCATGCCCGGATCCATCTCGGTGGGCAGCGGTCCGCCGCCGACGCGGGTGGTGTAGGCCTTGACGACACCGAGGACGCCATCGATGACGGTCGGTCCGATGCCGACGCCGCTGGCGGCGCCGGCGGCGGTCGTGGACGATGATGTGACGTAGGGATAGGTGCCGTGGTCAATGTCGAGCATTGCGCCCTGTGCGCCTTCGAGCAGGACGCGGGTGCCGGGTCGTGCGAGCGTGTCGAGGATTTCACGGCCGGTGTCATGGAGCATGGGGAGGATGCGGTCGCGCCGGGCGATCATGCGGTCGGCGATCTCATCGGGCGAAACGGTATCGGCGCGCAGAGCGCGCAGCCGGTTGTTGGCGCGCTCGACGGCGGCGAGAATGAGCCGGTGTGCGCGCTCGGCGTCGACGAGGTCAGCGACGCGTACGCCGCCGCGGGCGACCTTGTCCTCGTACGCGGGACCGATGCCCTTCCCCGTCGTACCGATGCGGCCGGCTCCGCGCACGGCTTCATTGGCCTGATCGAGACGTTTGTGATGTTCGAGCAGGAGGTGAGCGCGACCGCTGATGCCGATGCGTGATTCGGCATCGATGCCGCGCTCGTGCAGCTTGTCCAGCTCGATCAGGAACTGATCGACATCGAGGACGACGCCGTTGCCGATGAGGCAGCGCGTGCCATCGTGGAGGATGCCGCTGGGGATCTGGTGCAGGATGAAGGTTTCGCCGTCGACGTTGACGGTATGGCCGGCATTGGCGCCGCCCTGGTAGCGGGCCACGACGTCGACGTTTGCTGCAAGGACGTCGACGATCTTGCCCTTGCCTTCGTCGCCCCACTGCGCACCAACGACGACGAGGCACCGCCGCTCGAGCATGCCCATTTGTATCTCCAACACGCAGAGCCCGCTCTTCGCGGAAAGCGAGAGCGGGCCGGTTCGCCTCTTTTTCCAATGAAGTTTATGCGGTCGGCGCGGAGCGCGCCACCCCGCTGCGGGCGGCGGCGACCGGTGACCGGTCACGCAGCCTCGCGATTGCGCCGGAAACGGCACGCGCAGTACGCGCCGCGCCCTCGCCTGTGAGGCGATCGGCGCGGTCGGCCGGGCGGTGCACGCGGGCGAGCGAGCGGATGCCGCCGCGCATCACCGTAATGGCAGACAAGCCGGCACGCAGCAGCGGGAGGTGGTCCACGAGCAGGCCGGGCGGAATGGGCCGGGCCTTCAACGTTTCGCCATCAGAGCGCACGGCATCGCGGAGTGCGCCATGCAGCGGTGACCTTCTCCGCAGCCCGGGCAGTCGGTGTTCGAGCAGGACGAACGCGCCAACGTCATCGAGACCGTCCAGATTGATGGCAGCTTCCACGGAACGGAGTGTTGCGGCGACGACGTCGCTCTTTTCCTTTCCGTTCCATGCCACGCGCGCGGCCGCAGCTGCCCGTGCGCCGGCGAGTCCGAACTCTTCGCCATCCGTGACGAGCAGTGCGACATCAGCGGCGGCGCGCTCACGCGCGGCAATGTCGAGCAGTGCGGTGACGCCGGTCGCGTTGTCGAGAGCGCCAGCCGAGGCATTGGCAACACCGCAGGAAGCGAGGAGCAGACCGCCGGCAATACCGAGTCCTGCGGCGACGCGTGCGACGGGCAACGTGGCTTCGGCGAGCATACCGAGCGCACCGGCGGTGAGCAGCAGCCAGGCGAACAGTGCGGCAACGGCAGCGGCGATACGCAGCACGAGCGGCACGGGCTGCGACTTGCTGTCGCGGTGCGCAACGACCAGGAAGCGCGCTGCGCCGCCGGGTACCAGTGCGAGCAAGTTGACACCGGTGGCGCGCGCCCAGGGCAGGCTCTGGATGAGCGTGCCGACCGCAGCGACTGTCGTGACGGTGACGACGAGCAGTGCGGAGAGCAGAAGCAGCGCGAGATACAGGCGGCCGGCCTCGATGAGCAGAAACGCGAGCAGTGTCGTGATAGCGAGTGCAGCGCCCATCACGCGTACGCCGTCGCGCACGGGCCAGCGCGAGAATGCGAACGGCTGATCGTGGACGTCATAGCCGAGAGCGTGGAGGCGATCGCGTAACTGCTGCTCGACCTTGGCGGCGCCCTCCGACCCGTGCAGCCGCGGAATGGCGAGCGAGCGAAGCGTGTCGTTGAGCGCGTTGCTCAGGTCGGCACCGGGCCGGCGGCGAGCAGGCCGGCATCGCGCAGGAGTTTCGCGATCTGCCGGCGTTCCTTCTCACCCAGCGCACGGAGCGGCGGGCGTGGAGGGCCGCCCGCCCATCCCATCTCATCCAGTGCGGTCTTCACACCGACCGCGCCGAACGCGGCGACGATCTCCTTGTGCAGGACGGTGAGTCCCTGCTGCATCTCACCGGCGCGGCGCGTGTCACCGGACCGGAACGCGCTCACGAGTTCCGCGCAGCGAGCCGGCGCGATGTCCGCAATGGCGAGAATGCCGCCGGCGCCACCCAGCTCGAGCGCCGTGTAGAGGAGCGAGCCGTTGCCGACGAAGAGGCGTTTCTCACGCGGGCATGCTGCCGTGTAGTCGGCGAAGCGCTTGATGTCGCCGGACGAGTCCTTGAGTCCCGCGACGTTCGGATGGCGCACGACTTCACCCATGAGGCCGGGCTCCATCGTGACCTTCGTGTACTTCGGCATGTGATAGACGATGACGGGCACGGGCGACGCATCGGCGAGCGCACGGTAATGATCGGCCAGTGCGGCGGGTGTGAGATACGGTCCGAAGTACCAGGGCGCGTGAGTGAGCACGTACTCCGCACCTTCGCCGGCCAGCCGCTTCGCTTCGCGGATCGTGGCGCGTGTCGACTCGGCGCTCGCACCGGCCACGAGCACGATCCCGGCGGGCAGGACGCTGCGCGCGAAGGCGGTCAGCCGGACCTTCTCCTCCTCATCGAGCAGGGCGCCCTCACCGGTCGAGCCGAACAGGACGATGCCGTCAATGGGTTCATCGGCCCAGCGGCGCAGGTTCTCGCGCCAGCTCACGGGCGCACAATCACCCGTGACTTCATCGAACGGCGTTGTGATGGGCAGGAAGACGCCTCGCAGGCGGTCGTGTGGCGATTCGTTCACGGGTCGGCCTCGTCCGGGGTGGTGGAACGGCGTTTCAGGTGCTGGCTTCCGCTGCTCGGGCCGGGACGAACCTGTCATGAATCCGGCGGGCGCGGGTCATCCTGCCCGAGTGCACCCGTGACGGCGCTACCGATCTTCCGGTGGCACGTCCACACCGGATGAGTACTTTGGGCGCCCGGCGGCGGGCGATGCAAGGGGTGGTGGTGGATACGATTGCGCCCCGGCCACTCTCGAGGAGGGACCGGGGCGCTGGCGAGCCGAAACCTGCACCTGCTCAGACGAGGGTACGCATCTTCAGCTCGAAGTCGGCCGGGTTGTTGGCAGCGGCCTTGGCGACTTCGTAGGAGACCATCTCACTTTCGACCAGGTCGCGCAGGTGCTGGTCGAACGTCTGCGAACCGTACTGTTCCTTGCCTTCGACGATCAGGTCGTAGATCTCGTGCTGCTTGTCACCACCCTGCATGATCGCGTCGGCAATCGTGCCGGTGACGACCATGACTTCGGCGGCGACGACGCGACCACGCCCATCCTTGCGGGGCAGCAGTCGCTGGCTGATGACCGCGACCAGCGTCTCGGCCATGCGGATGCGCACCATTTCCTGCTCGTGCGGCGGGAACACTGCAATGATACGCGTGATTGTCTGCACGGCATTGGTCGTGTGCAGCGTGGACAGCACGAGGTGACCCGTCTCGCCCGCCTTCATGGCGGTGTCGATCGTGGTGGTGTCGCGCATTTCACCGATCAGCACGACGTCCGGATCCTCGCGCAGCGCGCTCTTCAGGCCCTGGTCGAACGTGACCGTGTCGCTGCCGACCTCACGCTGCGTGATCGAGCAGTTGATGTCGCGGTGCAGGAACTCGATCGGGTTCTCCAGCGTGATGATGTGCTTGCGCCGTGTATTGTTGATGTAGCCGACGATGGCGGCCAGTGTGCTGCTCTTGCCCGAGCCCGTCACGCCCGTGACCAGCACCAGGCCGCGCTCGGCCTGCGAGATCGCGGAGAGCACGGCCGGAAGACGCAGCGTCTCGAAATTCGGAATGTCGATGGGAATCACGCGCATCACGGCCATGGGTGTGCCGCGCTGGCGCAGGATGTTCACGCGGAACCGGCCGAGACCGGGCGCGCCCCAGGAACAGTCGTAGTCGCGGATCTCGTCGAAATTGTCGCGATCCCTGGGATTCGTGATCAGCTGCATGCAGATCTGGCGAACCTGATCCTGCGACAGCCGCTGCTGTGTGAGGGGCACCAGCTCGCCGTGGATCCGGGCGCGCAGGAAGTCGCCGACCTTGATGTGGATGTCGGAGGCTCCGCGCTGGACCGCGGCCTTGAAGATCTCGATCATCGTCCGGGTTCCCCGTCCGTAGGGTTGCGGGTCGCTTTGCTGCATCCAGAGTATCGGAACGAGATGCACGGCCACTTGAAACGGACGGAAGAGATGAACAGGGCGACGGGTGACAGGGACGAGGACACCGGGGACAGGACACACGGACGCGGGAAACCGGGAACAGGCCAGAGGGCACACGTACACGGATCGGGACCGGCGGCTGGAGGGAGCATGGAGGACCTCGGGGGGGTGCTGGGGGTGGCGATCGAGGCGGCGCGGGTGGGTGTGGAGGTGCAGCGGACGCACCTGGGGACGGTTCTTGAAACGGAATGGGAGGAAAAGGGTGTCCATGATTTCGTGACGCGGGTGGATCGCGAGGCGGAATCGCGGATCGTGGCACGGGTGCGGGCGGCCTATCCGGACCACGCCATCCTTGCGGAGGAGGAATCGACGGGCGCCGGCCCGGTCGCGGCCTCGAACAGAGCCGGTCGGCACGCGCGTGGCGGCGAGGGCGGAGCGGCGGGCGCAGGCGCGAGCGGCGGCGGTGACCCGAGCGGGGCGCGGCGGCCGGGCTGGCTGTGGATCATCGATCCACTCGATGGGACGACCAACTACCTGCACGGGTATCCGATGTACGCGGTCTCCATTGCGGCACTGAAGGACGGCGAGCTGGCGGTCGGCGTGGTGATGCACGGGGTAAGCGGGGAGACGTGGACGGCGGTGCGGGGACAGGGGGCCTTCCTTGACGGCCGGCCGATCCGTGTCTCGGCGACCACGCGGATGAGCAGTGCGCTGATCGGCACGGGATTCCCGTTCCGCGCACTGGACGTGCTGCCGTCTTACGTGCGGCAGTTCGAGCGAGTGATCCATGCGACGGCCGGTCTGCGGCGAGGAGGATCGGCGGCGCTGGATCTCTGCCACGTGGCTACGGGGTACTTCGATGCGTTCTGGGAGCACCGGCTGGCGCCGTGGGACGTTGCGGCCGGCACGCTGATCATCCGCGAGGCGGGCGGTGTGGTGACACGGATCGACGGCGACCCTGACGTCCTGGACGCGGGTTCGCTGCTTGCGGGGAACCCTCACGTGCATGCCGCTTTGATGTCGATCCTGAACGAATCGGGAACATGACGAGAGGACCGGTCAGGCCGGAACGGACGCGGCCACGGGTGAAGCGCGCGAGCGCCGGACTGAAGGCGCTGGCGGGTCGTGCGCGTGCCCGTTTCGGACGCGGCGTGGCATGGCTGCGGTCGAAGCCGGCCGCGGCAGCGGCCGTTGCGGGCGGGTTGCTCGGCTTCGTGTCACTGATCGCCGGCCTTGCGGTCGGCAGCTGGACGGCGGTGTGCCGTGACTGTCCGTCGACGGCGAGGATCTACGTGTGGGAGCCGCGCAGTGCGACGAAGCTGCTGGACCGCGAGGGCCGGCTGATCGACGAGCTGTTCCAGAACGAGCGGCGCACGCCGGTCGAGATCGAGACGCTGCCGGAGTACGTGAAGTACGCGTTCATCGCGATCGAGGACAAGCGCTTCTACCGCCACCCGGGCTTCGATCTCCGTCGCATTGTGACAGCGAATCTTCGCAACGTCGCGAGCGGCCGCATCACCGGCGGCGGTAGCACGATCACACAGCAGCTCGCCCGCTGGATGTTCACGGAGGAGATCGGCTTCGAGCAGATCCTCACACGCAAGCTCAAGGAGCTGAAGGTCGCACGCGAGCTGGAACGCGTGTACGAGAAGGACCAGATCCTGGAAGCGTACATCAACCAGGTGAACTACGGCGACGGCCGCCACGGCATCGAGGCAGCGACCCAGTACTTCTTCGGCAAGCCGGCCGTCGAGCTGACCGTGGCGGAAGCGGCGCTGCTCGCCGCCGTCGTCAACCGGCCGACCACGTTTTCGCCGTTCCGCAATCCGGAGCGCTCGCGCGGCCGTCGCAACATCGTCCTGCGCTACATGGCGAACCAGGGCTACATCACGCAGGAGGAATGCGAGCGGTGGATGGAGGAGCCGCTGCCGGAAGTAGCACATCGCAACGACGACGGCACGATCGCGCCGTACTTCGCCGAATGGGTGCGCACCATTCTGGTCAGCCGCTACGGTTCGGACGACCTGTACAGTCGCGGATTCCGTGTGACGACGACACTCGACCTCGACATGCAGCGCGCGGCACAGATCGCCATGGACTCCGGCTGGGCGCGCATCGAGAACACGCCCGGATTCCGTGGTGTGAAGTACGCCGACGCCATGGCGGACACGACGCGCAGGCGCACATCACAGACCGAATACCTGCAGGGATTGTTCATTGCACTCGATCCGCAGTCGGGTGAGATCCGTGCGCTGATCGGGGGCCGTGATTTCCGGGATTCCGAGTTCAATCGCGCCATCCGCGCATTGCGGCAGCCCGGCTCGACGTTCAAGCCGTTCACGTTCACGGCCGCCATCCAGAGCGGCATACCGGCATCGCGCGTGATCGATGACTCGCCGATCATGGTGCCCATGCACGACAGCACCATCTATTCGCCCAGGAACTACGACGACGATTTCAAGGGCCCGCTCACGCTGCGCGATGCCATGCGCATGTCGATCAACACGGTGACGGTGAAGCTGGGCATGGAGATCGGCCTGGAAACCGTTGCGCAGACCGCGAAACAGCTGGGACTGAGCACGGAGGTGCAGCCCTATCCGTCGACACCGATCGGCTCGTTCGCGGTGTATCCGATCGAGCTGGTCGCGGCCTACACCGCGTTCGCCAACACCGGCACACATGTCACTCCTCGCCCGATTCTCAAGGTCGAGGATGCCGATGGCCGGCTGCTCTGGGAGACGTTCCCCGAGCGCGAGGAAGTTCTGGACTCCGCGGTCGCCGCCATCGTGCGCGACATGCTGAGCACGGCAATCAACAACGGCTCCGGCGCACCGGCGCGCACGCCGGACAGACTGCCCTATGAGGTCCCCGCCGCAGGCAAGACGGGCACGACGAACGACGCGACCGACATCTGGTTCGTCGGATTCACGCCGGACCTGCTCGCCGGCGTCTGGTTCGGCTACGACCTGCCGCGCACGATCCTGCCGCGCGCGGCCGGTGGCGTGTATGCGGCGCCCGTCTGGGGCCACTTCATGCGCCAGCTCTATTACGGCGAGAACCCGCAGTTCGAGGTGCCCGCGCCCTGGCCATGGCCGTCCGGCATCACGACCCGGCTGGTCGACCGGGAGACCGGCCGTCTGGCGTCCAGCTTCTGTCCCGAGGACCGCGCGTACGCCGAGCACTTCATCGCCGGCACCGAGCCGACCGACCTCTGCCGGCCCGCCGATGGTCTGTTCGGAGGACGCGTGCGCAGAAGCCGTATGGACACGACGACGATCGACACGCTGCCGTCGACCATCCGATCACCGTTCCGGCGACGCATGCGCTGACGTCGAACGCCAGCCATCCGATCGCCTCCACCATGCACTGCAGGGGAAGGTCACGCCCGGGACGCAGTGACCGTGTCGCGTCCGGGCGAACAGCGCTTCAGCGCACAGGCGAGTAGATGCGGTAGGATATCCGGTTCGCGTCGAGCGCCTGCGACAGCCGCCCGCAGTCCTCATCCAGCACTTCCAGCGCCAGGTCACACTTCGCATCCGCGTCCGCCGGCGCCGGGATCACCTGTGCCCCCGCCGCCAGCTCGAGCGCGACCTGCTCCGCCCAGAGCGCATGGTGCGTCGTGTCGAACGTATAGACCGTGGTCATTCGTTTCGGCGCACTGCAGCGGACCAACCGGAATCGCCGGCCCCTCCCGTGAGCCGTCGTCCAATGAGGGGCAGCACAACGGGCGCCGCAGCCGCAACGGAAATAGCCTGCCGCAGCGCAGCGGCCGCAGCAGCAGCGGCTGTCTCATCCTGAGCATAGATCGTCGCAATGCGTTCGCCCGCATCGACCGGGTCGCCGGGCTTCACGGTGATGTCGAAGCCGACGGCGGGATCGATCGCGGCACCGAGCGTGGCGCGGCCGGCGCCCAGCGCGACGGCCGCATGCCCGATTGCACGCACATCCATCACGCCCGCGAAACCAGCCTCCTCACTCACGACGTCGAGGCGGATCGCAGCGCGCGGCAAACGGGCCGGGTCATCGAGTACGCGCGCGTCGCCGCCCTGCGCGATGATGATCTCGTGCATCTTCTCGAGCGCACGCCCGTCATCGAGCGCGGCCGCCGCCTGCGCGCGCCCGGTATCGAGATCCACACTCACAGCGCCGAGCACGAGCATCTCGGCGGCGAGCTCGAGCGTCACCTGCCGCAGGTCGGCCGGTCCGCCACCGCGCAGCGCGCTGATGCACTCCGCGACTTCCAGCGCGTTGCCGACGGCATGACCGAGTGGCCGATCCATGGCCGTCATGCGCGCGACGACGTTGCGGCCATGCGCTTCGCCGACCGCGATCATCGTGCGTGCCAGCTCTTGCGCAGCCGATTCGTCCGGCAGGAACGCGCCGTTCCCGACCTTCACATCGAGGACCAGCGCATCAATACCTTCCGCGAGCTTCTTGCTCATGATGCTGGAGGCAATGAGCGGAATCGATTCGACGGTCGCGGTCACGTCGCGCAACGCATAGAGCTTGCGGTCGAGCGGGGCGACCTCTTCCGTCTGCGCGATCAGCGCGCAGCCCACGCGCTCCATTTGCGCGCGAAATTCGGCCAGCGTCAGGTTCGTGCGGAAGCCGGGGATGGACTCGAGCTTGTCGACGGTACCGCCGGAATGGCCGAGGCCACGGCCACTCATCATGGGGACGGGCACGCCGAGCGCGGCAACCAGCGGGGCGAGCACGATCGAGACCTTGTCGCCGACACCACCAGTCGAGTGCTTGTCGACCTTGATACCGGCAACCGATGACAGGTCGAGGACCGCACCCGAGTGCAGCATGACGTCGACCATGGCATTCAGCTCGGCCGCCGTCATGCCGCGCAGGAAGACGGCCATCAGGAACGCGGCCACCTGGTAATCGGCCACACGGCCATCCTGATAGCCGCCCAGGAACGCGGCGATCTCC
>Ga0302046_10004030_pt1 | contig 13137 bp, 8 predicted proteins | sample RVTome_11_FD_200261 | JGI IMG/M metagenome (GOLD analysis project Ga0302046, IMG submission 200261) | Soil microbial communities from uranium-contaminated site in the Upper Colorado River Basin, Wyoming, United States - RVT147D111 (version 2) ...
AGTCGCCGACACCGTCCTCGAGCCCATAGCGGCCGGCGAGACGACCCTCACAGACGACGAAAAGGAGCTGGGATGCGTTCTTGTCGATGTCGGCGGAGGGAAGACCAGTGTCGCGATCTATCACCACGGCGCCGTCCGCCATACGGTCGTGCTTCCCATCGGGAGCGACAACTTCACCAACGACATCGCCGTGGGGCTTCGGACGCCGATTCCCGAGGCCGAGCGCCTGAAGCGGGATCACGGCTGCGCGCTGGCGTCGCTGGCAGACGACGAGCTGTCCTTCGAAGTCGCCGGCGTGGGGCTGCGCCAGATGCGGATGATCGGCCAGCGTGTGCTCGGCGATATCCTCCAGCCGAGGGCGGAGGAGATCATCCATTTCGTGAGGGATGAGATACGCGGCGCCGGCTACGAGCGTCAGGCGGGCGCGGGCGTGATCCTGACCGGAGGGGGAGCGGTGCTTCGGGGCATGCCGGAGTTGTTCGAAGATTTGCTCGATTTGCCGGTACGGCTGGGGATTCCCGGTGGATTGAGCGATGCGCGCTTCAGGCGGACCGAGTACGCGACGGCCGTGGGGCTGGTGGCCTACGGACAACGCAGGCGCCGGACACACGACTTCCACGACCAGGTCGGCGGGGCGCTCAAACGCATGGTCGCGAAGATCAGAAGCGTGTCGTTCTGACGGTGATCGGGACCCGCAATGGGACCCAGGCGATCGAAACTCGACGAGGGGGTAGCCGTGGCAAACAAAGCTAGCAAAGAACCCGCCGAAAAGCCGATCCGGTTTCTGTTCGAAGAGGAACGTCTGATCGGAGCGTGTATCAAGGTGATCGGCGTGGGCGGCGCCGGCTCCAACGCCGTCAATCGCATGATCGACGCGGGCGTGGAAGGGGTCGAGTTCCTGGTCGCCAACACCGACGTGCAAGCTCTCGAGTTGTCGCGGGCTCCGGTGAAGCTTCAGATCGGCGCCAGGCTGACCAAGGGCCTGGGCGCGGGGGCCAATCCGGAAGTCGGCCGCGAGGCCGCGCTCGAAGACACGGAGAAGCTTCTGGAAGCTCTCGAAGGGGCCGACATGATCTTCGTGACAACCGGCCTCGGCGGAGGCACCGGTACCGGCGCGGCCCCGATCGTCGCCAGCCTCGCCGCCGAGCTGGGCAGCCTGACGGTGGCCGTGGTGACCAAGCCCTTCGGGTTCGAAGGCCGCAAGCGGATGGCCCAGGCAGACCAGGGGCTGGCCAACCTGAAAGGGTCCGTGGACACGGTCATCACGATTCCCAACGATCGCCTTCTGGCGACTCTGGAGCACGGTACGAGCCTCTTCGACGCGTTTCACGTTGCCGATGACATCCTGAGGCAGGCCGTTCAGGGCATATCCGACCTGATCACGGTACCCGGGCTGATCAACCTCGACTTTGCCGACGTCCGGACCGTCATGCACGGGATGGGGATGGCGCTCATGGGAACCGGCCGGGCGACGGGAGACAACCGGGCGGTCGAAGCGGCGCGCCGCGCGATCTCGAGCCGCCTGCTCGAGGACGACTCCATCAAAGGCGCGCGGGGAGTACTGATTAACGTGACGGGCGGAAGCGACCTGCTGCTTCACGAAGTCAGCGAGGCCTCCGACATCATCTACGAAGCCGCCGATAGCGAGGCCAATATCATTTTTGGCGCCGTTCTGGACGAGCGGATGAAGAACGAGGTCAAGATCACCGTCATCGCGACCGGATTCGACCGCAAGGGCGCCGATCCGCTACTGGAAAGGTCGACCCATGCGTCACGGCAGGAGCCGAACCTGGAAATTCCTGCGTTCATCCGGCGGGCGGGGAATACGTAAAGACCTGGGTCGCCGCTGCCGCGCTGAAGGCGTTGTCCACTCCCGTAAAGGGGGCCGCGAAGATCCCGATCGCGGTCATGGATCACCCGCGACTCGAAGCGTCGGCCGCCCCTGGCTTCGCCGGCAGGGATCTGTGGGCCATGCCAGGACGTCGGCGGCTCGTGGCTGGGGTCATCGCAAGTACTCCTCGACAGCGATGATCGCAACAGCTATGCTGCAGGGCATTCGCAAAGGTGACTCGACGACGCGACCGTCGCCCCCCGCCGACGTTCGGAGCGGCGGCATGGCACTGATACCTGCAAACTGCGGGCATGGACACGCATCGCAGCACGTTTTTCTTATTTGGAGACGACTGACATGAAAGCGATGAAAGCGATCGACCACAACACCATCACCGATGTGGCCCTCGACCAGATGTCGACGACCGCGGATCCCCGGCTCAGGCGGATCATGGAGTCGCTGGTCCGCCACCTTCACGATTTTGCGCGCGAAGTCGACCTGACGCCGGCCGAATGGATCAAGGGCATCGAGTTTTTGACCGCGGTCGGCAAGAAGTGCACGCCGGCCCGCCAGGAGTTCATCCTGCTCTCCGACACGCTGGGTATGAGCAGCCTTGTCAATGCCCTGCACGACCGGCGGGCGCTGGAAGCGGGCACGAAGACCAGCCTGCTCGGACCGTTCTACCGGAACGATTCGCCCGACCGGAAACTGGGGGATTCGATCACCGAGGACACCAGGGGAAAGGAAATCGTCCTGTTCGGAACTGTGTCGAACGCGGCCGGCGAGCCTATTCCGAATGCCTCGGTCGAAATCTGGCAGCCCGACGACGAAGGCGTCTACGACATGCAGCGGGATGAGAACAGAATGGACCTGCGCGGCCGTTTCCACACCGACGACAAAGGCATGTACTACTGCCGCGCGGTCGCCCCGCTGGGCTACATGATCCCGATGGACGGGCCGGTCGGCGACATGATTCGCGCCCAGAAGCGGCACGGCTATCGCCCGGCGCACATTCACTTCCTGGTCGGCGCCGGGGGCTATCGAGAAGTTGTCACCGCGCTCTATCTGGCCAGCGACGACCATATCGATTCGGACACCGTATTTGGCGTCACGGATTCGCTGATCACGGAAGTCAGGGACAACAACCCGAAGTGCCCGGTCCGGGGCATACCGTCGATCGAATTCAACTTCCGGCTGGCTGCCGCCACCACGGCCGACATGGTGGGCCGCGTCGGCGCCGATCCGAAAGAGATCGTGAAGGAGTAGCCTTCACGAACGGCGGGTTTAGTCGACGGCCAGATCGCGGCGATCGCTCCAACGCGCTCCCGGTCCCCGGGCTCGATCTGCAACGATGCTTCAAGATTGCTCCGGAAGATAGAGGAACGATCCGGACACAGTCCGGTCTCGTTCGGTTTCGTTCGCGTCGACTATGGGACCCGGAAAGCACGCACGCGCGATGGGCAGCGCATCCGGGCCTCGCAGCTTCCCGCCTGGACAGCCTGGTCGGGGGATCTGACCGCTATGCCGATGGTTTTCCTCCCCGATCGTCGAGCCCCCTTCCTGTGGGGCGAGGAGCGCGAGGCCCTCGCATCGGACGATCTGGCGTTTCTCGGCCGGCAGGCACGGGCGTCCGTCGTCATGCCCGGCAAGGTGTCCGAAACCGAAGGCTTTCTGCTGTCGCTGTTCGAAGCCGTCGCCTGCCTGGCGGTGATCCCGTCGGCCGATGTTCCCGCGCTCCCCGGCTCGGTGGCGATCTGGACGCTGGCCAGCAAGCTGGCGCTCGATCTGGTGGGTCGCGAGCGTGCCGTGCCGACACTAGTGCGCGAGAACGGCACCCTTTTCGCCCGGTGGGCGGCCGCGCTTTCCGCACCCGGGGACGCCGCCCGGGTCGGTGCGCTCGCGCGCAGCATGCCTCCGGCCGCGCACGCCGTTCCAGCGCCGGGCGGGGGGAGGAGCGGCGTGTGGGCGCCCGAGGCCCTGCTTCGGGCGTTCCTCGACGCGGCCGTGGATACGTTGCTGCGCGATGCGCACGGTACGGCCCAGTCTTCCGGGCCGCGAGCGAATCGGGGACGGCGGGCGGCCGAGGCCGACGACTTCATGCCGTGGGAGTCCCGCTGGCGTGCCGCGCTTCTGGCCGGTGACGGGGCCTTTGAGACCGACGGGTTCGAAGAGCGGAACTTATTCGAGGACCTCGAGGCCTGGAGCGGCCCCGTTCTGGGGGCCGGCGACCGCCTTCGCGCGTGCTTTCGCCTGGAGCTTCCAGGCTCCGATCACGATCCGTTCGTCTTGCGGTTCCTGCTTCAGTCGCCGGACGATCCGAGCCTGCTGATCACGGCATCCGAGGCCTGGAGCGCCAGGGACCGGAGCCTTCTGAAGCTGGGGCGGGCTTTCCGGGAGCCGCAGGAGTCGTTGCTCGAGGCGCTGGGCCGCGCGGCGCGGCTCTTCCCGCCGATAGGCGAGAGCCTCCGCGAGGCGAGGCCCGAAGCCTTGCAGGTCGACCCCGCTGTCGCCTGGCAATTCCTCGGCGAGGGAGCCCGGGCGCTTGGGGAGGCGGGCTTCGGCATAATCGTGCCGGCGGAGTTCACTGCGGCGGGGCAGCGCCGGCTTCGCCTGCGGATGCGGGTCGGCGACGCCACCCCGGGGGCCGGCGCAGTGTCGGGGACGGGTGGGCTCGGCCTCGATTCGATTCTCTCGTTCCGGTGGGAGGCGGCGGTGGGCGATACGACCCTCACGGCCGGCGAACTCCGGAAACTAGCCCGGCTCAAGGCGCCGATCGTCCGCCATCGGGGACAGTGGGTCGTGATCGATCCGCAGGAGCTTGAGGCGATCGGCCGGCGGATTTCGGAGAAGGCCGGGCGAATTCCCGCGCGCCAGGCGTTGGCGGCGGCGCTCTCCGGCGAGATCAGCCACGACGGAACCAGGGTCGCCGTGTCCGCAGCGGGCGGTTTCGGCGAGCTCGTCGATCGACTCCGCAATCCGGCGGGGCGGGAAGCCCCCACGCCAGAGGGTTTTCAGGGAACGCTCCGCCCCTACCAGAGCCGGGGCCTCGCCTGGCTTTCGACGATGGGGGCGCTCGGACTCGGCGCCTGCCTCGCCGACGACATGGGCCTCGGGAAGACCATCCAGCTTCTCGCATTCCTTCTGGCGCGAGTCAGGGCGGCCCGGAAGGACGGCCGGCCCGCGTTGCTGGTCGCTCCGACGTCGGTCCTGGGCAACTGGGAGCGTGAAACCCGGCGTTTCGCTCCCGGCCTGCCGGTCATCGGCCACTACGGTGCGGAACGGGCGCGTACGGCGCGCGACATCCCCCGGAAACCGGGAACACTGCTCGTGACCAGCTACGGACTGCTGCGGCGCGATGCGGAGCTGCTCTCCTCGGTCGAGTGGTCGAGCGTCGTGCTCGACGAAGCGCAGAACATCAAGAACGCGGCCTCGGCGACCGCCCGGGCCGCCCGCCGGCTCAGGGCATCTCACCGGTTCGCCCTCACGGGCACGCCGGTCGAGAACCGCCTTTCGGAATTGTGGTCGATCTTCGAGTTCTGCAACCCGGGTCTCCTCGGACCGCTCGAAACGTTTCGCCGCGACTACGCCGTACCCATCGAGCGCTACGGCAATGACGCCTCCGCCGGGCGGCTGCGGCGTATCGCGAGTCCTTTCCTCCTCCGCCGGCTCAAGAGCGATCCTGCCGTCATACAGGACCTGCCCCCTAAGAACGAAATGAACGTCATCTGCACTCTCACCCGGGAGCAGGCCACGCTTTATCAGGCGGTGCTCGATGAAGAGATGCGGCGCATCGAGTCGGCCGACGGCATCGAACGCCGGGGACGGGTTCTGGCGCTGCTGACGTTTCTCAAGCAGATCTGCAACCACCCGGCGCAGTATCTCGGCGAGGCGGGCCCGCTCCATGGGCGATCGGGGAAACTCGAGCGAGCGGCGGAGATGCTCGAGGAGGCGGTCGCGACGGGAGACAAGACGCTCGTGTTCACCCAGTTTCGCGAGATGGGCGACCGCCTCGTCACCCACTTCGAGCAGCGTCTCGGCGTCGAGGTCGTGTTCCTTCACGGCGGAACCCCGCGCCGGGCGCGCGACGAAATGGTGCGCCGGTTTCAGGAAGAGCCTTACGGGCCGCGGGTCTTCGTGCTCTCTGTCAAGGCGGGCGGCACCGGACTCAACCTCACCGCCGCAAGCCATGTGTTCCACTTCGACCGGTGGTGGAACCCCGCGGTCGAGGACCAGGCCACCGACCGCGCCTGGCGCATCGGCCAGAAACGGGCCGTGCAGGTTCACAAGCTCGTGTGCGCCGGCACGGTCGAAGAGAAGGTGGACCGGATGCTGGAGCGGAAGCGAGCCCTGGTCTCGAAGGTCGTCGCCACGGGCGAAAGGTGGATCACCGAACTGGGCGACGAGGAGTTGCGGGACCTGTTCTCACTGTCTGCCGACGCTGTCCTCGGGGGAGACGACGAAGGGAGAGAAGACGACGGGCGTGACCGCCGGTCGGCTGCAGCGGGGGCTCGCTCATGAGCGGTCGGGACGGCTGGAGCTGGTACCGGAGGACGCCGAAGCGGCCGCCGCCGAAGCGAGGCATCAAAGCGGGGAAGGGCGGTTCCACCTGGTGGGGTCGGCGGTGGATCGGCGCCCTCGACGCGTTCGGCTACGCCAGCCGGCTCGCCCGCGGCCGCACCTATGCCCGTGCGGGCCGCACGCACGATCTCAGCGTGAAGGCCGGTCTGGTGACCGCGAGGGTCACCGGCTCGCGGGCCACGCCCTACAAGGTCCGGATCACGCTGAGGACACTTTCCGACGCGGTATGGAAAGAAGCGATCGACGCGATGGCGGGCGAGGCGCGGTTCGCGGCGGAGTTGCTCGCGGGGCGGATGCCCCTGGAGATCGATCGGGCCTTCAGAGAGGCGGGCGAGAGCCTGTTCCCGGTGAAGTCGGCCGATCTCGGAACCGATTGCAGTTGCCCTGATTGGGCCAACCCCTGCAAGCACGTCGCCGCGACCCACTACGTCCTCGGTGAGGCATTCGACCGGGATCCGTTCTTGCTGTTCGAATTGCGCGGACGCACGAAAGAACAGGTGCTCGAAGCTCTCCGGACCGCCCGGGCCGGGGCCGGCGACCCGAAGGGGGCGCGGAGGGGCCGCGGCGGGACGCGATCTGGCGCCGGGGGAGTGCCTTCGGTATCGCTCGCCGGGCTCCGGGCGTCCGACTACGACAAGCCGCGCGCGCCGCTGCCCTCGCTCGACCTCTCTTTCGAGGCGCCGCCGGTTTCGGGCGCTCTCCTCCGTCAGCTCGGAGCGCCAGCCGGTTGGAGACACGAGGCACCTCCGGCCGGGATGCTCGGCCCCATGATCGAGGCGGCCGCCGAGCGTGCCCGCGCGCTGGCCATGGCCGATCCGGATCCCGGAGACCCGGCCGAGGCATCCGGAAAAGCACCGGCCGACAAGGGAAAGTCCCGGAAGAAAGCCCGGCGGGAGACGAAGCCAAAACCCGCCGACACCAGGACAGGGACGCGAAGAGGCCGGGGGACCCGGCCCGTGCCTTGATCCCGGCCCGGATCCTCCGGCCTGAACATGAGAGCGGGAGGACCAGGGCGCCGAGGACGGGCCGCTGATCCGCGGCGTGAGGGGTTCGTATGACAATACACCCTTTCAGGAAATATTATCATGATAAACTGCTCTAATAAGGCCGTATAAACTGCTTTAACATGGCCGCCATTCGCAAGAGACTTCTGGACCTTCGCCTTCCCCGTCGGCAGTCCGCATTCTTGTGGGGGCCGCGACGAGTGGGCAAGAGCTATTGGATACGCCGGCAGTATCCGAAATCCCCCCTGATCGACCTTCTTCAGTCGGACGTGTTCGCGGAGTATGCCAGCCGGCCGGCTTTGCTGCGGGAACGGTTTGCGAGCCGTTCCGGCGTGTTCGTGGTGATCGACGAAGTTCAGAAGGTTCCGGCTCTGCTGGATGAAGTCCATTGGCTAATCGAGAACGCGTCGGCAGCCTTCTTACTCACCGGTTCCAGCGCCCGCAAGCTGCGGGGTGGCCACGCCAATTTGCTGGCCGGACGCGCGTGGCGCCGACAGATGATGCCGCTGACAGTTATGGAGGTGGATCATCTGGACTTGGAGAGGGTGATGCTCAGTGGTCTCCTGCCGCCGCATTTCCTGTCAAGTCATCCCCTGGAGGACCTGCGCGCTTACGTCGGTGATTACCTGAAAGAGGAGATCGCCGCCGAAGCGCTTACGCAGAACATTCCTGCCTTCTCGGAATTTCTGCGGGTCGCCGCCATCACGAGCAGCGAGTTGCTCAACTACACGAACGTTGCGCGGGAATGCGGCGTTTCGGCCAAGGTCGTGCGGAGCTATTTCAGTATCCTCGAGGACACATATCTCGGGTTCCGCCTGCCGCCGTGGCGCAGAGCGAAAGCACGCCGCCTGATCGAGACCGAGAAGTTCTACCTTTTCGATGTCGGGGTATCGAACTACCTGGCGCGCCGTCAACCAAGGCTCGGCAGCGCGGAGTTCGGCAAGTCGTTCGAACATTATATCCTGATGGAACTGCGAGCCTATCAGGCATACCGTGCGCAGGACCTTGAGCTATATTTCTGGCGGACGGCAGCCGGGCAAGAAGTGGATTTCATTTTGGGGGATTTCGAAGTGGCCGTCGAAGTCAAGGGAGCCGCCCGCGTTCATGAGGGAGACCTTTCCGGCCTCCGGGCCCTGAGGCAGGAGCAGCGGGTCCGGCGTTCGATCATCGTTTCGTTGGAACGCCAGCCGAGAGCCATCGAGGAAGGAATCGAAGTCTTGCCATGGCATACGTTCCTCCTGGAGCTGTGGCATGGCAACCTCGGCGTGTGAAGCCACCGGACCCGCCCCGGTCTTGCCGATGCCGGCGAACCTGAACGGCGGCCAGGCTGCCGTCTGGCGCGTCGGTTTCAGACAGTTCAATCGCAACGGCTCTCCTTCCCGTTCAGAAATCGGTCCGTTCACGGGCCAAAGTCGCCACTCGCCAGCTCATGTATCCACCCGCTCCGGGCAATCCGCGGTCGTGCCGCCAAGATGCGCAGCGTGGGCGGCTTCGGATTGCCTGAACAAGGCTCGGCCAGCGAAGGCAGCCGCTACGAGCGGCGGTCCTCTCCCCGACGCTGAACAACGAGGTCCGATTCCGGATCTCCGGTGACTCCGAACGCAGCATCCCGCTGCTCGACGCGCCCCATCTCGACGTTCGCGGCGCCTTCAGCGGGGGAGGCTCTACCGACAGACAGTCGAGCGAAGACGCCTCGCTCGATTTCGGCGACCTGCTGAAGTACACGGGCGGCAACGTGTCCATCAAGACGGGGTTCGACGCTGGATATGAACGGGAACGCTCCGAATCCTACGACAACTTCAACGGCACGTTCACCTTCTCCAGCCTGGAAGACTTTCTCGCCGGCCAGCCGATCCGATACAGCGTCAATCAGGGAGATCCGATTCTCGAGGCCGACCAGCTCGAGGGCGGAGGTCAGTCTGAACGTGAGGCTTCCGTGGAACGTGGATGCGGATATGCAGTTCGAGCGGCGCGAACGCTCAGCGATTCGCCGGACTCTCGGCCGTCGTCCTCTTGCCCACAAGCGACTCCCGAACCTGCCGGGCGCCCTCGGCCAGTGCCTTCATCTTGCCCCGGGCGGCCGACCGTGATCGCGGGACGAGGCCGCAATCAGTACAGGGGATGAGACGCTCGGCGTCGATGTGGGCGAGTGCCGCCCGAATCCGGCTGGCCACCTGGTCGGGCGTTTCCACCTCCTCGGTGCCGACATCGATCACGCCGACCATCACGCCTTTCGTCTTCAGCGTTCCCAGAACGGACAGGTCCACGCCCGAAGCCGCGCATTCGACCGATATCTCATCGATTCCCGACTTCTCCAGAAGCGGCAGGGTCACTCCGTACTCGCCCCAGCTCTGGTTCTGCGACTTCCAGGCCAGGACGGTTCCGATGCCGTAGCCATAGCAGATGTGGACGGCCCGCGTGGCCCCGACGTCCTGGGCCGCGCGTTCGAGAGCCGCGACGCCCCAGTCGGCCACCTTGTCCACGTAGACGTTGAAACAGGGCTCGTCGAACTGCACGATCGCCGCCCCGGCCGCAGCGAGGTCCCGCGCTTCGGCGTTCAGGATGTCGGCAAAACGCATGGCCAGATCGGCTTCGCTCCCGCCGTAGTGCTCGTCGACGACGGAATCGACGATCGTCATCGGGCCGGGAAGGGTGACCTTGACGGGACGGTCGGTCTGACCCAGTGCAAAGCGCAGCCCGTCGACGAGAACAGGTCCGGTCCGCTTCAGTTCGCCGACGATTCTGGGGACCGGCACGGGGGGGCCATACCGTCCTCCGCGGGTGACTTTCTTTGCGAGACGGGTCGTATCGATTCCGCTCAGCCCGTCGAGAAAACCCCAGATGTAATGGCGGCGCCGCTCCTCGCCGTCGGTCACGATATCGAGATCCGCCGCCACCTGGTCGGCGATCGCGAGCCTGACGGCGTCGTCCTGGGCTTCGGCGAGGCTCTCCGCGCCGACCGCCCACGGGGCGCGCAGCTCCGCCTTGGCGTCGGCCAGCCAGGACGGCTTGGGCAGGCTGCCCGTGATCATCGTCTTCAGCATGTGTCGCCTCAGCTCCACAGGTGGCGGGTGGCGATTTCGGCGCCTTGCGTCAGAGACGCCAGCTTGCCCCACACGACGTCGGGATCGATCCCCTGCATGCCGACGTGGATGCTGAAGCCGCAGTCCACGCCGGCCATCACACGGTCGCGCCCGACGAGCTTCACGTAGCGCTCGATGCGTTGGGCGACCAGCTCCGGGTGCTCGATGTAGTTCGACTGCGGCTCGATGACGCCGGGGCACAGGATCTTGCCGTCGGGAACCTTCACGGTCTCGAACAGGGCCCATTCGTGGGCGTGACGGGGATTGGCCGCTTCGAACAGGATCGTCTGCGGCTTGGCTTTCCATACCAGGTCGATGATGTCGGCCATCGGAACGTCGCAGTGATGGGGTCCGGGATAGTTGCCCCAGCATAGGTGCATGCGCATCTTCTCGGCCGGGATGTTGCGCACCGCGTGGTTCAGGGCTTCGATGTTCATGGCCAGGCGCTTGCGGAACTCGGGCAGGTCCATCCGGGCGTAGGTCATGTGCCGTCCCATCGCCATGTCGGGACAATCGAGCTGCACCTTCGCCCCCGACGCCACGATCGCCTCGTATTCGTTGCGCATGGCCTCGGCGATCGCGAACACATATTCTTCGTCGCTCTTGTAGTATTCGTTTCCGAAGAAGATCGATACGATCCCCGGAGATGCCGCGCTCGAGAATGTACCGGCCACGTCGAGGCCCTTCGTCGAGTTCCTGAGATGGTCCATGTCGCGGACGGCCGCGTCGGGATCTTTGACGGTGATCGGCGCGTTGCAGGCCGGAGCGTAGCGCTTGCGCCGCCCCGGGTTGGCCGCGACCAACTCCTTGCTCCGGGGATAGCCTTCGAGATCGGCGAAGAAGTAGGATTCGATCGACTTGCCGCCGAAACCGTTCAGGCGGTCCTTCACATAGGTCGCATAGCTCGGCTTGGACATCTCGCCATCGTTGATGATGCTCACCCCGGCCTTCAATTGCTTGTTCACGATCTCGGTCACGGCGTCGGCGACGCGCCGTTCCAGCGCCGCCTCGTCGACCGGGACGCTGTCGGCCACGGCCCACATCATCTTGATGAGGTCGTCGGGCCGCGGCAGGCTTCCGGTGTGTGTAGTCAGGATACGATTCATGGGGACAGGCTACTCCTTTGGCATCTAATCCGTTATGTCATATACGGTGTTTGGAAGAATCGGCGAAAGGAGTAGCCTGTCCCCCTACGATCTCCCTGAATTCGTCGTCGGTCAGCAAGCCGCGCTTTTCGATGCCTTTCTGTTTTACCCGATCGAGCATTTGCGCGATGGCCTCGTCGCCGACGCCGCCGATGCCCATTCGCTCCAGGTGGTAGGTGATCGACGCCTTGCCGCTCTTCTTGCCGAGGACGACATCGCCCTCCCTCCCGGTAAGGTGCGGATGCGTGCCGAACATGGCCAGCGGTTTCTTCACGACCAGATCGACCCCGATTCCTGATTCGCGCGTGAAATTGCGGCTTCCGAGGATGGGTTTGTTGCGCGCGATCTCGATCCCGCTGACTTTTCGGACCAGCTCGCCGAGCTCGGGCAGTTTCTCGAGCTTGTACTGCTTGTCGTAACCATAGAGCACGTGCAGGCAGACGATGAGTTCCTCGAGCGCCGCGTTGCCCGTCCGCTCGCCCAGGCCGTTCGCGCAGCTATGCACGCAAACCGCCCCGGCCTCGACGCCGGCCAGCTCGGTGGCGACCGCCATACCGAAATCGTTGTGGGTATGGACTTCCACCGGCAAGCCGGTCAACGACCGCACCTTCCGGACCAGGTACTTGATCGCCCCCGGCGTCGCGCAGCCCATCGTGTCGACCACGCCGATGGAATCCGGCGCCGCTTCGTCCTTGATCCGCGTCAGGAGGTTCGTCAGGTCTTCCTCGCGTGCGCGGGTCGTGTCGTAGGGAAAATAGACGACTTCGACGCCCTGCGCCCGCGCGTAGTTGATCACGCTTGCGCTCTTCCTGAGGACATCTTCCCAGGTCCAGCCGAACTGCCATTGCAGTTTCGGATAGCCGATCGGAACTTCCAGAATCACGCCCCTGGCGCCGCATTCGAGCGCCATGTCGATGTCTTTTTCGATGGCGCGGGCGAAGGTGAAGATCCTGGCCCCGACGCCGGAGTTGACGATCTCCTTGATGGCCTCGTAATCCGGTTGGGAAACCGCCGGCATACCGGCTTCGATCCTTTCGACGCCGACTTCGTCGAGCTTTCGGGCGATCGCAACTTTGTCGTCGATGGAGAACACCACGCCGGGCGTCTGCTCGCCGTCGCGCAGGGTCGCGTCGTGAATGGTGACCTTTTCGGGCAACTGCAACTCGCCCGCCACCTCGGGAACATAGTTATACGGGCTGACCCACCACTGATCTTCCTTGTGGTATTGGCTCTCGAGCATGTTGTCTCTCCTGTTCGGCAATGGCCGTGACCGGGATCGTCGTTCAGGGCGAGCTGCGCGCCGTGAAGAAGTGCCCTTGGGATTTTACGGCCAGCTCGCCGAATGGGTCAACCTGAGGCCACCGCAAGAGTCACACAGGAGTATGACTTCGATGCCCGGCGCACTCCGCTCGTTCGAACGCCTTGGGTCGCTGTTCCTCTATACTTGCGGTATGTACACCACCACCCTTGCCGACGAACTCCGCGCGATCGTCGGC
>Ga0302046_10004031_pt1 | contig 13136 bp, 11 predicted proteins | sample RVTome_11_FD_200261 | JGI IMG/M metagenome (GOLD analysis project Ga0302046, IMG submission 200261) | Soil microbial communities from uranium-contaminated site in the Upper Colorado River Basin, Wyoming, United States - RVT147D111 (version 2) ...
CTCCACGTGTTGCCCACGGCGCCGATCGCACCGCTCGCCGACGCGCTCCAGGAGGCCGCCGACCAGCGCGCCATGCTCGAGGAGACTGGTCCCGGCGTCGAGAACAGCGGCGGGTGACCAGTTCGCCTGACGGCACCTGACCGGACGTCCAACCCCGCCGGATTACGCTCGAATCGCCGATGTGCGGGCTGCTTCGAGGCGGGAGGTCAACGGCGTGACCGTCTTGCTCTCGGAGGTGGCGGCCGGTATCGATGGCGCCCTCGAGGGCCCGGACGTCGAGGTCCGGTCGGCCACCCACGATTCACGCCTCGTGGCACCCGGATCGTTGTTTTGTGCCATTGTCGGCCGCTACCACGACGGTCACGACCACGTTGCGGATGCCGTCGCCGCCGGAGCGGTGGCGGCACTCGTCGAGCACGACATCCCCGTCGACGTTCCGCGCATCAGGGTCGCGGACGTACGGCGGGCGGCCGGTCCGGCCGCGGCGATCATCCACGACCACCCCAGCCGCGATGTCGCGGTCATCGGCGTGACCGGCACCAACGGCAAGACCACCGTGACCTGGATGCTGGAGGCGGCCATCGGTGCCGCCGCACGCGGAGCCGGGGTCATCGGCACCATCGGCGCCCGCGTGCACGGTGAGACCCTTCCCGGCGAGCGCACGACCCCCGAGGGCCCTGCCCTTGTCCAGCTGTTGGCCACGATGCGCGACCGCGGCGTCGAGGTGGCCGCGCTCGAGGTGTCCTCGCACGCCCTCGACCTCCACCGCGTCGACGGGACTCGGTTCCGCATCGTGGTGTTCACCAACCTCTCCCAGGACCACCTCGACCACCACGGCGACATGGAGACCTACTACCGCGCCAAGCGGGAGCTGTTCACGGCCGACCGCGCCGATCACGCGGTGATCTGGATCGACGACGAACACGGCGCCCGCCTGGCCACCGAGACCGCACTGCCGACCACGACGGTCGGCACCGGCGCCGACGCGGACGTGACGGTGACGGTGACCCGCGTCGACCTGTTCGGCGGGACGGCCGTGCTCGCCCTCGACGGTGCGCGCGTGGAGGTCACGACGCCGCAGCTGGGACGCCACAACGTCGTGAACGCCGTGCTCGCCACCGTGGCAGCCGTACGGGCCGGATTGCCCTCGGAGGCGGTCGTCGCGGGTGTCAAGGCGGCGGCCATGCCACCCGGACGTCTCGAACGGGTGGACGTGGGCCAACCGTTCGCCGTGCTCGTCGACTACGCCCACACGCCCGACGCACTGCGGATCGTCGTCGCCGAGCTGCAGCGGCTGCTCGCGGACACTGGCCGGCTCCACGTCGTCATCGGAGCCGGCGGCGATCGTGACCCCACCAAGCGCGGGCCCATGGGGGAAGCCGCGGCACAGGCCGACCACGTGATCGTGACGTCGGACAACCCCCGCAGCGAGGACCCAGCCACGATCCTCGAGGCCGTTGCCGCGGGGGCCAGGCAGGCCGTCGCGACGCGCGGATCAGGCCAGGTCGAGGAGATCCTCGATCGGCGGGGGGCGATTGCCCGGGCACTCGTGACCGCGGCCGCTGGGGACATCGTGCTGATCGCCGGCAAGGGCCACGAGCGTCAGCAGGAGCTGGCCGACCGCGTGATCGACTTCGATGACCGGCGCGTCGCGACCGACGAGCTGCGCCGGCTGGTGCGGTCGTGATCCGGCTGACGCTCCAACAGGTCGCCGACGCCGTCAACGGCGAGGGGGTTGCCGGGCCAACCCTGGACATCGCGGGCGTCTCCACCGACTCACGCCGACTCGAGCCCGGGGACCTGTTCGTCGCACTGCGCGGCGAACACGGCGACGGCCACGACTGGATTGCGGCGGCCGTGGAGGCCGGGGCAGCCGCCGTCATGGTCGAGCGGGATGTCGACGTGCCCGACGCCGTCGGCATCGTGCACGTACCCGACACCTGGACCGCGCTGCTCGACCTGGGAGGTCATGTGCGGGACGTGGTCGATCCCACCACCGTTGCCGTCACCGGCTCCGTCGGCAAGACCACCACGAAGGACCTGGCGGCGGGCGCGCTCAGGACCGGTCGCCGCACCGTCGCCGCATCCGGATCCTTCAACAACGAGCTGGGCGTCCCGCTCACGATGCTGGACCTGGCGGCGGACACCGAAGTCCTCCTGACCGAGGTGGGAGCGCGCAGCCCCGGCGACATCGCGCGTCTCGCCGAGCGCATCCGGCCCGACGTCGCCGTCGTCACGTCGGTCGCGCCGGTCCACCTGGAACTGTTCGGGACCATCCAGGCCGTCGCGGCGACCAAGGGCGAGCTGGTGGCGGCGCTGGCCCCGGGTGGGGCCGCGGTGCTCAACGCCGACGACGAGCTGGTCATGGCCATGACCGGACGCGCCGTCGGCATCGACGTCATCGACTACGGCGAGTCCCCGTCGGCGATGGTGCACATGCTCGACATTGCCCTGGACGAACAGGCCCGCCCGACAGCAAAGCTCGTGACGCCGTGGGGCGACGTCGAGGTGAGCGTCCCGGTGGCCGGCCGCCACAACGCGTGGAACGCTGCTGCCGCCGTCGCTGTCGCCGGGGTCGTCGGCCTCGACGTCGCCGCCGCCGCCGAGGGCATCGCCGCCTCGGCGGTCAGCCCGTGGCGGGGCGAGGTGGTCGACGTGGCCGGGATCCGCTTCCTCAACGATGCCTACAACGCCAATCCCGTGGCCATGCGCGCGGCGCTGGCGACACTCGACGCCCTCGCCACTGGCCGCCGGGTCGCAGTTCTCGGCCTCATGGCCGAGGTGGGCAGCGGCCACGATGCCCAGCACCGCGGCGTCGGCAACGCCGTGCCCGGGAATGCCGACGTGCTCGTGGTCGTCGGCGAGGACGCCGTGGGCATCGCCATCGGGGCCGAGGACGCCGGCATGGACGTGACGACCATCCACGAGGTCGCCGACACCGACCGCGCGATGTCCATCCTCGCCGAGCTGCTCGAACCGGGAGACACCGTCCTGGTGAAGGCGAGCCGCGTCGGCGGCCTCGAGCGCCTCGTCAGCGGCTGGCAGCAACGACTCGGGGACGAAGCCTCGTGATCGCGATCCTCATCTCGGGCACCGTCGCCATGGTCGTGGCACTGCTCGGCACGCCCCTGGTCATCAGCTACTTCCGCCAGCGCGGCTTCGGGCAGATGATCCGCGAGGAGGGACCGGAACACCACCAGGCGAAGGCCGGCACGCCCACGATGGGTGGCACGGCCATCGTTCTGGCCGCCTTGGCCGGCTACCTGCTGGGGCACGTGGGCTCGGCACGGTTCGCGCCGGGCGGGGTCCTGCTCACGTTCACCTTCGTCGGAATGGCCGCAGTCGGGTTCGCGGACGACTTCATCAAGGTTCGGCTCCAGCGCAACCTCGGGCTCAACAAGACGACCAAGTTCGTTGGCCAGGGTGTCATCGCGGTGTTGTTTGCCACGCTCGGCCCGACGCTGGCCGGGCTCCCCAGGAACGTGTCCGTCGCCGGCACCATCGCCGTCGACATCCCCACCGCGGCCTTCATCATCTGGGTGTTCGTGTTGCTCTCGGGGACGTCAAACGCCGTCAACCTGACCGACGGGCTTGACGGGCTGGCCGCCGGATCCGGGGCGATGGTGTTCGGTGCCTACACCCTCATCGCGTTCTGGCAGTTTCGCAACCCGGAGGCCTACGGCATCGATGCGGCAGCCGCCCTCGACGCGGCCATACTCGCCGCAGCGGTGCTCGCCGCCTGCCTCGGGTTCCTCTGGTACAACGCGCCGCCCGCCAAGATCTTCATGGGCGACACCGGCTCGCTCGCTCTCGGCGGACTGCTGGCCGCGATCTCCATCATGACGGGTACCCAGTTCCTGCTCGTCCTGCTGGGCGGCCTCTACGTCGTCGTCACGTCCAGTGTCATCATCCAGGTCTTCTCCTACAAGGTGTTCGGACGGCGCGTGTTCCGGATGGCGCCGCTGCACCACCACTTCGAGCTGATGGGCTGGAAGGAGTCGACGATCATCGTCCGGTTCTGGATCGTCGCCGCCATCGGGATCGCGCTCGGGCTGGGTGCCTACTACGCCGAGTTCCTCGACCGGGTCGGCGTCAGTGGCTGACCAGCTCGGCACCGACCTCGATGGGATCCGTCGGGCACTGGTGGTCGGGCTCGGTGCCTCCGGCCGCGCCGCGACCCGGCTGCTGTCGCGCGTCGGGGTCGAGGTCACGGTCGTCGAGGACGAGCCTGCTCGTCGGTTGCCAGTCGACGGCGCACAGCTGCATGACGGCACCAGCGGTGACGTCGACCCGTCCGGCTTCGACCTGGTCGTGCCCTCGCCGGGCGTGCCCGAGCACGCGCCGTTGCTGCGGCGCGCCGCGTCGGCGGCGGTGCGGACCTGGTCGGAACCGGAGGTTGCCTGGCGGGTTCGCCCGTCGACGCTCGTGGGCGTCACGGGCACCAACGGCAAGACGACCGTCACGGCGCTGATCGCTGACATGCTCGGTGCGGGGGGGATCGATGCCGTCGCATGTGGGAACATCGGGTTGCCGATGGCCGACGTCATCGCCGACCACGGCGACGCCCCGATGCCGGTCCTGGTCGTGGAGCTTTCCTCCTTCCAGCTCCGCTTCGCCCACCGGCTCGCCCCCGCGGTCGGCGTCATCCTCAACATCGCGCCCGACCACCTGGACTGGCACGGCTCGTTCGAGGCCTACCGGGACGCCAAGGCGCGCCTGCTCCGAAACGCCGGACCGCAGACGGTTGCCGTTGCCGGTGACGACGACAACGCACGCGCGGTCGTCGCCGCAGCTGGTGGACGCCACGTGGAGGCGTCGTCCACCGGCCGGGTTGATGCCGGTGTCGGCGTCGACGCCGAAACCCTGGTGGCCTGGCCCGATGGGGTCCCGCTCGTCGGAGTGGGAGAGCTGCCCAGCGCCGCGCCCCATGTCGTCGCCAACGCGGCGGCCGCCGCGGCGGCGGCGCTCGCGGCCGGCGCGGCGAACGATGCCGTGGCCGGAGCCTTGCAGTCCTGGCAGATCGGGCCGCACCGCTTGGCCGTGGTGGCCCTTGACGGTGGGGTCACCTGGGTCGACGACTCGAAGGCAACCAACGTCCACGCGGCGATCGCGGCCCTCGGCAGCGCCGACTCGATCGTCTGGATCGGCGGCGGCCAGGCCAAGGGAACGGATCTGACCGTCCTGGGCGCGCACCTCGGATCGGTGCGGCATGCCGTCCTGTTGGGGGAGTCGGCGCAGCAGCTCGCTGCGGTGTGCTCCGCCTCCACGGTTCCGTTCTCCCGAGCGGGCACCATGCAGCAGGCCGTCTCGATGGCCGCGGCCGAGGCGCGCCCCGGCGACACCGTCCTGCTGTCGCCGGCCGGGGCGTCCTTCGATCTGTTCGACGGGTACGCGGATCGCGGCGACCAGTTCGCGGCTGCCGTCCGACAGCTCGTGAACGCACGAGGAGGGCGTTTGTGAGTGCGACGACAGGAACCGTCGGCCTCGCTGGGCGCGCCGGACGGGTCGCGCATGTGCTCCGTGACCGCCTCGAGGCCTTCCAGCCCGGCCCCTGGACGCGCACGTCCATCACCCTTGTCGGCATCACCCTTGCCCTGGTCGCCCTCGGGCTGGTGATGAGCTTCTCCGCGTCGGTCGTCACGGCCGCCGAGCAGGGCAATGCATTCGACGAGTTCCAGCGTCAGCTGGTGTGGGCCGGCCTGGGCGTGCCGGTCTTCTTCATCACGGCGTCGATCCCCGTTCGCTTCTGGCGCACGATGGGCAAGTGGCTGCTGCTGGTCGCACTGGTGGCACTTGCCGCCGTCGTCATGGGGGCGGGGGTGGGTGCGGCCGAGACGGGCTCGGACCGCTGGCTGGAGCTGGGCCCGCTCCGTGCGCAGCCCTCCGAGCTCGCCAAGCTTGCGACCGTGCTGTTCCTCGCCGACGTGATGGCCCGCAAGAAGGCCAGCCGGGGCAACGTGCTGACGGTCGACCACCTGCTCATTCCGGCGATCCCGCTGCTGGTCCTCCAAGCGATCCTGCTCATGATGGAGCCCGACCTCGGGACCACGCTGCTGCTGGCGGGCATCGTGTTCCTGGTGCTGTTCATCGAGGGGCTGGAGCTGCGCTGGATCGGGCTCGCCGCAACCGTCGCTGCCTTCGGCGGCCTGTTCCTGGCGTCGACGGCCGCATACCGAATGGACCGCATCCGCGGCTGGCTCGAGGCCGAAGCCGACCCGATGGGCGCCGGGTGGCAGCTCATCCAGTCATTGACCGCGCTCGGTTCCGGCGGCTGGCTCGGCAGCGGATTGGGCACCGGTCGCGGGAAGTGGAACTACGTCCCCAACCCGCACACCGACTTCATCTTCGCCGTCATCGGCGAAGAGCTCGGGCTGCTCGGGGCCGTCGCGACGCTGTCACTGTTCGCGGTACTGGCCAGCGTCGGGTTGTTCGTCGCCGCGCGTGCCCGCGATCCCTTTGCGCGGACAGTCGCCTTCGTCATCAGCGGATGGATCGCCGGGCAGGCACTCCTGAACGTCATGACGGTCGTTGGCCTGCTGCCGATCACCGGCGTGACGCTGCCGTTGGTCTCGGCCGGAGGGTCCTCGCTCGTCACGACGCTCGTCTCGCTCGCCATCCTCGTGTCCATCACCCGCGAGACCAGCGCGCAGCTGGACGCGGCATGACGACGAGGACGATTGCAGTCGCTGGCGGCGGCACGGCCGGCCATGTCTTTCCGTCGCTGGCGGTGGCGGCGGCCCTCGAGGCGACGGGCGACCTGACAACGCTCTTCCTCGGGACGAAGGATCGGATCGAGGGTCGGCTCGTGCCGGCAGCCGGTCACCGCTTCGAACACGTCGATGCGACCCCGCTGCCGCGCGGGCTGTCCCCGCGGCTCGTCACGATGCCGCTCACGCTGCGACGGGCCATCCGCCGGTGCGTCGAGGTACTCGAATCCGAGCACGTGGTGGGCGTCGTCACGTTCGGCGGGTTCGTCTCGTTCCCGGTCGACGTTGCCGCCCGCCGGGTCGGGCTGCCCTTGGTCATCCACGAACAGAACAGCATCCCGGGGATCGCCAACCGCCTGGCCTCCGGGTGGGCCGACCGGGTCGCGGTGACCTACCCGGGATCAGCAGACGCCTTCCGGCACCCCGAACGAGCGGCCGTGACCGGCAACCCCGTCCGGCCGGAGATGCTCGCCGCCAGCGGACTCGACCGGGCATCGGCCCGCGAGACGTTCGGCCTCAAGCCCGAGGTGCCCACGCTGCTCGTCTTCGGCGGCTCCCAGGGCGCCCGCACGCTCAACCGCGCCATCGTCGACAGCGCCCCGCACTGGGGTGATCTCGACCTCCAGATCCTGCACGCCGCGGGCGCGGCGCTCCACCGCGAGGCGGCAGCGGACTGGGAGAAGGCGCGCCGCAGCCATGGCGGGCTCGGCGTCCGCTGCGTCGACTTCATCGACGACATGGCCGCTGCCTACGCGGCGGCCGATGTGGTCGTGTGCCGTGCGGGCGCGACCTCGATCGCCGAGTTGACCGTGCAGGGCAAGCCCGCCCTGCTCGTCCCGTACCCGCACGCGACCGCCGATCATCAGCGCCACAATGCCGAGGCCCTCGTTCACGTCGGCGGAGCCCGCATGATCCTCGATGAGGATCTCTCCGGCGAACGGCTTGCCCAGGAGGTCAGGCCCCTGTTCGAGGACCCCGACGTGCTGCATCGCATGATCGCCTCGTCGCGTTCCTTCGGGAGGGCTGACGCCGCTGACGCCGTCGCGCGGCTGCTGCGAAACCTGCTGCCGGAGCCGCCGGCATGACCGGGCAGAAGGCGGACCCGGGTGCCACGCGCGCCGACCTGTCGCGACCGCGTCGGATCCACCTCGTGGGCATCGGCGGCGCCGGCATGTCCGGCATCGCCCGGGTGCTCATCGAGGGCCGCCACGTCGTGTCGGGCTCGGACATGCGTGACGGCCGTGTCCTCGACGAGCTGCGGGTCATGGGCGCCGACGTGACCGTCGGGCACGACGCGGCGCACGTGGGCGACGCCGAGATCGTGGTGGCCTCGAGTGCGGTTCCCGACAGCAACCCGGAGCTCAATGCCGCGCGCGAGCAGGGCCGGCAGGTGCTGACGCGGGCACAGATGCTCGGCTCGCTCGCCGACGGGCGGACGGGGATCATGATCGCGGGCACCCACGGCAAGACGACCGTGACGTCCATGACCGTCGTCGCGCTCCAGGCTGTCGGGCTCGATCCGGGGTTCGTGATCGGCGGGCACCTCAACGAGGTCGGCACCAACGCCCACGCCGGAACCGATTCCCAGTTCGTCGCCGAGGCGGACGAGTCCGACCGCTCCCTGCTGGAGTACGAGCCGTCGATCGCCGTCGTGACGAACGTCGAACTGGACCACCCTGACGAGTTCGCGGACGAGCAGGCCGTCGCGGACGTGTTCGCGCAGTTCCTCGATCGACGTCAACCTGACGGGGTCGCCATCCTCTGCATTGACGATCCCGGTGCCGCAGGTCTTCGGGCGACGGCACGGTCGCCGGTCGTCACGTACGGCACCTCACCGGACGCTGGCGTTCGCCTGCTGGCCGGCACGCGCAGTCACGTCGTCGAGATCCACGGCAGTGGACCGGTCGACCTGGCCCTGTCGGTGCCGGGCAGGCACAACCTGCTCAACGCGACCGCCGCGCTTGCCGTGACGGCGGCCCTGGGAGCCGACGTCCGCCGAGCTGCAGCCGGGCTGCACGCCTTCCAGGGGGCGGCGCGACGATTCCAGGTCGTTGGGTCGGTCAACGAGATCACCGTCGTCGACGACTATGCCCACCACCCGACCGAGGTGTTGGCCACGATCGGCGCTGCCCGCGAGCGTGCGCCGAAACGGATCATCGCCATCGTCCAGCCCCACCGCTACTCGCGGACGGCGGTCCTGGGGGAGGCGCTCGGGCGGGCGGCCGCGACCGCGGACGTCGTCGTCGTGACCGACGTCTATGGCTCCGGAGAGGCTCCCCAGCCCGGGGTCACCGGCAAGCTCGTGGCCGACGGGGCCGCGGCCACCGGAACGCCAACCACCTGGACGCCGCACCTGTCCGATGTCCCCGACGTCGTCGCCGAGCTCGCCGCCCCGGGCGACCTGCTCCTGCTGATGGGCGCCGGCGACATCACGAGCCTCGGCCCCGCGCTCGTCGAACGCCTCGCCGTCCATGCCTGATCTCGTGACGGCCCTGCGCGACGCCGGCCTCGACGACGTCGTTTCCGACGCGCCGGCGGGACCGCTGACGACCCTGCGGGTGGGTGGGCCCCTGCATGCCCTGGTCACCGTCAACCGCCCAGAGGAACTCGAGGTCGTCGGCCGTGTCGCGACAACCCGAGGTGCCGACGTGATCGTGGTCGGACGTGGCTCCAACCTGCTGGTGGCCGACACCGGTTTCCCGGGGATTGCGCTGCGGCTCGGACACGGGTTTCGGCAGGTACACATCGACGGCCGGGTCGTCGAGGCCGGGGCCGCCGCTGCCCTGCCAACCGTCGCTCGGCTGGTCGCCGAGACCGGCCTGGTCGGCCTGGCCTGGATGGCCGCCGTTCCCGGGAGCGTCGGTGGCGCGGTGCGCATGAACGCTGGCGCCCACGGCGGTGAAACCCGTGACCTGCTGCGCGAGGCGACCGTCACGAGGCTCGGGGAGAGACCGCGCCGTTGGACGCCGGCCGAGCTCGACTTCGGCTATCGCCACAGTGCCCTGACGGCCAGCGACGTCGTGCTCGATGCCACGTTCGAGCTCGAGTCGGGCGACGTGGAACAGATCCGACGCGACATGGACGAGATCCGCACGTGGCGGCGCGAGCATCAGCCACTCAACGAGCCCAACTGCGGCTCGGTGTTCACCAACCCGCCGAACGACTCGGCGGGACGGCTCGTCGAGATGGCCGGGTGCAAGGGCCTGCGAGTGGGCGGCGCCATGGTGTCCCAGCGGCATGCCAACTTCATCGTCACCAGACCGGGCGCCACCGCCGACGACGTCTCGCAGCTCATCGAACAGGTCACGGAGGCAGTCGTCCGGACCCACGGCGTCAGGCTCGCCACCGAGGTGGTTCGTGTCGGCTGGGAGACCGGCTGATGGACGTGCGCTTCCAGCAACGACGTGCCGGCATCCGCCACCAGGAACGCAAACGGCGGCTTCGCCGGACACAGACGCTGCTGGCCATCGCGGCACTCGTCGGCGTGCTCTGGGCCATCGAGCGTTCGCCCCTGGTCGCCCTGGACACCATCCTCGTCGAGGGCAACCAGCGGGTGGCCGAGGAGGAGATCCTCGAGGCCGCCGATCTTGACCTTGGCACCTCGACCCTCCGGCTCGACCTCGGCGGCGCCCAGCAGCGCGTCACGTCACTGGCCCCAATCAAGGAGGCGACCATCGAACGGGTTGACGCCGTGACCGTCCGGATCGCCGTGGTGGAACGAGTCGCCCAGGTCCGCCTGCACACGCCCACGCGCAAGTGGCTGGTGGACGGAGACGGTGTCGTCTTCGCGGCGGGGGAGGGGCCTGGTGCGATGCCCGTGATCCTGTTCGACCACGAAGTCGCGCTAGGGCAGACGCCCGAGGAGTCGGGGCTGGTCGACGTGATGGCCGTCCATGCCGGGTTGTCCGGGCCGCTCCAGGCGCGCGTGACGGCCTATCGCACGGCCCCCAACGGCGACGTCGCGCTGCTGCTGGAGGGCGACCTGGTTGCCGTGCTGGGCGATGCGTTCGAGCTCGACGAGAAGATCCGGGCCGTTGGCGCCCTCCTCGACGAGATCGAAGGCACCAACGTCACGCGGATCGACGTCCGCGTCCCGTCCCGCCCGACCGTCAGCAGCCCCTGACCGTCGCGAGCCCTCCTGCGTGCGGCGATCGCGCCGGACGCGCCCGCGGCGCGCGCGACGGGGGCGCACACGACCCGACCGACCTTCCGTGCTTGCCCTACCCCGCCGAGTGGTCTAGTGTCCACCGCTACCACAGGTTGACATAAGTATCGACCTCAACTGGAGGTTGACCCTCGGGAGACCGGGGCGGACCCCAGCAAGGTCGAGACCATGAGCGCGTGACCCTTCCCCACGAAGTGCGGCTCGTCGGAGCCGGCGACTTCCCTGGTCGTGGAGCGGGATCACGCGCTCATGTGCTGCCGGGTGATGGTCGCGTGGCTTTGCGACCGTCACGCGACGCACGGTGCAGCCGACGAACGCGCAGAGGCGCAGGAACAAGGACGTGAGGGACATGGCGGCAAACCCCACCAACTACCTGGCAGTGATCAAGGTCGTCGGCATCGGCGGCGGCGGTGTCAACGCCGTCAACCGGATGATCGACGCTGGCCTTCGTGGCGTCGAGTTCATCGCCATCAACACCGATGCGCAGGCCCTGCTGATGTCGGATGCCGATGTCAAGCTGGACATCGGCCGGGAGCTGACCCGCGGTCTCGGCGCGGGGTCCGATCCCGAGATCGGTCACCAGGCGGCGACGGACCATCGCGAGGAGATCGTCGAGGTCCTCAAGGGCGCCGACATGGTGTTCGTGACGGCCGGTGAGGGCGGCGGCACCGGCACCGGCGGGGCCCCCATCGTCGCGTCCGTCGCGAAGGAGCTGGGGGCGCTGACCATCGGCGTCGTGACTCGACCGTTCTCCTTCGAGGGCAAGAAGCGAGCCATCCAGGCCGAGGACGGAATCGGGTTTCTCAAGGACGAAGTCGACACGCTCATCATCATTCCCAACGACCGGTTGCTCGAGATCGCCGATGGCGAGACGTCCGTCGTCCAGGCCTTTCGGGTCGCCGACGAGGTGCTCCTCCAGGGCGTGCAGGGCATCACGGAGCTCATCACGACCCCGGGCCTGATCAACCTGGACTTCGCCGACGTCCGCAAGGTCATGAAGGACGCCGGCTCCGCGCTGATGGGCATCGGAACCGCCCGCGGCGAGAACCGTGCGCTCGAGGCGGCGAAGGCGGCAATCTCCAGCCCATTGCTGGAGGCGTCGATCGATGGGGCCAAGGGTGTGCTGCTCATGCTCGCCGGCGGCAGCGACATCGGCCTGTTCGAGATGAACGAGGCCGCAGACGTGATCACCCGCGCGGCCAGCGACGACGCGAACATCATCGTCGGCACCGTGATCGACGACAGCCTCGGCGACGAGGTCAAGGTCACGGTCATCGCGACCGGCTTCGACAAGTTCGGTGGTTCGGCCGCACGGGCCGACGGCCCAGCACTGACTGCCGTTCCTGACATCGACGAGGGTCCGGTGGTCATCGCGGACGCACCGGCTCGGCGAGTGACGCCGGTGGTGGTCGACGCGACGATCGAGGACGACCTCGACATCCCGTCCTTCCTGCGGTGACCATTCCGCTTCGGCGCGTCGGACTTGGGCCGGGCGTCGACGCATGGTTCACGGGACGCCCCGACGACGAGCCGGCCCCGCCGGTGGGGCAGGCCGGCAATCTCTCTCACCGTCGGCCCCACCTTCCCGATCGGCTGGCTTCAGACCGGGCCGATGTCCTGGGACGGATGAACCTCGACAGTCGCGCGCTGGCCTGGATGGACCAGGTCCACGGCGCTGCGGTCGCGGCGATCGACAAGGACACGCCGGCCGGTGTCCAGGTCCCTGGGGTTGACGGCCTGGTCACCGATCAGCCGGGCCGCGCCCTGGTCGTGCAAAGCGCCGACTGCGTTCCGGTGCTGCTCCGGGCCGGCCAGGTCGTGGGCGCCGTCCACGCCGGCCGGAAGGGGATCGTCGCCGGCGTCATCGGAGCGACGATCGACCGGATCCGCTCGATGACCGACGAGTCGATCCAGGCGGCCATCGGTCCCGCCATCGGAGGCTGCTGCTACGAGGTGCCGGCCGACCTTCGTGAACAGGTCGCCACCCTCGCCCCGGGGGCGGCCAGCGAGACCACGTGGGGGACGCCGAGCCTTGACCTGCCGGCCGCTGTCCGCGACCAGTTGTCGGGGGCGGGCGTCGAAATCCGCGCAGAGATCGCCGCATGCACCCGCCACGACGATGGCTGGTTCTCGCACCGGCGGGACCCGGCAGCGGGGCGCCAGCTGTCCCTGGTGGTCCGATGGCCGTGAGTGTCGCCGCCGGGCTGGACGAGGTTCGACGTCGGATCGCCGAAGCCTGCGCCCGGGTCGGTCGCGACCCGGGC
>Ga0302046_10004032_pt1 | contig 13135 bp, 13 predicted proteins | sample RVTome_11_FD_200261 | JGI IMG/M metagenome (GOLD analysis project Ga0302046, IMG submission 200261) | Soil microbial communities from uranium-contaminated site in the Upper Colorado River Basin, Wyoming, United States - RVT147D111 (version 2) ...
CCCCCGTCAACGGGGGGACTTTTAAAGCTTCCCCCGATTTCGGGGGGACTGAGGGGGGTAAAATAAACCTTGCCCCAAAATCCGAACGCACCAGATTTTTTTCGAGACTTGACATAGAACGCGCGTTCGTGGTATAATGACCTCACTAGCACATATGGTCCGAACAAATGACCGTCTCAACAAGGAGAGCTACGATGCGTCTATCGGAACGGCAGAGTAAAATTCTGGGTTTTTTAAAAACCTTTACCCTTGATAATGGTTACCCCCCTACCATTCGCGAAATTGGCAAGGCGGTAGGTATCAGTTCGACCTCCGTGGTCAACTATAACCTCGATGCGCTACAACGAGGCGGTTTCATCTACCGTGATCGCACCGTGTCCCGGGGGATTCGTATGGCCGAAGGGCTGGAACAGTTGCGGGTTAATGCCAACCTGATCAAGATTCCCATGTTGGGTCATATCGCCGCCGGTCAGCCAATCCAGGTATTTCCAGATGCATACGACGGCGACGACACCATCGAGCTTTCCCGTGATTTGGTCCCAACTGATGAAGGTCTCTATGCCTTGAAAGTGCAAGGGACCTCGATGATCGATGCTTTCATCAACGATGGCGATGTCGTCGTGATGCGCCAGACCGAGTCTGCCAACAACGGCGATATGGTCGCCGCCTGGCTGCCGGAACAGGAAGAAACAACCCTCAAACGCTTCTTCAAAGAAGGTAAACGTATCCGCCTCCAGCCGGAAAACGAGACCATGGACCCGATCTATGTCGATGCCGATAAAGTCGAGATCAAGGGTCGGGTCGTGGCCGTGATCCGTCAACTGGAATAAGGTCGATTTTAAACCTCAATCATCCATTTTGCCATTTGACACGCTCTTCATAGGAGCGTGTTTCTTTTTAAGCTAAAATTGTTTCAACCCCTTGACAATAGAACGTGTGTTCTGGTATAATGAATTCTATACTAGAACACACGTTCTATTTTGTTTAAACTTTACGATGAAAGGAGCCAGGTAACATGATGAGAGTTAGTGACAAACAAAGAGAGATGCTGGCGTTTATCGAAGAATTTATGGATGAACATGGCTATCCGCCCACTTACGAGGAGATTCGGGTGGGTCTCCAAATTAGCACCAAATCACTCGTCAACTATCATTTGGAAGTCCTCGAAAATGCCGGAAGTATCACCCGCTCACCCAATACGCCGCGCGGCATTCGCTTGACCCAGGAGCACGACGTCATCCGTGTCCCACTTAATGGGGCAGGTCCGTTCGCCCCCCCGGCCGCCTTGAGCGAACTGGAAGCGCAAGAGGCCATCGAACTGACCTGCGACATCGTGCCGAATGGGCAAAACCTGTATGCCTTCAAAGTGCAGGACGACTCGCTGCTCGATGCCCTGGTCGACGAAGGCGACATCGTGATTATGCAGCCTCATACCCAGGCCAAAAACGGCGAGATGGTCGCCGCCCACTTGATCGAGCAGGGCCAGACGACCATCCGGCGCTACTATCGCGAGAACGGTCATGTGCGCCTCCAGGCCGATAATCCGACGATGGAAGCCATCATTGTCGCGCCCGACAAGGTTCAGGTTCAAGGGAAGGTCGTGGCCGTTATCCGGCAAGTCGTTTGAGCATTGAGGACTAAAAGAAAATAGTTGGCCCAGTATGGCTTGAATAGTGACCAATTGCAAGCCTGAAAAAACCTTAAGCTCGTTACCAGATTAAACGCACGACCTGTAGCCCCAGGCAGATGGGATATTGCCGACATAAGATGCGATGCCTGACAAATCAACCTATCCCGTGCATTGGGAAAATCTTGATGAGGAGACCTATATGCGTCGGGTGTTAGAGTTTCAAGCCGATCAAATCGAAATGGTGTTAAACAGTCATCGCGTGCCCGGACGGGTAACCGGAGGCATCGTCACGCCGCGCTGGATCAGCTATCAGATCTTGCCTGAAATCTCGACCAAGATATCCCGCATGATGGCCCTGTCCGAAGAATTGGCCCTGCGGCTGGATGCCCAGCGGGTGCGTGTCTCACGTCAGGGTTCGGCGGTTCAGGTCGATGTGCCGCGCGAGGACGGGCAGGTCGTCCGGCTGGTCAATCTGTGCCGCAAGCTCAAGGAGGTACCCAAGCAAACGGCGGTATTGGGTTTGGATGAAAGCGGGGTGCCCTTACTGCTCCGCTTGCCCTCACCGGAGGTAGCGCACGTCCTGGTGGCCGGCACGACTGGCTCCGGCAAGACAGCCCTGGTCCGCAGCATGGCCCTGTCGCTGGCCATGCACAATCGACTGGGCGAGATCCAGATGATCTTCATCGACCCCAAAGGGAACGGCTTCGATCCGTTTGCCTCACTCGACAGCGAAGGCAGTTTCTTGCCCCATCTGCTGCGGCCAACCGTCAGGGATGTCCACCAGGCGATTTTTTTGCTCGGCGAGATGGTCGAAGAAATGATCCGGCGCGACCGTGAGCGGATTTCCGAGCCGCGGGTCATCATCTTCATCGACGAGTTGGCCGACATCATGGAGCAAGGCGGCAAGGCGATGGACCGGCTGATGACCCGTCTGACCCAACGCGGTCGCAGCGCCGGATTGCACATTATCGCCTGCACCCAAAAACCGCTGGTGGCCAGCATCGGCAGTATCACGCGGAGTAACTTTCCGGTGCGACTGGTCGGCAGTGTTGCCAGCGCCGATGATGCCAAGATCGCGGCGGGAATTCCCGGTACAGGCGCAGAAAAACTGCTGGGACGAGGCGACTTCTTGCTGGTCGCCAAAGGGCACGTGACCCGTTTTCAGGCGGCCTATGTGAATGAACAGGAAATCAAGAATATTGTCGGGCGGATGGGCGCCGGCCGCAGCCACAGCCGGCGCTGGCTGGCCGACGAGCCGGTGCAATTGGCTACCGGCACCGATGGTCGGATCGTTACCAATGGGCATAGTGACGAGGTTCAGCCTAAATCCAAACGCCGCAGGTTGAGCCTGATGTTCGGTCATCAGCTAAGGCTAATCAAATAACCGGGGTGCGATTGGTTGTCCCGGCGAAAAAGGCACAGGTGAGGAAATGAGCAGATTATTGTATATAGGCGGTGGCGTGTTTTCCATAACGTTGGCGGTGGTCATCGGCATCCGCTTGAGCGCCGATGCGATTGCAGTAGTGATTGGGATCGTGTGCGGCGTTCTGGCTTCAATTCCAACCACGGCTGTCCTGGTCTGGGTTCTGCGCCAACGAGATAAACAACTGGAAACACAGTTGGGCCAGCCTCGCCCGTATGGCCAGCACCCCCCGATTGTCGTGGTCAATGGACAGAATCCCGGCATGATGAGCGGCGCTTATCAGCCCGCACCCGCTTTGATGGGGGCTTCAGGCTCGGGTGGACTGCGCAACTTCAAGGTCATCGGCCAGGAGAACACGGAAACGACGGGTGATGTGCTGCCACCGTTTTGGGATGAGTTATAACCTCAAACTGGGAGTCGATGGCTATGCAAACCCAACGAACTACCTTGTTTACGACCAGGCTCTCGCGGCGAAAACATCGCCCCGTAGATGAAAGTGTGACCGAAATCGAGACTGACGCCATCTTGATGAGCCGTCGAGAGGCGCGGCATCTGTGGATTGGCTGTGAAGGCAAATTTCTGCATCTTAGTCAGATGCTCTCATCCAACCGGCAGAAATGAATAATGAATGGCGAAAGGAGTTCCAAATTATGAGAGAAGGATTACTTTGGTATGATAATGACCCCGGTCGCAGGCTGCCCGATAAGGTCAAGCGGGCGGCCACGCGCTACCAGGCCAGATTTGGCCAGAAACCGACCATGTGTTACGTCAATCTGGCCGAGTTCGACGATCAAATCGAAGAAGTGAATGGCATCCGGCTGCGCCCGGTCCCGAATATTCTGCGTCACCATTTTTGGCTCGGGGTAGAAGTTGAAGCCGTCCTGGCCAAGGCCGGTTGAGCGGTCACCCGATTTTAGATTAAGCCTTGGGCAGGTAAGATGTAGCAAAATCAAACCTTGCTACGTTTTGATCCGAATAATGTTTCGAAAAAAATAGAATATTAAGCCAAAGTTGTGTTATAATGGGCGATATAGCGCGCTTTGGCAAAAATAAAATTGTTCGAACAAAGCGCACAGAAACTCTGTGCGCTTTGTCTTTTTGGGAGCAGGAAGATGAGCTATACGATTCGAGACCTGAAAAACTATGATGAAATGGTCGCTTTGCGCCGGCTTCAGCGAGAGATATGGGGCCTGGATGAGCTAGACATTGGCCTGTATCCGCCGCTGCTGAATACGGCGGCCAAAAATGGAGGCGTGGTCCTGGGTGCATTTGATGACGACGGCGGGCGTATGGTCGCGTTTTTGTTCGGCTTTTTGGGACGCGAGCCGGGCGGCCCATTTAAGCTTTGTTCTCAGACGATGGGCGTGCTCCGCGAATGGCGAGGTCAGGGTATTGCCGAAGCTCTCAAACGGACTCAGCGCGAGCGTGTCATCGCCCAGCGGCTGCCGTTGATCACCTGGACTTACGACCCCCTGGAAGCGCCGAATGCGCATCTAAATTTGCACAAGCTGCGGGCCGTTACCCGGACTTACTGGGTCGATGTATACGGCTCCAATTTTGGGGCTTTGAACGCGGGACTGCCCACCGACCGGCTGGTGGTCGAGTGGTGGGTGAGCGGGCGCTGGACCGAGAAGCCACCGGCAGATCCAATGGTGCTGGACGATGCGCCGCCGGTCTTTGAATGCGAAGGCCAGGGCGTTCAGCGCCGGATTGTGCGCTCCCAGCTGGGCCTGACCTCCGAGATGATTCAGCTCGAAATCCCGGCGGATATTCATCCGGTCAAAGCGGCCAACATGGAACTGGCCATCGATTGGCGGTACAAAGTTCGCCGGGCTATGGAGAGTTATCTTGGCAAAGGCTACATCACTACTGACTTTATTTCGACCACCAGCCGGGGCCAGCGTCGCAATCGATATCTATTGCAGAAAGCGAACCCGGAGTTGTTGGATGAGATCGGGGTTGTTACCTCATAGAGGACTAATGCAGGTAAACGCCGGAAGAGCAGAATCGGAAGAATGATAGAATCTTCAATCCTACAAAACACGCCGCAAAACGGCCTGGGCAGCGTGGTAGCCACACATCCCATGCACACCCCCGCCGGGTGGCGTAGAGGAGGAGCAAAGATAGATTTTCTTGTTTGGGGTCGAATAGGGAACCAGCCGCAGGGTGGGCCGGGTAAAAAGCTGGCGCAAGTCTTGCACCCCGCCGTTGATATCGCCGCCGATGTAGTTGGCGTTGTATTGCTCCAGGTCTTGGGTTGACTTGACGCTGCGGGCCAGAATGCGATCTCGAAAGCCGGGCGCAAAGCGTTCGATTTGAGCCTCGATGCGGCCGGTCATATCGACGGTGGAGCCGTTGGGCACATGGCAGTAGGCCCAGACGGTGTGCTTGCCGGCCGGAGCGCGGCTGTCGTCAAATAAACTTTGTTGGGTCAGCAATACGTAAGGCCGTTCAGGATGTTCGCCTCGCCAGACGGCCTGTTCACCGGCGGCAATTTCGACCAGTGTGCCGCCCAAATGGATTGTGCCGGCCCCCAGACAGGCCTCGGCCCGCCATGGAATCGGCCCATCGATGGCCAAATCAACTTTGAACACCCCGGGACCGTAGCGATAATCCTGAAGCCGGCGGAGATAGCTGGCCGGTAGCTGCTCGCCGGCCAGGTGAATCAGTTGGCGTGGGGTCACATCGAGCAGAATCGCGCGGGCCGGCGGCAGTTGGTCAACCGACTCGACCGGTGTGCCGGTCACAATCTCCCCGCCTAGTGAGGCCAGGTAAGAGCCGAGTGCCCCGGCGATTTGCTGCGAACCGCCTCGAGGCAGGGGCCAGCCCACGGCGTGCCCGGCGATGCCAAGCACGAGGCCAAACGCAGCCGTCAGGGGCTGCTCGAGCGGCATGATCGAATGCGCCGCGATACCGGCAAAAAGGGCGCGAGCCGGTTCCGTTTTGAATAAACTCTCGGCCAGACCCCGGGCCGACCGCAGGGCCCGTAAACCAAAGCGGGCCATGAGAAAAGGGTGGCGGGGCGGCAGGGGGAAGGGACCCAGCGTATCGTCGGTTAGCGCAGACCAGTGAATCGCAAAGGGTTCCATCAACCGGCGATAAGCGGCGCCATCCCGGCCCAACATCGCGCCGGTCGTGTCGATAGATCGGTCGAGTAACACGGCCGTGCCGTCGTCTAGAGGGTGAGCCACAGGAACGGCCGGGTGGATCCATTCCAGCCCATGCTCGGCCAGGGGGAGACTGCGAAAGAAGGGCGAGCCGATCCCCAGGGGATGGATGGCCGAGCAAATATCATGCTTGAAGCCGGGCAGGGTCAGTTCCGCTGAACGGAGTCCTCCGCCGATTGTTTCTTTGGCCTCAACTACAAGGACCGAACAGCCGGCCCGGGCCAGGGTAATGGCCGCGGCCAGCCCGTTTGGCCCGGCGCCGACGACCACCGCATCGTATTTGTGAGATTCAAGGTTCATCGAAATTTGTGGTAATGCAGCCCTTTACCCGATAGGTTACCAAACATTGCATAATTAATCCAATACACATGCGGGTATTGGAAATTTCAGAATTTGCGGTACTCCCCTTATCCGCAGCCCATTCGAACTCCTATCGTCTGAACAATTTGCGAAGCAGGTACACCGGCCTATATAAGGCGGTGCGAACAATCGCATTGTGCCAGATATTCCTGGCTTCCGACCATTGGAGCTGGGCATCGACGCAGCTCTTCTGCATTTGAACCTGGCCTCCGATCCCAAAGTGGGCGGCCAGCGCGGTCAGGACGCGGCGCTAGATTTCCTCTTGCTGGGCCGAGCCGCCCATGAAGCGCAGGCCGAATTCAAAGATTGGGTCGTTGGCCCGCCCCAGGGATTTCTCGCTCCTTCGTCGCTCGAAATGACATGAAAATCGCTCACTGCGTAAATCCTGAGGTATCAAACCATTTTGCAGCGCGCCGATTTGACGGGGGCCTATCTGAACGGAGCTAACCTGCGTGGCGCAAACCTGACCGCAGCCACCTTCGCCGGAGCCGATTTACAGGGAGCCGACTTACGCGACGTTACGCTGACCGGCTCGAACTGGCGTGGGGCTAATCTGCTGGGGGCCGATTTGGGTGGGGTCGATCTAAGAAATCTTCAAGTCGAGCTCGACGAAACCACCCGCTTCGATTACAAGTGGTACGCTGTCTGGGCCGGCGTGAATCACCTCGCCCAGGGTTGGAACCTGCGCGGAGTTGATCTGAGCGGCGCCCATCTCGCCGGGGCCGACTTTAGCCGGGCCGACCTGCTGGGAGCCAATCTCAGCGCCGCCAGCCTGAAGCAGGCCAATCTGAAGGAGGCCGATCTAACCGGAGCGGAACTCATCGATGCTGTCCTGCCGGACGGTTGGCAGGCCGTCGTGGCCGCATACTAGGGATTGGAGATTGGGGATTGGACAAGCTCTAATCCAAACACAAGGCGGCTTTTGGACGATTCTTAACTTTCTGAGTACCATTCACCTGATTTTAATACCGCCGTGTTAGACCTACATTCATGCATCAAGACAATAAATTGCTGATCTTACTCGCAAGGCTCCAACCAAATTTTCAATCGATCAAGGACCGTTTCCACTTCTTTCTGCTTTTGATGACGCTGACAGTGGGCCTCAATGCCTGCCGGTCGACCGCCCCGCACTGGCAGTGGGAGCGGGCCGAAGCCGGGCTGCCGCGTAAGGCCATTGTGCTCACCCTGGCCGTGGACCCGGCCAACCGGGAGCGGGTATGGGCCGGCGCCTATGGACCCGATGGTCTGGCTGCCAGCCATGACGGGGGCCGGACCTGGTCGTTTGGGGCCAGTCCCTTCAATGGCGACCCCATCTTTGATTTGTTGGTCGTGCCCGCTTCCGGCGAAGGCAGCGGCGAGTTATGGGCCGCTACACGCCGGGGACTCTTTACGAGCCTCGATGCCGGAGCCGGTTGGAAGGCTGGCGGCAATAGTTTGCCTGTGGCGGCGGCCTTCGCTCTGGCCGGTGATGCCACGGGCCGGCTCTACGCCGGGCTCGATAATGCTGGTGTATTTGCTCGATCTCAAAATGAGACCGGCTGGGCGAGTCTGGCTGCGGATACGGAGCTGGCCTCGGCGGCGGTGCTGGCGCTGGCCGTAGCCCCGGATGGCCGGCAGCTTTACGCCGGAACCGCTGCCCAAGGCATCTTTGCCAGCCAGGATGGCGGCCGGACCTGGGTCCAGACCTATGCCGCTGCGTATGTCCCGAACATAGCCCTTCATCCCGCCGACCCAACTCTGGCCGTAGCCAGCCTGCGCACGCGCCTGGTACGGACGGTCGATGGCGGTCGTTCGTGGCATACCCTGCCGCTTCCCTGGGCGGAAAGTGAAATCACCTCCTTGCTGTGGCTGGCTGATGGTACCTTGGGGGCCGGCACCGGTCGCGGGGGCCTCTATCGCAGCCAGGATGGAGGTGACTCGTGGGTCTCCGGGCAAATTGGCTCTGAGGCCAGCGGCAGCGTATTGGCTCTGGCCCTCGCCGGGGAACCGCTGCCAAACCGTTCGCCCAATCTTCTGGCCGGCGCCTGGACCGGCCTCTATGCCAGCGAGGACGGCGGCCAGATCTGGGCCGATCCGGCTCCCATCCTTGGCGTACCCCATGCCCAGGCGCTCCTGACGACCGATACCGGGCTGCTGTTGGGCGCCAACGCCGGTCTCTTCCGCTGGGAACTAGAAACCAGTCAATGGGCACCCCTGGCGGGTGAATTTCTACCCGGCGGGGTCGCTGCTCTGGCGGCTCCTCAAGCCGATAGTCCGGTTCTGTATGCCGGCACGACCGGCGATGGAGTCTATCGCAGTGATGATCGAGGTGAGAGCTGGCAGTCTGTCCCTTCCCTGAGTGTCGGTGTTCCGGCCCTGGCCGTGGACCCCACCGACCCCGAACATATCACCATGCTGGCCCGGTGGGAGCGAGTCTATGAGAGTCACAATGGCGGCCAATCGTGGCAGGCGCGTTGGGCTGGTTTAGGTGTCACCGTGGAAACGGCCAGCCTGGCCATCGATCCTGTGAAACCGGTCGTTTATGTGGGGGCCGATACCGGCCTGTACCGCAGTCACAGCGGCGCGGATTGGGAGCTCGTCGCTCCGACCATCGCCGACCAAACGGTTCTGGCCCTGCTGGCCCAACCGATTCCGCCCACCTCAGGCGGCGGCTCCGTGCTGACCATCGGCGCCACACGTGGCATTTACCGCAGCCTGAACGGTGGCGAGACCGTCCAGGGCGGCAGTTCCGAATCCGGCTGGGGGCATGGTCTGGAAAACGTCTCTGTCACCACCCTGCTGGCCGACCCCGCAAGACCTGAACGACTCTATGCCGGGACGGCCTACAACGGCGTTTTCCAATCGGTCGACTGGGGCCGGACCTGGCAGCCTATCGGACCCACCGATTTAACCCAAGACATTGTCGAAGCCATGGCCTGGGGACCGGACGGCGATCTATTCATCGCCGCAGCCAGCGGCGTCTGGAGGGGAAAAGCGCGATGAAATCCAAGTGTCAAGCAAGCCAATCAGCTTGTCAGCATTTCAGCGTTTCAGCGTTTCAGCTTATCAGCCGGTCAGTCCGCCGGCCAATTGCTGGAGGGCTGACTGCACGCACTACATCCTCATCCTACATCTCACATCTCATATCCCATATCGCCAATCCCAAATCCCAAATCCCACATCTCACCTCTTACCTCTTAACCCTCATCATTTTCATCCTCTTCACCCCCGGCTGCACCACCTCTGCCCCTCAATCTCCCCGCCTGGCCGCCCACACCCTGAGACCCGATAACGAGACGCTGGCCCTGGCTCAAGCGGCGGAGTTCGACACGATTGTCCAGGTTTTCCCCTGGCGTGAGATCGAACCGACCCGGGGTCAGTTCCACTGGGAAGCGGTCGATCAGGTGGTAGCCGGGGCCGAATATTATGGACTGGATCTGGTCGTGCGCCTGGATCAGCATCCGGCCTGGGCCAGCGAAGTCGATCTGACGCTCAATGCGCCGCCCGACAACCTGGATGATTATGGCAACTTTGTCCGGCGCGTGGCCGAGCGATATCGTGGCCGCATCCGGGCCTATATCATCTGGAATGAGCCGAATCTGGCCATCGAGTGGGGTGGCCGCCGGCCCGACCCGGTCGCCTTTACCGAGCTGCTTCGGGTCGGTTACGAAGCCGTACAGGCCGGCGATCCTGAAGCCCTGGTTGTCGCGGCCGGGTTGGCGCCCACCAACAGCGACGATGGTGAGGCCATCGATGAGCGGCGATTTTTGGGGGCGATGTATCAAGCCGGGGCCGCACCTTATTTTGACGTGCTGGGCGCTCATCCCTACAGTTTTGGTCAGGCTCCCGGCGCGCCATCCACCGATAGCCGGCATCCGGCCTTTGGTCGTCTGGCCGAACTGCGCGAAATCATGCAAGAAAACCGGGATGCCCACAAGCCGGTCTGGATCACCGAGCTGGGCTGGACCATCGACCCGCCCCCGGAACAGCCCGATATCGGCGTCGATTTAGAGCAGCAAGCCGGCTACCTGGTCGAAGCTCTAAACCTGGTTCGTCGGGATTGGCCCTGGGTGGAACTGATCACGGTCTGGAACCTGTCCCGGGCGCGGCCCGGCGATCCGTTTGGTGGTTACAGCCTGCTCGATGAGCGTGGCCGGCCCCGACCGGCGTTTGAAGCCTGGCAGCAGGCCGCTGGCAGCCGGACGGAGCGAGGCCTAAGAGTCGCCCAGACAGAGCGCCACAACCCTATCTCGATTTTGGGCCAAGATACCATCGTCCACCTGGGCGATACCAACCTGCAGCCGCCCTGGTGGCCGCTCTACGCCGGTCGCGATCCCAGTTTGACCTGGACCGGCGGTTTTTATGTCACCGATCTCGGGGTTGAGGATTGGACTCTCCTGCTGGAATTGATGCAGCAAAATGAACTCGGCGCCGCCATCGAGATCAATGACATCCGCCTTTCTCCCGACCTGCCCCAGCAGGACCTGACCCGCCGCTGGCTGACGGTGCAGCGACCGGTCCCCGCCTCGATCCTCACCCCCGGCTACAACGAGCTGACCATCACGACCGTCCGCCTGCTCCCGGATGCACAGCACGATGAGTTTGTGTGGGATGATTTTCAGGTGAGGAATATCAGGTTGGTGAGGAATTGAGGCAATTAACAATTAACAATTGATTCTGATGCTTGTACTCAACATTTAGTATTGATTGGATAGAGAACTTTTTATCGAGGTGAAAGTGTAAACGTCTATGGAGTATCTCTTCGTCTATGGAACCTTGATGGACCCGCCGGTGCAAAGAAAGGTTTTTGGTCGAACCGTGTCCGGGCAGCCGGATATGCTCACCGGTTATGAGAACGATCAAATCGACCTGGGGAGTGGGGTTTATCCAATCATTCGGCGCAAGGCCGGCAGTTCTGTGGCAGGACTTATCATCACGGTTACGCCGGCCGAATTGAAGTCGATTGACGACTATGAGGGGAGCGCCTATCGGCGGGTAAAAGTTGAACTGACCAGCGGACGGCGAGCATGGGTTTATCAGGAATAAAATAGACTCAAGAAAAACCGCGCGGTCCAAACGAGGCGGCGGCCGCCGGGTTGAAGTTGGCGGCCCACAGATCGGCGGCAAAATCCAGGATGTCGTCGTAGCGGTCCTCTTTGCGTTTGGCCAGGGCTTTCGCCAGAACATCGGCCACACCCCCGACTTCTTTCCGGAGTGCGGGCAGTCCGGCCGGGGGGTCAGTACAGATGGCTTTTTCCAGCAGCATGTACAGCTTTATCTCTTCGCGCACATTATGCTCGAAGGCGGCCACCTCGGCTTTAATGGCCTCCAGATCGATGTAATGCTGCCCGGTGAGCATGAAATAAAACAACTCGCCCATCTGATAGACATCACTCCGGATGTCCAGCATCTCACCTCGGAACTGTTCCGGCGAGCTAAAGATCACGGTGCTCGGTTGAAAACCGGCCTGGGTCAGAGCCATGCCCCCGGCGGCTTCGGGCACGTGGGCAATCCCAAAATCCGTAATCTTGGGCCGGCCATCTGCGGTCAGGAGAATGTTCTCGGCTTTGATGTCACGGTGGATGATTTCTTTGGCATGCAGTTTGGATAAGCCCTCACACATGCCGGAGAACAATTTGATGGCCTGATGAATCGGGAGCTTCTTCTGCTGCTCGATCATGTCATACAAGCTCCCGCCGGACAGATACTCCTGGATCATGTAGATCCGTTTGTTTTCGATTCGCAGGGCGTAGATGGTCACCACGTGGGGATGCTCCACGGCGGCGGCAACCCGGGCCTCTTGCATGAAGCGCTTGACGCTGGTCTCGTGCTTGATCTTTTCTACATGCAGTTGTTTGATGGCGACCCGACGATCCAGCATTCTGTCCCGCGCCTCGTAAACAGCAGCGAACCCGCCGCGTCCCAACAAACGGATCACGTCATATTCAAAAATTCTATCACCGGGTTTTAACAAGGTTTCCCTCCCCTGTTTGATGCCCCAACTCAAGCAATGGTGTATCAGGTAGTATACCAGAAGTCGTGTGAAGAGTCAGCTAATGCTAGATATGCATCGGATATTTACAGGACTTACACAGTTGGCGATTTAAATGTCATTTCGAGCGACGAAGGAGCAAGAAATCCTTGCAACATATGAATATAAACTACCTCTATAGAGATTTCTCCGCCTTCGACTACGAAATGACATGAACTGCGTAAGTCTTATTTTAGTGGGATTTGCAATTGTAACCTGCTATTCCATGATGGTCCTTGACGAAAGGATTTTCAATAGGGCAATGGTAAGGCAGGAACTTATATCAAGCTATAATTCCAACTGGCGGGCCGGCCATCTTCATAAGGCATGACCCCATGAAACTGGCGCGGATCATCACCAAAGACCAGCGGCAGGAAATAGCGGTCGCCCTCCCACAGCGGCAAATCGAATACCTGATCGACCCGAACCCAGGCCAGGGTGCCTTCAGGATTCTGGCTGAATGGGGTGCCACGAAAGCGCTCGATGCGAAAGATAAAGCCGAACCAGTCCTCGCCATGTTTGCCAAAACCGGGCCAGTTGATCGT
>Ga0302046_10004033_pt1 | contig 13134 bp, 12 predicted proteins | sample RVTome_11_FD_200261 | JGI IMG/M metagenome (GOLD analysis project Ga0302046, IMG submission 200261) | Soil microbial communities from uranium-contaminated site in the Upper Colorado River Basin, Wyoming, United States - RVT147D111 (version 2) ...
TCGAGCAGGGCATGCAGATCCTGCGCGAACAGCTCCATCGTGTAGATGGGATCGGTGCCCGGTTCACTCGCGCCGAAGCCGCGCAGATCGGGTGCGATGCCGCGCCAGCCCTTCGGCAGTGCGTTCAGCTGTTCGCCCCACATCGCGGAGTGGAACGGAAAGCCGTGGACGAAGACGATCGGCTCGCCCTTGCCGGCCTCGCGCCACTCGATCTCGACACCATTCACCTTTGCCGCGCCCATGGGCTCAGAGTCCCAGTGACGCGCGGATGATCGGGTCGATGCGTTCCGGCGTCCACTGCGGTGTGAAGGTCAGCTCGACCTCCGCGGACTCGACGCCGTCCACGCCCTGGATGGCGGCGCGCGCGTCGTCGATGATCTGAGTGGCGGCAGGACAGAACGGCGACGTGAGCGAGATCGTCGCCTTCACGTGCGCATCCTGTATGTCGACGTCGTAGACCAGTCCGAGGACCACGAGATCGAGGTTCAGTTCCGGATCCTTCACCCGGCGCAGCGCGCGCCGTACATCTTTCTCCGTCGGCATGCCATCACCTCCTCAATCGAAAATGCCGGGCCGGTCGCGGCATCCCCACGAAGGACGAATATACGGCGACGACCGCCAGCGCCGCGAGACGCGGTTGACACCTTCGAAGGCGTTGCTCCAGGTTGCTCGCTCGAGGAGTGCATGAAACGGACCCCGGGGTGACAATGGAACGGATCGTCTCCCGCTGCGTGCTCCGGTGAGTGGCAGCTCAGTGCCTCGCATCGCGATCAATACCGGGGGCGGAGATGCACCCGGCCTCAACGCCGTCATTCGAGCAGCAGTCCTGTCCGCGGTACGCCGGGGCTGGGAGGTGTACGGCGTGCGCAAGGGGTATGGCGGCTTTCTGGAGGACACGAACGGTGCGCTCATCCGTCTGGACCGGGAGGCGGTGCGCGGCATCACGCATCTGGGTGGCACGATCCTCGGCACGACGAATCGCGGCAACCCGTTCGAGTGGCCCTCGCGCGCTGGCGACGGTACGCATCTGGTGGATCGCTCCGAGGATGTGATCCGCGCGTTCCGCGCGCATGGCTTCGATGCGCTCATCGCCATCGGCGGTGATGGGTCGCTCCGCATCGCGAACGGCCTTGCGAAGAAGGGGCTGCCTGTCGTGGGTGTACCCAAGACGATCGACAACGATCTCGCCGTGACACAGGTCACGTTCGGCTTTCACACGGCGGTGCAGACGGCGACCGATGCGCTCGACAAGCTGCATTCAACGGCGGAGAGCCACGAGCGCGTCATGGTCGTGGAAGTGATGGGTCGGCATACGGGCTGGATCGCGCTGCACTCCGGGATCAGCTCGACCGCGGACGTGATCCTCATACCGGAGATCCCCTACGACATCGAGCGCGTGTGCGCCAAGATCCGACACCGCTACGACACGGGCCGCAACTTCGCGATCGTGGTGGTCGCGGAGGGCGCGGTCCCCGCAGGCGGTGAAGCCAGCATTGCGGATCCGGGCGGTGGCGGCAGTGCGCCGCGCTACGGCGGCATCGCGGATCGCATTGCCCGGCAGATCGCGGAGCAGACGGGTCACGAGGCGCGCGCGCTCGTGCTGGGTCACCTGCAGCGTGGCGGTTCCCCTACGGCATACGACCGCCTCATTGCGCTGCGCTTCGGCGCGGCCGCCGTGCGCTGCGTCGAGGAGCACAGGTTCGGCACGATGGTCGCCTTGGACCCGCCCGAGATCCGGGCGGTGCCGCTCGAGGATGCGATCAGTCACATCAAACGCGTGCCGGTGCATTCGGATACGGTGCGGACGGCCCGCGATCTGGGCGTCTCGTTCGGCGACTGAAGCGGTTTCATGGAGGTCATGCAATGATGCGCATCGTTCCCGCCCTGCTGTCCCTGTGCGCGGTTCCCGCTCTCGCCTCATCGCTCGCCGCGCAGTCCGCCGCGGTCCGGGCGAGCGCGTTCGAGCTGACCGTCGCGAACATCATGCGCGGACCCGAGCACGTGGGCTCGGCACCGTCGGACGTGCGCTGGACCGATGATGCGCGCTGGATCTACTTCCGCTGGACGCCGGGCGGACAGGCATGGGATGCGCCATCCGCGCTGTATCGCGTTCCAGCCGCGGGCGGCACGCCGGAGCGGATCGGCGAGGAAACGCCGGATTCGCTGGGCGTCCTGCTCGCGAGCGGACCCGACTCACCGGACGAACGCTGGCGTGTCGTGTCCCACGATGGCGATCTCCATCTGATCGACCGGCGCACACTCGCATTGCGGCGGTTGACCGCCACGCGCGCGTCGGAGAGCGACCCGGTCTTCAACCGGGAAGGCAGCGCGATCTACTATCTGTCGGACAACAACATCTTCGAGCTGCGCCTGGACGGCGCGGCAATCCGCCAGGTCTCCGATTTCCGCACCGGCCCCGCGCCTGCCGAGCCTCGGCCGGAGGAAGGGCAGCGCGGGTTCCTCGCCGATCAGCAGCGCAGGCTCTTCGAGTACATCGAGCGACAGGCCAGCGAGCGGGAGCGGAACCAGCAGCGCGCGCGCGAACGACGGGAGTCGGACCCGCTGCGTATCGTGTACCTCGAGCGGAACGAGCGGGCGGCGGGCATCGGGATCGAGCCGTCGGGCCGCTACGCGGTTGTGACGACTGCCCGCACCGGCGGGCCCGAGGCGCGACGCGTTTCGATTCCGTACTGGGTCACGGAGTCCGGGTACACGGAGCCGCGCGACGTCCGCTCGAAGGTCGGTGATACTCAGGGCAGCGCGGGCCGCATCGGCCTCGTGTCCCTCGACGATGGTGAAGTCGAGTGGCTGGACCCCGCCGCCATCACCGGCGGCAAGGACCTGGCAAGTCTGCGCTTCCTCGGCTGGAACCGACCCGGCTCGTCCGGTCTGATCGCCGCCAGCAGCAGCGACTTCGAGGACGCGTGGCTCTTCACGATGGATGCCGCCACCGCCACGCTCCGCCTCGTGCACCACCTGCACGATGACGCGTGGGTCGCCGGGCCCTGCTCATTCTGGAACTCCTGCTCGGGCTGGCTGCCCGACGGCAGCGCCGTCTGGTTCACCAGCGAGCGCGATGGCTTCAACCATCTGTATCGCACGAATGCCGACGGCTCGGACATGCGCCAGCTCACGCAGGGAAGCTGGGAGATTCACGGCGTCGAGGTCTCACCTGCGCGGGATGCGTTCCTGCTCACGACCAACGAAGGCTCGCCTCACCAGGTCCACCTCTGGCGCGCGAATCTCGATGGCAGCAACCGCACGCGCATCACCGATGCTCCGGGCAGACAGGACGCCACCGTCTCACCCGATGGTGAGCGCCTCGCCATCGTCCACTCATTCGCGAACCAGCCGCCCGAGCTGTACGTCGCCGAGAATCGACCGGGCGCGACGATGCGCCGCGTGACCACATCGCCGACCGGGGAATGGCAGTCGTTTCCGTGGCTCGCGCCCGAGATCGTACAGGTGAGCGCGCGCGACGGCACGGCGCTGCCTGCGCGCATCTACCGGCCCGCCGACCTGGGCGCGCAGGCCAATGGCGCCGCCGTCATCTTCGTACACGGCGCCGGCTACCTCCAGAACGTCCACGAGTGGTGGTCCAGCTACTATCGCGAGTACATGTTCCACCATCTGCTCGCGGCGCGCGGCTTCGTCGTGCTCGACATCGATTACCGCGGCTCCGCCGGCTACGGCCGCGACTGGCGTACCGCCATATTCCGTCACATGGGCGGGCACGATCTGAGCGACCAGGTCGATGGCTCCCGCTATCTGCAGAGCGAACTCGGCATCGATCCCGAGCGGATCGGCATCTACGGCGGCTCCTACGGCGGGTTCATCACGCTGATGGCGCTGTTCACCGCGCCGGAGAGTTTCGGCGCGGGCGCTGCACTGCGTTCCGTCACCGACTGGGCGCACTACAACCACGGCTACACGGGCCGCATCCTGAACCTGCCGCAGGAGGATTCGCTGGCGTACGAGCGTTCGTCACCGATCTACTTCGCGGAGGGACTCGAAGACCCGCTGCTCATCGCGCACGGCATGGTCGACACGAACGTGCATTTCTCCGATGTCGTACGTCTCGTGCAGCGCCTGATCGAACTCGGCAAGACGGACTGGGAGCTGGCGGTCTACCCCGTCGAGGACCACGGTTTCGTCGTGCCGTCCTCGTGGACGGATGAGTACCGCAGAATCCTCGAGCTCTTCGTCGAGCATCTGGGAGCACGGGCGGGAACGAACAACGGCAGAGGAGAGGGCTGATCCTCTCCCCTGCCGTCGTGAACGAATGCCGCGCGTCAGCTGTCGCCGCGCTGCAGCACCCGCATGCGTGACTTCATGAATGCGACATGCAGCGGGCTCGCGCCGGTACGGACGAACTCGGCGTATCCGTTGCGCGGGTCCGATCCGCGGTTCAGCATGCGGTCCACCAGACCGGGTCCGCGGTTGTAGGCAGTGAGGGCAAGGTCGGTGTTGCCTTCGTAGCGATCCATGAGCATGCGCAGATAGCGGAACCCGAGGCGCAGGTTCGTGCGCGGCTCCATCAGCGCATGGTGCGTGATTCCCGGCTCGAGCCAGTACGCCGTTTCCGGCATCACCTGCGTCAGACCCACCGCGCCCATCGGGGAGATGACCCGCGGCCGGAAGCTCGACTCCGCGCCCACCAGCCGGAACGCCAGTTCCGGATCGACGCCATGCTCGAGTGCCGCGGTGTGGATCTCGCGCGCGAGCGCGAGCGAGATGCGGAACCTGCGCGCGAACGTCGCCGGCTGGCGCTCCAGCTCGCGCGCTTCTGCCCGCTTCTTCCAGGAATCGATCAACGCCTCGCGCGCCACGATCCGTCGTGCCCGTTCCACCCGCTCGCGGTGGACCATTCCTTCCCAGCGTTCCAGCTGCCGGCCGCCCGTGAACGCCGCTGCCGGCGCGACCAGCGCCACGCCCAGCGCGAGGCTGGCGACCGGCCTGCGGAGCGACTTCACGAACCACGAGACGCGCTCGTATCCCTTCAATTCATTCCTCCCGGCGGATTTCGAGGCTGCCCGTTCCTCGGGCGGCCAGGACTTCATGCCCGTAGGGCATTGGGACAGAAAGACTTACGTATCAGGTGCGGCTCAGGAAGCGTGGCGGATCGGCCCGTTACTACACGTACCCCTTCGCCCAGGATCCCGGCCCGGTCGGGGCCGTCGAGCAGGCCGACCCGGAATCCGCCCCCCTTTCCGATATGCGATTCCTGCGGTGGAAGCCGGACAGGCGCTATTGGAGGACGATCTGGGCGGTCTCGCCGATGGCGAGCTCAACCGAAACGGGTCCGAACGACTGGTTGCGTTCGACATCGACGGCGGAGATGTGGATGCTGGTGCGCGCGGGTCCGGCAATGACGAAGCGTTCGGTCCGGTTGGAACTTACGGTGCCGAGCACGCGGGGGCCGCCGCCGTCGTCGTAGGAGACGATCATGTCGATGTCGAATGCGTTGCGCACTTCGATGGCGTAGGTAGGTCCCGGTACATTGCCGACGCTGACGTTGCGCGCGCACGCGCCGAGCCCGGCGACGAGCACGATCAGCGCGGCGCCGCGGCAGACGATCGTGGGCACGGTTCAGTCCTCGAAGGAGACACGGACGGCCGCATCCTCGTTCGGCGGCTCTCCGGTCATGAGTTCGATGAGCGCACACATCTCGGCATCGAGTCGTCGCACGCGATCGAGGAACGTGAGGATGTGCGCGTACTCGAAATAGGACGTAACGGCGTCCTCGGCGGCGGGATGCTGGGCGAGGATGAAGTCGTCGGTTCTGCCGCGGGTCTCATCGAGGATGAACCCGGTCGTGCGCGCGATGGCGCGCACGTCTGCGAGCGTGCGCACGGAAACGTCACCGTCCATGCGGTCGCGCAGGGCTTCGACATGGGCAACGACATCCGGAGGTGCCGCAATGCCACCGGACCCGGCGCCGCCGATCACGCGGGTAGCAGCGGCCTTCACGGCCGACAGCTCCTCGAACGTGCAGCGCAGGATCATGGGCTCCTCCCAACCGCGACGGTGCGGTTTCCGTATTCTACCTGTTGAAACTCGCGAGGGCGTGCTCACGTTCCCTTGCGCTGGGGTGAGACGCCGGACGGGGCCGTTACAGGTAGTGTTGCACGAAGCCCGTCCACACGCAATCCATCTGCGGCGCGGATTCCGGGCGAGTCGCGCCGTCGCGACGCCGCCCGAGACATGCAGGAGCAAGCCCCGCGCCATTCCTTCCTTCCTGTGGTATCGGCGGAAATCCGCTGTACATGATGGCCCGCGGCGCCGGAGGTGTTGCACGCGCGCGTCGCATCATGACCCGGACCTCAGGAGTCGCTCGCCGAGGGCGAGGCCGGCAATGAGGTCGAGCGCGGCATGGGCAATGACGGACGGGATGATGCTGCCGGTCACGAGGACGGGGACGGTGAGCACGACGCCGAGCAGGGCGGCGCGCAGTGCGCCGCCGGCATGCTGGTACGCGTGGAGCATGCCGAATGACGCGGTCGTGACGATGACCGCGATGCCCGTGGAGCCGGTCGCATCTTCGAGGACCGTGAGCAGGAATCCGCGGAAGATGAACTCCTCGTTCACGCCCGCGGTGATGGAGAGGGCTGCGAAGAGCCACTTTTCCGCGACCGTCTGCGGCAACAGGTGATGCATGAGCGGACTCTCGACGATTCCGGCCGCGTGCGCGATGAGAATGAGCAGGATCCCGGCCGCAGTCGTGGCAGCGCTCCATGCGACGAGGGACGGCCACGGGACCGGGAACACGCCGAGGTACGGAAGATCGGAACCGCTGGCGCGCACGATGAGGGCAGTCAGCCCGCCGAGAATCCACGATGACACGAGCGACTGGAGATAGATCGCGGCTCGCGGCAGGGCGCGGATGTCGGGCGCGGCGCGGAACTGGAACGCGAGCAGTGCGGGAAGCGGCACGAGCAGAAGGACCGCCCAGAAACGCGCGGGCAGGGCGACGGCATCGGTGGCGAGCCACGCGACGACCGTGGCGGCCACGACGGACGCAGCGATCGCCGCGCGCTTCACGGGACCGCGGCCGGGCGGCCGCGCACCGCGCGCTCGAGCCGCGCATGGAGATGCGGCGAGGCGATCGCCACGAGGATGCCGAGCGCTGCACCGATCGCGACGTCCAGCGCATAGTGGAACCCGCCATAGACGGCGCCGGCGGCAACGCCGACCGCGAGGAGTCCGAGCAGCCAGCCGGCAACGCGGTGGATGCGGCCGATCGCGATCGCAATGGCGACGGTCGCACCCACGTGGGAAGACGGAAACGCTGCGCCCTGCGCGGATCCCGTTTCCAGGACCCTGTGCACGAGGCGATATACGAGCCCCGCCTCGATGCCTCCTTCCGGCGAGGGATAGAGGTAGCGCGGCCCCTGAACGGGGAAGAAGATGAAGAAGACGTAGTGTGCCACGAACGTCGCCATGATCGTGAACACGAGGATGCGGAAGTCCTCGCGCGGGCGCCGGACCCAGACCACGATGGACGGAACGTAGATCGCGAAGTAGTAGGAGATGTAGGCGGTGTGCAGGACCTCGGACAGCGCGAGAACCGGCATGCTGCGACCCCACGCGTGGCTGGGCTGGCCCCCGAAGATGCGACCTTCCCATGCCCGGATGAGATCGTCGAAGTACGCGCCACCGAAAACCGCATGGTTCAGCGGCTCCAGCTCACGATAGAGCGCGACCAGCAGGATCAACGGATACCATTCGGCAATGAAGTCGGCAGTGCGCGGGAACCTGCGCGCGAATGCGCGCAACGCGCCGCGCACGGGCGGCACGCGGAACAGGGCGGCCGCGAAAAGCAGGTGCGCGGCGGCGAGGAGCGGCCATGCCGCGGTACGGTGCGGGAAGAACAGCGCACAACCTGCGAACAGCGTGTAGACACCGAGCAGGATGTCCAGCGGTCGGGGAGCGTGGGGCGTCGCTTCGGTCACGGCGCGCCTTCAGCTCGCGAGGCGCTTCTCGAAGACGCGGTACGTCTTGTCGGCAACCGCACCCAGCCGTTCGAGGCCGCGGCGCATGTCCCAGTTGTCCTCGAGGATCCACGAGCATTCGCCGCGCGGGAATCCCGCGACCGCGCCTCTGCGGAACAGATGCAGGTTGATCATCGCATCCAGGCCGCGGTTGCGGTAACCCTGCCTGATGCCGAGCGTGAGTACCCGCGCAGCGTCGATGCGCCGGCGGTACCACAGCAGCTTGAACAGGCCGAGCGGGAACAGGCGCCCGTTCATGTGCCGGAGCGCCTGATTGAAGTCGGGAAGCGCCAGACCGAAGCCCACGGGTTCATCGCCCGCCTCGGCAATCACGCACAGCTCGGGGTTCACGACGGGCTTGAGCTGCTTCGCGAGATGTGCGATCTCCGCCTCGCGCATCGGCACGAAGCCCCAGTTCCTTTCCCATGCCGAATTGTAGATCTCCTGGATCACGGCGACCTCCGCGTCCAGCCGCTTCATGTCGAGAGAGCGGATGCGGATGCCGGACCGCTCCTGGATGCGATCGATGCTGCGTGCGAGTCGCTCGGTGGGCTGGACGTTGTCGGCGATCCAGTAGGCCAGCAGATCCTTCGACTTCTCATAGCCCGCACCCGCGATCAGGTCCGCGTACCAGGGCGGCGTATGCCCCATCAGGACCACGGGCGGGCGGTGGGATCCGTCGATGAGGACACCGGGCGACCACAGCTCGTCGTTCGTCGACAGGTTGAAGGGGCCGCGGATGATGTGCATGTCGCGCTCGCGGAGCCATGTCTCGACGGTGCCGAGGAGAGCGCGCGCCACCTCTTCATCATTCAGGGACTCGAACAGCCCGAAGAACCCGGCACGCTCGTCGTGGAACTCGACGTGTGCATGGTTCACGATGCCGGCGATGCGCCCGACGACTTCATCGCCGCGCACCGCAATGAAGCACTGTACGTCGGCATGCGCGTGGAACGGGTGCGATGGAGCCAGCACGGTGCGCAGGTCGTGCAGCAGTGGTGGTACCCATACGGGATCGCCGGCGTAGACGCGCCACGGGAAGCGCAGGAACCGGGCACGGTCCCGCCGGCTGGTGGGCGGACGCACGACGATGTCGCTCGCACGTCGAGGCGAGGAGGAGATCACGGCCTGGTGCGCGGGCCGGTGGGCCGGCCCTTCCGTCATATCACGGCCATCCGCTTGCCGGCCACCGCGAACGCATCGAGCACCCTGTCGATGTGCTCGTCGCTGTGCGTGGCCATGAGAGAAATGCGGATCCGGCAGGAGTTCTCGGGGACGGCGGGCGGCGTGACGGGGTTCGTGAATACGCCACCATCGAAGAGCGCCTTCCAGAACTCGAGCATGCGCTCGAGCTCGCCGATTTGGACCGGTATGATCGGGGTCTCGCTCCTGCCAATGTCGTAGCCCAGGCTGCGCAGCCCCTCCTGCATGCGCCGGGTGTTGCGCCACAGCATCTCGCGCCGTTCCGGCTCGCGCTCGATCACGTCGAGCGCGGCAATGGACGCCGCAATCGAAGCGGGCGGATTGCTGGCACTGAAGATGAGGGCGCGCGCGTGGTGCTTGAGGTAGTGGATCACATCCTCCGGACCGGCAACGACGCCGCCGATGGACGCGAGCGACTTGGAGAAGGTCGCCATGATGAGGGAGACGCGATCCTCCATGTGGAAATGCTGAGCGGTGCCGCCGCCTCGCTGGCCGAGCACGCCGAACGCGTGCGCGTCATCGATGAGGACCTCCGCGCCGTAGTACTCCGCGAGCGCCATCACGCCGGGCAGATCGACGATCGTGCCTTCCATCGAGAAGATGCCGTCGGTCACGATGAGCTTGCCGGCTTCCGCGGGTGTGCGCGCGAGCTCGCGCTCGAGCGAACGCATGTCCATGTGCGGGTAGCGGTGCACCGTGCCGAAGGCCAGACGCGTGCCATCCACGATGGACGCGTGGTTCAGCTTGTCGGAGAAAATGTGGTCCTCGCGCCCGACCAGTGCGGAGAGCACGCCGAGATTCGTCTGGAACCCCGTCGAGAACACGAGCGCGGACTCCTGATTCAGGAAGCGCGCGAAGCGGTCCTCCGCCTGCTCGTGCAGATCGAGCGTGCCGTTCAGGAACCTGCTGCCCGTACAGCCGCTGCCGTACCGGTGCAGGGCCCGCTGCGCGGACTCGATCACGTGCGGATGATGCGTGAGCCCGAGATAGTTGTTCGAGCCGAACATGAGCTTGCGCTCACCGCGGATCACGACCTCGGTGTCGAAGGACTCCTCGATCGGCACGAAGTACGGGTAGTAGCCGGCCGCGATGATTTCTCTCGCCTTCGTGAACCGGTAGCACTTCGCGAAAAGACTCATGCGGCCTTCCCCGCGCGGAAACGTCGTTCCTCAGAGCCAGCCTTCATTCCGATACCAGTCAGCGGTCCGTGTCAGTCCTTCGGGAAGCGTGATGCGCGCGCGAAACCCCAGCCGCTTGAACGCTTCCTCGGTCTCGCAAAGCCAACCTGGCGCCAGAAGTTCCCGGGCCTTGTCCCGGTTGAAGATCGTGGCGCTTCTCGTGATCCTGGCAACTCCTTCACTGGCCGCGGCGCAGAAGCGGAACAGGGCGACCGGGATCCGGACCACACGGGCGCGGGAGCCGACGGCGTCGGCCACCAGTCGCGCGACCTGCTCCCAGGCGTAGGCTCGTTCCTCCGCGATGTGGACGATGCCCGTGCCGGCGGGTGCGGAGAGCGCACGGACCACCGCGTCCACCAGGTCCTCGATGTGCACGAGCTGCAGCGGCCTGACCGGCCCGGCCGGCATCGGCAGAACGCCGAGCGAAGCGAGCCGGAAGAACGTGTACAGGTCGCGGTCGCCGGGCCCGTAGACTGCCGGCGCGCGCAACACGGCGATATCGAGGACATCGGCCGCGTCGAGGCACGCCGTTTCACCGAACCGCTTGCTGCGGCCGTACGCGGTGATGGGCCGCGCCGGATCGTCCGGCCGGACGGGTTTCCCGTCGACGGGCGGCCCCACCGCCGCGAGCGAACTCAGGTACACGAACCTGCGGGGTCGCGGGTCGGCCGAGGCGGCCGCGCGAACGAGCATGGCCGTGCCTTCTCCGTTCACGTGCTGGAACTCGGCCTCGGTGCGGGCGCGCGTGAGAGCGCCGAGATGCACGACGGCGGCAGCACCCTGCACAGCACGGCGCACCGAATCCTCATCCGACAGACTGCCTTCGATCAGTTCGACGCCGAGAGCACGAAGCCGCCGGGTGTCGCTGGTACGCCGGACGAGCGCGCGGACGGTCACGTCGAAACGTGCGAGTCGGTCCGCGACATGCGACCCGACGAACCCGGTCGCGCCCGTGATGAGGACCGGACCCGTCAAGGCACGACCCGGCTGTAAGCTGTCCCGGCCCTCGTCAAAAGGCAATGACCTGTCCCGCGTCCCATCCGGGCCGGCTTGCCGCGCTCGCCGGGCGTGGCACAGATTCGCCGAGCATTACGGTCCCTCCACCGATACGAGGCATCGAGATGGCCCGCCTGAGCGACGATGAGATCACCACTGGCCTTTCCCGACTCGACGGCTGGACGCGCGCTGGCAACGAGATCGCCCGGGAATTCCGGTTTCCGTCCTTCGCTGCGGCGGTCACGTTCGTGAATCGCGTCGCCGACCTCGCCGAAGAGGCCGATCACCATCCTGACATCGACATCCGCTACGACCGCGTCCGCCTCGCTCTCTCGACGCACAGCGCGGGTGGCCTGACCGCGCGGGACTTGAGGCTGGCCGCACGCATCGATGCGATTCCCGCTGAATCGCCGGGAAGCTAACACGAAGCCGGTCGCTTCCGTCAGGGCACGCGCCGGCACGCGCCCGCAATCGCCGACTCGACCACATCGAGCGCGTGGTCGAGCTGCGCCTCGGTGATCGTCGCGGGCGGCGTGATCGCCAGCACATCGCCGTTGCTTCCCTCGGTGAGCGCGAGAACACCCGATTGCAGCGCGCGATGGGCGACATCGGCAGCGATCGCGGCGGGAGCGCTGCCAACGCGCGCGCGCATGACGATTCCCTGAAGCAGACCCAGGCCGCGGACGTTGCGCACGATCTCGTAGCGCGCGGGCCAGGGGTCGAGGCGTGTACGGATGCGCGACCCCAGCAGCGCGGCGCGCCGTACGAGTCCATGCTCTTCGATCTCTGAAAGCTGCGCGATTGCCGCTGCGCATGCGATCGGATTTCCGAGGAACGTGCTGGTGTGGATGGCCTCACCCGTGGAAGCGGGCCACGCGTTCATCACGTCTTGCGTACCGATCGCGGCGGAGATCGGCAGTACGCCGGCCAACGCCTTGCCGACGGTCATGATGTCGGGCACGACGCCGCTGTGCTGGCAAGCGAACCACTCGCCGGTCCTGCCGAAGCCCGTGTAGATCTCATCGAAGACGAGGATCGTGCTGCGGCCGTCGCACATGTCGCGCAGGCGAGCGAGGAACCCGGCAGGCGGGACGATGATGCCGCCGCGGCCCTGCACGGGCTCGACGAGAATGACACCGATGGGACAGGGTCCGGCCTCCGCATCCGCGAAGTGACCCGCGACGGCCGCGATCGATTCGTCGACAGACGCGTCAGGCTCGGCGTCGTCGTCCGACGGGAACGGTGCGAAGCGCACGCCTGCGAAGAGCTGCGCGGTGAAGGGCGAGCGGAACTCTGCACGTCCCGTTGCCGCGAGGGCGCCGTAGGTGAGCCCGTGATACCCGCCCTCGAAGGCGACAATGCCGGGCCGGCCCGTGCGCAGGAGTGCGGTCTTGAGCGCGGCCTCTACCGCCTCGGCGCCCGCACTGCCGAGGATCGAGATGCTCAGGTCACCCGGTGCGAGCGCGGCGAGTCGTTCGAGGAGCAGCGTTTTTGCTTCGGCAGGATGCACATCGCCCATCGCATGAGGCAGGCGAGCAGCCTGGCCGGCGATGGCGGCGGTAACGCGCGGGTTCGCGTGCCCGGCAATGGCGGCGCCGAAGCCGGACGTCAGATCGATGAAGAGGTTGTCATCGACATCGCGGATGAGCGCACCGCTCGCAGCGGCGAGGAAGAGCGGACCTTCGGAATCGATGCGCGTGATGTTGCGGGATTCCACGCGGCCGAGGCGGCGGGCCAGATCGCGCGAGCGCGGGCCCGGGAGTTCA
>Ga0302046_10004034_pt1 | contig 13129 bp, 11 predicted proteins | sample RVTome_11_FD_200261 | JGI IMG/M metagenome (GOLD analysis project Ga0302046, IMG submission 200261) | Soil microbial communities from uranium-contaminated site in the Upper Colorado River Basin, Wyoming, United States - RVT147D111 (version 2) ...
CTGCGCCTGGTCGGGCGCGCGCGGCTTGATCCTCATGCGCATCGGCACGCTGTTCGCGACGCCGAGCACTAGGCCTGAAAATCGATAGTCGTCCTCTTTGGCCCGCCGCACGATCTCGCGCACGGCGGGCATGTCGCTCGCTTCGAGCGTCCGGCCGAGCGCATACGTCAGGAGCTTCTCGGCGAACGTCGCGACGAACAGCTCTTGGCGCTCGAGCAGCACGCGCCGCAAGCCCGCCGGACCGTCGATCTCGCTGCCGTCGATGAACACGCCGTGCGCGTCCACCGCGATCCCCGCGTCAGCATCCCGCCACCGACCGGTGAAGTCAAAGTTCTCGAGTGCAAAACCGATGGGATCCATGAGGTTATGACACGCCGCGCAGCCCGGGTCCACCTGGTGGCGCTCGAGCCGCTGCCGCATCGTGGTCCCCCTTCGGGGACTACCAAGGGGCGTTGGCGCGGCGCTCAAGGGGGCGGTCTCGTCTAGGTTCGTCTCGACGCCTTCGGGCGGCGGTGGGGGCGGCGTCCCCAACACGTTCTGCAGCACCCACTGGCCGCGCTTCACGGGCGAGGTGCGGTTCGGCGCCGAGGTTACGGTGAGGATGCTGCCGTGGCCCAAGAGGCCGCGCCGCGGGCTCGCGGCGTCGAGCGCGACGCGTCGAAACCGGCTGCCGCGGATGCCGGGCAGGGCGTAGTGGCTCGCGAGGCGCTCGTCGACGAACGTGTAGTCCGCGTCGAGCAGCAAGGCGACGCTCGAGTCTTCGCGCAGCACGCTCGCGAACAGGAGCTCGGTCTCCTTGCGGAAGGACAGCCGCAGGTTGCCGTCGAACTCGCTGCTCGTGGGGCTCACGGTGTCGAGCTGGCGTAGTCCGAGCCACTGCGACGCGAAATTCGCGACGAGCGCGTCGGCTCTCGGATCGGCGAGTAAGCGCCGTACCTCGCGCTCGAGGACGGCCTCGTCGCGGAGCTCGCCGCTGGCGGCCGCCGCGCGCAACGCGTCGTCGGGGATGCTGCTCCAGAGGAAGAACGACAGGCGCGACGCGAGCTCGAGGTCGCTGATCGCGTAGATCTCCCCCGGGGTCAGCGCTTCGGGCTCGGCCTCGAACCTGAAGATGAACTCGGGATCCACGAGCACGCGCGCGACGGCTTGTTGAATTCCTAGATCGAACGACCCGCGCGCGCGGCCCGCGGCGTAGAACTCGAGCAGGATGTCGAGCGCAGGATCGCCGGCCGCGACCGGTCGGCGATAGGCGCGCTCGGCAACCCGGGCGAGGATCGTGGTCGCGCACACAATCTCCTCGGCTGCGCTCGCCGGCGAGCAAACGAACAGCCGCCGCCGGCTCGGCGTGTCGCCCACGCCCGTGGCGCGCAATGGGCCGACGATCGATACGTTCGTAACGCCCGGCGTCGGCGCGCGCACGGCGAACAGATCGTCGACGCCCTGCGCGTCCCGCTTGCGGATGATCGCGACGTCGAGCGTCTGCGGCCCCGCGGGCACCGTGAGCGCGGCGCTGCGCGGCCCGCGCCCGAGCACTGCCGCGCGCTCGCCGTTCAACAGGATCTCGATCTCTTCGTCGCCGCCGAGGGCCTCGAGACCGAAGCCGCCGCCGCCCCGGCCGACGCGGATCTCGTACTCGGCATCGAGTGGGAACACATGACGAATCGTCATGCCGCCGCGCGTGCCGAGCGCCTGGCCGTCGAGGTGCTCGGCTTGTTGCAGCCCGCGCGGGGCGCGGTAGGTCACGATCGAAGAGCTCGCCGCGGGGTCGCCGACGGCGAGCCGGCTGATCTTCGCCGCGGCGTTCACGTAGGCCTGGAGCAGGGCAGGCGACACGCTGAGCGCGCTGGCGACGTTGTCGAAGCCGCCGCTCGCGTCGTCGCCGGGCAGCAGCGTCGCCGCGTCCACGGGCAAGTCGAGCAGGTCGCGCACGGCGTTCGCGTACTCCGCGCGATTCAAACGGTGCAGCACGGGTGCGCCGGGATTCGGCGCGGCGTCCGCGGCCTCGTCGAGCGTGCGCTCGAGCCAACCGACGAGCGCGTTCAAGGCGGCTTCGGTGGGCCGCGGCTCGCCCGGTGGCGGCATCAGGTGGCCGCGTAGCTTCTTGATCGCGGCTTCCCAGACAGCGGCGTCGGCGCCGAGGTCGTCGCGGCGCAACCGATCGAACGCGAGATCACCCGCGAGATCGACGTCGTTGTGGCACGCGACGCAGTAGCTGTCGACGAGCGCCCAGTGGTCCGCGGCCGTCGGCGCACGATAGTAGAGATAGGCGGCTCCGGCGGCCGACAGCGCGGCGACAGTGCCAATAGCCGCGGCCGCGAAACGCATGTGCTAGGGGCCCGTGGCCGGCGGTGCGCCGAGCTCTTCGAGCAGCGCGATCGCCGCGGGCTTGCGCTCCGCGCCGACGGCCGCGAGGAACACGCCTTCGGCCCAGCGCACGGCGTTGCGGCCTTCCTTGTCGACGGCGTCCACACGCGCGCCGTTGGCGACGAGCAGCCGGATGATGTCGTTGGCGCCGCGATTCGCGGCGCCGAGCACGGCCGTCAAGCCCATGGAGTTCGCGGCGTTGACGTCGGCGCCCTCGTCGAGGCAGAGCTGAACGGCCTCGAGCGACGACTGCGGCGATTCCGTGTACGTCTGCGCGACGACCCAGTTGACGCCGGCCGCGGCCATGAGCGGCGTCGTGCCGGCCGGGGTCGGCAGGTTCGGATCCGCGCCGTGTGCGAGCAACAAGCGCATCGCCGCAACGTCGCCCGAGAGCGCGGCGCGCAGGAACGGCGTCTGGCCCGTGAAGTCGACCCACGACACGTCGCCGAGCGAGTACAGCCAGCGGCGGCTCGGCGGCACCTCGCGCGTTTGCGCGTCGACGTTGGCGCCGCGCTCGATGAGCTTGGCGATCATGGCCAGCAGCGGTGCGCGGTCGACGCCGTTCGTCGTCGGGCTGTCCTGGTCACGATTGTTCATGTCGAGGTTGCGATAGTCGACGGCGGCGAACAGCGGCGTGCGGCCCCAGAAATCGTCGGCGTCGACGTCGGCGCCGCGGTCGAGCAGTAGGTCGGCGACCGCGAGCTGATCGTTGAGCAACGCCATGAGCAGCGGCCGCATGCCGTTCGCTTCGGCGAGCTCGAGGTCGGCGCCGGCGCCCAGCAGCAATAACGCCTCTTCGACGCTCCCGTCGCGCGCGGCGTAAAGAAGCGGCGTCATGCCGCCCGCGGTCGCGCCGCGCCGGCCGCGGTCGGGCAGGCCGCCGCGGTTGATGCCGACGCCCTCGGAGCCGCAGCCCGTGCCCTTGCACGGCGGCACGAAGCGCGGGGTGGGACCCACACGCGTGCGGGCGTCGACGTCGGCGCCGCGCGCGAGCAGCAGCTCGACGACTTGCGGGTGCCCTTCGCGCACGGCGAGCATGAGCGCCGTCTGCTCGAATTCGCGATCGCGTGCGTCGACGCTTGCGCCGCGGTCGATGAGGAGTGCGATGGCCTCGAGCATTCCGGTTCGGACGGCCGTCATGAGCGCCGTCTCGCCGATAGGCGCCACGGCGTTGGCGTCGGCGCCGGCGTCGAGCAATGCGGCGATGACGGCCGCGTTGCCGTTCTCGGCCGCGAGATAGAGCGGCGTCACGCCGTACCGGTCGGCAGCCGACGCGTCGGCGCCCGACTCGAGCAACATGCGCACGAGATCGAGGTGGTCGGCGCGGACAGCCCAGTGCAGCGCCGTCGTGCCGTCGACGGCGCGCGTATCGACGGGAGCGCCTTGGTCGAGCAGGCGGCCGACCGCGCCTCGGTCGCCGTCCTCGGCCGCGGCGATGAGTGGCGGCGCATTCCGCGGCGCCGCGAACGCGACCCCGGCCGCGAGCGCGACGACAACAGCGAGATTCGAGCGACGGACCGGCATCTCGAGCCCCTCGAGGCATGGCAGGGCGACGTCGGCAAAGTCTACAACGTCACGGATAGAAGACGTGATTGCCGATCGTCGCGATCGGCGTCTTGGTCTTGGCCCACTCGGGCTCGATGTCCGTCGTGTGGTAGAACAGCGCGCCGTCGAGCTGCGGGGCGGCTTGCCGCTCGTACACCTCGGTGGCAACCTCGACCGCACGCCGCCACGCCCTGCCGCGCGGCCGGCGGAGCATGTCCTTGGTTTCGGTCCAAGAGAACGCGCCGACATGACGCCGGCGTAGCCGGTCCCAGGCCTGCTGATGGACGACTTCGCAGATGCTCGAAGGATAGAACGGCGATGCAACGCGGTTCAGCGTGACCTCGGCCACGGCGTACTGCCCCGCGAGCGGCTCGCCACGCGCTTCGTGATAGACGTTCTCCGCGAGGCACGTGAGATTGGCGTTGCGGAGGCTCGCGGCCCGGCGCTCCGCGTGATCGAGGTAGGCCACGCGCGCGAACCCGCCGAGCGCGGCGAACGGCAACGACAACAGCGCGAAGAAGACGAGATTGCCCTTGTCCCAGCCGAACCAGGAGTAGCGCGCACTGTCGCGCCACGCGCCGAGTCGCCAGCCGACCAGCCTCAGACGTTCGCGGATCCGCAGCGTGCTCGACATGCCCGTTGCTCGTGCTGCTACGCGCGCGTGGGCGCGTCGACGCCTAGCGCCGGCAACGGTCGGAAGCCGCCGAGCACCGCGACGACGTTGCCGGGCAAGCGGGCGATCGCCGAGTTGTAGCGCGCGACGGCTTCGTTGTAGAGCGCACGCCGCTCCGTGATTTCGCCGTCGAGCGTGGAGTTGCGTTGACGGAGCATGTCGAAGGCCGGGCTCGCGCCGAGCTCGGCATTGCCCGCGGCGAGCGCGATGAGCGCTGCGAGCTCCGTGCGCAGCGTAGTCTCCGCTCGGCTCAGGGCGTCCGCGGCACGCGTTTGGCGTGCGCCGAAGACCTCCGTGCGTGCCGCGAGCACGCGCTCGAAGGCGGCGCGCTCGCCCTTCAAGTGCCGCTCGCAGAGCTCGATGAGCTTCGGGACCTCGTCGTGCCGTTGTCGCAGGAGCGCGTCGAGCTCGTTCCAGGCGCGCGTGGTGCGCTCAGCGGCCGTGACGAGACCGTTGTACGTGGCGGCGAGCAGGAAGACCACGAGCACTATTGCGCCGAATACGATGAGGCCGAACAGCATCGTCAGCGCGCCCGCTTCAGATCGGCACTTTGCGATCCGGAAACGCCTTCTGCCAGCGGTTGATCTTGACGCTGGCGCGCATGCCGCCGGTCCAGAAGGGGTCGTCCTTGAAGATGTCCTTGACCTCCTTTTCGTCTTTCGCGTCGATGATCCAGAGGCCGCCGAGCGGCTTGTCGCTCGGCACCTCGCGCATCGAGCCAGGCACGAGCACGCGATCCTTGACGCGATCGAGGAACTCGAAGTGCGACTTCAAGAGCTTCTCTCGTAGCTCACCCATGTTGGGCTTGTCTTCGAACTGGACGATGTAGAGCGGCATCGGCGATCCCTTCGCGAGTCGATGCCCTAGCGTAGCGTTTCGGCGCGTGCCGCGCACGCTTCGGCTAAAGCTCGATTTCCGTCGCGAGCACGACGACGCGCTTGGTCGGCATGCGGAAAAACTCTACGGCTTGCGCGCTGCGGCGTTGCAAGTAGGCGAAGACCGAGGACTTGATGCCCGCGATGCCGGGACGCGGCACCGAGCGCACGAGGTGCCAGCCGATGAAATACGTGCAGTCGTTGTCGTCGATGCGCAGCCCGCGCTGGCGCGCGCCGCGCAGGGCTTCGCTGACGTCGAGCGTCTCCATGAAGCCGAAGCGCGCGTGCACGGCGTGCACGTTCGGCAGCAGCTCCTCTACCCACGCGCGCGTCCCTCGGTCGTGGCGCGGCGTGCGCGCAACCTCGAAATGCAGGATGACGATACGCTCGTGGCACACGTGGTTATGCTCGAGGTTGCGCAACAACGCCGTGGGCACGAATCCGGCGTGGCTCACGAGGAACACCGCCGTGCCCGGCACGCGTGTCGCGTCGCCGAGCAGCTTCGGCAGCGCGCTCCACGGCACGGCGCGCTCGCGGAGCTCGCGTCGCAGCGCGGCGCGGCCGTCGCGCCAGGTGATGAAGCCCGCGAACATGATCGCGGCGAGCAGCAGCGGCACCCAGCCGCCGTTGACGACCTTCGTGGCATTGCCGAGCAGGAAAGCCAAGTCGACGAGCAAGAACAGGCCGAACACCAAGGCGATGCGCGTCACGGACCAGCGCCACGACGTGCCCGCGACGACGGCGCCCAGCAACGTCGTGATGAGCATGGTGCCGATCACGGATGCGCCGTATGCCGCGGACAGCGCGCTCGATGAGCCGAAGGCCAAAACGAAACCGACGACGGCGACGAACATGACGCCATTCGCGGCCGGAACGTAGATCTGGCCGCGCTCGTCGGCCGAGGTCTGGAGGATTTGCACGCGCGGCAGCAAGTCGAGCTGCACGGCTTGCCGCGTCACCGAGAACGCGCCCGAGATCGTGGCTTGCGACGCGATGATCGTGGCGGCCGTCGCGAGCACGACGAGCGCGGGCAACAGCGAGGCGGGCGCCAGGGCATAGAACGGATTGGCGATCGGCCCATCGGCCGTGAGCAGCAGCGCGCCCTGGCCGAAGTAGTTGAGCAACAGGCCAGGCCACACGAGCGTGAACCACGCGAGCCGCACGGGGCCTTTACCGAAGTGTCCCATGTCCGCGTACAGGGCCTCGCCGCCCGTGAGCACGAGGAACACGGCGCCCAAGATCGTGAGCGCAACACCGGGGTGCGTCGCGAGCAGCGCGAGGGCGTAGGTCGGGGAGAGCGCGGCCAAGACCTCGGGCGCGCGCATGATCGCGACGATGCCGAGCACGGAGAGCGTGCCGAACCAGAGCACCATGATGGGGCCGAACAGGGCGCCGACGCGTGCCGTGCCACGGCGCTGCAAGGCGAACAGTGCTGCGATGATGCCCAACGTGATGGGTAGGACGAGCCTCGTGAACGTGGGGTCGAGCACCTCGAGCCCTTCCACTGCGCTCAACACCGAAATCGCCGGTGTGATGAGCGCGTCGCAGTAGAAGAGCGCGGTGCCTAAAGCGCCGATCGCGATGAGCCGCACGGCCCAAACGCTCGTCATGCCGACGTTCTGCTGCACGAGTGCCAGCAGCGACAGAATGCCGCCCTCTCCGGCGTTGTCCGACCGAAGGATCAGGACGATGTACTTGAGCGTGATGACGAGAAACAGGCTCCAGAAGATCAGCGAGAGCACGCCGAGCACGGTGGCCGCGTCGTTCGCGCCGCCCGCGGCCGCGGTTGCCTCCTTGAGCGCGTACAGAGGGCTCGTGCCGATATCGCCGTAGACGATGCCGAGCGCGCCAAGCGTGGCACTGCCGAGAGCGTTGCTCATTCATGGATGCAATACCCGTACAATGATGCTCCGGCAGCGAGTCAGAACCTACTATCCGGAGGGCAGAAGATGACTTTTGTCGTACTCGAGAGTTGCATCAAATGTAAGTACGCCGACTGCGTGGAAGTCTGCCCCGTCGACTGCTTCCATGAGGGGCCGAATATGCTCGTCATAGACCCCGAGGAGTGCATCGATTGCACGCTGTGCGAGCCCGAGTGCCCCGTGGAGGCGATCGTCGCCGAGGACGATGTCCCGAAAGGCCAAGAGCAATTCGTGAAGCTCAATGCCGAGCTCGCGAAATCCTGGCCGGTGATCAGCGAGGCAAAGCCCGCGTTGCCCGACGCCGACAAATGGAAAGACGTCAAAGACAAGCTCCAGTACCTGGAGCGCTGAAGTAGCGCTGGTCGCGGGCTTCAGGCCGCGAGCTCGACTCTGCCGACGTAGACGCTCTTCTTGAGATCGACGTCGAGCCGCTTCGCCACGCGGCCCGCGACCTCGATGACGATTCCATAACGTCCGCTGTCGGGTTTGAGACCGTCGATCTTGAACTCGCCGTAGGCATCCGTGACGGCTTCACCGACGACGGCACCCGACCTCTCGAGCCTGACCTTCGCATCGGCAACGCAGTCGGTGACGCCGTTGACCGTATTGACGACCGTGCCGCCGACGAACTCGTGCGTGTAGCGATCGAGATTCTTGTAATGAACTCTTGGCTTGGTCGCCAACTCCGGCTGCAGCTCGCGCAGGCCCTCGCGGGATTTGATCGCGGCCATTTCCTCGTCGGTTACCTTGACGGACTTGAGCGCTCCCGTGGCGCACACGGTCACGCAGCGCGGTTCCTTCCAACCGCGGTCGAGCAAGTGCGCGTCGAAGAACCAGTGCTGCGGAAGCTGGAGCTCCTCGTTCCAGCGCACGGCGCCATAGGGGCATGCGTCGGCGATGGCCTTCTGTCCTTTGGCCTTGACGGGATCGATGTGCACGATTCCGTCGTCACGTTTCGTGACGGCTCCGTTCTTCGCCGCCTTCATGCAAGGCGCGTCGTCGCAGTGCTGGCACATCACGGGCAAATAGGCGACGTCCATGACCGGACCGGAGCCGCGCTCGTTGGACCGAATATCGATCCAGCGATGGCCGTGCCTCGGCATCGGCGCGGAATACCCTTCGAACGTGTTATCGACGTGCTCGTCCTGATTGGCCAAAGTGCACAGATTGCAGTTCGTGCATTTGACGACGTCGACGATCAGATTCCATTTCTTCATGCGCTTTAACCCAAGTCAGTGGTCGCAGCGGTCATGCCGCGACCGCTTTGCGTTTTTCTTCTTCGGCAGGCATCGTGACTTCGCCCGCGTTCCATCTTTCGACTTCGATCTGGCAACAGCTCGCGCCCATCGAGTGCGCCTTGCCGATTTGCGATTTGCTCGACGACAGCAGGTTCACGCAGCCGCCGCGGTCGGTCGATTTCCCCGGCTCGCCGACGGGATCGTAGACGCCCGAAGAGCCGTAGGAGTGCACGACGCCTCGGAGCATCCGGTGCGTGACCTTGGCCGCGCACACCACGGAGCCACGCGCGTTGTACAAGCGAACGAGGTCGTTCTCGCGGATTCCGCGAGTCTTCGCATCCTCGGGATGGATACGCAGCACCCAATAGTAGTAGCCGTCGACGAGCACGCGATGATCGGGGATGTCGTTCAAGAAGCTGTCCTTGCCGTCCATCTGCGTGTGGAACGAGAACCGCGGATGCGGTGAGATGAGCTGCAACGGAAAGTCCTCGTAGCCCTTCGCATTGGGGCTCTCCGCCGGCCGCTGGTACTTCGCGATGGGCGGCCGGTCCTCGCTCAACGGATCGAAGCGCTTCAAGCTCTCGCAATCGAACTCGATCTTGCCGCTTTGGGTCTGCAGCCCTTTCAAGTATTCCTCCGAGTAGTCCGACGGCAGTGGCATCGGTTCCGGCACGTCCTTCTTTCTGCCCTCATAGAACCAGTTCCACGAGAGCGGCGCGCGCTGCTCCTCTTTCTCCGTCGGGACCACGAAGTAGCCCTTGCGGATGAACTCCTTCCACGAGATGTGCTTCGGCAGATCGGATCCATCGAACTGTCGTTTCACCCAGCCGAGCTCGCCGACGCCTTCCGTGAAGTAGGCCGCGAGCCCGAGCCGCTCGCAGATCTTCTGGAAGATCCAGAAATCCGACTTCGATTCGCCGAGCGGCTCGATGCACTTGTGCTGGAAGGTGATCACGCGATGATTGAGCTGCTGCTCGCCGTGGTGAGCGTAGCCGCCGAGGCCCGCCCACTCGCTGATGTCGTATCTTTCGAAGTTCGTGCAGGCCGGCAGGATGATGTCGGCGAACTCGGTATCGCCCTGCAGCCAGATGTTCTGACTCACGAGGAACTCGAGATTCGGGTGCCGGAACATGTTGATGTAGCGACTGCTGTTCGGCATCGACGCGATCAGCGAGCCGCCGTATTTCCAGAGCATGTGGACCGGCGAGAACCCGGGCTTGGGATACGTGATCTTCTGGAACTGCGCTTCGATGCTCGAGCCGTTCCACACGTAGCCTTCCGCTTTGCCGTCGATGATCGCCTCGGGCAGCTGCATGCGCGGGATGACTTGCGTGTTCGTGTTGATCGAAGGCAATTGCGGCATACGCTGGTACAGCGTCACACCCATGGCCGTGTGGCTGTAGTCGCCCGACATGCCGCCTTCGGCGTAGCCCGGAAAATAGAAGTTGAAATCGAGCGGCGTGCCCCACTGGAGGTTGCCCATGTTGACGCCGGGCTTGCCGAGCCCTTGCATCGCGATGAGGCACACCATCGTGCGCGCCCACTGAATGCCCGTCGCGTTGCGGCACGCGCCGCCGTGACCGTTACCCCAGGCTCCGGCGCCGAGATAGGTCTTCTTGCTGGCCCATTCGCGCGCGAGTGCGCGCACATCGCTCGCCGGCACGCCCGTCTCGCTTTCCTGCCACTCGGGCGACTTCGGGATGCCGTCGGATACCCCAAGCACGTAGTCGCGCCATTTCTCGAAGCCGTGCGTGCGTGTCTCGATGTACTTCTTGTCGTAGGTGCCCTCGGTCATCCAGACGTACGCAATCGCAATCGCGAGCGCCGGGCTCGACGTGGGACGCGGCGCGATCCATTTGCCGCCCAAGAGCTGAATCGAGTCGTTGTAGTAGGGGTCGATGTGGACGAGCTTGATGCCGGCCTCTTTAAGCCACTGCCGCCGAATCGTGCCTTCGAGCGCGCCGTATGCGCCGCTGTTCGATTCGGGGTTGCTCGACCAGAACACGACCATCTCGGCCTCTTTGAGGCAGTCCTCGACCGTTCCGTAGGTTTCCGACTGGCCGACGCGCATCGAGCCGCCCCAGTGATGGGTCGCGCCCCAGTACCAGCCTTCCCAGCTGTCCGGGTTGTGATGCACCTCGGTCATGCCGACCGCGTTCTCGAACTTGCGAAGCGCGCTCAAGTAGTAGCCGATATTGCCCCACGCGTGATGGGACGGATGGCTGCACGCTATTGCACCATTGCCGTGGACGGTTTTCTGGCGACGATGTCGAGCGCTTCGTCCCAGGCGATGCGCTCGTAGCCTGAGACGCCGCGGTTTTGAGGGTTGCGCTCGCCGTTCGGATCGAAATCCACTCGCTTCATCGGATACAGGATCCGGTCGGGCGAATAGATGGTCGATTTGACGGTCTGGCCGTGCGGGGCGAGCGACGTCTTGCGCGGCGGCGTGAACTCTTTGCCCTTCGCTTTGATGGTCCACGGTTGCGGGTCGTGGTCATCGAATTCGATCGGCGTCATGCGAACGATCTTGCCGTCCTTGACGTAGACGAACAGCGGTCCCCCGTTCGCCATGTTGACGTAACGCGTCTCGCCGTGACTCGCGTCGACGCCGTACCGCCAACCGGCCTGCAGCATCGACTCGAGCGTGAACATGAACCAAATGGCTTTGTCCTGCTCCCCGTCGAGCGTCATGCTGAAAGACTTCGCCGCGTTGATCCTGCCGAGCTGGTCGTCGGGATGCGTGAAGATCTGGAACCCGAGACGCGCGCTCTTGACCGTGACAACGACGTCGGGGTTCGGATGGATGCCGCCTCGCGACGACACTTTGCCGTTCGCGACGACGTAATAGCGGCCGGGCCCTGCCTTGACTCGGATTTGTGCGACGAGGTTCTGCTCCTTGAGCCGCTCGCGGAACGCAGGATGGCGCCAGGCGGTGAGTTTCATCGCGAGCGCGATGCCATATAGCAGCGTCGAAAACGCGAACGTGCTGAGCTTATCCATCGGGCTTGGCCTTCCTGTAGATACCGTCCGAGCGTTTAGTAACGTGTGGCGTGCCTTGCTCGCCGGCGTTCTTTTCTTCGGTGCGCCGCACTCGCTTGCGCGAGGCTCGGCCGCCTAGGTTACGGTTTCGGCTCGCGAGCGTAAAGCTTGTCCCGTGCTGATCGGGCGCCTTGCAAGGAATTGATAAACTTCGTCAATCTCGTTGAGGCTGCCTCAGGTGGCATTCTCCGAGCGTCGCCAGAAAGCCCCGGGCTTGATGATATCGGTGCCTCGAAACTTCCCGAGCTCGAGGAGGTCCTTCTCGACCGTAATGAGCAAATCCGCCTCACCGGCCAATGCGGTGCCGAGCACGGCGAGATCGTTCGGATCCCGACATACGCCCGGTGGCACGCTCGCCGGCTCGACGGTGATTGCAGTACCGGCGAGGGACTTCACGATGGCTCGGACAGAGCTCGTTGGAAAATCGAACTTGTCCGTCAGTTTGCGGGCAAGCTCATCGAGGATGTATTCGGAGACGACGAGCTGATGCTGGATCAGCACGTCCTCGAGAAGCTCGCTACAGACACCCGCGCGAGCAATATGAGCCGCGATGAGGACGGACGAGTCGAGGACGATCCTCACGACTCGCTGAGCGCACGAAACACGTCCTCGTCGGTGTGAATGCCCTGCGCCTGCGCTAGAGGAACGACCTTGCGGCGAAGCCTGCGGAATTCGCCCACGCGCAGATAACGGCTCAACGCTTCACGCGCCAGGTCGCTCTTGGAGAGTCCCGACGCCGCACTCTGGCGGGCGAGCTCCTTGTCCATGGAATCCGGAAGACGAAGAGTAATCGTTGCCATGTAATTCAATGTAATACAGTCGAGGATCCGGCTCAAGGTACAGCTGAAGACGCATTGCGGATGACCGCGCACCTCATGATGAGCACGCCCGAGTATCACGCCCGTTGATTCGGCATCGACATCGAGCAATGCGCCCGTTGCGGTGAGCGGTACCCCTCTTCCGCCACTCGGCGCTACACTCGAGTTTGGCGAAAGGCGCCTTTGTCCGACCTTGGCGCTGTCACGCTTGCGGCAGTCCGTCTCGTGAACTGTCGGAGGTCGATGGGGGACGGAGGTGGCCGTCCACTATCGTCATGCGCGCCGATCAGCTCCAGTCACGTCGCCCCAAGACCACCGCCCGAAACGCATGGGGCGCGAGCAGGTAGCGGGGGAGGCTCGAGTCCCTGGCCGTACGAGGAGGCGACGCGAGGTTCGCAGCTTCGTCGACGGCCTGCCGGCGGGGCCGGTTCCAGGTCTTGGCGCAAACTGAAAGGACGTCAGAGATGTCCACGCGTACGGCTGTCGGGATAACGCGGTTGAGGAACCCGTGGCGTCTGCTCGCTCGGGTGTATCTACGCCCAAGAGAGACGTTCGCCGACCTTGCTCGCGATCACGCCCGCCTCCGTATCAGCACGCTCGCGATGCTCCGCATGGGCGCGCTTTACACGATCGTTCCCATCTTCCTGACGATCCT
>Ga0302046_10004035_pt1 | contig 13129 bp, 10 predicted proteins | sample RVTome_11_FD_200261 | JGI IMG/M metagenome (GOLD analysis project Ga0302046, IMG submission 200261) | Soil microbial communities from uranium-contaminated site in the Upper Colorado River Basin, Wyoming, United States - RVT147D111 (version 2) ...
CGGCGACGCAGAGCGAGGGAGTGGTGTGTCGGGGCGTCTACGACGGCGCCGAGGTCCTCGGGATGCGCCTCGCCTGGAGAAAGCGGTACATCACCCTCGGCCCGGTGGCCACCGTGATCGGCCTCGCTTTCCGCCTTCGCGACCCGGACGGGCTCCTCGGAGGCGAGGAGGACCTGGGCATCACGTGCGCGCTCGTGCCGGCCCGCCTGGACGGTATCGAGATCGGCGCGCGGCACGATCCGATGGGAGTGCCGTTCCACAACGGGCCGACCTGCGGGCGGGACGTCTTCGTGCCGCTCGACTTCATCATCGGCGGCCGGGAGCGGGCGGGCGACGGGTGGCGGATGTTGATGGAGAGTCTCGCTGCGGGCCGCTCGATCTCGCTGCCTTCGCTGGCGGCGGCCTCCGCCGAGGTGGCGACGCGGGTGGTGGGGGCTTACGCCACGATTCGAGAGCAGTTCGACACCCCGATCGGCCGCTTCGAGGGGATCGAGGAGCCCCTGGCCCGCATCGGGGGCCTCAACTACGTGATGAACGCCGCCCGGACGCTGACGGCGGGGGCGGTGGACGCCGGGGAGAAACCGGCGGTGCCCTCGGCGATCGTGAAGGCGTACCTGACCGAGTCGATGCGCACCGTGGTGAACGCCGCCATGGACATCCGGGCCGGCGCCGCCATCTGCCGCGGGCCGCGCAACATCCTGGCGCACGCCTACCAGGCCGTGCCCATCGGGATCACGGTGGAAGGCGCGAATATCCTCACGCGATCCATGATCATCTACGGGCAGGGTGCGATCCGCAGTCACCCATACGTCCAGGACCAGATCCTCGCGGTCCGCGACGGGGATGTGCCGCGGTTCGACCGCGCGTTCTTCGGGCACTTGGGCCACGTCGTCACGAACGCCTGCCGCGCCCCCCTGCTCGCCCTGACCGACGGTCGCCTGACGCGGGCCCCGACCCGCGGGAGGACGAGGCGCTTCTTCGGGCGCTTCTCGCGCATGAGCGCCGCCTTCGCGCTCGTGTCCGACGCCGCCATGGCGACGCTGGGGGGCACGCTCAAGCGCCGCGAGAAGATCAGCGGTCGTCTGGCCGACGCGCTCGCCTGGATGTACCTGGGATCCGCTACGCTCAAGCGATACCACGACGCCGGCGAGCCCGAATGCGATCTGCCCTTCGTCGAGTGGGGGTGCGTGCATGCGTTGCACGAGATCCAGACGGCGCTGGCGGGGGTGCTCGACAACCTGCCGAACCGGTTCGCGGCCCGAGTCCTGCGGCCACTGATCTTCCCGCTCGGGAAGCGCCACCGCCCGCCGAGCGACGAGCTCGGGGGCGCGGTCGCCCGCGCCCTGCTGGAGGACCGCGATGTGTGCCGGACGCTGACACGGGACATCTACGTGCCGCCGCCGGAAGAGCCCGGGCTGGGACGGCTCGACGCGGCCCTGGAAGGTGCGCGGGCCGCGCTCGCCGTCGAGGCGAAGGTGCGCGACGCGATTCGCGCCGGGCGGCTCGACAAGGCCCCCGGGGACAGGCTGCTCGACCGCGCGGTGGAGGCCGGGATCATCGCCGAAGCGGAGCGCCAACGCGTGCTCGACGCCGACGTGGTGCGGGACGAGGTCATCCAGGTCGATGCCTTCGAGCCCGAGACGTTCCTGACTCTGCGCGGCTGAGCGGTCCGATCGCGGAAGTCTCGTGCGTCGTGAACTCACGGCGGACGCCATGCGCGAGCTGACGCAGGAGCACCTGGAATGAAACCCCGGAGGTCCGCTGCTCGATGCGCAGAGAGCCCCGTCAAACGGTGCTCTCTGGCATGGAGCCGATCGGGATCGAACCGACGACCTCCTGCTTGCAAAGCAGGCGCTCTCCCAGCTGAGCTACGGCCCCTCGAACCGCTGAAGTATGCCGTGTGGACCCGATGTGTTCCAGTCCCCCCCTCCCACCCAAGTGAGAGGTTGAACGCTCCGGCCGGCGAGAATCGCACGGTGCCGTTCCCGGGCCCGCGATTCCAGCTCTCTCGCGACTGGGCTCCCATGGCCCTTTCGAGGAGTTCCGCGACGTCGGGCCAGCGTTCCCGCCGGGCCACGGTCAGCGCCGACTCGCCGTCCGCGTTCTCGAGATGCGGCGCGGCGCCAAGAGCCAGCAGCGTCGCGACGATGTCGACATGTCCGTTCTCTGCCGCCCCGATCAACGCGGTCTTCCCGCGAGCGTCCGCGACGTCGGGGTTCGCGCCCGCTCCGACGAGCTGGCGGACCACCGTCGCGCGATCGGCCCAGGCGGCGAGGTGCAGCGCCGTGCGTCCTCGCGTATCCGTGGCATGCACGTCGGCGCCGTATGCCAGGAACAGCTCGACGATACGCGAGCGGCCGTCATAGGCTGCGTACATGAGCGCCGTCTCACCGTCGTCGATCTCGATGTTCACGTCCGCCCCGGCGTCGAGCAGTGCCTCGACGGCCTCGAGGCGCCCGCGAGCGGCCGCGAAGGCCAGGGGCGACTCGTCGTTCGGTCCCGGGTCTACGCTCGCACCGTTCGCGATCAGAAGCTCGAGGGCACGTCGTGCTTCGAAGCCGAAGGCCGCGGCCTTGAAGAGCGCGGTCTGGGACGTGTTATCGCGCACATCGACAGTCGCACCCGCATCGAGCAGGGCCTCGAGAGCACCGGCATGCGTGTTCGTGGCCGCCATCATGAGGGCCGTCCGTCCCCGGTCATCGGTCGAGTCGAGCGCTGCGCCTCGGTCGATCCAGTACCGAACGCTCGAATCATCCCCGTCTCGCGCGGCCTCGATCAGGTTCGGGCTGTTGCCGCGACGGGGGACGAGCTCCGGGGATGGCGGCCTGGCGCCGGCATCCAGAAGAAGTTCCACGAAGGCGGCGTACCCACCCCGTGCCGCCAGGTCCGCGGCCGACATGCCGAAGTCATCGCGCGACGTCACGCTGGCGCCCGCCCGCAGCAAGGCCCTCGCCGCTTCGATTCTGCCGCCGTGTGCGGCCCACATGAGCGCGGTGCGCCCGCTCAAGGGAGCGAGCTCCGGATCGGCCCCGGCTTCCAGCAGCAGGTCGACGAGCTCGATCTGATTCCGTCGCGTGGCGAGCGTGAGGGCGGTCAGGCCCTCGTCCGCGATGACATCGACGTCGGCTCCCTCGGCGATCAAGGCCCGCATCATGTGCGGATGGTTCCACGCGGTCGCCGTCATGATCGGCGTCCACCCGCCCTGATGTCGTTGGTTCACGTCGGCCCCGTGGCCGACCAGCATCTCCAGAAGCGCGACGTGTCCGTGAGCGGCCACTTCCTCGAGCACCTCGTACGGGTCTCCGGTCCCGATTCTGGCACCGGATTCGAGAAGAAACCGCGCGAGGGCGACGTGGCCGCGCCACGCCGCGAGCATCAGGGGTGTGTCTTCCTCCGTCTCGAGCCGAGCTCCGGCGGCGACCAGGGCGCGCGCCACCCGGGGGTGCCCCTGGTACGCGGCGGCCTGAAGCGGCGTCCACTCCTGACCTGGCAGTTCCGGCGGAACACCCTGGGAAAGCAGCGCCTCCACCTGGACGAGGTCCCCCGCGGCCGCCGCCTGTTGAAGGGCGTGCTCCGGTTGATCCCGTGCGCAAGCGGGCACCGATACACACAGGCACGCGGTGAGACAGGACCGAAGTCGGCGGGTCCGATGGGGTGGCATTCCGTATTATGCCTGCATGCTGTCTCGACTTCCAGCGTGGTCCCGCCGCGGCCCCGGGTCGCGGCCGGGCCACGACGGAATCAGATTCGTAGCCGGGAAGGCTCGATCACCGACAACCACGAGGCCCGCTCATCGAAACCGCGAAGTGGCGGTACTCGGCTCGCCGGGCGGCGGCCGAGTTCGGGATCATCGTCGCCGGGGTGTTGGTGGCCCTCGCCGTCGACCCGTGGCGCGAGTCGGTGCGGGACCGGGCCGCGGAGGTTCAGTACCTCGAGAGGCTGATCGAAGACGTGCAGGCCGACACGGCGGAGTTGTCGGGCGCCTTGGGACGCGGACGGGAGAAAGAGATCCGGTTGCAGCGGCTGATGCGACTCTCGGAGCGCAATCTGACCGATCCCCGGGGGCTCGCGCTCGCGGCCGAGGATCTCGATCGCTCGCAAGGCTGGGGATGGGAATATCCGACCGCGCGTACGGTAACGTTCGACGAGCTCCTGAGTATCGGCGCCCTCGGCCTCATCCACGATGTTCGGGTACGCGAAGCCATCAGCGACTACTACTGGTGGCACGAGGACACGGAGGACCGCGTCGAGGCTCGCCGGAGCGGTTTTCCGCGGCTGGCGTACACGCTTGTTCTCGACGTGCCTTCCGAGACCCCGGCCGGTCCGTCGAATGGGTCCGGCGGCCTCACCGTGTCCGCGGCTGGTCTTCGAGAGGCCATCCGGTCCGGTGAGCTGCACCGTGAGTCGCGGGCGGAGCTGAACTTCACCGGGTATCAGATGGCCGTCACCGAGAACCTCATCGAGATCGCGAGCGAGCTGATCACGTTCCTGGAGTCATACCTCGGGGATCGGCGGAACTAGCCGCTTCAGACAACCGGGAGAGGGCCCTCAGGGTTGCGGGACGCCCGAGCCGCGAGTCCCGTCGAGGTTCGCGAACAGGTTGAGGGTCACAGTCAGGGCCGTCGCACGCCCGACATGCCGCACCATCACGAAGTGCTGCCGGTCTGCCGCGACGTCGTACCCTGCGTGGGTCGGATCGGCCTCGTAATCGGGGTTCGTGAACAACTCCGTCCGGCCCGACACGGTGAATGGTGCTCCGCCCGGAATGGTGGCGGATATCAGGCTCGGCCCGTCGCGATAGAACAGTTCTCGCCCATCGGCGGACCATATCGGCTCGGTGCCGCCATCGAGGGACACGGGGTAGCGCTCGCCGCCGGCTGGGAACGCGCGCACGTAGATCTCGTACCGTCCCGACTCATCGGACGAGTAGGCCAGCCACCTCCCGTCGGGAGAGAGCGCCGGCGCCACCTCCTGTGCGGGCGATGACACGAGCATGGTCGGCTCGCTCCCGTCGAGCGGCGCGAGCACGATGTCGCGCGCGCCCTGGCCCACCGTACGCACGACGAGGGAGCGGCCGTCCGGGGCGTACAGCCCTTCCCAGAGGCCGTAGTCGGCCAGCGCCAGGAGCGACTCCGCCGGCGACGTCCCATCCGCCCGGATGCGGCGCAGCGTGACGCCCCCTTCCCGCTGCCGGACGTAGAGCACATGCCGGCCGTCAGGGGACCATTCCGGTCGCGTCGCCACGCTGTCGCGAGACAGGCGGACCAGCGCCTCCGCAGTCGTATCGAGGATCCAGATCTCGTTGTCGAGGCTGACCGCGATCCGCCGCCCGTCGGGAGAGAATCGCGGGTCCTGGAACTGGCCGACACGGCGGGAGAGCGGCACCGCGCGTCCCTGCCGGTCCACCAGCTCGAGGACCCGCTCCGCGGGAGCTCCTCCCGCCGCGACGAGAGTCCCCGATCGAGAGACGACGAGCAACGCGTTCCCCCCACGGCCGAACCGCACGTCATCCGCGATCACTACCGCCTCTCCCCTGACATCCAGGGCCTCGAGGTCGAAGCGGACGGCGTGCGCCGCCCCCCCGGGGTCGGTGTAGACCACGTGGCCCGATCCCACGTACTGCGGATCCGCCCCGACCACGTCCAGCTCCGTGACCTCCCCACTCCGGAGATCCAGCACGGCCAGACGCTGTGTCTGCCCCCGCACGAGGGTGAACAGGACTCCGCGGTCCCCGGGCAGGGCGTGAGGACCGAGCAACGTGGCCCCGGGGTCGGCGGCGAGGAGAGTATCGACGGCGCCTTCCTGCGAGCACTCGACCAGACCGATCCCGGACTTGGCGACGACGATCCCCCCTCGCTCGAGCCACGTGGAGGTGAAGTACCCTCTCGGACCGGGCGGGAGGCAGACGTACTCGGGGGCGCCGCCCGACACTGGCACCCTCCAGAGTCCGGACACTCCCACGAAGCCGATCCACCGCCCGTCGGGCGAGAAGAACGGGTGCGCCCCGTATTCCGTGCCGGGCAGGGGAACGGGATCGAGCCCGCCCACCGGTCGAAGGAACAGGCGCCGTCCGGCGGTCGAATCCTGGCCGACGTAGACGAGCAGGGAGCCATCCGGGGAGATGGCCAGACCCGACCCGTCCTCGTCCACCCACGCCGCGGTCGCGGGTATCGGAAGGCCGAACCGGAGCACCGGCGGCGGGGGCGTCGGCTCGAGCCGCTGGTAGGCCAGGAAACCGAGCGCGGCGGCCGCCACGCCCCACGGCACCCACTGCCAAAAGCCCGCGCGCCATCCGCGCGGCGCCGCGACGCCGGGCCGGGCCGCCGTGGAACCGAACGCCCGATCCTCCAGCGCGGCCGCGAACTCCGCCGCTGTCGTGAATCGGTCCGCGGGGAGCTTCTCCAGCGCCTGCAATACGGCGGCTTCCACGTGCGGCGGCACGGTCCTCCGCTCCTGGACCAGGGAGCTCGGTTCGCCCGTCATCACGCGAGCCATGACGGCCTGCGCCGATGGCCCGGTGAACGCAGGGTGGCCCAGCAGCATCTCGTACAGCACGCAGCCCGCGGAATACACGTCGCTCCGCGCCGTGATGTCCCGTTCGCCCATCGCCTGCTCGGGGCTCATGTACTGCGGCGTCCCCAACGAGAAGCCGGTCTCGGTCATCCGTGGCCCGGCGCTGCCCGCAGGGAGCGCGATGCCGAAGTCGGCCACCAGCGCCCGTCCATCGTGCAGCAGGATGTTCTCCGGTTTGATGTCGCGGTGGATGACGCCATGCCGGTGGGCGTAGTCCAGCGCGTCCAGCACCTCCCGCGCGATCCGGATCGCCTCGCGGATGGGGAGCTGGCGTTCCCGGTCGAGCCGGTCCCGGAGCGACTCGCCGTCCACGAAGGGCATCGCGTACCACAGCCGGCCGTCGCTCTCCCCGGAGTCGAGCAGCCCGAGGATATGGGGGTGCTGAAGGTTGGCGGTCGTTCGGATCTCCCGCAGGAACCGCTCGGCCCCGATGACGGCGGCGAGCTCGGCGCGAAGCACCTTGAGCGCCACCTTGCGGTCGTGGCGGAGGTCGTGGGCCAGGTACACGTCGGCCATTCCCCCCGCGCCGAGGGAGCGCTCGACGCGATAGCGCTCGGCCAGCGCGACGGTGAGTGCCGGGAGTGGATCGGTCATGTGTGCAGGAAGCTACTGAACTACTCCTCGCGCAAGGCTGTCCTGTTCGCGCGGGATGGGGAGCCTTCTGATGGCGGCGGGTTCGCCCGATCGCGAGGTATCCACTCGGTCGATGAATCGCTTCAGGCTCTCCCCTCCCCGGTCCACGTGGCCGGGTCCGAGCTTCGCCTCGATCGCGACCCAACGGCCATCGGCGGCCTCGACGATCGCATCGATCTCGAGACCCGTGTTGTCACCGCCCCTTTCGCGGCTCAGTCGCGCGCCTCCGCGAACTTCGCCCCTTCCGGCACCTCGTCCGGCGGCAGCCCCGAGGCCGCCTCCATCCGACCGCTGAAGTTGAAGAACGACGTCAGCGCCGTGATCTCCCAGATCGCCTTCTCGCTCCAGCCGGCTTCCCGAAGCCGATCCGTGTCCCCGGCGTCGATCATGGAGGGCGTCTCGGTCAGCTTGCTCGCATAGCCGAGCAGCGCTCGGGTCTTGGGATCCAGATCGTACTCGGGCCATGTCGTCGCGAACTCGTGGCCGAGGTGCTCATCGCCGGTGAGGCGGCGCACCGCCGCCGTATGGAGCCCCAGTCACGGGGCCCCGCCGACCTTCCCGTTCACGACCGTCGCCAGCATCTCGCGCTGGATCCGATCGAGCGGCGACGATCGTCGCAGGTGCAGGTATCTGTAGAGCCCTCCTGCCGGATTCGCGACGCGGAGATCCACCGCGAGCGCCTGGAACACTCCGGGCACGATGCCGCCGTACTGCCTTCGTACCCAGCCGAAGAAGAGCTTCCGGATCCCGGTGGCCCGGTCGGGTTCGATGGTGAGGATGTTCGCCACGGTCGCTCTCCCTGACATTCGGAGAAATCTTCGTTGGACATAGCGTCTACTCAAATGCAGCGTAACCCCGCCCCCACGGGCATGTCAATTGGACGGACACCGTGTATCATGAATTCATGACCGACAACGCATCGTCCCGCGAGTACCGGAAGGTCGCGCGAGCCCGTCGGGAGGAGGAAACGCGGCTCCGGATCACCGAGGCCGCCGTCGAGCTCCACGGAACCGTCGGGCCCGCGAACACGACCATCGCGGAGATCGCCAAGCGCGCCGGCGTGAGCCGGATGACCGTCTACAACCACTTTCCCACGGACGTGGATCTGTTTCGAGCCTGCTCGAGCCACTGGGCCGACGCGAACCCGTTTCCCGATCCCTCCCCGTGGACCGAGATCGAGGATCCGCGAGATCGCCTGATCCACGGGCTGCGGGAGCTCTACGTCTGGTACGAGTCGAAGTCCGACATGCTGGGGAGCGTGTTCCGGGACATCGGGGTCGTGCCGGCGCTCGCGGAGGTGATGGGCGGCCTCTGGACAACCTACGTCGACGGGCTGATCCAGACCCTCGCGGCCGGGTGGCGCTCGCCGAACGAGGACGGCGAGCGCATCGAGGGCGCGCTGTCGGTCGCGATCGACTTCCACACGTGGTGCCTGCTCGCGGAAGCCGGCACGGCGCCCGAGACCGCCGCGCGCGTGGCGAGCCGCCTGGTAACGGCGGGCTTCGAAACGTCAGGACCGGCGGAGTCTCACTCCGCCGCTGCGCGTTCGAACGTGTAGCACCACGCCTCGCCCTCGAGGACCACCTCGCCGTCCTGCCGCTCGACGCGCATGGCCATATGGCACACCGGCTTCGTGGCGTGGACGCTCAGCACCTCGGCGTGCGCGGTGATCGTGTCTCCGATGTAGACCGGGGCCGTGAACTTCCAGTCCTGGCTGAGGAACACGGTGCCCGGACCGGGCAGGTCCATGGCGACGAGGGCGTGCAGGATCCCCGTGGTCAGCCCCCCCTGCGCGACCAGGCGTCCGAACTTCGTCCCGGCGGCGAACTCCCCGTCGAAGTGGAGCGGGTTGTAGTCGCCCGTCAGCTCCGCGAACGTGGCGACGTGCCGCGCCGTGACCCTCAGGCTCCGGCTCGCGGTATCACCGACCTCCATTGCGGTCCTCCTCTCGAGTTTGGTTCGGGGCCCGCGACCCTGGATCTCGACTCTGGATACGACGAGGCGGGCCCCGGCCGGCCCGTCAGCCGGGCCGGGCATGGTGCCGAGGGAGCCGTCCGTATGACCCTCGGGCCACCCACGCCCTGAGGGCCGCATTCCCTGGGTGCGCAGGATGAGTGGGGAGAGCGTCAGTTTCGTACGCGATCGAACAGATTGTCGCCCACCCACATCTGGATGACCTCGCCGTCTTCCTCGACGAAGCGCACGAGCTCGCCTACCGGCCCTCCTCCCGTCGGCGCGGTATAGCGGAACGTCCCGTCGCCCACGGGCTCGAGCTCGAGCGGCTCGTCCACGTTCGGCGCGTTGGGTGAGATGATGACCAGCTTCTCGTTCAACAGGACGACCTGCCGCCGGCCGCCGCCGAAGCTGGTGTAGATGCCGGCGAACCGTTCCCAGGCCGGATCCCACGCCACGGTCTCGGGCGTGGACGCCGTGGCCTTTGCGACCGCTTCCCCGACGGTCGTGTAGAGCTGGCGGGCGATCTGGCCCGGGTTCGAGTCGTTCGTGTTCGTGAGCGCGATCACGCCGACCTTCTCGTCGAGCTGGATTACGGTCTGCGTCGTGTAGCCGGGATACCCGCCGCCGTGCCCGACGAAGACCTTGCCATCGATGCGGTTTACCGAGAACCCGATTCCATGCCCGCTCGTCCAGGTCGATTCCAGCATCCGGACGCGGTGCATCTCCCGGAGCGACGCCGTGCCGAGAACACGGTCATCCCCCCTCGCGCCCTCCCGGAACTGGGCGGATACGAACTTCGCCATGTCCTCCACCGTCGACGTGAGTCCCGTCGCCGCCGCCATCCCGCGGGCGTCGACGAACGGGTAGACGTCGCGCGTCCCATCGAGCAGCCGGACCGTGTACCCGGTGGCGAGACCGTCGACATCCAGATCGACGCTCGAGGACGACATGCCGAGCGGATCGAAGATGTTCGTCTGGAGGTAGTCGGCCCACGACTGGCCGCTCACCTCCTCGACGATCATCCCGGCGATCGTGTAGGCGAGGTTCGAGTACTTCCACCGCTCCTCCGGCGAGAACGGCGCCTCGCGTTCGGGCAGGAGGTTCCTGAGCTCCTCCTCGGTGGGGAAATCGTGACTCGTCCAGTGATCGCTCGCCTCGCGCGGGAGCCCCGAGCCGTGCGTCAGCAGGTGCTCGATCGTGATGGGAGGGTCGTCCGGCTCGGCCTTCTGGAACTCGAACCACGGCAGGTACGCCGACACCGGGTCGTCGAGCCTCAGCCTGCCCTCCTCGCGAAGCCGCATGATCGCCGTCGCGGTGAAGAGCTTGCTGTGCGAAGCCATCCGGAACTTCGTCCGCGGGGTCATCGGACGGTTCTCTTCCAGGTCCGCCTGGCCGAACCCCCGGGCCCAGACGAGGTCATCGCCCGCCACGACCCCGACGACGACGCCGGGAAGCTCACGATGCGCGATCTGACCCTCGAGCCAGGCGGAGAAGAGGCGGATCTGGGCCTGAACGTCGGGATCTTCCGCCACTCCGCTCTGCGCGTGAAGCGGCAACGTGGCCAACAGCATCGCCGTCAGGACGATGCTCGCTCTCACGGATCGGGACGGGGCTCGGGACACGACTCACCTCCAGCGCGGCTCAGGGGGACGGCGGCTCGTCTCAGGCCCAGCCCAGCTGTCGCAGGCTGACCCCATCGTGCCAACCTTCGTCACGTGACGGATCCGGCCGGACCCGTTCTCGGACTCCGCTAAGGATACGGAAGGAACCGGGGCGAGCAAGAACCACTCAGGAATCCGCACCAGCGGGACCGTCATCCTCGCGACCGTCATCCCCGCGGCCGATCAGGGCCTCGAGCGCTCGCCGGTTCTTCCGGGGATCGCTCTCGGCCAGGATCCGATCGACCATCGAGGTGAATTCCTTCGAGAACCCCGGCTTGAAGTGGGACCACCAGCGACGGCCCACGTCGTTCCCGAGGTGCCAGCCGAGGTACCCGATCCGGTCCCGCCACTGATCGTCCGCGAGGCCGAGCTCGTGCATTCGCTCGAGCCGCTGGATCTGGACCAGCCCGTAATTGAAGTACCGATCGAGCACCGCGGCATCGGCCTCGTCGAGCTCGTCGGGCGCGTAGATCGCCTTGATCCAGGACGGCGCGGGGTTGTCTCCCATCATGGACAGCTCGAGCTGCATGTCGGCGATGAACCAGTCGTTCGCCACCTGCGCCCTGGTGATCTCCGTGTTCTGCCGTATCTGCGCGGCGACCAGGAAGATTCCCACCAGGACTCCGAGATTCGCACCGAGAGAGAGCCAGGTGTTGACGACGCTCCAATCCATCTCATCCACCTCCGGGTGATCGTGAACGTGAAGCCACGGTCGCGTTTGCACGCATTGTAAACGACAATTACAATGTGTGCATGATACGCCGGGCCTTGGAGCCGGTCCTCCTGGAAGCCGCGGACCACATGCCCGTGGTAGCGGTCACCGGGCCGCGGCAGTCGGGCAAGACCACCCTCTGCCGCATGGCGTTCCCCGAGCGCGAGTACGTCTCGCTCGAGCCGCTCGACACGCGGGACTACGCACGATCCGATCCCCGGGGGTTCCTGCGCCAGTACCCCGGTAACGTGATCCTCGACGAGGTGCAGCGGGCACCGGATCTCTTCTCCTACCTTCAGGAGACGATCGACGAGGACCCGGCGCCGGGCCGCTACATCCTCACCGGCTCGCAGCACTTCGGGCTCTCGGAGGCCATGTCCCAGTCGCTGGCCGGGCGGATCGGCCTCCTCCACCTCCTGCCCCTCTCGCTCGACGAGCTCCGAAGATTCGACGGAGCGCCGTCGGAGCTCTGGCCGACCCTCTTCGGCGGCGGATACCCGCGCATCTACGACCGGGGACTCGCGCCGGGGCGCTGGCTGGCCGACTACGTCGCCACCTATGTGCAGCGGGATGTCCGCCAGGTCCTCGACGTGACCGACCTCGATGCGTTCACCACGTTCCTGCGTCTCGTGGCCGGGCGAACCGGGCAAGAGCTCAACCTGTCGGCGCTCGGATCCGACGCGGGCGTGACTCACAACACCGCCCGCTCGTGGCTCTCCGTGCTCGACACCAGCTTCATCACCTTCCGGGCCCCCCGCTGGCACCGGAGTTTTCGAAAGCGCATGGTGAAGGCCCCGAAGATCCACTTCGTAGACGCGGGGCTGGCCGCTCACCTGCTCGGCATCCGCGAGCCCGACCAGCTGCGCGTCCATCCCCTGCGTGGCGCCCTGTTCGAGAGCTGGGTCGCCTCGGAGATCCTCAAGGCACGCCTGCACCGCGGGCTCGAGTCGGACCTCTATCACCTGCGCGAGACGAGGGGCCTGGAGATCGACCTCGTTCTCGAGGCGGGAGCGACCGTGTTCGGTATCGAGGTGAAGTCCGGCGCGACGGTGGCCTCCGGGTTCACGGACCCGCTCCAGGCGCTCGGGCGACGCCTCGAGGAGGCCCTTCCCCACATGAGGTACGAAGGCCGCCTCGTATACGGAGGAGACAGGGCGCAGGCGCGAGGCGACGTCCGGATCATGCCGTGGTTCGCGCTGCCGGGAGCGAACTGGGACAGCTAGCACGGCCATTCGCTCGGCCCTCCGCAGCCACTCGTTCGCCAGATGTCGCCGGGCGTCGACGCCCGGACGCGCGCCTTCTGGGAAGCCGTCCTGGATGAGCCATGCACCCCAAGGTCCTGAGCGAGGGAGGCTGGGCCGTCGTCCGCCGGCTCACGGCCCAGGGGTGGTTGGACTCGTGGCTGCTCGGAGGCGGAACCGAACTGGCCCTCCAGATCGGTCACCGCTACTCGGAAGATCTCGTCTTCTTCCACCCGGAGCCCTTCGACCCGATGACGCTGGCGAATCGGTTGACCGACGTGAGAGAGGTCCGGATCCAGAGCCGGGCGGCCGACACCCTTCACGCCATGGTCGTCGGCCTGCGGCTGAGCTTC
>Ga0302046_10004036_pt1 | contig 13128 bp, 15 predicted proteins | sample RVTome_11_FD_200261 | JGI IMG/M metagenome (GOLD analysis project Ga0302046, IMG submission 200261) | Soil microbial communities from uranium-contaminated site in the Upper Colorado River Basin, Wyoming, United States - RVT147D111 (version 2) ...
CGGCCAAGCCGTGGCGGTCCTCGATCACCGGTGAGGGCCTCGTGGTGCTCCAGGCTCACGCCGCCGGCCCCGGCCTTTGAGCCGGACGCGGGTCCGCTACGGGGTCTTCAGGTACTCCGACAGGCGCTTGCGGACGAAGAGGCGGGAGCGATGGACGCGGGACTTCACGGCCGGCAGGCTGATGCCGAGCGCCTCGGCGATATCGGGGTTGGACACGCCCTCGACGTCGTGCAGGACGAGCGCGGTGCGGTAATCGGGCGGCAGGGCGTCGATCGCCTCGGTGAGCACCTGGCGCAGCTCGCCCTGCAGCGCCTTCTCGTCCACCCGGTTCGTCCAGTCGTCCATCGGCTCGAAGTGGAGACCGTCGCCGTCGAGCGACGGCAGGACGTCCTCCAGCGCGATCTCGCTCGACTTCTGCCGGCGGGTGCGCAGCTTCTGGTAGGCCGCGTTGGCGGTGATCCGATAGATCCACGAGCCGAAGGCCGACTCGCCCTTGAACATGTGGATCTTGCGGGCGGCCGTCCACAGCGCGTCCTGGGCGGCCTCCTCGGCATCCTCGTTCAGCCCCGTGATGCGCATGGCCAGGCGATAGACGCGGTCGCCGAAGCGCTCGACCAGCCGCTCGGCGGCGTCCGGCGCCTCGCGGCGCAGCGCGTCGACGAGGTCGGCGTCGCCGTCGACGCGCGTCCCCGGGGCCACGCTCACGCCCTGACCTCGTACAGCGTCAGGTAGTGCTTCAGCTCCCCCACGCATTGCTCCATCACTCCGATGTCTTTCGACACTTTGGTCAAGAGGATCGCGCCCTCGAGGCCCGCCACCAGGAAGTGGGCGACCGATTCCGGGCGACAGGCCGCCACCAGCTCTCCGCGCCCCTGGGCCTCGGCCAGGACCGAAGTCAGCCGGCCCCTCCATGCGGTAAACACCGACGCCAGCCGCGCGCGAAATCCCTCGTGCACGTCGCTCAGCTCGGAGGCGAGGTTGCCCATGGCGCACCCGCCCACGCAATTGCGCTGCCGCTGCGCCTCCAGCACCCGGTCCAGGAAGCAGCGGATCTGGGTCGAGCGCGGGACGTCGGGCGCCGAGAAGCAGGGCTCGAGCGTCCGCTCCAGGAACGCGGCCACCAGCTGATCGAGGATCGCGTAGCCGAGGTCTTCCTTGCTCCGGAACTGGTAGTAGAAGTTGCCCTTGCCCACCCCGCTCTCCCGCAACACGTCGTCCAGCGAGGTGTTCTGATAGCCCTGCACGTGCATCAGGCGCGTGGCCGCCTTGATGATCGCCTCGCGCGTCGATCGCCCATCGCGAGACCGGGCCGGAGCCGGTGGAGCCTTGATCTCAGCCATCTGTACCAACCAGTTGGTACAGAACCCTACCGGCGACCATGCAGCGCGTCAAGCAAGAAATCGCGCCCGGGATGCCGGGGGCGCCACCCCGGTCAGAACAGGGGGGCGGCCACCCTCAACGCGGCCATGACGACCGCCTTGGGATAGAGGCCGAGCAGCACCACGCCCAGCGCGCAGAGCGCCACGGAGACGGCCAGCGTCGGCGCCACCGGCACGCGCCCGAGGCGTTCCGGGGGCTCGATGTACATGCGCTTGGCCACCATCAGATAATAGAAGAGGGCGACCACGGTCAGCAGCGCGCCCAGCAGCACCAGCCAGTAGAGGCCCCGCTCGGCCGCCGCCCAGAAGACGTAGAGCTTGGCCCAGAAGCCGGCCACGAACGGGATGCCCCCGAGCGAGAGCAGGAAGAGCAGCATCGCCAGCGCGAGCAGCGGCGAGCGCTGGGCCAGGCCGCGGAAGGCCGCGGTCGCCTCCGAGCCCTCGGCGCGGGCCAGCGCCTCGACGACCAGAAAGGCCCCCATGTTGCCGAAGACGTAGGCGACCAGGTAGAAGAGGATCATCGCGGTGCCGGCCGCCGAGGCCGCCGCCAGGCCCACCAGCATGTAGCCGATCTGCGCGATGCCGGAGTAGGCGAGCAGCCGCTTGGTGTTCTGCTGCGGCAGCGCCATGAGGTTGCCCGCCAGCATCGTCACGGTGGCCAGCAGGGCCGCCACCGGCATCCAGGCCGCCGCCCCCCCGCCGGCGCCCTCGAAGTACATCCGGAAGATCGCCACGAACCCGGCGGCCTTGGGGGCCACGCTCAGCCAGGCGACGAACGGCGTCGACGCCGCCTCGTAGGTGTCGGGCACCCACATGTGGAACGGGAATGCGGCGATCTTGAACGCGAACCCCACCAGCGTCGCGATCAGCCCCAGCGTCAGCAGCGGGCCGGCGCTCCCGGAGAGGGCAGCGATCCTCGCCAGGTCCGTCGTGCCGGCCGCCCCGTACACGAACGACAGCCCGTAGACCATGACGGCGGAGGAGACGGAGCCGACCAGGAAGAACTTGAGGGAGGCCTCGACGGCGGCGGCGTCGTGCTTGAGGAAGCCGGCCAGCACGTAGAGCGGAATCGACATCAGCTCGAAGGCCAGGAAGAGCAGGATGAGATCGCGCGCGGAGGCCAGCACCAGCATGCCGAGCAGCGAGGTCAGCAGGAGCAGATGGTACTCGGCCGCCCGGCGCGCGAACACGCGCTCGGGCAGCGACAGGCCGGCCAGCAGGCCGATGAACGTCGCGGCCAGGAACACGCGCTTGGCGAAGACGGCCAGCCCGTCCTGCACGAACATGCCGCCGAGCGCGGGGCCGGCCGGCTGCAGGAACATCGCGACCACGCCCAGCACGAGCACGCCGCCGGTGGCCAGCCAGGCGATGCCGCGGCGATCCTCGCCGCGGGCGAGCAGGCCCGCCGCGAAGACAATCAGCAGGAGCAGGCCGAGGCCGATCTCGAGCACGAACGGCGCCAGCGCGCTCACGGCCGCACCAGCCGGGACAGCAGCGGCACCGTGGCGGTGTCGACGGGGGCGATGGCGATCGCGGGCACCAGGCCGAACAGCACGATCACTCCCGTGAGCAGCACCAGCGCGACCCATTCCGGTCCGCGCGCGTCGGTGAGGTGATCGAAGTGCGGTGAGGGCGGCCCCCAGAAGATCTGCTTGGTCGCGCGCAGGACGTAGACGGCGGTCAGGAACGTGCCGGCCACGGCGGGGACCAGCCACCAGGGATGCGCCGAGCGCCAGGCCCCCATGAAGGTCAGGATCTCGGCCACGAAGCCGGCGGTCGCCGGCAGGCCCAGCGACGAGAGGCCGCCGATGGTGAACGCGGTCGCGATGCCGGGCATCGACCGGCCGAAGCCGCCCATCCGTCCGATCTCGCGCGAGTGCGCCTTCTCGTAGACGAGGCCGACCAGCGCGAAGAACAGCCCCGTCATCACGCCGTGGGCGAACATCTGGAACACCGAGCCGTTGAGGCCGGCCTCGGTGAGGGTGGCCGCGCCCAGCATGACCAGGCCCATGTGCGAGACCGACGAGTAGGCGATCACGTACTTGAGATCGGTCTGGGCCATGGCCGACAGGGCGCCGTAGACGACGTTGACGCAGGCGATGCCGCCGACGAGCCAGGCCAGCTCGATGGCGCCGTCCGGGAGGAGCCCCATGCCCAGGCGCACGACCCCGTAGGCGCCCAGCTTCATCAGCACGCCGGCGTGCAGCATCGACACCGCGGTCGGCGCCGAGGCGTGGCCGTCGGGCGACCAGGTGTGGAGCGGCCAGATGCCGGCCAGGATCCCGAACCCGACGTAGAAGGCCAGGAACACCCAGAACTGCAGGCGGGGATCGAACGTGGCCGCCTCCAGCTCCAGGAAGGAGAAGGAGCCGGCGCCGGCGCCGACGTACAGCGCGAAGATCCCGACCAGGATGAACGCCGAGCCGAACAGCAGGTACAGGGTGAGCTTCATCGCCGCGTACTCTTTCGTCCCCACCCCGGTCTCGCGGAAGGCGAACGCGAAGATCCCCCGGGGCCGGACCTCCCCGGACGAGCCCCAGATGCCGATGAGCAGGTACATCGGCAGCACGGCCAGCTCGTAGAAGAGGAAGAAGACGAAGAGGTCGAGCGAGACGAACACGCCGTAGACACCGGTCACGAGCGCCAGCAGCAGCGCGTAGAATTCCTGGCTGCGCGTCGCCACCGTCCACGAGGCGAAGACGCCGGCGAAGATGATGATCGACGTCAGCAGGACCATCAGCAGGCCCATGCCGTCCACCGCCACCTCGTACGAGATGCCCAGCGGCGGCACCAGCGGCACTTTCTCGTAGAACTGGAAGCCGGCCGCCTCCCGGTCGTAGACCACGAAGATGAACACGGAGAGCACGGTGGAGACCGCCGTCGTCACCAGGGCGATGAGCCGCACCGCCAGCGGGCGATGGCGCGCCAGGAACATGATCAGCACGGCGCCCACGAAGGGCGACCACGTGATGATCGAGAGCACCGGGAAGGGAATCATCGCATCCGCCACTGGGCGAGCACGAAGAGCACCAGCGCGCCGAGGGCGACGCCGTAGACGTAGTCCTGCGGCAGGCCCGTCTGCAGCCGGCGCAGCCGGTCCCCCGCCCGCAGGGTCCACGCGCTCAGCACGTTGAGGACGCCGTCCACCAGGTAGCGGTCGACCCAGCCGACCAGTCGCGCGAACGCGAGCAGCACCCGGCGATACAGCGCGGCGAAGAACCCATCGAGACCGTACCGCCGGCGGGCCCCCCAGTCGATCGGGCGCAGCCACCCCGCCATCCGGTCCGGGTCGACCAGGCCCCGCTGGTACGTCGCCCACGCCAGCGCGATGCCGCCGCCGGCCAGGCCGAGCGACAGCCAGGGCAGCCAGGCGGGCCCCTCGACGTGGTGCCCGCCGAGCGCGAGGCCCACCCCCAGCGCGACCGTGAGCGCGGCCAGCAGCCGGCACACCCAGTCCATCGGCGCGGGCACGGCATGGTGCGCGCGGTCGCCGGGGTGCGGATGGGCGAAGAAGGCCAGGAACACCACCCGGAACATGTAGAAGGCGGTGAGGAAGGCCGTGACGACCAGCATCAGGAACGGCAGCCGGAGGTGCCCCTCCAGCACGCCGGCCAGGATGGCTTCCTTGGTGAAGAAGCCGGGCAGCGGCCACACGCCGGCCAGGGCCAGCGTGGCCACCAGGAAGGGCAGCCAGATCCACGGGTGGCCGCGGAGGCCGCCCATGCGGAACACGTCGTTGGTGTGGAAGACGTGGATGACGATGCCGGCGCCCAGGAACAGCAGCGCCTTGAAGATGCCGTGCGCGACGAGATGGGCGAAGCCCGCCGACGGCGCGCCGGCCCCGGCCGCCGCCATCATGTAGCCGAGCTGCGAGATCGTCGAGTACGCCAGCACGCGCTTGATGTCGTTCTCGACGCACGCCATGCTGGCGGCCAGCAGGGCGGTGAAGGCGCCCACCCAGGCGATCAACCCGAGGACGTCGGGGACCAGCTGGAAGAGCGGGAATGCGCGGGTCACCATGAACACGCCGGCCGTCACCATGGTGGCGGCATGGATCAGGGCGGAGACCGGCGTCGGGCCCTCCATGGCGTCGGGCAGCCAGACGTGCAGCGGGAACTGGGCCGACTTGCCGACCGCCCCCAGGTAGACGAGGAACATGATCAGCGACAGGTCGCCGGCCAGGCCGCCCGCCGCCGCCAGCCGGAACAGCTCGACGAAGTCGAAGGTGCCGGCGCTCGCCCACAGCATGACGATGCCGGCCACGAATCCAAGATCGCCGAGCTTGGTGATCCAGAACGCCTTGACCGCCGCCCGGGCCGCCGCCGGCCGGTCGTACCAGAAGCCGATCAAGAGGTACGAGCACAGGCCGACCAGCTCCCAGAAGACGAACATCTGGATGAAGGTCGGCGACAGCACGAGACCGAGCATCGAGAAGGCGAACAGCGACTGGTAGGTGTAGTAGCGGCCGAGCGACGGCCGCGGCTCGTCGGCCAGGTACGCCCACGAGTAGACCTGGACCATGAGCGAGACGAGCGTGACCAGCACGAGCATGGTCAGGCTCAGCTCGTCCACCATGACGCCCACGGTGGCCATGGGCCCGCCGTCGGCGGGGATCCACGACCAGGTGGTGGAGGGCGACGAGAGCGGCGCGCGGTCCCGGGCGCCGGCGAACGCCGCCACGGCGGCGACGAGGGCGCCGGCCACGGCGGCGACGCTGACGGCGGCGGCCGCGGGGGCCGAGCGGCGCAGCGGACGCACCAGGGCCAGCAGCAGGAAGCCGGCGAAGGGCAGCCCCAGGACCACCAGCGCCAGCGTGGCCGAGCCGACCCGCGGCGTCATCCGCGCAGCAGGTCCAGGTGGTCGGCCTCGACCGTGCGCCGCACCCGGAAGATCACGATGACGATGGCCAGCCCGACCGCCACCTCGGCGACCGTGATCGCGATGGTGAACAGCGTGAAGAGCATGCCCCCGAGGTCGGCGTGGAAGCGCGCGAAGGCGACCAGGTTGATGTTGACCGCGTTGAGCATCAGCTCGATGCCGAGCAGGATGCCGACGGCGTTGCGGCGCGTGAGCACGCCGAAGAGGCCGATGGCGAACACCGCCGCCGCCAGCGCGAGGTAGGCGCCCAGCGGCATCCTAATGACTCGCGTGAAACCCGGTGCCGCCGGGGAGCGGGCACGGGAGCCCCGGGCGCGCCACGGACGGCTCGCCGGTCGCCGTACGCTCGCTCCGGGCTCGGCGAGCGCGAGCCCCCCATCCCCCTGAAGGGGGCTGGGCCGGAGTCAGTCGAATCGCCGATCGCGCGCTCGCCGAGCCCTGCGCTCGCAACGGCGACGACGGCTCGCCGTCAACGTGGCGCGCCCGGGGCTCCCGTGCCCGCTCCCCGGCGGCACCACCGTTCACGTGATCAACCGAGCGCACAGGCGCGCGTCGCCGGGGGGGGCATCAGGGTTCGTTCCGGGCGAAGTAGAGGGCGCCGAGCAGCGCGATGACGAGGAGCACGCCCAGCAGCTCGAGGGGGAGGGCGAAGGGGCCCACGAGCGCCCGGCCCAGCGCGATGGTGAGGTCCCCCGGCCACGTCCCCCGCGGGGGGCCGGCCGGGGCCTGGACCAGGAATGCGACGACACCGACGAACACGGCGGCGCTCACGAGCGCGCCGTTGATCACGTACCGGCTCGCCTGGCGGATCGTCTGCCCGACCAGCCGCTCGGTGAGCATGATGGCGAAGACCACGATGGTCACCACCCCGCCCGCGTAGAGCAGGAGCTGGACCCCGAACAGGAAGGGCGCGTCGAGGAGCAGGAAGACCACGCCGGTCGAGACCAGGGCGGCGGCCAGGTACAGGACGGCGTGGAAGAGGTTCGGGGTGAGGACGACGCCGAGGCTCGACGCGAGCAGCACCACGGCCACTCCGGCGAACGCCACGGCCTCAGCCGTCACTCGGCGGGCTCCCGGGCGTCTTTGCCTCCCGCCTTGGCCTCCGGCTTGGCCTCCGTCTTGGCCGGCTTGGGCGGCGCCTGCATGTCGCGCAGGCGGTTGCCGGTGGCCCACGACGGCTCGTGCTCCAGCCCGAGGGCGTGCAGTCGGTCCTTGTCCAGCAGCAGCTCGCGGCGGTCGGCCGTGGCGAGGTCGAAGGTCTTGAGCATGATGATGGCGTCGGTCGGGCAGACCTGCACGCACAGCTCGCAGAACTCGCACGAGTACAGCTCGAGCGTGAAGGTCCTGGCGAAGTTCCGCTTCTCGGCCTTGAGCATCTCGACCTTGATCACCTGGGGCGGGCAGATGTACTCGCAGAGCCGGCAGCCGATGCACGCCTCCTCGCCCGTCTCCTTGTCGTAGACGAGCGCCAGGATCCCCCGGAAGCGGTCCGGATAGACGCGCTTGACGGTGGGGTACTGGACCGTGACCGGCGTGCGGAAGAGGTTGCGCAGCGTCACGCCCATCGCCCGGCCGACGGCGCGGACGAGCTGCCCGGTCTCGCCGAGGAACGTCGTCTCAGGCGGCACCGGCACCTCGCCAGGCGACCACGAAGGCCGTCGCCATCAGCAGGACGATCGTGGCCGGGAGCAGCAGCTTCCAGGAGATCGCCAGGATGTGGTCCACCCGGATGCGCACGAACGACCACCGCACCCAGGTGACGACCAGGAAGATCAGCATCGCCTTGAGCAGGAACCACAGCGGCCCCAGCCAGGCCGGGCCCGGCCCCAGCCAGCCGCCCAAAAACAGCAGGGCGCCCAGGAACGAGGTGCCGATCATGTGCGCGTACTCGCCGAGCTGGATCAGCGCGAACTTCATCCCGCTGTACTCGACGCGGAAGCCGGCCACCAGCTCCGACTCCGCCTCCAGGATGTCGAACGGCACCCGGTTCTCGGCGGCCAGCGTGGCGATCAGGAACAGCAGGAAGGCGAGCTGCCCGAGCCCGGGGTACAGGACGTACCAGAGCCCGGCCTGGGCCTCGACGATCACCGACATCTGCAGCGACCCGGCCAGCACCACCGGCACCAGCGCCGCGAAGATGAAGGGCAGGTCGTAGGAGATGATCTGGTTCACCGCCCGCATGGCCGAGAGCAGCGCGTACTTGTTGTTGGAGCCCCAGCCGCCCATGAACAGGCCGACGATCTCCAGCGACGACACCGCCAGGAAGAACAGCACGCCGATGTTGAGGTCGGCCACCCCCAGCCCCGGCGCGAACGGCAGCGTGGCGAAGATGAGGATGCACGGCAGCAGGAAGACGATCGGCGCCAGGTTGTAGACCCAGCGGTCGGCCAGGGTGGGGACGACGTCCTCCTTCATCATCAGCTTGAGGGCGTCGGCGATGGGCTGCAGCCACCCGTGCGGCCACCCCACGTAATAGGGGCCGATGCGCGACTGCATCCGCGCGGCGAACTTGCGCTCGAGGAGCGTGACGTAGGTGACCAGGCCGATGACCACGTTCAGGACGATGAACCCGGTGAGCGCCTGGCCGGCCAGCTCGCTCACCGGTCGACCTCGCCGAAGACGGGGTCGACCGAGCCCATGATGGCGACGACGTCGGCGACCTTGTGGCCGGGGATGATGTGCGGGAGCACCGCCAGGTTGCAGAACGAGGCGCCCCGCCACTTGAGGCGATAGGGCTTGGCCCCGCCGTCGGCGACGAGATGGCAGCCGATCTCCCCGCGGGCGCCCTCGACGCGGGTGTAGCCCTCCCCCTTGGGGATGCGCACCTGCCCCACCGACTTCACGCCCGGCCGCGAGGAGATGGGGCCCTCGGGGAGCCCGTCGAGCGCCTGGCGGACGATCTTGATCGACTCCCGGAACTCGACCATCCGGACCCGGTAGCGCGCGAAACAGTCGCCCGCGGTCTCCACCGGCACCGTGAAGTCGAACGCCTCGTAGGACGAGTACGGCTCGGTGCGCCGCACGTCGTAGGCCACGCCGGAGCCGCGGATGAGGGGCCCGCACACGCCCAGGTCGAGCGCCAGCTCGCGCGAGATCACCCCCACGCCCTGCGTGCGCACCAGGAAGAAGGCGTTGCGCTCCAGCATCGCCTCGTACTCGTCGAGGCGCTGCTCGATGAGGTCCACCGTCCGCCGGCACTGCTCGGCCCAGCCAGCCGGCAGGTCGTAGCGGACCCCGCCCACCTGGTGGAAGCCGTAGAGCAGGCGGGCTCCGGTGAGGGCCTCGAAGAGGTCGAGGACCAGCTCGCGCTCGCGGATGGCGTAGAGGAAGATGGTGGCGCCGCCGCCCAGCGCGCCCCCCATGTCCAGGCACCAGGTGCCGAGCCACAGGCAGTGGGAGGCGATCCGCTGCAGCTCGGCCACCAGCACGCGCAGGTACTGCGCGCGCCTCGGCACGTCGATCTTGCCGACCTTCTCGACCGCCGCGACGTACGCCAGCTCGGCGGTCATGGCCGACACGTAGTCCGTCTTCGAGGCGATCGACGGGTACTGGACGTACGTCAGGGTCTCGGCGAGCTTCTCGTGACACCGGTGCAGGTAGCCGATGACGGCGTCCACCGCCACCACCGTCTCCCCCTCCAGGGTGAGGATCGCGCGGAACACGCCGTGGGCGGACGGGTGCTGGGGCCCCATGTTCATCACGAGGCGCTCGTTGCCCCCGTAGCCCATCTCGACGACGCGCCGCGCTTCCGTGTCCATCTTATTCGCCGTCGGGGCGCCTGCGCAGGGCTCCGGCGCCCGCCGGTCGGGCAGAGCATCCGCTCATTGCGCTACTTCATCGGCGAGACGGGCGTCGGGATCAGCACGGTCGACTGCATGGTCACCAGCAGCGGCAGCGCCTTGGCGAGGAACGCCTGCCACTCGGGGTCGGCCAGCGCCTTGGCCCGGGCGGCGGCGCGCTCGTTGAGGTCCTTGTAGACCCAGAGGTGCACGGCCTCGTTGAGCTGGCCGGCCTCCGTCTGCCAGTAGCCGACGTTGCGCGAGTACTTCTCGCGGGCGGGCAGCACGCCCTTGGCCAGGCTCAGCCACTCGCCGAGCTTGCCGACCTGGGCCCGGTACCAGCGCAGCTCGTAGATGTTGCCGCCGTCGGCCGGTGGCTTGAAATCCGTCACCGGGGACAGGATCCTGTTCTCCTGCGCCATGAGCAGCGGGCGGATCTGCGGCACGTAGCCCCTGGTCCACTCCTCGTTCCGGGCCAGCTCGCCGCGCAGCCGCTCCCGCTCGTTGAGGTCGGGGTAAGCCCAGAGGTGGACGTACTGGTTGAGCATGCCGAACTCGGTCGTCCAGCCGCCCTCGAACTTGCCGTAGCGGTCGCCGCGCACCTTGCGGCCGACCTCGGCGTTGAGCCTGAGATACTCGCCCTGCTTGCCCGGCTGAAACGTGTACGTGCGCAGCTCGTAGATCATGGCAGTCTCCTCAGCGGTAGGGCGCCTGGGGGGTGTCGACCGCGTAGTCCTTGCGCAACGGATGGCCCTCCCAGTCCTGCCCGAGCAGGATACGCCGCAGGTCCGGATGGCCCTCGAAGACGATCCCGAACATGTCGTAGCACTCGCGCTCCATCCAGTCGGCGCCGCGGTAGACGCCGGTGAGCGTCGGGCAGCGGGTGGCGCCGGGGGCCAGGCGCGTCCGCAGCGTCACCGCCACCTTCGCCTCCAGGTCTTCCACCCGCGCCACGACCTCCAGCCCCTGCTCCTTCCAGTCCACCGCCGACAGCCAGTTGAAGTAGCGGCAGCCGAGGGTCTCCTTGGCGAACCGGGCGAACTCCTGCCAGCGCTCGAGCGGCAGACCGACGGTCAGCTCGCCGCCGGCGACGGCGGCGGTGACGCCGAAGCGGTCCTCGATCTGCGCCGCGGCGGTCGCGGCCGTCACGCCGGCTCGGCGGCGGTGGGACGGGTGCCGGTCTTCTGGAAGTGCGCCACCTGCTCCTGCAGCTTCAGCAGGCCGTACATCAGCGAGTCGGGCGTCGGCGGGCAGCCGGGCACGTAGACGTCCACGGGCACGACCCGGTCCACACCCTTGACGACGTGGTAGCCGTGGCGGAAGGGCCCGCCCGAGTTGGCGCACGAGCCCATGGAGACCACCCACTTGGGGTCGGGCATCTGGTCGTAGATGCGCTTGAGCATCGGCGCCATCTTGATGGTGACCGTGCCCGACACGATCATGAGGTCGGAGTGGCGGGGCGAGGCCCACGGCACCATGCCGAAGCGCTCCACGTCGAAGCGCGAGGCGAACGTCGCCATCATCTCGATCGCGCAGCAGGCCAGCCCGAACGTGACCGGCCAGATCGACGACTTCCGGGCCCAGTTGAAGATCTTCTCGGTGGAGGTGGTGACGAGCCACCCGCCCGGGAAGTGATGGATGGCCTCGGCGATCGAGGCCAGCGCCTCGGAGGTCCTGTCGTTGTCGGCACGCTCCTGGTGATACTTCTCCCACTCCTGCAGGTCCTTGAACTCGCTCCACACCGGAGACGGGACCTGCGGCAGGGGGCGCTTCACTTCCACTCCAGCACTCCTTCCCGGTACGCGTACAGCCAGCCGAGGCCGATGATGGCCACGAAGCCCGCCATCACCCAGAAGGCGCTGAGCCCGACGGCGCGCAGCACGAGCGCCCACGGGAAGAGGAACACCGCCAGCGCGTCGAAGACGATGAAGATCAGGGCGACCAGGTAGAAGCCCACCGGGAACTGCACCCACGCCGAGCCGATCGGCTCGGCGCCGCACTCGTAGTTGGCGAGCTTGACCGGATCCGGCCGGCTGGGCCGCAGCAGCCACGCCGCGCCGAGCGACACGACGCCGAAGGCGACGATCAGCGCGGCGAAGATCGCGACCGGGACGTAGCCGGACACAGAGGTTCCCTCCTGTTTTTCGCTCGATCCCACGGGAGTATACCACGCGTGGTCCGACCATCTCCCACACCGCGGGCCCGGCCTCCGCTCGGACCGCGGCGATCGCCACATGCTAGACTCGGCGCAACATGCGTGTGCTCGTCGTCGAGGACGAAGCGCCTCTCGGCGAGGTCTTTCGCGACTTCCTCGCCGAGCTGGGGCACGATGCCACCGTCGTGCGCAGCGCCGAGGCCGCGCTGGGCTCCCTGGAGCACCAGCGGCCGGACGCCATCATCCTCGACATCAACCTGCCCGGCATGAGCGGCCTGGACTTCCTGCAGCTGCGCCCGGTGCGCGAGGCCGCCCTGCCGATCGTGGCGATCTCCGGGGTCGCCACCGAGGGCCAGGCCCGCGAGTGTCTGGCCCTGGGCGCGCTCGATTTCGTCGGCAAGCCGGTGGCGCTCGACCGCCTCAACGAGGTGCTCAGGTTCCTGGAGCCGCACGCGCTGACCCGCCGCCGGGCCGAGAGCGCGCGGCAGGAGCGGCGCCGCGGCCCCCGGGCGCACGTCGGCTTCCTGGTGCGCATCGTCGAGTACAGCGGCACGGCGTGGGACGGCGCCTGCACGGAGCTGTCCGCCACCGGGATGAAGGTGCGCTCGGGCGCCACCCTCACCGAGGGGTCGGCGGTCAAGCTGCTCTTCACGCCTCCCGACGGCGCCGCGCCGGTGGAGGTCATCTCGCTGGTCGTCCGGGTCGACCGCGACGCGACCGCGTTCTCCTTCGTTCACCTCGCCAACGCCGAGGCCAAGCGTCTCGGCGAGCTGGTCCAGCGGCTGCAGGGTCCCTGATCCCGCCGGGTCGGGCCCGAGGACGCGGGTAAGAAGTTGGACAATCTGGTGAGCCGCTTGCCGCACTCGAATTCCCGTCCGGGCGCGCGGCGGCGCCGCGTGCGCGGCGCGATGCGCGCTTGCCGGGGCTGACGGCGTGG